>LNFM01007511.1_pt1 | contig 21892 bp, 22 predicted proteins | sample 596031 | NCBI WGS metagenome assembly LNFM01 (sample SAMN04254537, study PRJNA301005) | activated carbon metagenome | isolation source: dual media filters at the Ann Arbor, Michigan drinking water treatment plant | place: USA: Ann Arbor
GTGATCGACCTGATCGCGCCGATCGGCAAGGGCCAGCGCGCCCTGATCGTGTCGCCGCCGCGCACCGGCAAGACGGTGCTGCTGCAGAACATCGCCCACGCCATCACCGCCAACAATCCCGAGGTCTACCTCATGGTGCTGCTCGTCGACGAGCGGCCGGAGGAAGTGACCGACATGCAGCGCACGGTGAAGGGCGAGGTCGTGAGCTCGACCTTCGACGAGCCGGCGTCGCGTCACGTCGCCGTCGCCGAGATGGTGATCGAGAAGGCCAAGCGCCTGGTCGAGCACAAGAAGGACGTGGTGATCCTCCTCGATTCGATCACCCGCCTCGGCCGCGCCTACAACACCGTCGTGCCGAGCTCGGGCAAGGTGCTGACTGGCGGCGTCGACGCCAACGCCCTGCAGCGGCCCAAGCGCTTCTTCGGCGCCGCCCGCAACATCGAGGAAGGCGGCTCGCTCACCATTATCGCCACCGCGCTGATCGACACCGGCAGCCGCATGGACGAAGTGATCTTCGAGGAGTTCAAGGGTACCGGTAACTCGGAAATCATCCTCGACCGCAAGGTCTCCGACAAGCGCACCTTCCCGGCGATCGACATCACCAAGTCGGGCACCCGCAAGGAGGAGCTGCTGGTCGATCGCGCGACACTCTCCAAGATGTGGGTGCTGCGCCGCATCCTGATGCCGATGGGCGCGGTCGACGCCATCGAGTTCCTGCTCGACAAGCTCCGGACGGCCAAGACCAACCAGGATTTCTTCGGCTCGATGAACCAGTAGCCCTGACTCAGGCGTTGCTCCGGTCGAGCGGGAAGATCGGGCGCGCGAGCTTCTTCCAGTCGAAGGCGGCCAGGTCCATGCTGGCGACGCCTGCGCCATTGCAGTCGACCGCGGCCTTCGCCAGAGGCATGAAGGCCGGCCGGTACTGCACCTTCGATTTCAGAACGACGTAGCGGAAGCGTCCCGGCTCCAGGCCGAACAGGCGAAACTGCTGCGGATCCAGGGCCTCGACCCGGCCCTCGCTGACCACGACCGTCAGCGGCCCTGTATCGAGCACGACGGTGCGTCCGAGGTCGACGCGCATTCCCGTGAAGACCGGCCCTTCAACCGTGAAGCGACCGAGGGCGATGTGCTTCACGACTCCCGTCAATCGCAGGGGACGAAGCGGCGCCCGCAGCGCCGGGATGGACGACTTGCCACCGACCGCCAGGGTCACGGTGGCGCCGACGCCGGCCTCGATCATTGCCGCGACGGCCTGCGGATCGACGATCGGTCCTGCGAGAATGCCGGTCAGCCCCTGGTCGAGGGCTCGCTCGATCACGTCCATCGAGTCCTGCGTTCCGCCGGAATGGCAGTTGTCCGAGATGTCGGCGAGGAGGACGGGCCCTTCCACGGTGGAGTGCGCCGCCAGAGCCTTGGCCCGATCCAGCGCCTCGCCGAGCGGCTCGAACGCGCGGGTGAACTGCTCCCTGAGCGACCAGGCGAGATCGACGATCTCCTGCGCAACCGCGTCCGCCCGCGCCGGGTCGCCGTCGGCGGTCGCAACGACCGTAAGGCCGGTATCGGCGGTGTCGGAAAGGGGAAAGCCGGTGAAGACCGTGACAGCCGGCATGCCGCTGCGCTCGGCCGCGGCCGCGGCCTCGATGAGCTGCGCCATCGGCTGCTCACCTGTCACCATGCGCAGCATGTTGGCGAGAAGCGGGCATCTCCGAACCGCGGTCACCGGCCTGAGGTTGCCTGCCAATGTCTCGCGCATCAGGCGTCCGGCCATGCGGCCGGTCTCGACCATGTCGAGGTGAGGATACGTTCGATAGCCCACCATCACCGTGCAGTTTCGCGCCATCAGAGGCGTGATGTTGGCGTGTGAGTCGAGGGCCAGTGCCAGGGGCAGGTCGGGAGCTGCCGCGCGGAGGCGGCGGAGCAACTCGCCTTCGCCGTCGTCGAAATGCTCGGCGACCATGGCGCCGTGCAGATCGAGCATCATGACATCGCATCGGGCGGCCGCCTCGCACAGGATATCGCTGACGCGCTCGAACGCATCGCGCGACACCGGAGCGCTGGGCAACGCACGCGCGGCAATGGGAATCGAGACGTCGCCGCCCATCAGCTCGGCCTGCTCGAGCAATCCCGCCATCGACAGGCCGGAGCGACGAAACGTCTCGTAGGCGTCCTGTCCGAACAGAGGCCCGCCAGGCCCGAAATCTTCCCACCGGGTCTGCACGGGCGAGAACGTGTTGGTCTCGTGCTTGAACATTCCAACGGCGATTCTCATGACGTTCGCTCCTTCGTCCGCGGGCTACGCTCCCAGGTCGGCGGCGACGGCGCGGCGCTGCTCGGGGCTGACGTCGACGGCGACGCCGAACCAGGCCTCGAAGCCCATGCGGCCCTGGTGCAGCAGCATGCCGAGCCCGTCGATGCAGCGATTGCCGCGCCCGCGCGCGGCCGCCAGCAGCCCGGTCTCGAGCGGCGTGTAGACGATGTCGTAGACGGCCGCCGTGTGCGGCAGGTGGGCGAGATCGAGGTCGAGCGGCGGCTTGCCGGCCATGCCCAGCGAGGTGGTGTTGACCAGCAGGGTGATGCCATCGAGCGCGCGCGCCCGGTCCTCCCAATGATCGACGACGATCTGGCGCCCATCGTCGGGCGTGAAGGCGACGCCGAGATCGATCGCGGTGCCGCGCGTGCGATTGACCAGGCGCAGCTCTGGCACGCCGGCATCGATCAGGCCGGCGACGATGGCGCGCGCGGCACCACCGGCGCCCAGGACGACCACGGGACCGGCCTCGGCGCGCCACGCCGGCGCGTTGTAGCGCAACGCTTCCATGAACCCGAAGCCGTCGGAGTTGTGGCCTTCGAGCGAGCCGTCGGCATGCTTGATCACGGTGTTGACCGCGCCGATGCGCGCCGCCGCCGGGTCGATGCGATCCAGGAGCGGCATGATGTCGATCTTGTGCGGCAGGGTGAGGTTGCAGCCACGCGCGTTGGGCGTGCGGCGCAGGAAGGCGACGAGCTCTTCCAGGGCAGCCGGGTTGGGCTCGACCGGCAGGCGGCCATAGTGGCCGTCGACGCCGTGCTGCTTCAGCCAGAACCCGTGCAGCGCCGGCGAGCGCGAATGGGCGACCGGCCAGCCGACGATGGCCGCGAACGGCCGGCCGCGCGCCTCCTCGAGAAGGGTCGTGTAGGCGCTCATGTCGGCTGCTCCAGGCCGATGCCGTGCTCGGCGAGAAAGGCGAGAAGGGGCAGGAGCGGCAGGCCGAGGATGGTGAAGTAATCGCCCTCGATGCGGCTGAACAGATGGGCGCCCAGCCCTTCGAGCTGATAGGCGCCGACCGAGCTGCACACCGCCTCGCCGGCGCGCGCCACGTAGGCGTCGAGGAAGGAATCGGTGAACGGTCGCATGGTGAGCCGCCCGCAATCGGCGGCGTGCCAGAGGCGTGCCCCGTTCTGCGCCACCACGACCGCGGAATGAAGCTCGTGCGTGCGGCCGCCGAGGTCGGCCAGCTGCTGGCGCGCCGCGGCGAGCGTCGGCGGCTTGTCGAACAGCCGGCCGTCGCAGGCGAGGGTCGAGTCGGCGCCGATCACCATCGCCCCGCCGCGTCGCGCCGAGACCCGCATCGCCTTCATCCCGGCGAGCGTCGTGGCGATCTCGGTGGCCTTCGCGCGCTCGCCGAGCAGGCTCAGCTTCACCTCGTCCTCGTCGACGCCCGAGGGCTCGACCGAGAAGTCGAGCCCGGCATTGGCGAGCAGCTGGCGCCGCGACGGACTGGCCGAGGCGAGGATGAGGGGTGGCGGCATCGATACTCGTTCCAAGACCTAAGCGGGTTCCAGGCGGTAGAGCCCGCCATCGTCGCTGTGGGTGACGAGGTAGATGAACCCATCGGGCCCCTGGCGCACGTCGCGGATATAGGGAAGGCGGCCTTCGATCAACCGCTCCTCGCTGCGGTAGCGCTCGCCGTCGAGCTCGATGCGAAACAGCGCCTCGGCCGATAGCGCGCCGGTGAACAGCGAGCCCTTCCAGCCGGGGAATCGATCGCCGGTATAGAAGGCGAGCCCGCAGGGCGAGATCGACGGCACCCAGGTGTGCAGTGCGTCCTTCATGCCGGGCAGGCTGCGGGTGTCGGTGATCCTGCTGCCATCGTAGTTCACGCCGTATGTGACGCGGGGCCAGCCGTAGTTGGCGCCGGCCTCGAGGATGTTGAGCTCGTCACCGCCGCGCGGCCCGTGCTCGACCTCCCAGACCCTGCCGGTCTCGGGATGGAGCGCAAGGCCCTGCGGGTTGCGGTTGCCCCAGGTGAAGATCTCCGGCCGCGCCCCCGCCCGTCCGACGAACGGGTTGTCCGGCGGCACCGAGCCGTCGTCGCGCAGGCGGACGATCTTGCCGGCGAGGTCGGCGAGATCCTGCGCCTGGTTCATCTGGAAGCGATCGCCGCAGGTCACGTAGAGCAGGCCGGCGCGATCGAACAGCAGGCGCGAGCCGAGGTTGAGGCTGCCGGACCGGCGCGGCAGGGCCTCGAAGATCGGCGCCATCCCGCGCAGGCCATCGCCGGCGAGCTCGGCGCGGCCGGCCGTCGTCACCGGCCCGCCCGGCCCGTCGCTGATGTAGGACAGGTAGAGGACCCGGTTGCGGGCGAAGTCGGGGTGCAGGCAGACGTCGAGCAGCCCGGCCTGGCCGCGGCCATAGACCTTGGGGACGCCCCCGATCGGAGTCCGTTCCAGCCGGCCGTTGGCGAACACGCGCAGCCTGCCCGGCCGCTCGGTGATCAGCAGGCGGCCGTCGGGCAGGAAGGCCATACCCCAGGGTTGCTCGAGGCCGCGGCTGAGCGTGACCAGCCGATAGCTTCCCTTGGTCCCACGGATGATCTCCTGCGCCCGGACGACGGCAGGGGCGGCGAGCGCGGCGCTCGCGGCGAGCACGAAACGGCGTCGATGCATGGACTCTCCTGTCGATCCGGCGCTGGCGGACGTTTCCGCTGGCAGACGTTTTCGCTGTCAGACTGGCGCGCGATGGCGCGGCGATTATACTCGACGCCGACCAGCAATCTCAAAATCGGGGGACACCCCAGTGACCGACCGCTATTTGCGAACCGGCATCTTTCACGCACCCTTCCATGCCCTGGACGAGAACCCCACCCTCGCCCTCGAGCGCGACATGGAGCTGCTCCAGCACCTCGACCGGCTGAACTACCACGAGGCCTGGATCGGCGAGCATCACTCCGGCGGCTTCGAGATCATCGCCAGCCCCGAGATGTTCATCGCCGCGGCGGCCGAGCGCACCCGCCATATCCGGCTCGGCACCGGCGTGGTGTCGCTGCCCTATCACAACCCGTTCATGCTGGCCTCGCGCATGCGTCAGCTCGACCACATGACGCGCGGCCGTGCCATGTTCGGCGTCGGCCCGGGCGCGCTGGTGCACGATGCTGCCAAGATCGGCGTCAAGCCGTCCGACCAGCGCAGCCGCATGAACGAATCGCTCGACGTCATCATGGAGCTGATGGCCGGCAGGTCGGTGACGCGCAAGACCGACTGGTTCGACCTCACGGCGGCCCAGCTTCAGCTGCCGCCCTACAGCCAGCCCGGCATGGAGATGGCGGTGGCCTGCGCCCGCTCGCCGGTCGGCGCCGTCGCTTCAGGCCGTCATGGCGTCGGCATGCTGTCGATCGGCGGCACCTCGGACGACGCGCTTCTGGCACATGCCAACAACTGGAAGATCTACACCGACCACGCCAGGCAGAACGGCAAGGTGGCCGACCGCAGCAAGTGGCGCATCGTCACCTTCGCCCACGTGGCACCGACCCGCGAGCAGGCGTTCGAGGAGGTCAAGTTCGGCATCGACCGCTTCACCAGGTACTTCACCGACGTCGCGACCTTCCCGATCCTGCCGCCCGGCATCACGGACGCGGCCGAGTTCCTGACCAGGGAAGGCATCGCCTGCATCGGCACGCCGGACGATTGCGTCAGGCACTTCGAAAGATTGTGGAAGGGCTCGGACGGCGGCTTCGGCGCCGTGCTGCTGCTCGCCCACAACTGGGCCGACTGGCCGGCGACGCAGCGTTCCTACGAGCTGATGGCGCGCTTCGTCCATCCGCACTTCCAGGGCGGCGCCAACGGGTTGCGCCAGCTGAGCTACGACACCGCCACCGGAAACCGCGGCACCTACTCGGTGCAGTCGCAGGCGGCGGTCGAGAACGAGATCAAGAAGTACCAGGACGCCCAGTCACAGAAGGCGGCCGAGTAGCGCAAGGCAAGTCACCACGAAAAGGGGGAGAACTCACATGTCCAAATCGATCCTGATGCGCGAGAACGGCGGCCCGGAGAAGATGGTCCTGGAGGACGTCGAGGTCGGCAAGCCGGGCCCGGGACAGGTCAAGGTCAGGCATACCGCGATCGGCCTCAACTTCATCGACATCTATACCCGCTCGGGCCTCTACCAGACGCCGCTGCCCAACGCCGTGGGCCGCGAGGCGGCCGGCGTGATCGTCGAGGTCGGCCCCAGGGTGCGCGGCTTCAGGAAGGGCGATCGCGTGGCCTATTGCGGCGTGCTCGGCGCCTATTGCCAGGAGCGTCTGATGGGCACCGAGCAGCTCGTGAAGGTGCCCAAGGGCGTGAGCGACGAGCAGGCCGCGGCGATCATGCTGAAGGGCATGACCACCGAGTACCTGGTCGATCACTGCGCCAAGCCGTGGCTCAAGAAGGGTGACATCGTGCTGTTCCATGCCGCCGCCGGCGGCGTCGGCCTGCTGTTCGGCCAGTGGGCCAAGGCGCGCGGCTACAAGTGCATCGGCACGGTGTCGTCGCCCGAGAAGGCCAAGCTCGCCAAGAAGAACGGCTACAAGTGGGTGATCGACTACACGAAGGAAGACGTGGTCGCCAAGGTGAAGGAGATCACCAAGGGCAAGGGTGTGCCGGTGGTGTTCGACGGCGTCGGCAAGGACACCTGGAACGCCTCGCTCGACTGCCTGCGCCTGCGCGGCCTCCTGTGCTCGTTCGGCAACGCCTCGGGCGCGGTGGCGCCGCAGCCGCCGGGCATCCTCAACGCCAAGGGATCGCTCTACCTGACGCGTCCCAGCCTGGGCGCCTACACGGCGACCCGCAAGGATCTGGAGGCGTCGGCGGCGTCGCTGTTCAAGATGGTCAAGAGCGGCAAGGTGAAGATCGCCATCGACCAGCGCTATCCGCTGGCCGAGGCGGCGCAGGCCCACATCGACCTCGAGGGACGCAAGACCACCGGCCAGACCGTCCTGGTGCCCTGATCCGCATGGCCGAGGAAGAAAGTCGACGGGACGAGGTCAGCGAGGTCAAGCAGACTGGCTGGCTGACCCGCCTGGGGAAGTCGTTCGCCGGGGTCTTGACCGGCTTCGTGATGATCGTCGGCTCCGGCATATTGCTGTTCTGGAACGAAGGCCGCGCCATCGAGACGGCGCGGTCCCTGTCCGAGGGCGCTGCCGTCGTGCTCGAGGTCGATCCGGCGAAGCTCGATCCGGCCAACGACGGCAGGCTCGTGTACGTGGCCGGGCCCATCTTGGTCGCGAGCTCGATCAGCGACGTCGAATTCGGCGTCCTCAGCAGCGGGTTGCGGCTGCTGCGCAAGGTCGAGATGTACCAATGGACCGAGGAGCAGCACACCGAGACGCACAAGAAGCTGGGCGGCGGCGAGGAGCGGGTCACGACCTGGCGCTATGCCCGCAAGTGGGTGGACCGTGCCGTCGACTCGTCCAAGTTCCACGAACGCACCGGGCATGCCAATCCGGCGATGCCCTACAATGAGCGCAACCTGCTGGCGCCCAAGCCCAGGATCGGCTCCTACGTCCTGCCCGACAACATGGTGACCGGCTTCGGCACGGCCCGGCCCCTGGCGTTTCCCGAAGATCGGACGGCGGCGTTGGAGCGGCGCCTGCGCAAGCCCGTGCGTGTCGTCGATGGCCTTCTCTACATCGCCAGCGACCCGGCTCGCCCTGCCCTCGGCGATCTGCGCATCTCCTTCGCCGAGGTGCCTTTGCAGGAGGCGAGCGTGATCGCGCGCCAGTCGCCGGTCGGCCTCGGTCCCTATCACACCCAGGCGGGCGGCACCGTCGAGCTGATCATGCCGGGGCGCGTGCCCTCGGGCGACATGTTCAAGTCGGCCCAGCACGAGAACGAGACGCTGTCGTGGCTGATCCGCTGCGGCGGCTGCGTGCTCATGTACTTCGGCTTCTGCCTGATCCTGGGGCCGCTCGGCGTGCTGGGCGATCTCATTCCCGTCGTCGGCGATGTCGTCCGCGCGGGCGTGGGTCTGGTCGGGCTCCTGTTCACCGCCGTGGTGGCGCCGCTGATCATCGCCGTCGCCTGGCTGTGGTACCGGCCGGTCGTCGCCATCAGCGTCGTGGTCGTTGGCGCCGTCCTCGCCGGGATCGCGATCTGGGTCGCCCGCCTGCACAAGGCGGACGAGCAGCTGGCCCGGCGGACCTGATCATGGCTGGGAGCGCGCCACTCCTGTGGCGCTCATGAGATGTGCGATCAACGAGAAGAGCGCCACAGGAGTGGCGCGCTCCCAGCCACGAGCATGAGGATCATTTGGCGATGATGATCGTCGGCCTGACCGGCTCGATCGGCATGGGCAAATCGACCGCAGCAAGGATGCTGCGGCAGATGGGCGTGCCGGTCTACGACGCCGATGCCAACGTGCACGCCGTGCAGGCGCCGGGCGGGGCGGCGCTGCCGGCGATCGAGGCGGCGTTTCCGGGTGTCGTGAAGGAGGGCGTGCTCGATCGCCAGGCGCTGGGCGCGCGGGTGTTCGGCAACCGGGAGGCGCTGCGCCGGCTCGAGGCCATCGTGCATCCGCTGGTCGGCCAGCGCCAGCGCGCCTTCCTGAAGCGGGCGGCCCAGCGGCGCGAACAGCTCGTCGTGCTCGATATCCCGCTTCTGTTCGAGGGCCTGGGCGATCGCCGGGTCGACGCGACGTTGGTGGTGAGCGCGCCGGGTTTCCTGCAGCGCCGCCGCGTGATGGCCCGGCCGGGCATGACCGAGCAGCGTCTCGACGGCATCCTGCGCCAGCAGGTTCCGGACGCTATCAAGCGGCGCAAGGCCAGCATCGTCATCCCGACCGGCCTCGGCCTCGCGCCGACGCGCCGCGCGCTCGCCGCTGCGGTTGCGGTGCTCGGCCAGAAGCGCGGGCGCTTCTGGCCGCCCAACCCGTGGCGGGAGAAATTCACAGCCCGGCTCGCGCGAGCCCAGCGCAAGTAGGCTACAAGACCGGCATGCGCGAGATCGTTCTCGACACCGAGACCACCGGCCTCGACCCGCTTTCCGGCCACCGCGTGGTCGAGCTGGGCTGCCTCGAGCTGGTCAACACGGTGTCCACCGGCAGGACATTCCACGCCTACTTCAACCCGCAGATGATCATGCCGTCGGAGGCGCAGGAGATTCACGGCCTTACCGACGAGTTCCTGGCGGACAAGCCGCTGTTCGCCGACCGGGTCGACGAGTTCCTGGCGTTCATCGGCGAGGACCCGCTGGTCATCCATAACGCGCAGTTCGACATCGGCTTTCTCAACGCCGAGCTGGAGCGGGTCGGCCGGATGAGGCTGGCCAACGCCTACGTCGACACCGTGTCGATGGCGCGCCGCAAGTTTCCCGGCCAGCGCGTCAGCCTGGATGCGCTGTGCGAGCGCTTCGGCGTCGACAACTCGAACCGCGCCAAGCACGGCGCCCTGCTCGATTCGGAGCTGCTGGCCGAGGTCTATCTCGAGCTGAGCGGTGGCCGGCAGCGCGATCTCGGGCTGAGCGTCGGCCTGGTCGGCGCCGCCCAGCGCCGCGCAGCCGCCGGGCCACGTCCGGTGCGTCCGCCGCGTCCGCACGCGCCGACCGCCGAGGAGCTCGCCGCCCACGTCGCCTTCCTGAAGCAGATCACCGATCCGCTGTGGCTCGAGGGCGTGGCGGCGTGAGGTCTAACCTTTCCGTGTTCCTCCCCAGCTTCGCTGGGGAGGTGTCGGCGTAATCGCCGATGGAGGGGTCGAGGGCCACAGTCCCGCTGCTCATGACCCCTCCGTCCGCGATGACGCGGACACCTCCCCAGCAAAGCTGGGGAGGAGAACCTAACAGTCAGCGCCGTCAGGCGTGGCCGATCTGGCCGTCGCCGGGGCCGGGCATCTTGCCGGCGTTGGCTTCGAGCTGCTGGCGGTAGAGCGCCACGAAGTCGACCGGGGCGATGTTGAGCGGCGGGAAGCCGGCCTCGCGCGTGGTATTGGCGACCACGGCGCGGGCGAACGGGAACAGGAGGCGCGGTGTCTCGATGAACAGCAGGGGGCCGTAGGCTTCCTGCGGCACCTCGCCCAGGGTCACCGTGCCGGCATAGACCAGCTCGAGCATGAACAGCGGCTCGTCCTTCGGCGTCTTGGCGCTGGCCTCGATGGTCAGGAAGACCTCGAAGGTCTTGGTGTCGAACTGGCGGTTGCCGACCTGCACGTTGAGCGTGAGCTGGGGCTGAGTCTGCTCGATCAGGCTCTGCGGGGCGCGCGGATTTTCGAAGCTGAGATCCTTGATGTACTGGCCGTGCATGATGAGCGGCGCGGCGGGAGCCTGGGGGGTACCGGGCGGCGGAGCAGGCGGCGGTGTGGTCGACATGTGGGCTTTCGTTGTTGCGAAGGGCGGGAATCTCGGCGGCGGGGCGGTACCATGCAAGGCTGCAGTGCACAAGGCGCGGGCCGGCCCGGGCTCGCGTCAATTGCAAAGAGCGATCGCCAGGACGATGATGCAGGCACTGATTTTGCATCGCCCTGCAAGGATATGGAACGACCTGATCATCGCTCCCCGGCCCTTCGTGCTGCGCCGACTGTTCGACCGATCGTCGGCATCACGGCGTGCCTCAAGGAGAATGGCCGCGGCGGCTGGCATCACACGGTCGGCGACCGATACATCCAGGCGGCCGTCCGCGCCGTCGGCGCCCTGCCTGTCCTGATCCCGGCGATCGGCCCCGAGTTCGACGAGGAGGTGGCGATGACCGCGGCCCTCGATCGTCTGCTCGACGGCCTCGATGGCGTGCTGCTCACCGGCAGCCCGTCCAATGTCGAGCCGCATCACTATGGCGGCGGGCAGAGCCGGATGGGCACGGCGCACGACCCGGCGCGCGATGCCACGACCCTGCCGCTGATCCGGCATTCGATCGATCGGGCGGTGCCCTTGATGGCGATCTGCCGCGGCCTGCAGGAGGTGAACGTGGCCCTCGACGGCACGCTTCACCAGCTGGTCCACGAGGTGCCGGGCCGGCGCGACCATCGCTCGCCCAAGGCCGGGACGGTCGACGCCAACTATGTCCCGGCCCATGCCATCGACATCGTCGAGGGCGGCCTGCTGCACGCCCTGGTCGGCGAGCGGCGCATCATGGTGAACTCGCTGCATGCCCAGGGCGTCGACCGGCTGGCGCCGCGCGCCCGGCTGGAGGCGGTCGCCGACGACGGCCAGGTCGAGGCGTTCAGCGTGCCCGACGCGCCCGCGTTCGCGCTGGCGCTGCAGTGGCATCCCGAGCACCGGGCGCTCGAGAACCCGGTCTCGGTGAAGCTGTTCGACGCCTTCGCCGCCGCCTGCCGGGCGCGCGCGGTGTCGCGTCTCGCGCCGACCTTGCGGGTCGCCGCGGAATAGGTCGGGGGCTGCGCCGCGCGAGCGTCGGCGCTTCGTTCCGGTCCTCGTTGCCGGGGTCGGAGGATCGCCGGAAGGCAGGCGATCACGTCTTCATCCGTAGGATCGTTGGCCTCGACCTCGCCAGCGCGCGCGGCACTGGCTGGCCGATTTTCTCGCGCCAGCCGCCGCCGGTCGGTCGGTGTGACGGGCCGGGCGAAGCGGCCTATGGTTGGCGACCTCGTTCTCCGGGAGAAGATGCATGGTCCAGCCGGCCACGCTGAACAACGCCCGCCGCGACTTCTACGAGCGCCTCGGCAGCCTGTCGATGGCGCCCTTGTGGGAGTCGCTGCACCAGCTGGTGCCGCCGCAGCCGATGCCGAAGTACCGGCCAGCGTGCTGGCGCTACGACGCCGTGCGGCCCTTCCTGATGGAATCGGGAACGCTGATCACCGCGCGGGAGGCGGTGCGGCGCGTGCTCATCTTGGAGAACCCGGCGATGCCGGGCTCGGCCTGCATCACGCCCACGCTCTATGCCGGCCTGCAGCTCATCCTGCCGGGCGAGGTGGCGCCCAGCCATCGCCACACCCAGTCGGCGCTGCGCTTCATCGTCGAGGGCGAGGGGGCGTACACCGCGGTCGACGGCGAGCGCACGATCATGCACGAGGGCGACTTCGTCATCACGCCGACCTGGACCTGGCACGACCACGGCAACGACTCGTCCAGGCCGATGGTGTGGCTCGACGGGCTCGACATCCCGCTGGTGGCGATGTTCAACGCGGGCTTCGCCGAGAACGGCGAAAGCGAGGAGCAGGCGGTCACCGCGCCCGAGGGCACGTCCGAGGCCAAGTATGCCAGCGGCCTCCTGCCGGTCGACTGGAAGCCTGCGCGCCAGACCTCGCCGATCTTCAACTATCCCTATGCCCGCACCCGCGAGGCGCTGCATCGCCTCACCAGGGCGGGCCCGGCCGACGCCTGCCACGGCTACAAGCTGCGCTACGTCAATCCGGCGAACGGCGGCGCGCCGATCGCCACCATGGGCACTTTCATGCAGCTCCTGCCCAAGGGGTTTGCCTCGGCGCCGTACCGCTGCACCGACGGCACGGTGTTCTCGGTGGTCGAGGGCCACGGCGAGAGCCGGATCGGCGACACGACTTTCCGCTGGAAGAAGCGCGACCATTTCGTCGTGCCGAGCTGGGCCACGGCCGTGCACCAGGCGACCGACGAGTCGGTGCTGTTCTCCTTCTCCGACCGGCCCGTCCAGGAGCGCCTCGACCTGTGGCGCGAGAACCGCGGCGGTCGTTGAGCCGCGGTTCGTCTAGTCGATCTCGATCGGCCGTCGTTCGGCGAGCGACAATCGCGTCGCCGTCGAGAGCACGAGGGCCTCGTATGCCTCGATCGAATCGAGCAGGCAGCGATCGCCTCGGCCGGCAATGCAGTCGATGAAGCGCTGCAGCTGGACCTGGTAGGGGTTGCGTTCCTGCACGGGCACCGGCCTCGCCGGCTGCCCGCCCTCGACGACGGTGAAGCTGCTGGTGGGCGGCCCGGCGGTGTCGAAGACGGACAGTTGCTCGTAGACGGCGTGCTCGAACAACGCGCGGAAGCCTGCGGTAAAGGGAAAGCCCACCGGCTGCAGGCCGCTCGCGGTCACCGTGGCATGGCGGCCATCCTCGTAGTGCAGCAGGGCCGAGATCTCGCCGGGTCCGTCCGCCGTCTGCACGGCGCTTGCCGACAATGTCGTCGGGCGCCCCATCAACCAATGGATCAGGTCGAGGTCGAACGTCATGAGCTCGGTCGAGGGATCGCCATAATGCGCCTTGTAGCCGGGCTGCTCCGGCCGCAGGTACGACCCCAGCCGCCACGCCGCGACGCTCAGCAGGCGACCGTGCCGGCCGCTGGCACACTTGCTCTTGACGTGCTCGCAGGCGGCGACCGAGCGCATCAGCAACCCGACCTGCAGCAGGCGGTCGGCGCGCCGGGCCGCCTCCCGCATCTCCCGGGCTTCGCCCAGAGAAAGCGCCAGGGGCGTCTCGCAGAACACATGCTTGCCGGCGCGCAGGGCGGCGATGACGAACTCGGCGTGAGCCGGTGTCGGCAGGCACACATCGATCGCATCGATGTCGGGATGATCGATCAACCGCGCGGCATCGGTGCTGGGATGGGCGGAGCAGGCCGCCGCGACCGTCCCGGCGCGCTCGGCATCGCGCGAGTACACGCCGACGACCTCCACGTCGGAGATCCCGGCATAGGCGGCCGCATGCATCCTCCCCATGGTCCCGGCGCCCAGAATCCCGATGCGGATCATGTCGCTCCCGTCGCGATCGCCGCTTTGCGCGACGCTCTTCGCCGGTCAGGCCACCCGGCGCTTCTGCGCCGCCACGGAGCCGGCGCACTGATCCACCGGCAGGGGCCGGAGGTGGAGATCGTAGGCGTCGGCATACTCGGCGCGCCACGCCGTGCCGCCGCGACGGTAGAGATAGACGAACAGGACGCAGGCGTCGGACTGATAGCGCAGCGCGCGCGCCGGGTCGTCCTTGCGGTCGAGCGCGCCGCCGCCGAAAAGCGCGGCGAGCTGCGTCTCGTCGAGGCCCTTGATGCGATCGGCCGGGATCGGCGTGCCGGCGTTGCGCGAGCTGAAGACGCCCTTCTCGCCGCCGGTCAGGGAAGCGGGCTCGGAGCCGGTGGTGCAGCCGCCCAGGAGGAACGCCAGTGCAAGCGCCGATCGAGCCAGTCTCATGCCGGGCAGTCTAGAGCAAATTCCCTCGGTCTGTAATCACGGGACTCTATCGCGGGACGGCGGGCGGGTCGAAGGGCTGACCGGGCGGCCCGGGCGGCGGCTTGAGCTGCTGCGCCACATGCACCATCGCCGCCACGCCCAGCACCGGCACGATCAGGTTGAGGATCGGGATGGTGCCCAGGAAGACGATGACGATGCCGGTGAGCCACAGCACGCCCGCATTGTTGCGCCGCCAGGCCTTGACCTCGGCCGGCGTGCGGCGGCGCAGCGCCACCTGCTCGTAGTAGACGCGACCGGCCAGCCAGCCGTTGATGCCGTAGAACAGCACCGCGCCCAGGCCGGCGATGAAGATGGACAGGATGTAGAACGGCAGCATCACCAGGTTGAGGGCGATGACGGCGACCAGGAAGACGACGCCTGTCCAGATTCCGGTCCACACCGGGATGCCGTTCGCCCGGCCGAGCTGCGGGTAGTGCTCGCCTTCGACGATGTCGGCGATCTGCTCGAGGAAGATCGAGATCACGATACCGAAGCTCGCCGGAAACAGCATCAGCGCCAGCACGACGACGGCGCCGCCGCCCAGCCAGCGGATCGTCTCGTTGATCCATTTCATCTCGAAGGTCGCGAACGACTGCAGCCCCCACCACGCCAGCCAGCCGATGCCGACCTGCAGCACCAGGCTGAGCGCCAGCGACCACCAGATGACACCGCGCAGGCGCGGATCGCCGAGCTGGCGCGCCGCGCGCTCGAAGGCGCTGATCATGATCGATACCCAGAGACCTGCGGTCCGGAAGAGCATGAGCGCCAGTGCGTTCGGCTCATAGCGGCCCGACGACGCCCGCCGCCTTGAGCTCGCCGATCTCCTTGGCCGAGAAGCCGCGCTGGCCCAGCACCTCGTCGGTATGCTGGCCGCGCTTGGCGGCGGGCCCCTTGATGCTCTCCTTGGTGCGCGAGAAGCGCGGCGCCGGCGCCGGCTGGGCGAAGCCGTTGACGTCGACGAAGGCGTTGCGCGCCTTGGCGTGCGGATGCTCCGAGGCTTCCGACATGGTGAGCACCGGCGCGAAGCAGACGTCGCTGCCTTCCATGATGGCGCACCATTCGTCGCGCGTCTTGCTGCGGAAGATGCCGGCCAGCCGGCTCTTGAGCTGCGCCCACGCCTTGCGGTCGTTCTGCGCCGGCAGGCTCTCGCCCTTCAGGCCGGTCTTCTCGAGCAGCAGGTCGTAGAACTGCGGCTCGATCGAGCCGACGCAGACGAACTTGCCGTCCTTGGTCTCGTAGGTGCCGTAGAAGTGCGCGCCACCGTCGAGCACGTTGGTCTCGCGATCCTTCTCGTTCCACAGTCCGGCGCCGGCCATGCCGTAGAGCCCGCCCAGCAGGAGCGCGGTGCCGTCGACCATGGCGGCGTCGACGACCTGACCCTTGCCCGATTTCTGCGCCTCGAGGAGGCCGCACACCATGCCGAAGGCCAGCAGCATGCCGCCGCCGCCGAAATCGCCCACCAGGTTGAGCGGCGGTGACGGCTTGTCTTTCGGGCCGATGGCATGCAGGGCGCCAGTGAGCGCGATGTAGTTGATGTCGTGGCCGGCCGCCTTGGCGAGCGGGCCTTCCTGGCCCCAGCCGGTCATGCGGCCGTAGACCAGCTTCGGGTTGCGGGCGAGGCAGACATCGGGGCCGACGCCCAGCCGCTCGGCGACGCCGGGACGGAACGGCTCGGTGATGCCGTCGGCCGTCTCGATCAGGCGCAGCACGACCTCGACGCCTTCCTTCTTCTGCAGGTCGACCGACACCGAGCGCCGGCTGCGGTTGTGAATGGCGTACTTCGGATCGGCGAAGCGATCCATGACGTGCGCCTTGGTGCGATCGATGCGGATCACGTCGGCGCCCATGTCGCCCAGCATCATCGAGCACATCGGGCCCGGGCCGATGCCGGCCAGCTCGACGATCGTCAGTCCCGAAAGCGGACCCGCCATGACTTCCCTCCTGCGAAATTCACATTTACCCGTGTCGTCGCGATGTTAGCCGATCCGGCCGCCCTGTCACGCCAGGGCGCTGAACGGACGCATGGCCCGCTTCCGAGTTCATAGGTCTGATTCTTGGACCGCGGGCGTCTTCTCCCCATCGGTGCAGGGCGCATGGACAAAGATTCCGTCATCCCGAGCGAAGCCGCCCGAAGGGCGGCGCAGTCGAGGGACCTTTCTTACTGGGGCTGCAACAAGAAAGGTCCCTCCACTTCGCCGCGCGACGCGCGGCTCCGGTCGGGATGACGGCAATTTATCCAATGCGAATGCCCTGCCCGTCATTGGGGGGTGTCCCGAAGACCGGGACCGGTTCATCCGACACCATGACTTCCGAGCCCGGAATGCTCTACAGTCCGCGCCGCAAAGAGGGTCGGAGGGGACGGGAATGAAGGTGGGCCGGTTCGTGACGTCGCTGGCGCTGGCGCTCGCCGTGGCCGGCAGCACGCTGGCGCAACAGGCGCCGCCGCCGCCCAAGGAATACAACCAGGAGTTCCTGGTTGCCGGCTCGTGGTTCCATGGCGTGCACGGGCTCGCCTTCAACAAGGACGATCAGCTGTTCGCCGGCTCCGTCATCGGCCAGACGCTCTATCGCGTCCAGGTCGATACCGGCGAGGTCGACCGCGTCATCGATCCGCCGACCGGCATGGCCGACGACATCGCCTTTGCCGACGACGGCACCATGGCGTGGAGCCCAACGGCAAGATCATCGAGGTCGCCAGCGGCATGGGCGGGCCCAATTCGCTGGCCTTCGGCAAGGACGGCAGGCTGTTCGTGTCCGAGGTCTTCCTCGGCGATGCGCTCTACGAGATCGATCTGAAGAACGCCGACAAGCCCGACTTCAAGCCGTTTCCCCGTGCCGAGCTCCGGCGCGTCGCCGAGAAGATGGGCGGCCTGAACGGCTTCGAGATCCACAAGGACGACGGCTTCCTCTACGGGCCGCTGTGGTTCAAGGGCCAGGTGGTGAAGGTCAACCTGGAGACTGGCGCGATCGAGGTCATCGCCGAAGGCTTCAAAATCCCGGCCGCCGCCAACATCGATCCCCAGAATCGCGACAACGTCTACGTGGTCGACACCGGGACGGGCGGCATCTGGAGCGTCAGCCTGTCCAGCCGGACCAAGAAGCTGGTCGCCTCGATGAAGCCGGGGCTCGACAATCTCGCCTTCGATTCGCGCGGCCGCCTGTTCGTCACCTCGATGACCGACAACGGCATCTACCTGGTCGACAAGCAGACCGGTGCGCACAAGACCATCGTCGAGGGCAGGCTCGCGATCCCGGCCGACCTCGCCGTCACCTCGGAAGGCGGCAAGGAGACGGTGCATGTCGCCGACGTGTTCAGCTATCGCACCGTCGACGGTCGGAGCGGCGCCGTCGCCGACGTGCTTCGCGTGCACGGCGAGACCCACGCCTATCCGCTCGGCCTGTCGATCGGGCCGCGCCATGCGCTGCTGACCTCGTGGTTTTCCAACACCGTCGAGAAGGTCGATCGCAAGACCGGCAAGCTGGTGGCGACCCTGGGCGACTTCGCCGCGCCCGTCGACGCGCTCGAGGCGGCCGACGGAACGCTCTACGTGGCCGAGCTGGCGAGCGCCAACCTCGTCAAGGTGAGCCCCGACGGCAAGACGCGCACGACCGTGGTCAAGGAGCTGCGCGGGCCGGTGGCGATGACCCAGGGCCCGGGCAACCTGATCTATGTCACCGAGATCGCGGCCGGCGCCGTCACCGAGATCGACATTGCCACCGGCGAGCGCCGGGTGGTGGCCGATGGCCTGGCCGGTCCCGAAGGCATCGACCTGGGCCCCGACGGCCGCCTCTACGTCGCCGAGGTCGGCCAGAAGCGCGTCGTCGCAATCGATCGCGCCACCGGGGCGAAGACGGTGATCGCCTCGAACCTCGACATCGGCCTGCCGCTCTATCCGGGCGGACCGCCGGCGCTGGTGCCGACCGGTGTCGCCGTCGGCCCCAGCGGCGCGGTCTATGTCAGCTCCGACATCCGCAACGCGCTCTACAAGCTCACGCCCCCCGCCCCCTGAGAGGCCCCATGCCCGGCATTCCCTTCATCAAGGACTTCAAGTTCGACTACGGCACGGCGATGGAGGTGACGCCGCTGATCCGCCGCGTGGTCGCGCGCAATCCCAGCCCGTTCACCTTCAAGGGCACCGGCACCTACGTGATCGGCCACGGCAAGGTGGCGATCGTCGATCCCGGCCCCGACATGCAGGACCACATCGACGCGGTGCTGAATGCCGTGCGCGGCGAGACGGTGACGCACGTCTTCGTCACCCACACCCATATCGATCACGTGCCGGCGACGCCCGCCATCGCGAAAGCGACCGGCGCCAAGGTCTACTCCTACGGGCCGCATCCCAGGCCGCCGGCCGGCGAGAAGCCGGAGGAGGCGGGCGACCTCGCCTTCGCGCCCGACGTCAAGCTCGCCGACGGCGACGTCGTTCACGGCGACGGCTGGAACGTCGAGGCGGTCTACACGCCAGGCCACATCTCCAACCATCTCTGCTTCGCGGTGAAGGAGGACAAGGCGCTCCTGACGGGCGACCACGTGATGGGCTGGTCGACCGCGGTGATCTCGCCGCCCGACGGCAACATGGCCGACTACTTCGCCAGCCTGCGCAAGCTGCTGCCGCGCGAGGAGACGCTCTACATCCCGACGCACGGCTCGGAGATCCGCAACCCCAACCCCTTCGTGCAATCCTATATCGAGCATCGCCTGGGCCGCGAGGCGCAGATCATGGCGCGCCTCGGCGAGGGCCCGCAGACCATCCCGCAGATGGTCGCCAGGAATTATGCCGACACGCCCGCGCACCTGCACGCCGCCGCCGGCCGCTCGATGCTGGCCCATCTCGTGCAGATGGTGAAGGACGGCCGCGTCAGGACCGAGGACGGCCAGGCGCGGATCGACAGCGTGTATCGAATTTGAAGGGTGAGGAACCGGTCTCTCGCTTCAGGTTCTTGGCGAGCCCGCGGCCTCATGCTGAGGAGCGCGCGCAGCGAGCGTCTCGAAGCATGGGCAACAAGCACCGTGCCTGAGGCCATCCTTCGAGACGCGGCCTGCGGCCGCTCCTCAGGATGAGGTCGTAAGGCAGAGGAACCTTTCGCTGACTCGCGCCACAGGGGGAGAATCGACCGATGGACATGAAGCTCGCCGGCAAGACCGTGCTGATCACCGGCGGCAGCCGCGGTATCGGCTTCGCGTGCGCCATGGCGTTCGCCGGCGAAGGCTGCGCCGTGCACATCGCCTCGCGCTCCAGGGAATCCCTCGAAGCCGCACGCGACAAGATCCGCGGCCGCCACAACGTGCCGGTGGAGATCCACGTCGCCGATCTCTCCAAGGGTGACGTCGCGCGCGGCCTGGTCGAGGCGGTGGGTCACGCCGACATCCTGGTCAACAACGCCGGCGCCATCCCGCGCGGCGACATCCTCGGCATGACCGAGCCCAAGTGGCGCGAGGCGTGGGAGCTGAAGGTGTTCGGCTACGTCAACGCCACGCGCGCCATGCTGGAGAAGATGTACGCGCGCAAGAAGGGCGCGGTGGTCAACATCATCGGTCTTGCCGGCGAGAGCTTCAACTACGACTACGTCGCCGGCACCATGGGCAATGCCGGGCTGATGGCCTTCACCCGCGCGGTCGGCTCCAGGAGCGTCGACCAGGGCGTGCGCGTGGTGGCGATCAACCCGCCGGCGACCCGCACCGACCGCATGCTCACCCTGCTGCGCGGCCAGGCGGAGAAGCAGCTGGGCGACCCCGAGCGCTGGCCCGAGCTGACCAAGCACCTGCCGTTCGGCCGCCCGGCCGAGCCCGACGAGGTCGCCGACCTCGCCGTCTTCCTCGCCTCCGACCGCGCGAGCTACATCAGCGGCGTGGTGATGACTCTCGATGGGGGACAGGCGGCGCGACACTGATCTCGGCGGGCACCGGCGCGATGGCGGCGCCGGCGCGCTGCCAGCTCTTGCCGCTCACCGCCAGGGCGGCCATGAAGATCAGCAGGCCGCCGACGGCGATGCTGGGCCCGTGACCCCAGCCGGCGCTGTAGCGCCAGCACGGGAAGACGGCGACGCCGACCGCCCCCAGCAACAGGCACGAGATCAGCATGGTTGCCCGCGCTCATGCCCAACGGCGATCCCGTCGTCCATGACTCCTCCGTTAACTCTGCCTGATCCATACGAGCCGACCGGCGGGAGCGTCCCCCCGGCGCGTGATGGCGCCGCGGACCGAATGCCGCAGGCGAACTCATCGTGAATCCATTGCGGCCAAACAACGACGCGCGTTCATCCACAGTGCGCGTTCGTCACCGCTCGCGGTGCACACCGCATCTCGTGCCCACGTGGTAGTGTAACCACGAAATGTCCGACGATCTCGCCAAAGCGTCCGCCCTGCTGCATACGGTGTTCGGTTTCAGTGTCTTCCGGCCGGGCCAGGAGGAGGTCGTCAGCGCCGTCCTGGCGGGCGAGAACGTGCTGGCGGTCATGCCGACCGGCAGCGGCAAGTCGCTGTGCTACCAGCTCCCGGCGATCGCTCGGCCCGGCCTGACCCTGGTGGTCTCGCCTTTGATCGCCCTGATGCGCGACCAGGTGCGCGCGCTGACCGCCGCGGGCGTCGCGGCCGGCAGCCTCAACTCGTCGAACGAATGGGGCGAGAACGCGCGGGTGCTGGGCCTCCTGCGCCGGCGCGAGCTGCGCCTGCTCTATGTCGCGCCCGAGCGGCTGGCGCGGGCCGACACGATCGAGATGCTGGCCGAGGCGGACGTCCGCCTGATGGCGATCGACGAGGCCCATTGCGTGTCGCAATGGGGGCACGATTTCCGTCCCGAGTACCTCAGCCTGGGCAATCTCGCGCGCCAGATCGGCGGCGCGCTGCAGACGCTGGCGCTGACGGCCACGGCCGATGGGCCGACGCGCGGCGACATCGTCGACAAGCTGTTCGCCGCGCCGCCGCGCGTCTTCGTCAGGAGCTTCGACCGGCCCAACCTGCGGCTTTGCTTCAAGCCCAAGGAGCAGTCGACCCGCCAGCCGGCGAGAGCGGCATCGTCTACTGCGCCTCGCGCCGCAAGGTCGAGGAGCTGGCGAGCGGGCTCGCGTCGGCCGGCGTGCGTGCGCTGCCCTATCACGCCGGGCTCGACAAGTCGGTGCGCGACGCCAACCAGGACGCTTTCCAGCAGGACGACGGCGTGGTCATGACGGCGACGGTCGCCTTCGGCATGGGCATCGACAAGCCCGACGTGCGCTTCGTCTGTCATGCCGACCTGCCGTCCAACGTCGAGGCCTACTACCAGGAGATCGGCCGCGCCGGTCGCGACGGCCTGCCGGCCGACACGCTGACGCTCTACAGCCTGGGCGACATGCAGTTGCGCCGCCTGCAGATCGAGCAGGGCGAGCAATCCGACGAACGCAAGCGCATCGAGCGGCAACGGCTCGGCGCCCTGCTCTCGCTGGCCGAGGCCCCGCGTTGCCGGCGCCAGACCCTGCTCGCCTATTTCGGCGAGGCATCGCAGCCGTGCGGCCATTGCGACCTCTGCCAGGAAGGCGTCGAGCTGTTCGACG
>LNFM01005489.1_pt1 | contig 21890 bp, 18 predicted proteins | sample 596031 | NCBI WGS metagenome assembly LNFM01 (sample SAMN04254537, study PRJNA301005) | activated carbon metagenome | isolation source: dual media filters at the Ann Arbor, Michigan drinking water treatment plant | place: USA: Ann Arbor
CCTGTACCGCCACCACCCGCCACAGCAGGGTGTTCAGCGGGGCCGGCGTCACCAGCAGCCGGTCGGCCACGATGCCCTGCGCCGCCAGGGCCGCGCGCGCCACGCCGGTCACGTGCTGCTGCGCCCACACGCCCCAGGCCAGGTAGGCCGTGCTCAGCACCAGCCCCGCGGCATTGGCAGCCAGGCCACGCCCGGCGCCGCCGCTGCGCACCGCCCAGACCGTGCCCACCAGCAGGGGCAGGGTGTAGGCCGGGTCGATGATGAACACGCTGCCCACGCCATAGGGGTGGTCGGTGAAGGGCAGGCCCAGCTGGGTGCCGTAGACCGTCATGCCATCCAGTAGCGGGTGCGTGAACAGCGCCGCCCACATCGCCAACACCCAGCGCCGCCACAGCGTGCGCTGGCCGCTCAGCCAGGCCACCGCCGCGCCGAACGGCAAGGCGAACAAGGTCAGCCAGAACGGCGCATGCGTCTCGGCACGGTGCAGCACCATGTTGCGGATCGGGTCGCCGTGGTCGATCAGCACGTCCAGGTCGGGCAGGGTGCCGGCCACGGCGCCCCAGGCGGCCGCCTTCCACACGGCGGTGCGGCGGCCCATCACGGCCACACCCACGGCGGCGCCCAGGGCGATCTGAGAGAGGGAGTCCATGGGCGCGCATTCTCAGTGCGCGGTAGCGAGCGCGCAGGTTGCAGGCCGACGGCCTCGCATGTCCCAGCGTGCAGCAGCCTCCACATTGCAACGACCAATAAACGAACGCCCTATGCTTACTGCCGACATCCAAGGTCCACGACCCCGTGGTGGCTCTGGTCCAGCTGCAGGTTTTGGTAAGCATTGTGCTTGGCCAGTGTGGCTCGGCCTTCCGGCTGATTGCCACGTACCACCGCAATGACGCGTCTTCTTCGAGGCTTCGTCACGACAGATAGCTTTCCACGACCGCACCATCGATCTCATTCAGCCACAGCACTCGGGCAAAGGCCTTCGCATATGCCTCCGCCCGGTCGACCGATTGGCTGTCAACAAGTGCCGGAACTTCGACTCCGCCGCCAACTCTCTTGTGTCCGTGGCCCTGGGAGACCAACCACCGAGCGAATGCACCACGCCCATCGAGCCGTATCGAAGCCCCACCGCACCGTCCCTCAAGCTCGACCTCGTAACCGACCGCCCGCATAGGCATTGGGACACACTCCGCCGCAGCATGCTCTGCGATCTGGCACGCTACCTTGTAGATTGCCTGCCACCGCGCTGCTGCAATGGTGTTTCGCGGAACCCAGGGCGGTGAGGCAGCAGGCTCGTTTCGCTGCTTGTCCTTTTCTGCCGGAAATGCCGTGACCAACTGTGCCGGTCCGGTGTCACGGATGATCCAAGCAGTCTCAACGGTGTATGTCCTCTGATTCAGGCCAACGATTGGCACGAGAGCGCTGTACTGCACGCCGTGGTCGGTCACGCGGGTACGTTCGAGTGGGGCTTGAGAAAGGCTGTCTACAAGTTGGTACGCCAGATAGCGCCAGTGGCTACTTTCGATTCCCAATAAGTCAGAGAAGAGCCGGGCCTTGTGCCTGCCTGTCGTGTGGTCAGGGTTGAGCAAGTACCCCAAGAGTTTCTGGACTGGCACGTCGAGTTGCTCGTCATCGGGCGCCGAGATCCTGAGGTCTACGGCGCGTTGGCGCCTGTCACCGGGGGCACGGCCCGTCAACTGATGAGCTACCTTCTCGAAGTGGCTCGGCTTCGTGACCTTGCTAAATCGGCTGGCAGAAACGGCTCCACGGTCGGAGACTGCGCCGGCAGTCGGGAACGGCGGAGCGGTCCGTTGAAAATCCTCGTACGGCAGTTCAATCACTTCGAAATAGCTCGTCGGTTCACTACCGAACTGGTAGACACCCTCGTCGTTCTCCCAGCGTGAAACGTACAGTTTCCCAGCCGCGAAGTAGACGCACTCAAGCAGATGGGCAAACAGCCGCACATGGACAGGGTTGCCGGTGTCCAGCTCAACGGCCCCTATGTATGGCGCGTAGTCCTTCAATTGCGTGTCAATGCACTTGGCTAGTGACAAGCTGATCGGGTACGCAGCAAGGCAATAGACGTTCGTCTCGCCCAAGCGGCGTGGGAGTTCAACAAGGTCAACAGACCTCCAAACGCTCCTCAGTGAATGCACAAAGTCGCCGATCACGGTAGCAATTGCGCGTCTATCGCTAACGTAGACTCTCAACTCGGATGGATCGCTTCGCCGCTGCCGTGCCGAGTCAGGAACCATGACCAAGCGCTGCAGCTTCGAGGCCAAGTCGTGAGTTAGAACGTCGCCGCGTCGAATCTGCGTACAGTTGTCGTTCACAGCATCGCTTCCTGCGAGGGCCCGGAGGAACGCTGCCTCGCAAGGAGTGCCGTAATCGTAGACCCCGGACTCCGCGAACGTCGTATGGTCCGCATCGAACAGGAAGACAACGAACATATCGGGCTGCTCAGGCGGCGCGGGTGCGCCCTTTTCGGACTTCAGACTTGGCTCCTGGATGGGTGCGGGCCTGCCATGGATGGTCCTCGAAGAGTAGCTGCACCAGAAGCAAGACAACAACTGGGTTTGCTAAACCACAGACACAGAAGCGCCACCGCAGACGTGTCACTAGAAGCAGGCGTCCGCGAACTTCTCGATCCAGATTTGCCCTTTGACGAGGTCGTCGTACGCGCGCTCGACGTCGTACGAACTCAAGGCGTTGTCTGGGTTAGCAAAGGGCTGCGCCGGCGAAAGGTCGCCAAGCACCACACTTGGCAGATGCAGGTCAGTCATCAGCAACTCGCGGTGTTGCCAAGAAATGGCCCGGTAGTTGGACAAGCCCGCGGCCGCGAGAGTTCTTATCGGGTAGAGAGGACTCTGCAAGAGTTCTTCTGCCGCTTGCCTGGCCTCGGCGTCAGCCCATTCCCTTATGGTCTTCTCATCCAACCCGAACCTCCCGACGGCGCGCTGCAACCCCGTGAGCAGCCCGTCGTGGCTGGTGTGCGAGTTGGCGGGCAGGCTGCGGACCAGCACGTAGAAGATGGCGCCAAGGTCATGAGCGTCGATGCCATCTCGAATGAGCGCGGTCTCCTTCGACGCCGGGTCCCATTGCAGGACTTCCTGAAGCACGGTTCCGATCCGCTCCGAGAGTATCGATAGCGCGGCGACTGGGAAATTCAGCGTCCGCCGCGCGAGGAGCGCGACGCAGGCATAGACCGTTGCTGCGTCAGGGCACCTTTGTTGATTCGCGAACAGGTGTGCGCACACAGAGTATTCGGTCAGATCCTCTTGGTAAATATAGTCCATTACTTGACGAGTCATTTCTCTCGTCTCAACTAGACGTACGTCCTTCTCAAGTGCCGAAACCAGATGCATCCTATACATCAACTCTTGCCCGAAGGCCGAGGCTTCCAGCACTGACACGGCTGACAGCGGTGATCGGACAATCGGGCTCCCTGTGCTGTCGTCGAACCGAACGAAAACGATGGGGCGCCTCGAAATCTTGCCGCTCCCATCGAAGACGCGACCACCGGTCACCTCTGCACTCCAAGGACGTTTGGTCTGGTCTCCGCGCACGTAGCGCTCGGTGTAGTACTCAGGCCAACGGATGGATCGGACGTGATCAAAGAATTGCTTTGCGGGCGGGAAGACCTCCTCGCCGAGCGTGTTGCCACGTGCTCGGTTGGCGGCTTCCAGCAGATTCAGGTGTCGCAGTCCCCAGAGTGTCGAACTGGCGTCTGTGAAGTGCGTGTACTCGTGGATGGCAAGTGAGATCGGAGTATCGATCGATCGAAACTCATCAAGTGTGAGCCACCTCGGGTTGTGTGCCAGACTTGTGAGGAATTGCTGTGCAATTGACAAGGCTGCCGGCTGAATCGCGTCAAGCGACACCGTGTACGTGTAGAAGTCGAACGCACCGAGTTGGTCGACCTTGGAGAAGCAATTCCAACGTCGACGAGTTTCGCGCAGGGTATCGAGTGGCATGAGAGTCCTGAGGGGGCCTATGGAGGGTGTTCCCCCTGCTGAAGATTGATACGATTGGAAAACTGCAGGGGTTGCCGCGGGGAGGGCGGAACTCGATGGGCTTGCTGCGACTCGCCTCCTGGGCCAGACCCAGATACATCAGTAGTATTGGTGGTCAACAGCGCGGTTCGATCGCACAGGTCGCGCGATGCCGAGGCTTGACGGTCGTCCTCCAGGGTTTGCGAAATCTCGCACGCGGTGGGCGTACCGTGTTATGCATCGGACCACTTGTCCTTGGGCTCGCACGCGATCTCCTCCGACCCCAGCTTCTCGCGATGACGTAGAGCCCATCGCAGCATCGTTACGAGCGAGTCACCATCGTCTGGCCAAGCGAAGTCCTCGTAGCCTTGATGACAGCCGTGATACTGGTACTCGATGAGATTCATGTAGTCCCGTACCAGAGCAAGTGAGTTAACGATGTCCCGGTAGTAGACATCAGGGAGCCTGTTGACGCCCTTCTCGGTTGCATGGTCAAGCGCGTAGTGCGCCAAGAGCTTGTCACGATGATCACGGATCGGTTGGACCGACTTCATCAGTCTGTCGAGGACGATCTTCGCGCTCGCAGCCATCTTGGCGTTTGCCTGGCTCTCCAGCCGCTTCTGGAGCTGCAGTAGCGATGCCTTGTTCGGCGCCGGATCGGTGAGCCGTGCAAGGCCCATCTGCATGTCCTCGAACATCATGAGCTGAAGCATATGAAAGAACGACGGCGCGACCTCGGTCAAGAGAGTGAGCCGAAGGTCGCCTTTGCAGTACAACTGCTCAAAAATTCTCCAGCGCCCATGCAGCCAATGCACCTCGGTCTTGAGGAACCCATAAAGCTTTTCGACCTGGGTTGGAATGGGCTCGCGCATTTTTCAGATCATCAAAGGGCCGCTCGATCAGGATGATGCGGTCACGTTCACGCGCGAGGTCTTCCCGCCCCGCAACAGAACTAGCCGTCGCCTATCCGGGCAGCCCGGTCTTCAATCAGGCAGCCAAGTGACCGGCTGCGCTTCATCGCTGCACCATGCTCTGCCATGCGACCTGCACGAAGCGCGCGTAAAAGATCGAGTTTGAGTTGTGTTGCCCTCGCTGTGCGCGATCGGAACAGTCGATAGCAGTCTAAAGCAGCGTTTCACCACTCCGCTACATGCCCCGGGTCTCAGTGGCGAGCCGCGCCAACTCATACAACTGCGCAGGCCGATTCGCCCCCGTCCGCACCGCCCCGTCGACTGGCTGCACCACCCCCGCGGCATCGATCCTTCGCCGAAAGCTCGACTTGTCGAGGTGCCGCCCCAACACGGCCTCCGACGTCTCCTTCAGCTCCGTCAGCGTGAAGACGTCCGGCAAGAACCCATGCGGGAAGCGCAGCTCGTTGAACTCAAGCCGCACTGCATCCACCGCAGCGCCGATCAGGCGCCCGTGGTCAAACGCCAGCTTGGAGTCCGCCGCCGCCTCGTCGGCAGGGACCCAGCGCACCTGATCGAGCCGCTTGCCCGGGCTGGCCTGGACTGACGCCTGAGGCAGCAGGCAGCGGTACACGACGCTCAAGGCCCAGTTGGCCCGGGGGTCTCGCTTCTTGCCGCCCACGGCACCCACCTGGGTGATGGCAGGCAGCTCGACGCCCAGGCGCTCGTGCGCCACCCTGCGACACCCGGCCTCGAGATCGGCGTCCAGGTCCACGCGCAACACCCCGCCCGGCAAGGCCATCCGCCCGGCAAACGGGTTCTCGCTGCGCCGCCCCAACAGCACCTGCAGCGCGCCCTCGGCCACGGTGAGCAGGGCCAGCTCCAGCCGCACGAAGGGCATGGGGTGGGTGGTTGCGGAACTGGCAGTCGCAGTAGCCATGGCGGCACCTTAGTTGCGAAGTAGAACTAAGTATGTCACACTCGTGTTAGTGGTGAACTGCAACTAACGAGGTGCTCGATGTACGACGTCATTGGTGATGTGCACGGCTATGCCGACAAGCTGGAGGCCCTGCTGCTGACGATGGGCTACCAGCGCGCAGAGGAGGGGTTCGTGCCACCGGCCGGCCGCAAGGCGGTTTTCGTGGGTGACTTGATCGACCGCGGCCCGGCCCAGCTGAGGGTGCTGCGCACCGTCCGCGCGATGGCGGATGCCGGCCACGCGCTTGTGGTGCTGGGCAACCACGAGTTCAACGCCATCGGCTACGCGACCTGGTCGGCCCAGCGGCAGGACTTCCTGCGGCCGCACTCCAAGAAGAACGCCGCCCAGCACGCTCGGTTTCTGGCCGAAGTGGGGGAGGGCTCGGACGAGCACCGGGCCTGGGTGGACTGGTTCAAGACGCTGCCGACGCACCTGGAACTGGGGGGCCTGCGGGTGGCGCATGCGTGGTGGGACGACGAAGCGGCGCGTGTCGTGGAGGAGTCACGCGTGACTGCTGCGGGACAACCCGTGACAGACGAGTTCCTGCATGGCTGCTACGCAGAAGGTTCGCCCCTGCACGACGCACGCAAGCTGCTGACCTGCGGCGTCGAGTGGGCTCTGCCGGCCGGCAACTTCATCGAGGACAAGGAAGGCCACCGGCACCCCGATGCCCGGCTGGCCATCTGGCGCCACTGGGCCACCTCGCTGCGCGAAATCGCCCTGGTGCCCAAGGGCAACGAGCATGCGGTGCCGGACATCGCGATCCCGGCGGAGTTTGTGCGCGGCCCGGTCGACGGCGCCCCAATCCTGTTCGGGCACCACTGGTTCTCGGGGCCGGTGCGGCTGGAGACGAGCAAGGTCGCCTGTCTGGACTGGTCGGCAGCGAAGAACGGGCCGCTCGTGGCATACCGCTGGGACGGTGAAGCAGAACTGACTCACGATCGCCTGGTCGCGGTCGCAGGCTCCGAAGGAGTGCAGGCGTGAACGATGCGCCTACACCTTCCATCCCCAAGGGACGAGTTGGCGTGGTGGCCAGAGTAGAGGAGGGTGGCGCCTGCCCCTCAGGTCGGCTGGTGGTTCTGCTTGAGCCAGCTGGCCTGTTGACCGCCCTTGTCGGCAGCCGGACGCCTGTCTCCAGTTGGCTGTGCCACCTCCTGGGCGACGCCGTGCAGATCGATGGGAAGACGAAGCGCACCGTCTACATCCCCGACCCATGCCTGACCCCGATCAGCCAGATGACCGCCGAGCAAATCCGCCCGATGCTGCGTAATCACGCCATCCTGGACCTTGAATGCGATCGCGCCAAGCTGGGACGGTTCGTCGGAGGCAAACCGAGCCGGGGCGCCGAGCCCGAAGGGGGTGCGGCACGACGTGCCCTGCAATTGAGCATCGAGCGTTGCTTGGACACGGTCTCGACCGAGACGGCACTGCGCGAGGTGGGCTTCAAGCCGATCCAGCCCGGCCGAGATGTCCTCCACTGGGTGGCCGCGCATTGCGGAGTTCAGCTTCGCTTCTACGCCGCTCAGGACCCGTGCGGCGACTGGAAGGTGTGGACCCGCGGCAAGAGCAGCCGGGAGACCTTTTGCGGTGAGGGCAGGCTACTGTCGGAGGGCGCACGCGGGCAGTTGCTGCAACAGGTGCTGTGCCTGTGGCGCAGCGCTTTTGGCCGTGCGCCGGCGCCCGATCCGCTGGCTCCCGCCGTGACGTACGAGCAGCACCAGGCGGCCATGGGCCATGCCGCTATGCTGCCGCGGCTGGTCGTGGACCCGCAGGCTTTCCGCGCGGTTCGCCGGTGGCTCGTCGACCGGTTCGGTTATTCCGAGAGAACGACGCCGGTGCGGCTGAGCAGCGTACAGGCGTTGCTCCGAATCGAGGTTGACCGCATGGCCTTCGGTTGTCCAGCGCAGGGGATTTGGGCGGACGGCTGCGAAGTTGATCTGGGTGACCTGCTCGACATCGATGCAGGCGTGCTTCGCCGTAGGTCGCTGACGTTCGAACTGATGCCCACCCTACTGCACGTGAATGGGTGGCCGATCCGGGCGTCAAGCTGCTGCGGCCTGTAGAGCCAGCGGGGCGCCTTCGCTGCCTAGGCGGCTGCCACAGGGCTGGCATTCCTGCCTTCTCGGCAAAGGCTTGTCTACAGGAAGAAGAGCTTCCAGTTGAAGCCGGTCACGAAGAACGTTCCCGCCAGCAGCAATGCGATCCAGAACGAGGTCTCCCGTACATCCTCACGGGACTGGGGCGTTGAGCTACCGAGGCTCCGACTGTCGCTGGATCCGGGTCGTTCAGGCTTAGTGTAGGAGAGCGCAAAGCCTCCAAGCACCAGGTAGCCGAACACCGCCGAAGCATGTCGAAGGTTCTCGCCCAGGCAGTAGCTGCATTCGATTCGATCGATGTACAGCCAGCCTGTCCCAAGGGGGAACAGAACGTACGCCGCCACGGGGGCCCAGGTCACAGCCTTTGTGGCGCCGCTGCGTTTGCTTGACATCGGCTACGGGTCATTCTGTGCTCGTCGACCAGCCTAAGCCCCACCGCCGCGACTGATCTTCGTTCCTTGCTGATTGATTCACAATATATCGGGAAGACTTGACTTCGCCAACCCGAGAGATTCACCCCATATGGTGGGAAGATCTCAGGGCAAGCTCGAACTGCCTTTTGGCCCAGCTCTGCGCCGGGTCAGGCTCGCCGCAGGGATGTCGCAGGAACAGTTGGGCCTGGAGTCTGGCGTCCAGCGCAACTTCATCTCCCTCATCGAAACGGGCCAGAACCAGCCCACCATCAGCACCATCGTCAAGCTGGCAGGTGCGCTCGGTATGAAGGCCTCCGAGCTGGTTGCGGAGGCAGAGAAGCCGATACGAGGCAGGCGATCACCTTAGGGGCAAGTTGGCACCTTGAGCACGTAGCCGTGCATAGGCGGGAGGCCCAGACCTCATCGTCCGGCCAGCTGTTCCGCTCACTTGGCGCTGCGGCATCATTGACCCCGCAGACATCATCCGAGATGCCTTCAGGGAAAACCAGAATGAGTAACGCGAGTAGTGGGGAGCTTCAGCGCATCCTGATGGATCTGTTGCCTGCTGACGGCAGCGCTGTTCCAAACGGACGGCTGCTCCAGGAATGGAAGCTCACAGCGTTCGCATCCGCCCTCGTCGTGACTGATGCAGACTTCATTGCTGTCAGGGAAGCGCTGGTCGCTCGGGCGTTGGTCACAAAGGGCAAGGGACGCGGCGGCTCCACAGCCCGGGCACCGCAGGCTGCATCGAGCAGCGAGACCTTTTCCTTGGAAGGTGGCTCAGCCACTATTGCGGCCGTTGACGCGGCAGGGGCTCCATCGAAGACCCTCGTCCGTCCCAAGGTTGCACCCAAGCTGCGCGCTTCAGACGCTGGTCAAGAAGCACAAGTGCTCAGCTATCGCCACGCCGACCGCCGCAAGAACAACCCCGAGGTGGGCTTGGTCAGCGAAGCCAGTGACCCGCAGCAGCCGAAGAAGGAGTGGGCTTACAACCCGCATCTGGACCCGGTGCTGAACTTCGACAGCGCGCGCGCCGATCTCGAGAACCTGATCGACGACGCGCTGGCTGAAGGTAGCGACAGCAGCCAGCAGCAGTTGGGCGAGGTCGTGGCATGGCTGGACCACGCTCTAGCAGGCAGCGACGAAGCCGCGGTGCGAGAGGTGGTGGCGAACCTGCGCAAGCGCTTGACGGGCAAGCCCACCCAGCCGCCGGAACGCAAGGCGCTGGAAGAGATCAAGCGCCGCGGTGCGCCCTACCTGCAATGGGCCGGCAAGGCCGAGCGCACCAGCTTCGAGGTGGACACGGTCAGTCTGCACGTGCACGAGCGCATTGACCCGATGAGCATCCTGTCGGCAGTGCGCAAGCAGCTTGAAGAGGCAAAGGCCAAGAAGGCGAAGGGCGAGGAAGCGTCAGTGCTCGGACGGCAGGCCAGCCTGTTCGAAGCCCCGTTCGAGAGCCTGCCGCTACGCGCAGCAGTGGACTTCTACCGCCATGACAAGGGCTGGGCCAACCGGCTGATTGCGGGCGACAGCCTGCAGGTGATGAACAGCCTGCTGATGAAGGAGGGCATGGCGGGGCAGGTTCAGATGATCTACATCGACCCGCCGTACGGCATCAAGTACGGCAGCAACTTCCAGCCGTTCGTGGGCAAGCGGGACGTTAAGGACAAGAGTGATGCGGACTTGACCCACGAACCGGAAATGATCAAGGCGTTCCGTGACACCTGGGAACTCGAAGTTCACTCCTACTTGACATACCTCCGCGACCGTCTACTGCTTGCGCGTGAGCTCTTGACCGACAGAGGGAGCGTTTTCGTCCAGATATCTGATGAAAACGTGCACTACGTTCGAAGCGTTTTGGATGAGGTATTCCGGCCCAACAACTTTTGTGCGGAGATCGCATTCCGAAAGAGCAGTGGCATTGACAGCGAGCTTCTTGCCAGCTCCAAAGACTGGATTGTGTGGTACGCGAAGGATCGTTCTGCAATCAAGTTTCACCCCTTATACGTTGAGAAAACCGCGGGCGAGGCTGGTGCTGAGCAGTTCGATGCTGTCGAGCGGGCTCGAGGTGGGTTTCGAAAGGCGACTCCACATGAAATGGCCACAGGCGAGGTTGACGCGGGGCGACTCATGACGCATAGCGATCCAACTGCAGTCGGCAGTGCAAGCACAACACTTTTTGAGCTTCAGTTTCGCGGAGACGAGTTTTCGGTTCCGGGTAACCGGCGTTGGCGGTCACCGCCTGTCGGAATGAAGCGGCTGGATAGAGCCGGCCGACTCATGCAAGTCGGCGATACGGTTCGATTTAAGAAGTATCTAGATGACTATCCTGTGTTTGCTGTTACGGACTGGTGGAACGACACCGGCATCAGTGGATTTGGCGATAAGAAGGTCTATGTAGTTCAAACCGCTGCAAAGGTCATCGAGCGTTGCATGTTGATGACCAGTGACCCAGGAGACCTAGTGTTGGATCCAACATGCGGATCCGGCACTACAGGGTTCGTCGCCGAAAAGTGGGGCCGTCGCTGGATCACCTGCGACACATCGCGCGTCGCCGTTACGCTGGCCAAGCAGCGCTTAATGACCGCCAGCTACGACTACTATGAGCTGGCCTATCCGCATGAAGGTCTGAAGGGCGGCTTCATCTACAAGACGGTGCCGCACGTCACACTGAAGTCCATCGCCAACAACGCCGACATCGACGTCATCTACGATCGCCTCCACCCGGCCATCGAGCAGGCGCTGGCGGCGCTCAACGTCGCTCTGGGCGCCCACCCACCCGCCGAGCCGCTGGTGGTCGCGGAAGGCGTGCGAAAAGGCGAGAAGCTGAGCTTCGGCAAGAAGGGTGCCGCGCTGCAGGAGTGGGAGGCACCCTTCCCGGGCGACGACGGTGCGCTGCCCAAGGGCTGGTCTGAAGCCCTGCGCGAGCCCTTCGCAGCCTTCCACACCTCCCGCCAGCGAATGCAGGCCGAGATGGACCGTTCCATCGCCGCCAACGCCGAGAGTGAGACGCTCTACGACCAGCCCGAGAAGAGCAAGACCAAGCTGCGCATCACTGGCCCGTTCAGTGTGGAGGCGGTTCCGTTCCCCACGGTGTTGAGTCTGGAAGCTGCCGAGGGCGGCGCCACCACCACGCCCACCGAAGACCAGGCCTACCAGACCAGCATCGCTCGCAGCGGCGAGACCAGTCGGCAGCAGCAGTGGCGCGACGAGTTGTTGAAGACCGGTATCCGCGGCAAGGGCGGTCAGATGCTGAAGTTCGCCGAACTGGAGGTGATGGCTGGAACCGCCTGCCTGCACGCCACCGGCACGCTGGCTGAGACCGGTGAGCGCGCGGTGGTCAGCTTCGGTCCCGAGCATGGCGCGCTAGAGCAACGCCAGGTGGAGCACGCATTGAACGAGGCCGAATCACTGCGGCCGTCGCCCAAGTTCGTAGTCTTTTGCGCCTTTACATTCGACCCCGAGGCCGCCAAAGACATCGACGAAACCCGCTGGCCCGGTGTGAACCTGCTGAAAGCGCAGATGAATACCGACCTGCTGACCGAAGACCTGAAGAAGGCGCGCTCCAGCAACCAGAGCTTCTGGCTGATGGGCCAGCCCGACGTGCACCTGGCTGAACTGCCGGGCGGGCGTTGGCAGGTAGAGGTGAACGGCTTCGACTACTTCGACACCGTCAAGGGCGAGCTTATCTCCGGCGGCAAGGCCAAGATCGCCATGTGGAGCCTGGACACTGACTACGACGGTCGCAGCCTGTTCCCGCACCAGGTGTTCTTCCCCATGGCCGGCAAGGACGAAGGCTGGCGCAAGCTGAAGAAGAACATCCGCGCCGAGCTGGACGAGTCATTGTTGGACCAGTTCCACGGCACGGTGTCGCTGCCGTTCGAGGCGGGCAAGAATGGCAAGGCCGCAGTCAAGATCGTCGACGACCGGGGCATCGAGTCGCTGAAGATCCTGCCGCTGAAGGGAGCCGCTGCATGACGGGCGCAGACCTGTTGCAGGGTGCTTCGAACCTGGGCACCGCCATCGCGGCAGGCTTCACCGCCTGGGGCGCCTGGGCTGCGGTGGGGCAGCTTCGGCTGCTCAAGCAGCAGAGCGTGACCGCCCTGGAGGACACGCTGGGCAGTGAGTATCGCCAGCTGGCATCGACCCTGCCACTGCCCGCCTTGCTGGGGGAGCCGCTCAGCGACGAGCAGCAAGCAGCGGCACTGGACGAGTTCTATCGCTACTTCGACCTCTGCAACCACCAGATCTTTCTGCACGACAACAAACGAGTAAGTGACGCCACCTGGCGCTTCTGGGAAGAGGGTATCCGTTCCAACCTGAAGCGACCGGCCTTTGCTCGCGCTTGGGCCGAGATCGCGGCGCGCGCCAACGGTGACTTCGCAGAGCTGCGTCGGGTCTGCCCGCCAGTGCAGACAGTTGAGCCGGTGGCGCCGGGGAAGCGGACATGAAGACGCCCGGCAACGTCATCGTCAACTCACCCTTCGACGTGCCCCATAGGCACTGGCTGCCGCAGCGCGACGGCACGCTGCAGCTGGTGGAAAGCCGACGCCCTGCCAGCTACGAGATCTATGACGTGCGCAACAACACGCGGCGGGTGGAGACGCTGGACCAGGTGAACGAGATCCGCCAGCGCGTGGACCAGTGGCGCGCCGCCGACTACCCGGGCATCACCACCGTCACGCGCCAGTTGCTGGCGCACTGGTTCGACCGCAGCGCCCGCCAGCACCCGTTCTATTTCTGCCAGTTGGAAGCCATCGAGACGCTGATCTGGTGGGTGGAGGCGGCCGACGCCTACCGTCAGGGCGTGTTCCTGCAGGGCGACGGCGGGCCGTGGGAGCGCGTGTGCAGCAAGATGGCCACCGGCTCGGGCAAGACCACGGTGATGGCCATGCTCATCACCTGGCAGGTACTGAACGCGGTGACCTACCCGAAGCGCACCAAGGACTTCTCACGCGCGATCTTCATCGTGGCGCCTGGGCTGACGGTGAAGGAGCGGCTGCAGGTGCTGTATCCGGGCAACGTGGCCAATGCCTTTGACGAGTTCTCGACCTGCCCGTCGGAATCACTGAGACAGAAGCTCAACCAGGCCGAGGTGTTGGTGGAGAACTGGCACACGCTGATGCCAGCGAAGGAGCAGGAGCGCTCGGTCGTGAAGAAGGGCCGCCAAACCGACGAGGTGTTCACGCGTGAGGTGCTCGGCCGGCTGGCCCAGCACCGCGACATCGTGGTCATCAACGACGAAGCGCACCACGCCTACCGCAAGCCGGCCGACGTGAAGATCAGCAAGGCCGATGCCGAGCGCCTGGGCCTAGACCTGGACGAGGCCACGCGCTGGATCGAGGGGCTGGACCGCATCCACAACACGCGGCGCATCCGGCGCTGCTTCGACCTGTCGGCGACGCCCTTTGCGCCCACTGGCAAGACCAACAGCGAAGAGGGACTGTTCAGCTGGATCGTCAGTGACTTCGGCCTGACCGACGCGATCGAGGCCGGGCTGGTGAAGACGCCGCGCGTGGTGATCCGCGACGACGCGCTGCCCGACGCGAAGAGCTACCGGTCGAAGCTCTACCACCTGTACCGCGATCCGGATGTACAGCAAGACCTGAACCGCCGCGGTGCCGAGCCGCATGAGGCACTGCCGAAGCTGTTGCAGGACGCCTACACGCTGCTGGGAGCCGACTGGCGCGCCGCGCTGCAGGACTGGCAGGCGGCGGGGCACCACTCGCCGCCGGTGATGCTGACGGTGTGCAACCGCGTGGAAACCGCGGCGCGCATCGAGCACTACCTGAGCCATGGCGATGCGCACTGGCCCGAGCTGAAGTCGCCCACGCAGACCCTGCGCGTGGACTCCAAGGTGCTAGAGAAGGCTGAGATCGGCGAGAAGGCCAGCGCCGAGAGTGTGTTCAAGGCACGCATGACGTCGCTGTTGAAGGCGTTGGCCTTGCCCGAGGCCACGCGCGACAAGATCGACGAAGCGAAGAAGGACGCTGAGAAGCTGAAGCTGCTGGCCCAGCATCTGGCGGTGCCCGCGGATGAGTGGGAGTCCCTGGCCAAAAGCCCAGCCGACAAGCAGCTGGAGGCGCTGATCCAGCGCGCGCCGCTTTCGCCCGCAGTGCGCGACTACCTGCTTGGCACCACCGAGTACGTGAACCGTCTGCGCGAGATCGTCAAGGCGGCACGGTTGCCCAAGGACCGCGAGGAGCGGCTGCTGGCTCTGGAGAAGGAAGACCTGCTGCGCGCCATCGTGGACAACGTGGGCAAGCATGGCCAGGCCGGGCAGCGGCTGCAGAGCGTCATTTCGGTGGCCATGCTCTCGGAAGGCTGGGACGCGAAAAACGTCACCCACATCATGGGCCTGCGGGCGTTCACCAGCCAACTGCTGTGCGAGCAGGTGATCGGCCGCGGCCTGCGCCGTGTGGGCTACGACACGGATGCCAACGGGCTCTTCGTTCCTGAGTACGTGAATGTGTTCGGCGTGCCTTTGTCTGTGTTCGTGGACACCGGCGATGACGGTGTGCCACCGCCACCGCCGAAGCCCAGCACCCAGATCGAATCGCTGGCGTCGCGCAATGAACTGGAGGTGCGCTGGCCGAACCTGCTGCGGGTGGACACGATCGTGAAGCCAGCCCTGTCTGTGCAGTGGTCGAAGGTGTCCGACCTGGAGCTGGACCCAGCAAAGACCGTCATCACCGCCGAGCTGGCCCCGGCCGTGGGTGGCGCCACCGACCTGAGCAAGACGACGAACATCGACCTGTCGAAACTGCCGGAAGAGTTTCGCGAGCAGCGCATCGTGTTCCAGGCGGCGCGCAAGGCCTTCGACCAGTTGTCGGGCAAGTTCACCGGCAACCGCGAGTACCTGGTCTTCCAGCTGATTCGGCTGGTGGAGGAATTCCTGGGGTCAAAGAAGCTCCTCATCCCGAGCCTTTTCCATGCCGAGGGCGTGCGCCGACGCATCCTGATCGCGCTGAACATGGACTTGATCGTCCAGCATGTGGTGAAGCACGTCGAGCAGCAGAACGTGGCCAGCATCGAGCCGGTGTTCGACCCCGAGCAGCCGATCGGCTCCACGCGGGCCATGCGCACCTGGTACACCACCAAGGGCAACCAGCACACGCGCAAGTCGCAGATCAGCCATGTAGTGGGTGACAGCTCGTGGGAGATCTACGCGGGGACCCTGTTAGATGATCACGACCTGGTAGCTGCCTACGCCAAGAATGATCACCTTGGCTTCCATGTCTACTACCTCTGGGGGGGCTCCCGCAAACGCTTCGTGCCAGACTTCATCGTGCGCATGGCGAATGGAAAGACACTGGTGCTTGAGATCAAAGGCGAAGACTCGCCGATGAACTCGGCGAAGCGAGACGCGCTGTCTCAATGGGTGAAGGCTGTCAACTCAAAGGGTGGCTTTGGCATCTGGTGCCATGCCGTGGCGTTCAAGCCTTCTGAGATCCACGACATACTGAACTTTCATGGGGCCGGCCCGAGGTCTGCACCCCGAGAACTGGTGTTGGTCGGGGAAGGCTAGTCGCCACCAAGTCCGTTGAAATAGCGAGTAGGTCGGGCAAGGTCAGCTACCAGGTGCCGAAGTCTTTGTGGGGAGGGTTGTTGAGCGGGTCAGGTTGGTCAGGCGGGTCGCCAAGGCGACCGCTGCCGGTGGTGGCGATGTACAGAACTGACAATCCTCGGGCCATGGGCTGCAGGGTCCCCAATTGCGCGTCAAGAGGAGGTTCATCTCCACCTCCATCTTCATGTCGTTCGCCAACTGTGCCGCGCCATGTACTTGTCAAGGCGCGGGCATTGCTTGCCGTCAAATCTGGCCCCAGGTCGGTGAGCAGCGATGTCAACGGCCAATATGGCCCTGGGACAAAGGTAGATGCCGCGGCCATCATTTCAACTATTCCGACAACGTCGCGGCGCCGCGCGCGCGGGACCTTGATCACGCCGATTCGTTGCGCGGGGTATGGGCGCCACTCGGCGGCAGCTCTGAGGCACTCCACTACAAACCAGGACCAGTGATCGCTGGTCGGAAGTGACGCATCCCACGGGCGACCCCATGTCCCCAGCAGGAACCCCTCCAACGCTTCTGCCATTGACAATTTTGAAGCGTCGACCGACCGCGGCTCCGCAGCGGGCGGAAGCGATGCGAAGCCAATGGCCCACGGGCAATCGTTAGGAAACGAGCGTGGCACTTTGCGTGTATTCGAGACGATGCCGTATACGCCTGTGTCGGAATAGGGCTGCGGGCCAGAGCTGAAGTTCCAATAGCGTGAACCGTCCGGGGTGGGTCCAAACTCCTGGTTTGGGAACGTGAACTGCGTCGTCCAGTCTGAGTACAGCGAGAACTGCTTCTCCTCATTTCCAGTGAGGCTGGTGACGCGTGGCGAATCGGAGCTCTTGGCCTGGACTAGAAATGCTCTTCCTTGGGGTACGGCAACCCCGGTCTGGAAGTGCTGCCGCACCAGCAGCAAGTCGCCGAGTTCAATCGGGCCTTGCCGACCTCTCAGCTTCACCTTTGGCTTCTGGTGAATGAAGACTCCCGAAATCACTGGCGGCACAGAATGGAATGCAGTGAACTCCGGGTGCTTCTTCAGCACGTCGTACAGCCGCTGACGTGTTGTTGGATATTCAAGGAGGTTGGATACGAACGCAGGCTCGCCTGGCGTCTTCCACTTGTCGACCTTGCGCTGCGTCAGCCCATAGGTCCTAGCGTTTGATCGCACCCAGTCAAACGTGGACCAAGTCTCCTGGTAGGAGTGATGGATCAGGCACTCGAGGTCATGGCGTATGGACATGTGGACATTGTGACCAACATCCCTACCGACTTTGCCGCCACGTGCCCCGGGCAACCGCGCGGCGCGGCTCAGATCGGCGCAGGCTCTAGATGTGGAGGACGCACTCGCCAAGTACATGGAGGGCCCGGCGCGGTAGTCGGACGAAGTCAACGAGCGCTGAACAATTGCCGAGCGACATCAATCCGGCGCCTCAATGGTGTCTCATAGCAACTCATGCAGACACATCCCGTTGAGTGGGTCAGTTGAGGGGTCGTAGCGCCGAATCGGCCGGAAACCCGCAGAAATGCTCGATGCTTGGTGGAGGGAGCGGTGGAGCTGGTGTTGCAGCTGGCGAGGGTGATGGGGGAGGGGTGGTCTGGTGATCGACTGCTCGCATGACCTTCGGTGCTTTCCGTTTTGGCTCGTAGTGTCCGCTTACTGGGTCTGGGCCATCATTTGCAAGCAAGGCAGTTGGACCACCCTTCGGCACGAATCAGGACTCATCTTTTCTGGTTGGCCGGTTCATGAGTTCGAAGATCTGCAACTCGACCTCCTGCTGCCGCGTCCAGGCGTCTACGGAGCTTCGACTGGCCTCAAGCAACGAGCGCGACGCCGGCACCGTGATCGTGGTGAATCCATTCATGTAGGGCTGAATGGCCGATAGCCTGATGTCTCCGTCAGGGCGGATGGAAATGAAGAAGGGTGCCCGAAGCTGGAGCCGGCTCGACCGAACGAAGAATGCGATGTGTCCCACCATCGAGTGCCCCGAGACGGCATAGCAATGAGAGTACGTCGGCACCTCGGCGAACGATTCGATAAGGAGCGGCTGCCAATTTTGTGACTCATTTGCGGGGACCGATTTGTTGGCGAGTTTGCCGGTGGATTCTGTGCATGGGTGCCTTGGCCAGGGTGGGCCAAACTCGTCGAAGAAGACGCGCCCTCCCGACTCCGACTGGTAGAAGTAGACTTGTGCACCGCACACCGGGCAGCAAGCGTTCGGAGTCGTAAAGGAATCGAGGAGGTCTCTGTAGCGGCGTGTCGCAACCTGGGCGAACGCAGCCGGGCTGGTCGCGTTGCCCTGCGGAGCGCGCGAGTGGCGTTCGCCTCCCCACCCACAATGGCACCCAAGGGGGTGATTCCAAGCGTTGCACATGTGGTCCTGGACTAGTGCGTTGTGCGAGGTCTTGACCGTTTACGGGTTTGTGCAGCGAGGTCGCTCGGGACAGAAGCATTGGCTCGGGCGCAGTTCATGTAGCGTGTGCCTGCGGCCGGGCCAAGCTGGCTTGGCTTGCCGCAGCGCTTCCGGTTGAGCGAAGCTTAAGCGTCAAGTTGCCACTGACTGAAGTTGACGAAGACCGCGCAAAGGGGTTCAGGTAACTCTGCACGTGGCTCGTTGCCGATTGTGGCGAGCAGTTCGTTCGACCACCTTATCGAGTCGGGCGCCAGCCTCCCTCGCTTGAGCCCAAAGCTCGCGTTGATCTCCGCAAGTGACAGGCCCTTTCGTACCCCGTTGCGGGTCCTGCGGACGATCTCGACCTGAGGGATGGGGGAAATCCAGATCTCGATTGTTCCAAATTGCATGGCACGGCCGAAGTGCATGACCGCATGGCAGGCGGGACAGATAGTTGCCAGATTGGTCAGGTCATCATTCTCTTCATCGGCGACGTGGTGGATGTGCATCCACTTCAGTGCTCGATGTCCGCAACTGCCGCATGTGAAGTCATCACGCGCAAGCACCTGCTTCCGGATCTTGTCAGGGACGGCGCGCTTCCGCTCGGGACCTTGCCACTGAGTTGCGTTGTTGATCCCCGGCTTGAGTTGAATGATGGTGTAGCTCATGTGGGTGCCTGTTGACGCCTAGCGAATGAAAGGGACTTCCCTTCCCGAGGCGCGCGCGCAGTGGCGGATAGCGGCATCGAAGTGCCACGATGGGAGGTGCGAAGTCTCGTCAATAACCATCGGAAGGGGAAGTCCATGGCCATTCTTAGGTCGGGGATCGATCTCGCCAAGATCGTGTTTGCCGTGCACGGCGTGAATGAATCGGGACGGGCGGAACTGGTACGGCCCAACGTGGCCCGCGCCTGGTGATTTGGAGCTGGTCGTCTTGTCGCTGCCCTGCACGGTGGGCATGGACGCCCGCAGCGGCGCGCAGCCCTCGGCGCGGATGTTCGAGGCCCACGGTCGCACCGTGCGGCCGGTGGCGCCGAAGTTCGCAGCTGCCTACTTCCTGAGTGGCAAGCGCGGCAAGAACGACGCAGCCGACGCTGCCGCCACCGTCGGCAACGGAAACGGCTGGACCGAGGACGTTTGCTACGTCGGGAATGAGCAATGGCTTCTCAGCGTCGGCGACGATGCGGCGTGGTCAGGCGCCACTCCTTGGCGCAGGATCCTTAGGACCACACGTCCGACAGTCTGGTCCAACGGGCCGTCGACATGGATGCTGCGTAAGAGCACTAACACCAGCCGCGCACCTACGCCATCCTGGAGATCTCGATCGAGAAAGGCGCCGGGGAGTGCAGGGCCCTGCTCAGTGCGGGCTTGGCAGCGCTGCAGAAGGAAGGCTGATCCCATGACGGTCGCAACCACCCGACCAAAGAACCGGGCCGGGGCAGGGATTCCAGCACTTTTCTAGTACTTGAAACGAAAACAGCGCCCTGAGGCGCTGTAAGTCGTTGATTCTTATGGTGGGCGGTGCAGGGTTTGAACCTGCGACCCCTGCCGTGTGAAGGCAGTGCTCTACCGCTGAGCTAACCGCCCGGAAGGTATTTCCGGAAGAGCCTTGGATTATGCCACGGCCGGCTGCCAGGCCGCGCGGCCGCCGCTGGCCTTGTGAATGTCGGCCAGCAAGGCCTCGTGCGCCGTGACTTCCTGGGCATCGGCCATCAGCACGGGCAAGGTGTAGGCGCCGAGGTCCACCGCATCCAGCGTGATGGCGTTGCCGGCCTCGTCGGTGGTGTCGATCACCAGCGTGTTCTGCCCGCGTGTCAGGCGGATGTAGACCTCGGCCAGCAGACCGGCGTCGAGCAGCGCGCCGTGGAAGTTGCGGTTCGAGTTGTCGACCTCCAGCCGCTTGCACAGCGCGTCCAGCGAGTTCGCCTTGCCAGGGAACATCTCGCGCGCCATGGCCAGGCTGTCGGTCACTTCGGCCACGTGCTCGCGGATGGGCGGGCGGCCCAGGCGCTCGAGTTCGGCGTTCAGGAACCCGACGTCGAAGCCCGCGTTGTGCATGATGACCTCGGCGCCCGACAGGAAGGCCAGCAGTTCCTCGGCCACCACGGCGAACACCGGCTTGTCGGACAGGAACTCGTCGGTCAGGCCGTGGATGCGCACGGCGTCAGGGTGCACCGGGCGCTCGGGGTTCAGGTAGAAGTGCCGGTGCTCGCCCGACAGGCGGCGGTTGAGCATCTCGATGCAGCCGATCTCGACGATGCGGTCGCCCTTGTCGGCGTACAGACCCGTCGTCTCGGTGTCCAGGAAGATCTGTCTCATGCACGGCCCTCCGGCCCTTGTTTCGATGCCCACCACCACAGCCCGATGCCGCCGGCGATCATCGGCAGGCACAGCCACTGGCCCATGCTCATGCCCAGCGCCAGCAGGCCCAGGAAGCTGTCGGGCTCGCGGAAGTACTCGGCGATGAAGCGGAACACGCCGTAGCCGATCAGGAACATGCCCGAGACCTGGCCGGTCTTTCGCGGCTTGCTGGCATACCACCACAGCAGCACGAAGAGCAGCAGCCCTTCCAGCAGGAACTGGTAGATCTGCGAGGGGTGGCGCGGTATCGTGGTGCCGCTCTGCGGGAAGACCATGGCCCAGGGCAGGGCAGGGTCGGCGGCACGGCCCCACAGCTCGCCGTTGATGAAGTTGCCCACCCGCCCCGAGGCCAGCCCGGTGGGCACGCAGGGAGCGATCAGGTCCGTCACGTTCAGGAAGTGCCGCTTGCGGCTGCGCGCGAACAGCGCCATCGCCGCGATCACGCCCAGCAGACCGCCGTGGAAGGACATGCCGCCCTTCCAGACCATCAGGATCTCCAGCGGGTTGGCCAGGTACTGGCCGGGCTTGTAGAACAGCGCATAGCCCACGCGGCCGCCGATCACCACGCCCAGCACGCCGTAGAACAGCAGGTCTTCGGCATCGCGCCGCGTCCAGCCCGCCTCGGCGAACCAGGGCTGCCTCGCACGTCTGGCGGCCAGGTAGACGAACAGCCCGAAGGCCACCAGATAGGTCAGCCCGTACCAGTGGATCTGCACAGGCCCGAGCGCCAGGGCCACGGGGTCGAACTGCGGGTGCGTCAGCATGGCGGCGATGCTAGCAGCGGCCTGCGCCGGCCTCCGAAGGGGATTGGGGCCGGCTTAGAATTTGAGGTTCATTCCAGGAGCGACGGCATGGCCGATCAGAAGAAGGACGACGCGAAGATCAACCGCCGCTCGGCGAACATCACCGAAGGCGTGGCGCGGGCCCCGAACCGGTCGATGTACTACGCCATGGGCTACACCGAGCGCGACTTCGGCAAGCCGATGATCGGCGTGGCCAACGGCCACAGCACCATCACGCCCTGCAATTCCGGCCTGCAGAAGCTGGCCGACGCGGCCGTGGAAGGCCTGAAGGCCGCCGGCGCCAACCCGCAGATCTTCGGCACACCCACCATCAGCGACGGCATGGCGATGGGCACCGAAGGCATGAAGTACAGCCTGGTCTCGCGCGAGGTCATCGCCGACTGCGTGGAGACCTGCG
>LNFM01005491.1_pt1 | contig 21888 bp, 19 predicted proteins | sample 596031 | NCBI WGS metagenome assembly LNFM01 (sample SAMN04254537, study PRJNA301005) | activated carbon metagenome | isolation source: dual media filters at the Ann Arbor, Michigan drinking water treatment plant | place: USA: Ann Arbor
AGCGCTTGACGCCGAAGACGGTATCTTCCCCCACGCGTCGCGCGGGGGAAGGAGAGATCAGGGACGATCAGTCAGACTGATCGTCGGTGGTTCGGATGGCCCCTATCCCAGCCTTCCCCCGCCTTCGACTGGGGAAGGAGTGCCTGCGGCTTGAGGCGGTGTGAGGTGTGCATCCCCTCCCCCGGCACAGCCGGGGGAGGGTTAGGGTGGGGGCGGCAGTTTCGTGCTGCTACAGCACTTCCGCCGCGTGATCCGCCAGTCTCGACCGCTCACCCCGCTGCAACGTGATGTGTCCCCCATGCGCCCAGCCCTTGAATCGATCCACCACATAGGTCAGCCCTGAGCTGCCTTCCGTGAGATAGGGCGTATCGATCTGCGCGATGTTCCCCAGGCACACGACCTTGGTGCCGGGCCCTGCGCGAGTGATCAGCGTCTTCATCTGCTTCGGCGTCAGGTTCTGTGCTTCGTCGATGATGAGGAACTTGTTGATGAAGGTGCGTCCGCGCATGAAGTTGAGCGACTTCACCTTGATGCGCGACCGGATCAGGTCGCGTGTGGCCGCACGGCCCCACTCGCCCGCCTCGTCATCGGAGTGGTTCAACACGTCGAGGTTGTCGTCCAGGGCGCCCATCCAGGGCGTCATCTTTTCCTCTTCGGTGCCGGGCAGGAAACCGATGTCCTCGCCCACCGGCACCGTGACGCGCGTCATGATGATCTCCTGATAGCGCGGCTCGTCGAGGATCTGTGTGAGTCCCGCTGCCAGCGTGAGCAGCGTCTTGCCGGTGCCTGCCTGGCCGAGCAGGGTGACGAAGTCGATGTCCTGGTTCATCAGCAGGTTCAGCGCGAAGTTCTGTTCGCGATTGCGCGCCGTGATGCCCCACACGGAGAATTTCTGGTGCGTGTAGTCGCGGATCAGCACGAGGACGGCGGTCTTGCCGCTCACTTCCTTCACCTGCGCGTAGAAGGGGCGATCGCCTTCCTGGTAGACGAACTCGTTCACCAGCAGGCTCGAGCACTGCGGCCCGTGCACGCGATAGAACGTATGACCGTTCTGCTGCCACGTCTCCACGTCCTTGCCGTGCCGCTCCCAGAAATCTTCGGGCAGCGCCGTGACCCCGGTGTAGAGGAGATCGGTGTCCTCCAGCACCTTGTCGTTGAAGTAATCCTCGGCCGGCAGGCCCAGGGCGCGGGCCTTGATGCGCATGTTGATGTCCTTCGACACCAGGATCACTTCGCGCGGCGCGTGCACCTCCTGCAGGTGCTTCACCACGCCGATGATCTGGTTGTCTGCCTTGCCGGCGGCCAGCCGCGCCGGCAAGTCGCCGCCCATGGCTTCGGTCTGGAGGAACAGCCGGCCCGTCGCGTCCTTCCCGTGGGTGTCGAGCGGGAAGCCGTTCTGGAATTCATCGGCGCCGCGGCTCACGATCTCGTCCAACGTGCGGCTCGCCTGCCGCGCGTTGCGCGACACCTCCGACATGCCTTTCTTGTTCGAATCCAGCTCCTCGAGCGTGGCCATGGGCACGAACACGTCGTGTTCCTCGAAGCGGAACAGGCTCGTCGGGTCGTGCATCAGCACGTTGGTATCCAGCACGAACAGCTTGGTAGCGGCAGTCTTGAGACGGGTGACGACACCGGTGGCTTTCTTCTGGATCATGGTCTGAGGACTTCCTTTCAGGGGAGGACCGCAAAAGCACAAACGCCGCCGGGGCAGGGCGCCCCGACGGCGTTCGTGGTCGGAAAATCGGCAGCTGCTCGGCGGCGGCGCCGGCCGGCAGCAGGGTGGGGCCGCAGCCGTACCAGGCGCGGCGGCCGTAGTGGCGGGTCGATCAAGCGATGGCCTTCACCGCGGCCAGCACTTCGTCGGCGTGCCCCGGCACCTTTACCCCGCGCCATTCCTTGCGCACGATGCCCTTGCCGTCGATCACGAACGTGCTGCGCTCGATGCCCCGCACCTGCTTGCCGTACATGTTTTTCATCTTGATGACACCGAACATGTTGCAGAGCGCTTCGTCGCCGTCGGACAGCAGTTCGAAGGGGAAGGCCATCTTCGCCTTGAACTTCTCATGGGAGGCGATGGTGTCGCGCGACACGCCGTAGACCCCGCATCCGAGCCTGGTGAACTCCCCATGCAGGTCGCGGAACTGGGCTCCCTCGGTGGTGCAGCCCGGGGTGTCGTCCTTGGGATAGAAGTAGATCACCAGGGGATTGCCCTTGTGCTCGGCGAGCTTGAACGTCTTGCCGCCGGTCGATGCGATCTCGAAATCAGGCACGGGCAGGTTCTCCAGCATGTTGTCTTCCTCCGGTGTATTGGCATCGATTGTTGCCAATCCGTTCCCCGGGTGCAATCGGAATTTACGTCGCCATCGCCGCCAGGAACTCGGATCCCTGCACGGCGAGCGTGCCGCTGCGGCCTTCCACCGTTCCGGCACCTACCTCGTGGCGCGGCAGATCCTTGGACGGCAATGCGTCGAAGTAGTCGCGCAGGCTCACGAGTTCATGGCCCTGTTCTTTCCAGCCGGTGAGCAGCGTTTCGAAGACCGGTGCCAGGTTGCCGCCTTCCAGTTCGGCATGCAGGGTGTAGACATGCCCGCAGGGGCGGTCGTCGCGGGTGGCCGCCAGCAGCGGTTCGGCGACGTTCTCAGCAGTGATGCCGTTGACGCCGATGAGTTCGTCCAGCGTTGGCAGGGTCGTGGGCAGCTGCGGGCACGCAACGATCTCGGCCTCGTACAAGGGCACGTACGGATGCATCCCACGCGTGTCCGAGCAATAGTCGAAGCCGAGGCGTTGCGTGAGGCGCCACGAATGGCGGTTCATCTGCCAGCCGGCCGCGCCGTGGACTCTCGGCGGCTCCTTGAAGATGTCGGTGAACCGGTTGCACGCGAGTTCCATTTCATGCCTGGTCCACTTCTCGTCGGCAGCCGCGAGTCCGTCCTGCCAGCGCACGTGGTCCCAGGTGTGCACGCCCACCTCGAAGCCGGTGTCCTTGACGGAACGCATCACGTCCGCGCAACGCTTGCCGATGTCCGGGCCGGGCAGGATGGTCCCGTACATCAGGGTCATCAGGCCATAGTGCGAGACGACCGATGTCCGCCGCACCTTCTTCGCGAACCCTGGCCGGAAGATGCGCTTGATGGCACGCCCGGTGTGATCCGGGCCCAGGCTGAACAGGAACGTGGCGCCGGCGCCATGTCGCTCGAGAACTTCGAGCAGGCGCGGTACGCCGTCGCGCGTGCCGCGGTAGGTATCGACGTCGATCTTCAGCGCGAGCTTCAATCCACCAGTCCCCGTGCCTCCGCCACATGGTCCTTGTACGCATCGAAGATGTACCGCAAGGCCTGTGACATGTCCACCTTCGGTGCCCAGTCGAGCTCCTGGCAGGTGTTCTCGATCTTGGGCACCCGGTTCTGCACGTCCTGGTAGCCCTTGCCGTAGTAGGCGGCCGAGGACGTTTCCACCAGCTTCACCTTCGAGGCGCTCTCGCGATACTCGCTATAGGTGAGAGCGAGATCCAGCATCATGCGGGCGAGGTCCCGCACCGAGAAGTTGTTCTTCGGGTTGCCCACGTTGTAGATCTTGCCGCTCGCGATGCCGTCGCGGTTCTCGATCATTTTCATGAGCGCATTGACGCCGTCTTCGATATAGGTGAACGCGCGTTTCTGGTGGCCGCCATCGACCAGTTTGATCTCTTCGCCACGGACGATGTGGCCGAGGAACTGGGTTATCACGCGCGAGCTGCCTTCCTTCGGCGTGTGGATGCTGTCGAGGCCGGCGCCGATCCAGTTGAATGGACGGAACAGCGTGAAGTCGAGCCCTTGCTGCGCCCCGTAAGCCCAGATCACGCGATCCATGAGCTGCTTGCTGCAGGCGTAGATCCAGCGCTGCTTGTCGATCGGGCCCATGACGAGATCGGAGGCGTACGGGTCGAACTCCGCGTCGTCGCACATGCCGTAGACCTCGGATGTCGACGGGAACAGGACGCGCTTCTGGTATTTCACCGCCGAGCGGATGATCGGCAGGTTGGCTTCGAAATCGAGTTCGAAGACCCGCAGCGGCTCCTTCACGTACATCGCGGGCGTGGCGATGGCCACCAGCGGCAGCACCGTGTCGCACTTGCGGATGTGGTACTCGATCCACTCCTTGTTGATGGTGATGTCGCCTTCGAAGAAGTGGAAGCGCTTGTGCTCCAGCAGCTCGGTGACGCGCTCGGTCTGCATGTCCATGCCGTAGACCTCCCACGGCGTGGTCTCGATGATGCGTTTGGACAGGTGATGGCCGATGAAGCCGTTCACGCCGAGGATCAGGATCTTCTTCATGGATGTCCTTCAGGCGGCCGCGCTGAGGCGCGTGCCATGCCGTTGCGAAAATGTGGAGGCGTCTACGCGGTTGCCCGCCACTTCCAGATCGAGAATGGGAAGCGCCTGGCCGTCGCCGCAGGCACCGAAGAGGCGTCCGCCATCGACGAACAGCGTGCCCGCAGGTTCCCGTGTGGTCACCGCGCTGTGGGTAGTTCGTAGTACGCGCGCATTGTCATTGCCGATGCGCGTGAAGGCACCAGGGTAGGGCGGGGCAACACCGCGCACGAGGTTGTGCACCTCGGCGGCGGGACGCGACCAGTCGATGATGCCGTCCTCCGGCTTGCGGCCGCCGAAATAGGATCCTGCCGCCAGGTCGAGCGGCCGACGCGGTGCGTTGCCTGCGGCGATGGCGTCGATCTGCCGGTCGAGCACCAGCTCGGCGGCAACCGTCACCTTGGCGAAGACCTCGCCGGCGGTGTCGTCCGGCAGGATCGGCACTGCCATCTGGTCCACCAGATCGCCCGCATCAGGTTTGATCGCCATGTGGTGCAACGAAGCGCCGGTTGTGCGCTCGCCGCGAATCACCGCCCAGTTGACCGGGACGCGACCGCGGTACCTGGGCAGCAACGAGCCGTGCATGTTGAGGGCCGTCTTTGCCGAATCCAGCAGGTCGGGCCCAAGCATGTGGCGGTAGTAGAAGGAAAACAGCAGGTCAGGGTCACAGGCACGTACGCGCGCCAGGACGTCGGCCGCATTGGGATCGTCCGGCGTGATCGTGGGAATGCCCTGGGCATCGGCCAGTGGGACGACGCTATCGAACCAGATGTGCTCGGCCGGATTGTCGCGATGGGTCACCACCAGCTTCACGTCGATGCCGTGGGCCAGCAGCACGGACAGGCAGCGGCACCCGACGTTGTGGTACGCGAAGACGACCGCTGCGGTCATGCTTCGTCGCGACTCAAGCGGGCCACGCGCGGCGTCGCCGTGGCGACGTTGTCGGCTTCGAGGACGGCCTGCACCAGGAAGCGCGGGCGGTGGCGCACCTGTTCGTAGATGCGGCCGATGTACTCGCCCAGCAGACCGATGCCGAACAGCGCAATGCCGATCAGGAAGAAAGCGATGCCGAACAGGGTGAAGAGGCCCTCGGCCTCGGGGCCCACGATCAGCCGGCGGATCGCGAGGAAGACCACGAATACCACCGAGAAGAGCGAGATGAAGATCCCCGCCAGGGAGAACATCTGCAGCGGCACCAGCGAGAAGGCGGTCACCAGGTCGAAATTGAGACGGATCAGCTTGTACAGCGAATACTTCGATTCGCCCGCCGCCCGCTCTTCGTGGCCGACTTCGATCTCGGTGGGCTTGACCGCGAACGTGTAGGCGAGCGCGGGGATGAACGTGCTCACCTCGCGGCAGGCGTTGATGGCGTCGACGATGTCGCGGCTGTAGGCGCGCAGCATGCAGCCCTGGTCGGTCATCTGGATGCGGGTGATGCGCTCGCGCAGCTTGTTCATGGCCCGCGAAGCCCAGCGGCGGAAGACGCTGTCCTGGCGCATGCGGCGGATGGTGCCGACGTAGTCGAAGCCGCGGTCCATCTCGGCCAGCATGCGGCCGATCTCCTCCGGCGGGTTCTGCAGGTCGGCGTCGAGGGTCACGACGCGGGCCCCGCGGCTGTGTTCGAAGCCCGCCATGATCGCGAGGTGCTGGCCGAAGTTGCCGTTGAACAGGACCACGCGGGTCACGTCGGGGCGCCGCTGGAACTGTTCGCGCAGCAGGGCGGCCGAACGGTCCACGCTGCCGTCGTTGATGAAGACCACCTCGTAGCTGCGGCCCAGCGCGTCGAGCGCCGGGTAGAGCCGCGCGAACAGGGCGGGCAGGCCTTCCTCCTCGTTGTAGACCGGGATGACGACGGAGACTTCGGGCGTGCTCATCGGTGTTCGGGCCGCATGTGCGTCCGGAGGATATCACGCACGGTGTCGCAGACCCGGTCGACGTCGGCGTCGGTCATGCGGGGGAACAGCGGCAGGGTGATGATGCTCGCACCGACCTTCTCCGCCTCGGGGAAATCTCCGTCCTGGTAGCCGAGCCCGCGATAGAGCTTGAAGAGGTGCATGGCCGGGTAGTGCACCCCGACGCCGATGCCCCGGGCGTGCATCTGACCGATGAACTCGCCGCGGCCGATGGCGAGCCGGTCGAGCGGCAGCAGGATCTGGAACATGTGCCAGTTGGTGTTGGCGAACTCCTGCGGCGGCAGACCGCAATGCAACGACCGGTCGAAGCGGGCGAAGCGGGCGAAGTAGCGGCGCGCGAGGTGAGTGCGGCGTTCGTTGAAACCTTCGAGCTGCTCGAGTTGGCCCAATCCGATGCGTGCGGCGATGTCGGTCAGATTGAGCTTGGCCCCCGGCACTTCCACTTCCTGCCCGCCGTCCGGCAGCCGCACGACGCCCTGCAGGCGCAGGCGTTCACAGCGCAGCGCCTCGGCTGCGTCGTTCAGCACGAGGCAGCCGCCTTCGGCGGTGGTGAGGTTCTTGTTGGCGTGGAACGAGAGGCAGACGAGATCACCGAAACTGCCGATGCGCCTGCCGTTCCAGCGCGTGCCCATGCTCTGGGCGGCGTCCTCGATCACCCGCAGGCCATGCTTGCGGGCGATGGCGTAGAGCCGGTCGCGATCCACCGCGAGACCGGCGAGGTCCACCGGAATGATCGCCTTTGTCCGGGGCGTGATCGCCGCCTCGACGCGGTCGAGATCGATCAGGCGCGTGGCCGGATTCACGTCCACGAACACCGGTCGCGCACCTGCGCGCAAGACGACATTGGCGGTGGCGACCCACGACAGCGGCGTGGTGATGACCTCGTCGTCGGCGCCGACACCGGCCAGCTCGAGCGCCAGTTCGAGCGCCCCGGTCCCGGAGACCAGGGCACGGACCGGACGGCCGCCGAAGTATTCGGAGAGCTTCGCTTCGAACGCCTTCACCTGCGGCCCGCTGGTGATCCAGCCCGAGCGCAGCACTTCCACCACGCCGGCGATGGTGGCTTCGTCGATGTCGGGCCGGGTGAAAGGAAGGTATTCCATGTCAGTACGGAGTGCGACGTCGCGATGGGCCAGCGGCCGGCGCAGCCGGGGCGCACAGGCCCTCTTCCAGGAAACTGTGCGATGGGTGCCGCCGGGCCGCCCCAAGGCACTGACGCGCCCCCTCGGGGGGCAGCGACCAACGGGAGCGTGGGGGCCGTTTCATTCTAGCTGCGGGCCACCAGCACGACGCCGACGATGATGACGAAGATCCCCGCCATGCGCATGGCGTTGACGTCTTCCCCGAACAGGAAGTACGCCGCCGCGGCATTCACCACGTAGCCTAACGACAGCATCGGGTAGGCGATGCTCACCTCGACCCGCGACAGCGCGAGAATCCAGACCACCACGCTGATCGCGTAGCACACGAGCCCGCCGAGGATGTGCGGCTGCTGCGCGACCTTGAGGCCGATGGGCAGGACGTTCGCGGCCGAGTACTCGAAATGGCCGATGGCATTGGTACCCGCTTTCAGCAGCAGTTGCGCGGCCGCGTTGAGCAGCACGCCGGTGAGCACGAGGGCGAACGAGAGGGCGGTCATGGAACGTCGGGTTGTTCGAAACCGGCATTGCGCACCAGCACACGGCGCGTGTCGCGCGCGATCACGGCCATCGGGAGGCCGGCAGCCGCCAGCGTCGCCTCGGTCTCGGGTTCCATGAAGGCGTAGCTGCACGGCTGGGTGCGCCAGGCGTCGGTGAATGCCTCGATGCTCGGCAGGGCGAACTGCGGTTCCTGTTCGAGGCCGAACGCCATCTCGTCGGCGAAAGCGACCAGCGTCAGCGTGCGGCCGAGGTAGAAGGGCAAGGTCTGATCATAGGTGCCGACGCTGTACAACGGGCAATCGGCGCGCAGTTGCGGCCGCGCCGTTGCCGCGAAGTCGGCCGCCGAGAACGAGGGTGCCAGTGCATCGTGGCCGGTGATCGCGAGCTGCCAGGCGAGCAATCCGCCCGCCGACAGCGCCGCGACGGCTGCCAGGCGGCGATCCTGCCGCGCCCGTACGATGGCGATGACGGCGCCCACGAACATCGCCACGGCAGCCGCCAGGATCCAGGGTTCGAAGGCAGCGTACATCTCGACCGTGGTACGGGCGTTCGCATACTTCTCGAGCCGCAGGCCGAGCCATCCGGTGGCCCCCGCGATCGGCAGCAGCAAAAGGGCGTGCCACGCTAGGGTTGCGGTCCGGAACCGCGTCAGCCGTTCGCCGACGAGCCAGGCGAGCGCCGGGAACACCGGCAGGATGTACGAGGGCAGTTTCGATTTCGAGGCGCTGAAGAACAGCACGACGAACACACACCACAGCGCCAGGAACAGGCGCGGGCGGAATCGCTGCGCGATTTCGTCGGATCGGAAAGCGGCCGCGAAGGACTGGATCGCGAGCACGGTCCAAGGCAGGGTACCCGCCAGCAGCAACGGTCCGAAGTACCACCACGGTTCGTGACGACGATGCACCGTGGTGAGGAAGCGTTCGAAGTGCTCGTGGATGAAGAAGAAGCGCGCGAACTCCGGGTTCTCGATCGAAACGGCGATGAACCAGGGTGCGGCGATCGCCAGCACGACGATCCCGCCCACGACGGGGTAGAGCCGTCCGATCAGGCGAAAGTCGCGGGTGGCGAGCATGTACAGGCCGATGGCACCTGCCGGCAGAACGAGACCGACGAGGCCCTTGGTGAGCACCGCCAGCGCGATCGCACTCCAGGCGAGCATCATGCCGTTCAACCGCTGCGTCAGCGTCGCGCCATCACGCTGACCCCACAGGAACCCCGAGAGGCCCAGCGTGAACCAGAGCGTGAGACCCATGTCGAGCGTGTTGAGGTGGCCGTTGGCCACCATCCACAGCATGCTGCCGGCCACCAGTCCGGCGTAGTTGCCGGCCTCGGCGCCGAACAATCGGGCGCCGATGCGCCACACGAGCAACACGCACAAGGCCCCGGCCAGTGCGCTCCACAGCCGCGCGGTCCATTCGTCGGGCCCGAACAGGCGATAGGCACCGGCGGTGATCCAGTACTGGAGCGGCGGCTTCTCGAAGTACTTGATGCCGTTCAGCCGCGGCGTGACCCAGTCGCCGGTGACCGCCATCTCGCGCGCGATTTCGGCGTAGCGCCCTTCGTCCGGCTTGATCAGCCTGCGCGCATCGAGGTTCGCGAACCAGACCAGAGCGAAAGCGACGACCAGCGCGAGAATCGCCCGGCGACTCGGTGGCCGGTGAATCATGCTGCGACGGACTCCTCGTCCGTGAGCTGTGCCGCGAGCCGATCGAACACGGCGGCACCGTCGTGTGCCGATACGGCGATGGTCGGTGCAGATGCGAGCGCTGCGTAGTGACTGCCGATGGAGCGTCGGTAGGCGGGGTCGTAGTGCAGTTCGAGCAGTTCCGCGACCAGCTCTGCGTGGCGATTGTCGTCGACCAGCGCCAGCCAGCGCGCGATGCGGGCGCGTCCGTGCAGCGTGGTCAACGCGGAGAGCCGGTCGGCCAGCGTGCTTCGATCGGTGAGGAAATGCGCGTACTCGTCCATGAGCAGTGCCACGCGCAGCGGCGTCTCGGCCTCGATGACGATACAGGGAGCCGCCCACATGGCTGCAATGAGCGGCTCGGGCACGCGCAGGTCACCGATCTTGCGGCTTTCCGATTCCACGTAGATCGGCCGGCGCGGATCGAGCCGGGCGAGCGCCTGCCACAAGCGCGTTTCGAAGGCTTTTTGCGAAGGTTGTGGTGCCTCGGGCAGTCCGCCGAGGACGGAACCGCGGTGCGCCGCGATGGCTTCCAGATCGATCACCTGTGCGCCTCGCGCCGCGAGCGCACGGATCAGGCGGCTCTTGCCGGTACCGGTCATGCCGCAGATGACCTTGAGGTCGAGGCGCAACGGCAGCACTTCGAGCTCGTCGATCACGTGACGGCGGAACGCCTTGTAACCGCCTTCGAGCTGCCGCGCGTCCCAGCCGATTTCGCGCAGCACGATGGTCATGGAACCGCTGCGCTTGCCGCCGCGCCAGCAGTACACGAGGGGGCGCCAGCCGCGGTCCTGGTCGACGAACGCGGCGTCGAGATGGCGCGCGATGTTGCGGGCCACCAGCGCCGCGCCCACCTTGCGGGCGAGGAACGGCGAGACCTGCTGGTACAGCGTGCCCACGCGGGCGCGCTCGGCATCGTCGAGCACCGGGACGCTGGTGGCTCCGGGGACGTGATCCTCCGCGAACTCCGCGGGGGAACGGACGTCGAGCAGGGCGTCGAACTGATCGAGCTCCGCGACCGTGGCGATGTCGGTGCGCATGGGTTTCAAGGCGAAGGATCGGGGCGCCTCACCGCGCCGCTTGAGGCGCGATGTCGCGAGCCGCCGGATTGTCTCACGCGGCCGGATCGACAGAAAGCGAGGCGGCGCGGGCCTTCGTGCGCTGGAGCAGCGGCTTCAGCTGGGGAAAGACGGTATCGAGAATGAGCGGCTGGGCACCGGCAACCGGATGCAACCCGTCCTCCTGGAACATCTCGCGCCGTTCGGCGAACGCTGCCAGCATGAACGGCACGAGTGCCGAGCGGGTTTCCTTCGCCACATCGGCGAAGAGCGCATGAAACCCCGAGGTGTAGTCCGGGCCGTAGTTGGGCGGAATGCGCATCCCGATGATCAGCACGGCAGCATTCGCCGCGCGTGCGGCGACGGCGATCGCCTTGAGGTTGGCGCGCGTGGTCGCGAGGTCGGCGCCGCGCAGTGCATCGTTGGCACCGAGCTCGACGATGACGACGGCGGGCTTGTGGGTCGCGAGCAGCGGCGGCAGGCGGTTGCGGCCGCCGAGCGTGGTCTCGCCGCTCACGCTTGCGTTCACCACCTTGAATCCGTACCGTTCCGCCTCGATTTTCCCTCGCAGCAGGTCCACCCAGCCCTTGCCCTGCGGCAGGCCGTAGCCGGCCGACAGGCTGTCTCCCAGCACCAGGATCACCGGCGGCGATTGCGCGGCGGCATTGAACGCAACGGCTGCCCCGATGGTCAGCGTCAGCAACGTCCGTAACAGCAGCAACGACAAATTCATGGCTTCGATTGTGTCCGCGGTGGCGCTGACCAAGCAAGTGGCGACCGGTTCGGCCGAACTCGTCATCCTCGACGATGTGAGCTTCGACATCGAAGAGGGCGAAACGGTGGCGGTGGTGGGCGCGTCCGGATCGGGCAAGACTACCTTGCTGGGGCTGCTCGCGGGGCTCGACCTGCCCACCTCGGGTTCGGTCCGCCTCGCGGGCAGCGATCTCGCGAGCCTCGACGAGGACGGGCGTGCCGCCTTGCGCGGTGCAGCGGTCGGGTTCGTCTTCCAGTCCTTCCAGTTGTTGCCGGCATTGACCGCGCTGGAGAACGTCATGCTGCCACTGGAACTGTCGGGCTCGACGCAGGCGCGTGCGACCGCCACGCAGCTCCTCGAGCGGGTCGGCCTGGCCGCGCGGCTCGCTCACTACCCGCGGCAACTCTCCGGCGGCGAGCAGCAACGGGTGGCGATCGCGCGCGCGTTCGGCGGCCCGCCGCGCGTGCTGTTCGCCGACGAGCCCACGGGCAATCTCGACTCGACCACGGGTAGCGAGATCACCGATCTCATGTTCGATCTGAATCGCGAGCGCAGTACGACGCTGGTGCTGGTGACGCACGACGAGAAGCTGTCGCAGCGGTGCGGCCGGCGGCTGCGGTTGGCAGGGGGAAGGTTGGTGGCGGATGAAAGGGGGTGACGCGGTCGTGAAGGGTGCTGGCCCCCATCCCAGCCTTCCCCCATCGAAGATGGGGGAAGGAGTGCACACATTTGCGGCGAAGCCTGTCGCAGGCACTCCTTCCCCTGCGAAAGCGGGGGACGGCCGGGATGGCGGCAACGACCATGACTGACCGCCTGAGCCTCCCTGCGACTCTGCGGCTGGCGCTACGCCTCCTCGGCCGCGATATGCGCGCCGGCGAGCTCCGCCTCATGGCGATCTCGCTGCTGGTGGCCGTCGCGAGCTTCACCACCGTTGCATTCTTCGCCGACCGCGTGAAGCTCGCGCTGTCCCAGGAAGCGAGTCAACTGCTCGGCGCGGACCTCGTCGTGGTTTCGGATCATCCGATCGACGAGGCCTTCCGCGCGCAGGCACGCGACCTGCGCCTGTCAAGCGTCGAGACGACCCGGTTTCCGAGCATGGTGGTGGCCGGCGACGCGAGCCTGCTCACGGAGATCAAGGCCATCGACACGGGCTACCCGCTCAAGGGCAAGCTGCGCATCGCCGGTGCGGACGGCGGACCACGCGAGGTCAAGGCGGTGCCGAACTCCGGCGACGCGTGGCTCGACCAGCGCGTGCTCGCGCGCCTCGCCGTAGCCGTGGGTGAAACGGTCAGGATCGGCAGTCGCGAGTTCCGCGTGAGCGCTGAGATCGTGGACGATCCCGACAGCAACATCGGTTTCCTCAACGTGATGCCGCGCCTCATGGTGAATGCGGTCGACCTGCCGTCCACCGGACTCATCACGGTGGGCAGCCGCGCCACCTATCGGCTGATGCTGTCCGGCGATCGCAACGGGTTGGCGGTGTTCCGTGATTTCGCGAAGGCGCGCGTCGGACCCGGGCAGCGTGTCGAAGACGTGCGCGACGCGCGCCCCGAGATCCGGTCCGCGCTCGAGCGGGCGGAGAAATTCCTCGGGCTCGCGTCGCTGCTGTCGGTGATCCTGGCTGCGGTGGCAGTGGCACTGGCGGCGCGCCGCTACATCGAACGGCATCTGGACAACTGTGCGATGCTGCGCTGCCTCGGTGCGAGCCGCGCCTTGACGGTGGGGGTGCACGCGCTGCAACTGTCGGTGCTGGGTCTGGCCGCCGGCATCGCCGGCTGCGCGGTCGGTTTCGGTGCCCAATGGGGTCTCGCGCAGTTGCTGGCGCCGATGGTGCAGGTGCCGTTGCCGGCGCCGTCGCTGACCCCGGCGCTCCAGGGCATCGCCGCGGGCTTCGTACTGCTGCTCGGGTTTGCCCTGCCCCCGTTGCTGGCCCTCGGGCGCGTGCCGACGTTGCGCGTCCTGCGGCGCGATCTCGATCCACCCGGGGGCTTCGCGTGGCTCGGCTATGCGGCGGGGCTCGGCGCCATCGTCGCACTCATCGTGTGGCATACGCGCGACCTCGAGCTGGCCGGTACGGTGCTGGGCGGGTTGCTCGGGGCTGCGGCGGTGTCGGGCCTGATCGCCTGGTTGCTGGTACGTGTGGCCGCATCGGTGGGGCGCAGCGCGGGATTCGCGTGGCGCTTCGGTCTCGCGAACCTCTCTCGCCGGGCGCTCGCGAGCGTCGTGCAGGTGGTGGCCCTGGGCGCCGGACTGCTGGCACTCATCCTGTTGTCCATCACGCGCGGTGATCTGCTCGACAACTGGAAGCGCTCCTTGCCCCCGGATGCGCCGAACCGCTTCCTGGTGAACATCCAGCCCGACCAGGTGGAGGAGATCGCGCGCTTCTTCACAGCCGAGGGACGCGCGGCACCAAAGCTCTTTCCCATGGTCCGCGGACGACTCACGGCGATCAATGGCCGCCCGGTGAACTCGGGCAACTACACCGAGGATCGCGCGCGCCGCCTGGTGGACCGCGAGTTCAACCTGTCATGGGCGGCGAACCTGCAGTTGGACAACCAGATCGTCGCCGGCCGGTTCTGGGACGGGAGCCAACGCAACGCCCCGGAGTTTTCGGTGGAGCAGGGCATCGCCGAAACGCTGCGCATCGGCCTTGGCGATACGCTCGCTTACGACGTGGCCGGCACCGAGCTGCGCGGCCCCGTGACGAGCCTGCGCAAGGTGGAATGGGACAGCTTCCGCGTGAACTTCTTCGTGCTGGCGCCCCCGGGCACGCTCGACGACTATCCCGCGAGCTGGGTCACGAGCTTCCACCTGCCGGCGGCGGACAGCGCGATGCTGGATCGGCTGGTGAAGCGCTTCCCGAACCTGCTGGTGGTCGACGTGGCCGCGATCCTCACGCAGATCCAGACCATGATGGATCAGGTCATCCGCGCGGTGGAATTCGTGTTCCTGTTCAGCGTCGGTGCCGGCCTGCTGGTGCTGTTCGCAGCGATCCAGAGCACCCAGGACGAGCGGGTGCGCGAAGCGGCCATCCTGCGCACGCTAGGCGGCAGCACGCGGCAACTCGCGTATGCGCAGGCGGCAGAGTTCCTGGTGGTCGGTGCGTTGGCCGGACTGCTCGCGGCCATCGGGGCCACCGCGGTCGGCTGGGTGCTGGCGAAGCAGATCCTGCACGTGCCTTACACCATCAATCCGGTGGTATGGATCGTCGGGCTGGTGGCGGGCGGCGTGGGCGTCTTGATTGCCGGGCTCGTCGGGACGCGCCGGGTGTTGCGGGTCACCCCCATGGAGACGTTGCGGCGCGCCTAGCCGCTGCGTTGAGCTCCGTCTGGCGGAATCGGGTTCCCTGGCAGCTACGACCCCGGCCCTTGCCGGGCCGCCCCCTCGGGGGGGAGGGGCCCGTGGCCGATCGGGGGCGTCAACCTCCTCAGCCGTGCTCGTAGTCCCAGGTCACGTCGCCGCACAGCACGCGCACCACACCCTTGACGCGCAGGCTCATGGACAGCGTCACGCAGGGGCGGGCGCCCGCCAGTGACAGGTAGGGTCGTGACACCTGCACCCGGCCCGGATGCTCGAGCGCGCGGCGAAAGTACGGTCGGCGCGACCAGTTGGCACCGTCGGCATCCCCGAGCGGGTTGAAGCGGCCGTCGATGCGGTCGGAGCGGCCCGGCGGGGTCAGGTTGGGGCCGAGCTGGATACCGTTTTCGTCGAGCACGAAGCAGCGTTCGGTGTCGGGCAGTTCCAGCATGCCGTTGCAGGCCGCGTAGGCCGGCATGCCGCTTTCCATGAGGCTGGCGGCGTAGCCGAGCGCATTCTGGTACGGCGCGATCTCGCGCCGGTACGCGTCCATCTGCGGCCGCACGTGGGCGCGAAACTCTTCCCAGAGAGTCTCGAAGGTGCCATGAGACACGGCCGGATCGGGGATGGTCGTACCGGGGTGCCCGAACAGGTAGCCCTGAACGAAGTCGGCATCGCAATCCATGGCGAGCACGGCTTCATCACGGGTTTCCACGCCCTCCATGACCACCAGCGCGCCGGCCTCGTGCAGCAGCGACACGATTCCCGGAAGCACCCGTCGCACGCCGGGATCCCGCGCGCCCTGGGACACCATGTGCCGGTCGAGCTTCACGATGTCCGGCCGCAGGCTCCACACCCGGTCGAAATTGGAGTGACCGGCCCCGAAGTCGTCGAGGGCAATGAGACACCCCTTGGATCGGTAGAAGGCGACGGCTTCGTGCAGGGCGGCTTCGTCGGAGACCGACTGCTCCAGCATTTCGACCACCAGCCGCCGCCCGGCAAAGCCCCGGGCGTCCAGCAGATCGGGCAGGTACGAGCCGCGCTGCGGGCTCTGGATGAAGACTTCCGGGTGGACGTTGACGAACAGCCAGTCGGTCGGCCGGCCCAGGGCCTGGAAATTCTCGACGTGCACCGCGCAGGCGAGGCGGTCGAGCAGCAGCCGCTCGGCGAAGCTGCGGGGGGTGGCGAGCAGTTGCTGGGGGGCAATGGGTTCGCGGGCCGGATTCAGTCCCCGCAGCAGGGCCTCGAACCCCACGATGCGGCCATGGGCGAGACTGAAGATCGGCTGAAAGTGACTCTGCAGGTCGAAACGCTGGTAGCGGCCCGTGGTCCACGGACCGCCGGTCCGGGACACCAGCCGCTCGACGGCGGCGAAATCGCAGGTGGAAGGCCAGTCGCCTGGGATGGCGAGATTGTTCATGTCGGGTGCTGGAGGCGTAACCCCGGACGGCCCGCACGCAAGGAGCAGGCCGACGGTTTCGGCCAAGCCCGGGCCACACCGTGCCTCGTCCGGTTCGTGGCCGCGATGCCCAGCTTGGGTGATCGGGACGCAAAATCTCTTGTGCAGTGCAACGCAAGCAACAGTTGCAGTGCTAGAATGTGCGACTTTTTTTTCGGGAGTCCGCCCCCGTGACTCGCGCCGTCCGCAACATCGCCATCATTGCCCACGTCGACCACGGCAAGACCACGCTCGTCGACAAGCTGCTGCGCCAGGCCGGCACCTTCGCCGCCCACCAGCAGATGACCGAACGGGTCATGGACTCCAACGACCTCGAACGCGAACGCGGGATCACGATCCTCGCGAAGAACTGCGCGGTCCAGTACGAAGGCACCCACATCAACATCGTCGACACGCCTGGGCATGCGGACTTCGGCGGCGAAGTGGAGCGCGTGCTGTCCATGGTCGACAGCGTGCTGCTGCTGGTGGATGCCGTGGAAGGGCCGATGCCCCAGACACGCTTCGTGACGCGCAAGGCGCTGGCGCTCGGACTGAAGCCGATCGTGGTGGTGAACAAGGTGGACCGCCCCGGCGCGCGCGCCCAGTGGGTGGTGAACCAGACCTTCGACCTGTTCGACAAGCTCGGCGCCACGGAAGAGCAACTCGACTTCCCGGTGGTGTACGCCTCGGCCCTGCAGGGCTGGGCTTCCGACTCGCTCGATGCACCCGGCACCGACATGCGGCCGTTGTTCGACGCCGTCCTCAAGTACGTGCCGGTGCGCGACGCCGATCCTGACGGTGCGCTCCAGTTGCAGATCTGCTCGCTCGACTATTCGAGCTTCGTCGGCCGCATCGGCATCGGCCGGATCCAGCGCGGACGCATCCGCTCGGGACAGCAGATCGCAGTCATGCGCGGGCCTGGTTCCGAGCCGAAGATTGCGAAGGTGAACCAGGTGCTCGTGTTCAAGGGCCTGGAGCGCACCGTGGTCGAAGAGGCCGAAGCCGGCGACATCGTGCTGGTGAACGGCGTGGAGGACCTCGGCATCGGCGTCACGCTGACCGATCCGGCGCAGCCGGAAGCGCTGCCGCTGCTCAAGGTGGACGAGCCCACGCTCACCATGAACTTCCTGGTGAACACCTCGCCCATGGCGGGGCGTGACGGCAAGTACGTCACCAGTCGGCAGATTCGCGAGCGCCTCGAGCGCGAGCTGATGAGCAACGTTGCGTTGCGCGTGGAATTCACGTCGGACTCCGACACTTTCGTGGTGTCGGGTCGTGGTGAACTGCACTTGACGATTCTGCTCGAGAACATGCGCCGCGAGGGCTACGAGCTCGCGGTAGGTCGTCCGCGCGTCGTGACCCGCGACGTGGACGGGGTCAAGTGCGAGCCGTTCGAACTGCTGACCGTGGACGTCGAGGAGACGAACCAGGGCCCGATCATGGAAGAACTGGGGCGCCGCCGTGGCGACCTGCAGGACATGCAGCCCGATGGCAAGGGGCGCGTGCGCCTCGAGTACCGGATTCCCGCCCGCGGCCTGATCGGCTTCCAGGGCGAGTTCATGACCATGACCCGCGGCACCGGGTTGATGAGTCACATCTTCGACGACTACGCCCCCATGAAGGGCGAGATCTCCGAGCGCCGCAACGGCGTGCTGATCTCGCAGGACGATGGCGAAGCCGTGGCCTACGCGCTGTGGAAGCTGCAGGATCGCGGCCGGATGTTCGTGAACCCCGGCGATCCGCTGTACGAAGGCATGGTGATCGGCATTCACAGTCGCGACAACGATCTGGTGGTCAACCCGATCAAGGGCAAGCAGCTCACCAACGTGCGCGCCTCGGGGACTGACGAAGCAGTACGCCTCGTACCGCCGATCGCGCTCACGCTCGAATCCGCGATCGAGTTCATCGCCGACGACGAACTGGTGGAGATCACGCCCAAGGCGATCCGCATCCGCAAGCGCTTCCTGAAGGAGCACGAGCGCAAGCGCGCCTCGCGGGCGTCGGAAGCGGTGGCCTGACCTGCAGCCGCGCAAATTTCCACCGCTGAAAGCCTACCGCATTCAACACGAAGGACGCGAAGGACACTAAGGGACACGAAGGAAGGCAAGTTCGAGCCTTCGTGGCACTTCCTTCGTGCCCTTCGTGTCCTTCGTGGTGAAAGCGGTATCGGACTCACGGCGCTATACTGGCCTGCATGAGTTTCGCATTGCCCGATCTGATCCTCCTCGCCGTCGCGGGGTTGATGTTTGCCGCGGTGGTGATGCTGGTTGCGCGCATGGTCACGATCTCGCGCGCCCAGGCCGAACTGGCGGTCCGTGTGACCGAGATGCTGGAGGCCAAGCATCTGTCGATGCTGAAGGACCTCAACAGCGGCTTGAACACGCTCGGCGACCGGCTGTCCGGAACCGGCGGCGAAAGCTCCGAACGAATCCGCACGGCCGTGGACCAGCAATTGCGGAGCACGCGCGAGGCGCTGGTGGCGCTGCAACTGTCGCAAAGCCAGGACATGGCGGCGAATCGCGAACAGCTCCTGGCCCGTGTGGGAGAAATCCGCAGCGACATCCTGGAAAAGGCGCTGACGGCATTGGCCGACCAGGCGAAGAGCCAGGCGGAGTCGTTGCAGGAGAGCGCCCGGTCGCTGGCAAAGCAGCTCAACGATCAGGCGAAGAGTCAGTCCGAGGTGCTGCAGGACAGCGTCCGGTCGCTCGCTCTGCAGTTGACCGGTAGCATCGAAGCGCTCACTCGTACCGCCGATGCACGGCTCGCCGAGATCCAGGGCAAGGTCAACGAGCGGCTCGAGGAAGGCTTTCGCAAGACCAACGAAACGTTCGTGAGCGTGATGGAGCGCCTTGCCACCATCGACGAAGCACAGAAGAAGATCGATGGCCTCACCACCAATGTCGTGAGCCTGCAGGAACTGCTGGGCGACAAGCGTTCGCGCGGGGCTTTCGGTGAAGTGCAGCTCGAGGCCCTGGTGCGCAACATCCTGCCGCCCTCGGCCTTCGAATTCCAGGTGACCTTGTCGAACGGCAACCGGGCCGACTGCCTGTTGCGGCTGCCGGAACCCACGGGAGCTGTCGTGGTCGATTCCAAGTTCCCCCTGGAAAACTACCACCGCATGTTCGAAGCGGGCCTGAACGACATCGAGCGCGTGACGATCCAGCGCCAGTTTCGCGCGGACGTGCGCAAGCACGTGGACGACATCGCGGTGCGGTACATCGTGCCGGGCGAAACGTCCGAAGGGGCGGTGATGTTCATTCCGGCGGAAGCGGTGTTCGCCGAGATCCACGCGCGCCACTCCGAAGTGGTCGACCACGCTATGCAACAGCGGGTCTGGATCGTATCGCCGACGACCATGATGGCCGTGCTGAACACGGCGCGCGCGGTGATCAAGGACGTCGAGACGCGCCGCCAGGTGCACGTGATCAAGGATGAACTCGGCAAGCTCGGCAAGGATTTCGCGCGCTTCGAACAGCGCATGAAGAAGCTGGCGGACCACATCCGCCAGGCCCACGACGACGCCCAGCAGGTGCAGATCAGCAGCGACAAGATCGTGCGGCGTTTCACGCAGATCGAGAAGGTCGAGCTGGATGCGCCCGCTGACATGGCGCGGCTCGAGCAGGCGATGGACGTGCCCGATGCGGAGGCGGACGTTTCTTCTGCCGAGCGCTGATGGCGTGGAGCTTGAAGCAATGGCGGCGCAACCGGACGCTCGCCCGCAATCGTCTCGACGACGAGCTCTGGAGCGAGGCCGTCGAACGGTTCTCGTTCGCGCGCAACCTGCGATTAGAAGAGTTGCGACGGCTGCGTGAGGTGGTGACGCTGTTCCTCGAGGACAAGGCCTTCTCCGCCGCCGGTGGCCTCGAGCTCACGGACGCGATGCGCCTCGACGTTGCCATCCAGGCGTGCATCCTGATCCTCAATCTCGATCTCGAGTCCTATGCGAGCTGGGCCGAGATCATCGTCTACCCGGACGAGTTCGTTCCCGGCCATACGTTCACGGACGAGTTCGGCGTCGTGCATCACGATCGTGGTCCGCTCGCGGGCGAAGCATGGCTGCAAGGGCCGGTGGTGCTGTCGTGGGCGGATGTGGAGCGGTCGGGCGCGGACGACGGGGTGAACGTGGTGATCCACGAGTTCGCCCACAAGCTCGACATGCTGAACGGCGATGCCAACGGCTTTCCGCCGCTGCACAAGGGCATGAGGCGCGAGGACTGGAGCCTCGCGTTCGAAGCGGCGTACACCGACTTCTGCGCCCGCGTGGACGCCGACGAGGACACCGAGATCGATCCCTACGCGTCCGAGTCGCCGGGTGAGTTCTTCGCGGTGCTGAGCGAGGCGTTCTTCGAGATTCCGCACGCCGTATCCGGCAGCTATCCTGCGGTCTACGATCAGCTGCGGCAGTTCTATCGGCAGGATCCGCTGGCGCGCCTCGGCGCGCGAGCCCATTGACGGAGGTTGCCATGCCCCGTGTCTCGACCATCCTTGCCACCGTTGCTGCGTTGTACTGCGCAGTGGCGGTGGCCCAGCAATCGGTCCTCGAAGTGATCGATCTCAAGTACCGCAATGCCCAGGAGGTGCTGCCGATCCTGCAGCCCTTCGTGGCCAGGGACGGGTCGATCAGTGCTCTCAACAATCAGCTCATCGTCCGCACGACCCCGCAGAATCTCGCGGAGCTGCACAAGATCCTCGACAGCATCGACAAGCGGCCGCGACGGCTGGTGATCACGGTGTCCCAGGATGTCGACCTGTCCGCGAAGAAGAGTGGGGCCTCGGTATCCGGGACTGTCGGTGGCGACAATGCTTCGGTGACGCTACCCCGCAAGCCGGGCGGCGGCGGGCAGGGCGCGAGCGTCTCCAGCAACAGAGCCGAGGCGCGCGTGTACAACAGCCAGTCGGCCGGCGCCGAACGCGGGGGTCAGACGGTGCAGGTGCTGGAAGGCAACACCGCGTTCATCCGCGTCGGCCAGTCCGCACCGATCACCACGCGGCAGATCATCCAGACGCCTACCGGGCCGCGCGTGATCGATTCCACCCAGTTCCGCGACGCGACGTCGGGCTTCTACGCGCGCCCGCGCACGAATGGCGATCGCGTTACCGTCGAGATCATGGGCAACCGCGACCAGTTCACGAATCCGGCCACGGGCGCGGCAAACATACAGCGGGTCGACACCGTCGTATCCGGCCGGCTCGGGGAATGGATCGAACTCGGCGGGTCGACGCAGGCGCGCGAGTTCGACGAGAGCGGCATCGTGTATCGGAGTTCGGAAGCGCGGCGCGACGAACGGCGCATCTACCTCAAGGTCGAAGAGATCCCTTGAGACGCGCCTGGCACTATAGGTCGCCTACGCCCGGATCGTGATGGTTCGCTCCCGGAACGCAACGGGCGGCTGATTCTTCAGCCGCCCGTCGTGTTCGTCCAGCTGCTGCATGCAGCCGGACAAAGCGATCCCGTTCTACATGACCCGCAAATTGCGATTGAGATCCTGATACTCGGCGAGGTGTCCGGTGCGATCCAGCATCGGTTCCAGTTCGTCGAGGATATCGTCCAGTTCGTTCTCGAGCCACATCTGGTCGGTGCGGCTGGCGTCCTGTACCCGGCCCTGGCGCAGCAGGGCCACCAGGTAGGCGGCACCTTTGACGATGGCGAGCAGGCGCGCGGCATCTTCCGTGACGGGGTCGTGGTGGGCGGCTGTGTTCATGCGTTGTCTCCTGGTTTACCGGGCGAAAAGTCGGCCGCGGGCGCATGGGA
>LNFM01005492.1_pt1 | contig 21888 bp, 23 predicted proteins | sample 596031 | NCBI WGS metagenome assembly LNFM01 (sample SAMN04254537, study PRJNA301005) | activated carbon metagenome | isolation source: dual media filters at the Ann Arbor, Michigan drinking water treatment plant | place: USA: Ann Arbor
CGGATCGCCGGGCACGCCGAGATAGCGCCAGTCGACCTTGCCGTTGGTCGTGTTGACCGCGACGATGCTCGCAGCGCCGACGTTGTCCATCTCGCCGCCACCACGGTTCTTCGGATTCCACTCGTAGGCGTTGGCCGTACCCTGGTAGTAGTGCTTGAGTTCCGGATCGTAGGACCCGACGATCCAGGCACCAGCCCCTCCGTACTTCGTGCTTCCCTCGGGCCAGGTGTCACCGCCCGCCTCATCGCGCCGCGGAATCATGTTGGCCTTCCACAACAGCTTGCCGTCGTCGGGACTCACCGCCAGCACGAAACCCTCGAGACCGCCGGTGTCGGTACCGTTCATCGGCAGGATGATGGCGCCCGGGATGGCCATCGGACCCACCGTGCTGATGTAGCCGTTCGAGTCACCTGCCTTGGCGAAGTCCTTCGGGTAGACGATGCCGTCGTTCTGATAGTCGGCGACGAACTTGGGCTTGCCGGTCTTGTAGTTCAGGGCGTGCAGCTTGTTGTCGTTCGACAGGAAGTAAACGTTCTCGCCGAGGATCGCGAGGCCGCGATGCTTGCCGGTGAAGAACGGCACGTTGTAGCCGCCCCAGTCGTCCGGCAGCTTGTGCTCGTACTTCCAGGCGATCTTGCCGTCGTCGGCGTCGATCGCGAACACCTTGTTGTCCTGCGGGAAGTAGATGAGCCCGTCGTGATACAACGGTGTCGCCTGCGAATCGGTCTTGGCGCCGACCGACGTGGTCCACGCGACCTTGAGATCCTTCGCATTGCGATTGTTGAGCTGCGACAGCACGCTGTAGCGGTGCCCCGCCCAGTTGCCGTTGGTGTGCAGCCACGAATCGCTCGGATCCTGCGCGAGCATCTGTTCGCTCACCGGTCCGGCGAGCGCCATGCCCACCACACCAGCGCAGCCGAGCGCTATCACCATCTGTTTCAACTTGAGTTGCATTTTTACGACCCCTCCTGAAGTTGACTCGAACCACGGACTTTCGGCCTGGTCGAGCGGGTCGGTGCCTACGGGTCTCCCGGGCACGCACACCCGCGCGTCATCGCACTGCGCCGAGGGCTGAAGTCAAGAAGGGGCTCGCCCACCTTCGGGCGGCGGTGAACCGGCGCGACAGAGTGCCGCCTGCACGGCGGATAGCCGACCGGTCCAAGAAAAATGCTGAACCTCCCCTCGATGCCTGCCCGTGCTTGCCGGTCTGACGCCGGTTGCACTTTAGTCACGCCTGCTGCGTCGAATTCTTTCGATGTCACCTACATAAGTCAAGGTAGGATTCCCGTGGCGCCCATGTTGCGGCGCGGCGGTCCGGAGGGAGGAGAACGCGAATGAACAAGCGGTTGCTGTGTGCCGGTGCATTGATGTGTCTGCTGCCCACCGCGGGATTCGCGGCCGAGGGCGTGGTGAGCTGGGCGGATCCGACGTGCGGTTATTTCATCCTCAAGCTGCCCGACGGGGACCCCAACTACGCCTATGGCCTGTTCTCGGTGAAGGCGCCGCCGGTGCCGAAAATGGACGACGTGATCGAAGGCGAAGTGCAGACGGCACAGGAGCCGACGGTAAAGAACCAGACGTCCGGTGCCTCCCACGACGTGATCCACTGGGCGGACGCACGCGAGCCGAAGATGCTCATCCGCAACTCGCCGGTGCAGTGCGCGAGCTGCTGGAAGAAGAAGAACTGAGGCAGCGCCCGTCGTAGCAACGGCATCGCCGCCTGCCTGGCGGCGCAGGGCGCCGCTCGACATCACAGTGTGGCCACTTCCCCCAGGACGAAGTCGTGGGGAAAGTGGGGGATGGGGCAACACCGCGCTGACGCGCCGCAGCGAAACCTGCCCGCCACCTGTTACGAGATGCTGCTTCGTCGTGCCCGCACGGGCCGATACACTGCACGCACAGCGTCGAACCGCATCCCGAGAATCCCCGCATGGCTGGCCGCAATTTCCTGTTCATCCCCGGACCCACCAACGTGCCCGACCGCGTCCAGAGCGCGATGATCGGCGCCATGGAGGACCACCGCTCGTCGCAGTTCCCCGAACTGGCCCATGCTGTGCTCGGCGGCCTGAAGAAGGTCTTCAAGACTGCCCAGGGCACACCGATAGTCTTCCCCGCCACCGGCACCGGCGGCTGGGAGGCCACGCTCACCAACCTGCTGTCGCCGGGGGAGTTGGTGCTCGCCGCGCGCCACGGCCAGTTCAGCCACAACTGGATCGAGATGGTGAAGCGCCTCGGCTTCCAGGCCGAAGTGGTCGATTGCGCATGGGGTGAAGGTGCGCCGGTCGAGCGCTTTCTCGAAATCCTCGAGAAAGATCAGGCGCACGCCATCAAGGCCGTGCTCACCACGCACAACGAAACCTCCACCGGCGTGGTGAGCGACGTGGCGGCAGTGCGCCGCGCGCTCGACGCAGCCCAGCACCCCGCGTTGTTGCTGGTGGACGCCGTGAGTTCGCTCGCGAGCATTGACGTACGTTTCGACGAGTGGGGCATCGACGGCTGCGTCGCGGCTTCGCAGAAGGGCCTGATGCTGCCGGCCGGGTTGGGCATCGTGTGCGTCAGCCCGAAAGCACTGGCAGCCCAGGAGAAGTCGACCCAGCCGCGCTATTTCTACGACTTCGGCAACATGATGCGTTCCAACGCCACCGGGTACTTCCCGTACACGCCGGCGCTCACGCTGCTGCGCGGCCTGCGCGAATCGCTTTCGATGATCGAGGAGGAAGGTCTCGACAACGTGTTCCAGCGCCACCGCCGCTTGGCGACGGGTGTGCGTGCTGCGATCGTCGACGGCTGGCAGCTCGGCCTGTGCGCCAAGGCGCCGAAGTGGTACTCCGATACCGTGTCCGCCATCGTCGTGCCGGAGGGCATCGACAGCGGCCGCATCATCGACATCGCGTTCCGTCGCTACAACCTGTCGCTCGGCACCGGGCTCGCGAAAGTGGCGGGCAAGGTGTTCCGCATCGCGCACATCGGCGATCTCAACGAACTGATGCTGCTCGGCGCGCTCGGCGGTGCCGAGATGGCCATGCTCGATGCCGGCATGACCATCGAGCCTGGCAGCGGCGTGGCCGCGGCGCAGAACTACTGGCGCGGGCACGAGGCCGCGCCGCAGAAGACGTCCGCGCGCAACGAAGCTGGCGTCGCCGCGCAGAAGAGCCCGCGCCGATGACGCACCGGGTCGTCCTGCTCGAGCGCGATTCCATCAAGGCGCACATCCGTCGTCCGAGTTTCGAACACACCTGGGCCGAGTATCCGTCGACCCACGCGGACGAAGTGGTCCCGCGCCTTGCCGAAGCCACCATCGCGCTCATCAACAAGGCGCAGCTGCGCGAGCCGGCGCTGGCGCAACTACCGAAGCTCAGGATGATCGCGGTGACAGCGACAGGCTACGACTGCATCGACGTCGAAGCCTGCCGCAAGCGCGGCATTGCCGTGGCGAACATCCGCAACTATGCGGTTCACACCGTCCCCGAGCATACGTTCGCGTTGATCCTCGCATTGCGGCGCAATCTGCTCGCGTACCAGCAGGACGTACGTAATGGCCTGTGGCAGAAGTCTTCCGCATTCTGCCTCTTCACGCACGACATCGGCGACCTGCATGGTTCGACGTTGGGCATCGTTGGTGAGGGTGCGATCGGTCAGGCTACCGCGGCCATTGGTCGCGGCTTCGGCATGCGCGTGCTGTTCGCCGATCACGCGCCGCCGAAGATGGAAGGCCTCGACTTCACGCCCTTCGACCAGGTGCTATCTGAATCCGATGTGCTGTCGCTGCATCTGCCTCTGACACCCGCTACCCGCGACATGATCGGTATCGAGCAGTTTCGAAAGATGAAACGCAGTGCACTGTTGATCAACACCGCGCGCGGCGGCTTGGTAAACGAAGCCGCGTTGATCCAGGCGCTCGACGAAGGTTTGATTGCAGGTGCGGGCTTCGACGTGCTCACGCAGGAGCCGCCGCCGGATAGTCATCCGCTGCTCAAGGTGAATCGGCCGAATTTCATCCTCACGCCGCACGTGGCCTGGGCCTCGAACGAGGCGATGCAGGCGTTGGCCGATCAATTGATCGACAACGTCGAGGCGTGGGCGGCGGGCAAGCCCCGACATCTGGTCACCTAGTCAGTCATCGACGCAGATCGTTCGTCGATCCGTAACCCATCTGTAAGCCCCGTCCTGAAAGAATCCCGAGGCGACGTCTGGCGAGTGTCATCGCCCGGCTTCGCACAAAGCGGCGGCGGTCGGTCCATGCCGCCCGATTCCAACGAAACTCGGGAGCTCACAAATGCAAGGCAACAAGAAATGCACGGGCACGTTGCGGAGGGGAGGCTTGCTGGCCGCGGCACTGGCGACCGCCGGATTGCTGGCAGCCATGCCAGCGCAGGCACAAGAGAAGCCGGTCGGCACCTTCGGCTGGTTCGGCGTCGGCAAGGCGCTCGAACTCGAGAAGGGGCACTGGTACTGGGTGGGCGAGTTCAGCGGCTCGTTCTTCAGCGACAAGGGCGCAGGCGGAATGATGCATCTGGCGGGTATCCGGTGCCCGGCGTACTTCGACGCGAACTTCAACACCAACAAGAGCAACGCGGGCGGCTACTGCATCATTCAGGACGCCGACGGCGATCAGGCCATCGCGTCGTGGAAGAACGCGGGGAATCCCGGCCCCGGCGGTCGCGGGCCCGGGACCTTCGAATGGACCTCGGGCACCGGCAAGTACAAGGGCCTCACCGGCAGCAACACTTTCGTCGGCGTCACCCAGATCAACTGGGCCGACGGCACCACCAGCGGTTACGCCACCTGGAACAAATGATCGCCCGACCGTAGCGAAACGACCCCACAGCCCCGCCAGCGCGGGGCGTTTTTTTGTCAGGCGCTCGCCAGGATCGTGTTGCGCACGATCGGATAGATCTGGTTCTGCCAGCGCTTGCCGCTGAACACGCCGTAGTGGCCTACGCCGGCCTGCATGTGGTGGCGCTTCATGTACGGGCGCACGCCGCTGCACAGGTCCTGAGCCGCCATGGTCTGGCCGAGCGCACAGATGTCGTCCTTCTCGCCTTCGATGGTGAGCAGCGCGGTGCGGCGGATCGCGCGCGGCTCCACCTTGGCTCCGCGCCACTTCAATTGCCCGAGCGGCAATGCGTATTCCTGGAAGACCGTGCGCACGGTCTCGATATAGAACTCGGCCGGGAGATCGAGCACGGCAAAGTACTCGTCGTAGAAATCCTTGGTGACCTGGGCCTTGTCGTGTTCACCGGCGGCGAGCTGCTCGTACATCTCGACGTGGGCCTTGATGTGGCGCTCCAGATTCATGGACATGAAGGCGGAGAGCTGCACGAAGCCCGGATACACGCGGCGCCCGCCGCCGGGGAACTTCGCCGGTACCGTCGCGATCAGGTTCCGCTCGAACCACTCGATCGGCTTGCTGGTCGCGAGCTCGTTGACCTTGGTCGGATTGATGCGGGTATCGATCGGCCCGGCCATGAGCGTGAGGCTGCGCGGCTGAGCGGGATTGCCGGCCTCGGCCATCACCGCGACGGCGGCCAAAGCGGATACACAGGGCTGGCAGACTGCCACCACATGGGCGCCCGGCCCCAGGAATTCGAGGAACCGGATGACGTGCTCGGTGTACTCGTCGAGCCCGAACCGGCCGTGTTCCAGACCGACGTCGCGCGCGTTGTGCCAGTCGGTGATGTAGACGTCGTTCTCGGGCAGCAACGTCTGGACCGTGCCACGCAGGAGCGTGGCGAAATGGCCTGAAAGGGGCGCGACCACCAGGACCCGCGGCTGCTCCGACGTCAGGTCCTTGCGGAACCGGAGCAGGGTCGCAAATGGCGTCACCAGCGCAGCCTCTTCCGTGACAGCGACCTCCTGGCCGGCGCAGGTCACGTGCGGAATCGCGAAGTCCGGCCGCCGGTGGCTGAGCGCGGCCCGGGAGAGCAGTTCGCAGGCCGCCGCCCACCGGCGGGTCATGCGGGCCCCGGGCCCGGCGTGCGGGCTGAGGGTCCTGGCCATGTCCCCGGCCAAGGTCCGGATCGGCTCGAAGAGGTCGGCGTGCGTCTGGTAGGCCTGATAAATCATGCGTGTTGTTCTATTCCGCACCGCAGCGTCATAATCCTCCCGACCTTCGCCGAAGGCGAATTGGCCAGGCAGGTCCCGACTGGCAGCGCCATTCTGCCTCAAGTTGATGCACCGCAGCGACAACCCCGCCGTAATCGCCCAGCAGGTCCCGACACCATGACCAAGGCAACGCTCACCATCAACAGCCGGAACTACGGGGCCTGGTCCCTGCGCGGGTGGCTGCTCTGCCGCATGGCGGGGCTCGACTTCACGGAGCACACCATTCCGAGCGACGACCCGTCGGTCCGCGCCGAATTACTGGCGCTGGCACCCTCGTTCCTGGTGCCGAAGCTCGAGCACGACGGCGTCACCGTGTGGGACACGCTGGCGATCGGGGAGTACCTCAACGAGATGTTTCCGGCAGCGGGGCTCTTGCCGGCCGACCGCAAGGCGCGCGCCCACTGTCGTGCCGTTTGCGGCGAAATCCACTCCGGCTTCAGCAACCTGCGCTCGGCGCTACCCATGAACCTCCGCGCGCGCTATGCCGAGTTTAAGGTATGGGCCGGCGCACAGGCGGACATCGGGCGCATCGATACCATCTGGCGCGAATGCCTGGCGGCGTACGGCGGCCCCTATCTCTTCGGCAAGCTCTCGATCGCGGATGCCATGTTCGCACCGGAGTGCACGCGCTTCACCACTTATGACGTGCCGCTCGACCCTGCCTGCAAGGCCTACTGCGAGCGCATACTTGCGCTTCCCGCCATGCAGGAGTGGTACGCGGCGGCGCAAGGCGAGCCGGACGACCTCGAAGAGCTGGACGCCGAGTTCTAAGAACAAGACTGGAGGATCGTGATGCACCAACTCGTGATCCGCGGCGGCACAGTCGTCGACGGCACTGGCACGCCGTGCCGCGAAGCGGACGTCGCCATCGATGGCGGCACCATCACCGCGGTCGGCAGCAACCTTGGTCAAGGCAAACGCGAGATCGATGCGCGTGGCCTGCTGGTCACCCCCGGTTTCGTCGACATCCACACCCACTACGACGGACAGGCCACCTGGGATCCGTTCCTGACGCCCTCTTCCTTGCACGGCGTCACCACGGCCGTGATGGGCAATTGCGGTGTCGGATTCGCGCCGGTCCGCCCCGGCACCGCGCCGGCGCTGATCAACCTGATGGAAGGGATCGAGGACATCCCCGGCACCGTGCTGGCCGAAGGCGTCAAGTTCAACTGGCAGTCATTTCCCGAGTATCTCGACGTCCTCGACCGGGCGCCGAAGGTGTTCGACATCGGTGCGCAGATGCCGCACGCAGCGCTGCGCTATTTCGCGATGGGCGAGCGCGGTCTGGATCATGCCTCGCAGCCCACGGACGACGAGATCGCCACCATGGGTGAGCTGCTCGAAGAATCGCTGCGCGCCGGCGCTCTCGGCTTCACCACGTCGCGCACCATCAAGCATCGCGCGCGCGACGGTCGCTCGACCCCAAGCCTCTCCGCGCGCGAGCGCGAACTGTTCGGCCTGGCTGCGGCAATGAAGCGCGCGGGTCGCGGCGTGATCGAAGTGAACTCGGATTTCGGCGAAGGCGAGTTCGACATCCTGCAGGCTGCTGCCGTCGCAGCCGGACGGCCCCTGTCGATCCTGCTGGTCCAGGTGAGCAACGCACCCGACCTGTGGCGCGAAACCCGTGACCGCATTCGTGCTGCCCGCGCAGCAGGCCTCGACTTCACCGGTCAGGTCGGTAGCCGACCGATCGGCGTGATGTGGGGCCTCGAGACCAGCCTGAATCCGTTCTCGACGCATCCGGCGTGGATCGCGCTCTCGCACCTGACACCGCGAGAGCGCTACGATCGGATCATGCGCGACCCGGACCTGCGCCGCGTGCTGGTGGAGGATCGCCCCGCCGACGACCACACGCGCATGATCGACGCCGCGTTGCCTCGTACCTATTCCCTGGACGAGAGCTACGACTACGAACCGAACACGAACGACAGCATCGCGGCACGTGCTGCGCGGATGAACGTCGATCCCTGGTCGCTCGCCCTCGACACCATGCTGGAGGACAACGGCAAGCGGCTGCTGACCCACACCTTCGAGAATTACTTCTGGGGCGACCTGGAAGCCATTCGCGAAATGATCGACGACGACTGCACGGTCATGGGTCTGGGCGACGGGGGCGCGCACGTGTGCACCATCTGCGATGCGAGTGCGCCCACCTTCGTGCTCACCCACTGGGCGCGCGATCGCAAGCGCGGCGAACGCATCCCGCTGGAGTATCTGGTCCGCAAGCAGACCGCGGCCTCGGCGCGGTCCTACGGGCTGCTCGATCGCGGCCTGCTGGCCCCCGGCTATCGCGCCGACGTGAACGTGATCGACTTCGATCGCCTCAAGGTCATGCCGCACGAAGTGGTGTACGACCTGCCGGCGGGCGGCAAGCGCCTGATGCAGCGCGCGCAAGGCTACCGGCACACGTTGGTCGCCGGCGTCGAAACGGTGTGCAACGACGAGCACACCGGCGCGTTGCCAGGACGGCTGTTGCGCTAGCCTCCGAACGCTAGCGCGTAGCTTTGCGCAGCTGACTCGGCGACAGTCCGAACTGCCGCCGGAACGCACGGCTGAAGTGCGCTGCGTCGCTGAACCCCCAATGAAACGCCACCGCCGACACCGGTACGTCGGGCGCATGCAGCAATTGCTGGCGACAGCGGGTCAAGCGCTCCTGCCAGATCCAGCGCTCCACCATCAAGCCGTTCTCTTCGAACACGCGATGCAGCTGCCGCGTTGAAATGCCGTGCGCCGCCGCGATGCGTGGCGGCGCGAGTTCGGGTTCCGCCAGGTGCAGCAGCATGAAGTCCTGGATGCGCGCGAGCAGATCCTGGTGCCGGGACGACGCCTGCTCGCGCAGTTCGCCATCGTCCGGTGCGAGCGCCATCCCCAGCAGATCGATCGTCGTCGCGAGGAGGCCGGGCACCTGCGTATCGTGCAGTCGCTTGCGTTCGCGGGCGAGCACGCGCAGGTGATTCGCGAACAGTGCACCCGGTCCGCTCGCACCGCTGACGGTACGCGCGACGTGATCTTCGGCTCGCGGCAGCACGCCGGTCAGCAGTCGCTGCGGCAACAGCAGCGTGACTTTCGACAGTTTCGCCCCCACGGCAAACTCGATCGGCCGACGACTGTCCCAGAGCGTGAAATCACCCGGGCCCAGCAGCGCTTCGCGGCCTGCCTGGCGCACGCGCTCGACGCCATCGACGACGTGCAGCACGCCGAAGTACTCCGCATCGGAACGGCCGATCTCGCCCGGTGTTCGCGCACCGTCGCAAGGATCGCAGCTACAGGTCACCACGCGCGCGGCACCGAGGCGATGCGCTTCGAGCGTGGCCGAGTAGGCGCCCTCCCGACGCTTCGGCATCGCCCACGCGAGGTGCGTCTCGTTGACGGCGTCGCGCCAACCCGCGAACTGCCGGGCCGGGGCGATGCGGTGCGTCGACCATGTCGTCGATTGTGCCGAGTCCATCGTGCCTCTCCTCAGGGTGAACCACCCGGACTGGCGCCGCCGCTTCTTCGCTGTGGATCAAGTCCGCTGGCGTGCCGGGACAAGACGTCGTGCGCAGTCCGTTTCGATAATAGCGCCGATTCCGTCGCTGCCGTCCAAGCGGCTGAAGCTTTCCGCACATGACACGCACGAGGAGACTTCAATGGGTGCAGCAATGTCAGACGAGATCCTGCTTCGCACGAGCGACATGCCGTGGATCAATTTCGGCGCAGGCATCGACTACAAGATTCTGCGGACCAGCGCCGAGACCGGCGCGTGGACCGTGTTGTTCCGCTGCGCGAAGGGCTCCAGCTTCGCACCGCATAGGCACTACGGCGCCGGCGAGTACTTCATGTTCAAGGGCGCGATGGAGTACCGCATGGGAGGGGCGAAGGCCGGGGACTACGGCTATGAACCGCTCGGCGTCTTCCACGAACACACCGAGTTCATCGAAGACTCGGAGCTGTGGTTCACGAACTACGGTCCGATCGCGTTCGTGAATCCGGACGGATCGGTGGCGATGCTGCTCGACTGGAAGTTCTTCGCCGATCAGCAGGCGGCGGCGCAGGGGGCCGCGGCTTCGCGCAAGGCGGCTTAGGTTACGTTCGCCAGGGTGGTTCGGTAGGGCCGTTGCCCCCATCCCAACCTTCCCCCACCGCAGGTGGGGAAAGGAGTGCACGGCTCCCTCCCCCGGCTTTGCCGGGGGAGGGTTGGGGTGGGGGCAAGCTACGCGATCGCCGCCGCGATCGCCTTCCCCATGTCCTCGGTATTCGCCTTGCCCCCGACATCGGGCGTGCGCGGACCGTCGGCGAGCACCGCTTCGATGGCGCGAACGATGGCGGCAGCCGCTTCGACGTGACCCAGATGCTCGAGCATCATCGCGCCGGACCAGATCTGTCCCACGGGATTCGCAATCTTCCTGCCGTAGATATCCGGCGCCGACCCATGCACCGGTTCGAACAATGACGGGAACTTGCGCTCCGGATTGATGTTGCCCGAGGGTGCCACGCCGATGGTGCCCGCCGTCGCCGGACCGAGATCGGAGATGATGTCGCCGAAGAGATTCGAAGCGACGATGACGTCGAAGCGCTGCGGATTCAGCACGAGCTGGATGGTGAGACCGTCGATGTGATACTGGCTCGTCTTGATGTCCGGGTACTGCTTGCCGATCGCGGCAAAGCGCTCGTCCCAGTAGGGCATGGTGATCGAGATGCCGTTCGACTTCGTGGCCGAGGTCACCAGCTTGCGCGGCCGCTTCATCGCGAGATCGAAGGCGAATTTCATGATCCGGTCGACACCCTTGCGCGTGAAGATCGACTGCTGCATCGCCATTTCGCGTTCGGTACCCTCGAACAACCGCCCGCCCACCGCGGAATACTCGCCTTCGGTGTTCTCGCGCACCACCCAGTAGTCGATGTCGCCCAGCTTGCGTCCCGCCAGGGGGCAGGCGATGCCCGGCAGCAATCGCACCGGCCGTAAGTTCACGTACTGGTCGAAGCCTCGGCGAAACAGGATCAGCGAATCCCACAACGACACGTGATCGGGAACCTTGGCTGGCCAGCCGGTCGCGCCGAAGAAGATGCAATCGTGGCCGCCGATGCGGTCGCGCCAGTCGGGCGGCATCCACCAGCCGTGGCGATCGTAGTTGTCGCAGCTCCAGTCAAAGTGGTCGAACGCGATGTCGATGCCGAATTTGCGGGCGGCAGCGTCTACGACGCGCACGCCTTCGGGCATCACTTCCTTGCCGATGCCGTCACCCGCGATGACGGCGATTCTCGTTGCACCCATGACTAGGACCCCTGACGGACGCGAGTTCGGAAAGCGGGCGAGTGTACCGGCAACGCCTGCCCTGCGATCCGGGCTCGCGTTTCGTGGGGCTTGACGAGAATTCGATATTTCCACGATCATGGAAACATGGAACAGAAAACTGCAGTCCTGGCCTTGGCCGCACTGGCCCAGGAAACCCGCCTTGGCGTGTTTCGCCTGCTGGTGCAGCAAGGCGAAAGCGGCCTCGCCGCCGGCGAGATCGCGGCGGCACTGGGGCTCGCTCCGGCCACGCTTTCCTTTCATCTGAAGGAGTTGGCGCACGCACGCCTGGTTCGGTCGCGCCAGGACGGCCGCTTCATCTACTACGCCGCCGACTACGCCGGGATGAATCAGTTGCTCGCGTTCCTCACCGAGAACTGCTGCGCCGCCGATGGCGCTGCCTGCGCACCGGGCTCCGTCTGCGCTCCTGTCACAAAACCCCGCAATGCTTCGCGAAAGGTGAAACCATGAAACGCTTCCACGTCCATGTCGCGGTCGACGATCTCGCCGCCAGCACCCGCTTCTATTCCGCCCTGTTCGGGTTGAGCCCGACGGTACGGAAAGACGACTACGCCAAGTGGCAGCTCGACGACCCCCGGGTGAATTTCGCGATCTCGCAGCGGGGCAATCCGGCGGGAGTGAATCATCTGGGCATCCAGACCGACGACGATGCCGAACTGGAAGCGCTGCAGGCGCAACTGGCGCGGGCCGAGGTCGACGCCGTGGCCGAGTCAGGCGTGGCCTGCTGTTACGCACGATCGAACAAGTACTGGGTGACCGATCCCACCGGCATCGCGTGGGAAACGTTCCACACGCTCGGTGAAGTGCCGACTTTCAATGGCGCACCCGAGGAGACGAAGGAAGCGGCCGCCTGTTGCACGCCCGCCGTGGCAGTGCCCGCGAAAATCGAAGTGCGGTCTCGCACGCCGGCCAAGGCATAAGGTCATGGGCACGGAAACGCCAGCCACCCCCATGAACGTGCTATTCCTCTGCACGGGCAACTCCGCGCGGTCGATCCTCGCCGAAGGGCTGCTCGCGGACTTGGGCAAGGCGCGCTTCCGCGCCTTCAGTGCCGGCAGTCATCCGACCGGCACAGTGAACCCGCTCGCCGTCGAGATACTGCAGAAGAATCGACTCGCGACCGAAGGTCTGCGCAGCAAGAGCTGGGAAGAATTCGCACGACCCGGCTCGCCAGCGCTCGATTTCGTGTTCACGGTCTGCGACAACGCGGCCGGCGAAGTGTGTCCGGTCTGGCCGGGCCAGCCGGTCACGGCGCACTGGGGTGTCGACGATCCCGCGGCGGTGGAAGGCGACGAAGCCGCTAGACGCCGGGCGTTCCTCAACGCCTACACGACCCTGCGCACGCGCATCCAGCTCTTCGTCAATCTTCCGCTCACATCGCTCGACCGGCTGGCGCTCACGCAGCGCTTGGGCGACATCGGCCGGGCATGAGCGTCGCGGCCATCACGACCTTCGCTCGACCGCCACTCGCGCAGGTCGAGCGCCTGTTGAACGATGCCGGACTGCCCACTGCCGATCTCACGAGTGCTCGTCTAGAGGACTTCTTCGGTATCGGCTCCCCCAATGCATTGGCGGGCGTGGTGGGGGTCGAGCTTCTGGGAAGCGCAGCGCTGGTCCGTTCACTCGCCGTCGCTCCCGACCAGCGCTCGCACGGCTTCGGCAAGGCGTTGGTGAATGCCGCGGAGCGCCACGCGCGGTCCAAGGGTGCGACCGACCTCTACCTCCTCACCAACTCCGCGGAGCAGTTCTTCGAAGGGCTCGGGTACAAGCGTGCTGAGAGGACCACCGCGCCGGAGGCGATTCGGCGAACGCGCGAGTTCGCGGCGCTGTGTCCGGCCAGCGCGGTGTTCATGATCAAGCATTGCGCGCCGGCCGATCGCTCGGCCTGATCTTGTCGCTGTTTCCATGACACTGTTCGAGCGGTGGTTGAGCCTGTGGGTGGCGTTGTGCATCGTTGCCGGCATAGCGGTCGGCCATCTCCTGCCGGGCCCGGTGCGCGCACTCGGGGCCATGGAGGTGACACATGTCAACTTGCCGGTAGGCGCTCTCATCTGGCTGATGATCGTGCCGATGCTGCTCAAGGTGGATTTCGGCGCGCTCGGACAGGTGAAGCGGCACGCGCGCGGCATCGGCGTCACGCTGTTCGTGAACTGGCTGGTAAAGCCGTTCTCCATGGCGCTGCTCGCATGGCTGTTCGTGAAGCACCTGTTCGCGCCGTGGCTGCCCGCCGGGCAGATCGACAGCTACGTGGCCGGGCTGATCCTGCTCGCGGCGGCACCGTGCACCGCGATGGTGTTCGTGTGGAGCCGGCTCACCCGCGGCGACCCGTTGTTCACCCTGTCGCAGGTGGCGCTCAACGACACGATCATGATCTTCGCGTTTGCGCCGATCGTCGCGCTGCTGCTGGGCGTGGCCTCGATCAGCGTCCCGTGGGACACGTTGCTCACCTCGGTGGTGCTCTACATCGTGGTCCCGGTGATCGCCGCGCAGGCATGGCGCAGGGCGGTGCTTGCACGGGGTGGTACAGCTGCGCTCGACGCACTGCTCGCGCAACTGCAGCCCTGGTCCATCGGCGCGCTGCTGCTCACGCTCGTGCTGCTGTTCGCCTTCCAGGGCGGGCGCATCCTGGATCAGCCGCTCGTGATCGCACTGCTCGCGGTACCGATCGTGGTTCAGGTCATCTTCAACGCAGCTCTCGCCTACGGGCTCAATCGCTGGGTCGGCGAAGCGCACAACGTCGCCTGCCCCTCCGCGCTGATCGGCGCATCGAATTTCTTCGAACTGGCAGTGGCGGCTGCCATCAGCCTCTTCGGCTTCGAATCCGGTGCCGCACTCGCCACTGTCGTGGGCGTCCTGATCGAAGTGCCGATGATGCTGCTGGTGGTGCGTGCGGTGAACGCGAGCCGCGGCTGGTACGAATCGCCGGTTACATCGCCGCCAGTACGTCGTAGCCGGTGAGGATGTAGGTTTTGCCGGCGGGAAAATCCCGGACCAGGACTGCCGGGCTTTCCGGCGTGATCATCGGTGCCAGCAGCGGCACCGGCGTTTCGATATCCACGTAGCGGAACGGCGGCCCCATGATGGAACGCACCGGTGCGGTGTGCACCTTCGGATCCTTCACGATGCTCGCGTAGGCGTGCAGCTCGGAAAGCGAGCCGACGATGCGCTCGTGGCGGGTGATCGGAATCTGCGAGAAATCGTTAGTGCGCATGCGCTGCACCGCCTGGTCCACGGTATCGGTGTCTTCGACACCCACCACGTCCGTGACCTTCTTGTTCTTCACGAGGTCGCGCGCGGTGGGGCCACCGATGTTCTCGTAGCCCATCATGCGCATCCAGTCGGGATTGAACATCTTGCCGACGTAGCGCGTGCCGTGGTCGTGGAAGATCACGACGACGGTCTCGCCCGCCTTGAAGCGGTCCTTGACCTGCAGCAGTCCGGCGATCGCCGAGCCGGCCGAGTTGCCGACCCAGATGCCTTCCTGCTTCACGATCTCGCGCGTCCAGATGGCCGCGTCGCGATCGGTGACTTTCTCGAAGTGGTCGATCACCGAGAAGTCGACGTTCTCCGGCAGGAAGTCCTCGCCGATGCCCTCGGTGACGTACGGATAGATCTCCTGCTTGTCGAAGACGCCGGTCTCCTTGTACTTCTTGAACACGGAGCCGTAGGTATCGATACCCCACACCTTGATGCCGGGCTTCTTCTCCTTGAGATAGCGCCCGGTGCCGCAGATCGTGCCGCCGGTGCCCACGCCCACGACCAGATGATCGATGCGGCCTTCGGTCTGCTCCCAGAGTTCCGGGCCGGTGGTCTCGTAGTGCGCCTGCGAGTTGCTGAGATTGTCGTACTGGTTCGCCTTCCAGGCGTTCGGCGTTTCCTGCACCAGGCGCGACGATACCGAGTAGTAGGAGCGCGGATCTTCCGGCTCGACGTCCGTCGGGCAGACGATCACTTCCGCCCCGAACGCCCGCAACGCATCGACCTTCTCGCGCGACTGCTTGTCGGTGGTCGTGAAGATGCACTTGTAGCCCTTCACGATGGCGGCAATGGCGAGCCCCATGCCGGTGTTGCCGCTCGTGCCTTCGATGATCGTGCCGCCAGGCTTGATGAGCCCCTTGCGCTCGGCGTCCTCGATCATCTTGAGCGCCATCCGGTCCTTGATGCTGTGGCCGGGATTGAAGGTTTCCACCTTCGCGTAGACCGTGGCCTTGATGTCACGGGTGATGCGGTTCAAGCGCACCAGCGGCGTGTGGCCGATGGTGCCGAGGATGCTGTCGTGGACGTTGGCGGGCATGGGAGGCGTTCCGGGTCGGTCGGGGGCGAGCCGTCCGCGCCTGGTGCAGCGAACAGCGAATCTCAGCATACCGCATGCGGAAGGATTTTCGTCGCCGCCCGGTCGATGGCAATATCCCGGCCGTGGGGTCCAAGATCGAGCGCAAGCACCTGGAAGCCGACGCGGTGCGCAACGCCATGCGCGCGGCCGGGCACGGCGCCATGCTCATGCCCGATGCCGCACTCGACGCGTCGCTTGCCGCCACCATGGCGCGGCATCCGGCAGACGCACCGGTGTGGATCTTCGGCTATGGATCGCTGATCTGGAATCCGTTGTTCCCTTTTGCCGAGCGACGAGTAGCGCGTGCGTTCGGCGTGCATCGAGGTTTCTACCTCTGGTCGCAAGTGAATCGCGGCACACCGGAGATCCCGGGCCTCGTACTCGGTCTCGACCGCGGCGGCCAATGCGGCGGTGTCGCCTATCGCCTCGACCTCGGCACCCTGGATGCGGAGCTCCGCTTGCTCTGGCGGCGCGAGATGGTGCTGGGCGCCTACCAGCCGCGCTGGCTCGAGGTCCGCACCGAGGCGGGGCCGGTGCGCGCCATCGCATTCGTCGTCAACCGCCAGCACGTTGCGTACTGCGGGCGACTGGACGACGACCGGATCGTGCAGGTGGCGCTCGCCGCGCGCGGTCACTACGGTCCATGCGCCGACTACCTGCTCGAGACCGCCGCGGCGCTGGCGCACCACGGCATCGCCGATCGCTATCTCGATCGACTGGTCCGGCGCCTGCGGGCCGCGCAGGACGCCATCTGACTGCTACGCGCGCGCCATCACCCGGCGACCGAGGCGCATCAACAGGAAAGTCGCGATCGCGAGATTGAGCACGTTCCACAGGACGCCGTGCACGAACGCGACCTTGTAGGACCCGCTCACGTCGAACATCACGCCCGACATCCAGCCGCCGAAGGCCATGCCGAAGATGGTGGCGGTGATGGTCGCGCCGACCCGGGCGCCCGCCTCCTTCGGCGAGAAGTACTCGCGGATGATGATCGCGTAGGACGGCACGATGCCGCCCTGGAACAACCCGAACATTGCCGAGATCAGGTACAGCGACACGATGCCGTTGAACGGGATGAACAACAGCAGCGCCAGACCCTGCAGCGCCGAGCCCAGGATCAGCGTGCGCAGGCCACCGACGCGATCGGATATCCAGCCGAAGGTGAGCCGGCTCACGATGCCGCAAGCGAGCATGACCGACAGCATCTGCGCACCGCGCGCCGGTCCGTAGCCGAGATCGGAGCAGTAGGCGACGATGTGGACCTGCGGCATCGACATGGCCACACAGCAGGCGAAGCCCGCGATCATCAGCAGCACCTGTAGTGCGCGCGGCGAAAGACCGAGCGCCGCCGCGGAGTTGGTGCTTCCGGCAACGGACGTCGTGGCGTGCGCCGGCGGCTTGCGACGCAACGCCAGCGACAGCGGCAGCATGGTCGCGAGACAGAAGAGGCCAATGCCGAAATAGGTACTGCGCCAGCCGACGTTCGCGATGAAATGCTGCACGATCGGCGGCCAGATGGTACCCGCGAGATAGTTGCCGCTCGCGAAGATGCCCACCGCGATGCCGCGCCTGCGCTCGAACCACTGGGAAGTGTCGGCAAGCAGCGGAGCGAAGGTCGCCGAACTGCCCACGCCGATCAGCACGCCCTGCACGATCGCGAACTGCCACAAGCTCGAGGCGTTCCCGGCCACCAGATAGCCGATCGCGAGCGCGCAGGTGCCGCCGATCACGGGAAACATGATCCCGGCCCGATCCGACCAGCGGCCCATGGCGATGCCACCCACGCCGAACAGGATCATCGTGAGTGTGTACGGCAAGGAGGCCTCGCCGCGCGCGACCCCGAATTCCGCCTGCACTGTCGGCAGCGCCACTACGACCGACCACATGCCCACCCCGCCGATCGTCGACAACGTCAATCCCGCCACTAGACGCCACCAGGCCGTGGCCGAATCCGTCACCGGCGCTATCGCTTGTTCCAACTCGGGTCTCCTCCTCGTCGTTATCCCGCCATTCTGCCCGGTCGCAGGAAGTTGTGGCAGCGCCCGGCCAGTGCGAGTAGATTGATCGAACGCCCGACGTTGTGCAGTGCCCGACGGGAGAACCGGTTATGCAACTGAAACGCGCTTTTGCAGTCGCGGCTTTCTCGACGATCGTTTCAGTTCAGGCCATGGCCGCGATCGAAGTGGACGAGGCGACCTATCCCGGCGCCGGAGGTGACTACAACAACCTCCTGCTCCTGATCCCGCCGGTCACTTTCGCGCTGGCGGGCGGGACCAACCTGTTTCACGGCACGATCGTTTCAGGCACTCCGAACGACAGCGGTGACACGGTGCTTCTGGATATCGGCCCGCTCGAGACCATCACGGCGGTGCGGATCACTTTCGCGACCAACGCCATCGATCTCAACCCGGTGGGCATCAATCAGGGAACGCGGCTGGTCCTCGATACGGCCAGTTCGTCCAATCCCACGCCGATACTCGATCTCGCCATCACAGGCAGGCCGGACGGACCCGTAGTGTTCTCGTCGAACCCGCTCACGCAAGGCCCGGATCTTTACAATCTCACGTTGCTGACCGGGGTACTGGCCCTTGCCGACAACACGAGGGTCGGATACACCATCGCGATCGACGTGGTCGCCATCCCGGAACCCACCACCTGGGCCTTGCTCGCGATCGGCCTTGGCACACTGGCGTTCGGCGTGCGGCGACGCGTCAGCTGACCCTCAGATCGCTGCACTCGAAGGCGTACAACGATCAGGTCGCCGCGCTGTCGTCCGTGGCTGATTTCAGCCCGGCTGCTGCGCGCGCGCGCACCTTTGCGGCAATGTACTCGCTGTGCGGTACATAGAGCAGATCGGCCACCTTGCGCACGAGATGCTGCTCCCAGGCACTCAGTTCGGCATCGGCGAAGGCAACCCGCCAGAGATGTTCGATCACGCTCACCTTCTGCTCCGCGGAGAAACTGCGGTTGAGCAGCGAGGTGAACTGATACAGATCGGCCGCCTGCCGCGCTTCCTGCTCCGCGAGCCGGATCAGTTCGTCGGCTTCCGCCCCCGATAATCCGAAACTCGCATGGACTGCACGCAGCACGGCTGTGCGCTCGGCGGGATCGATGTCGCCGTCCATGCGGACCACTTCCACCAGCAGCGCGGCGGTTGCCACTTCGATCGAATGCCGCTCAGTACCTGGTCTGGCTGAAGTTCCTACGTGCTTCTCGAAGAAATCGCGAATCGCGTCGAGCATGGAATCGGTCTCGGGAATCGGGTTCAGGTCATCGCCAGCCGGCGCTTGCGGTTCGGCGGCGGAAACGCGCGATCGATCTCGGCCAGTTCCTCGGCGGTGAGTTCGATCTCGGCGGCAGCGAAGTTCTCGCGCAAGTGGTCCTCGCGCACTGCCTTGGGGATGGCGATCACGTCCGGATGACGCATCACCCAGGCCAGTGCGACCTGGGCCGCAGTGGCTCCACGCCGGGCGCCGATGGCGGCGAGCGACTTGTCGCTCGCCGCCGCACCCTGGTCGATCGGGCAATAGGCCATCAGCGGCACCCGATGCCGGCGCTGCCAGGGCAGCAGATCGAACTCGATCCCGCGCTCCGAAGCCGAGTAATAGACCTGATTCGCCGCGCAGGCCGTGCCGCCCTTGGCATGCCACAGTTCCTCCAGGTCGCCGGCGTCGAGATTGCTGACGCCCCAATGCCGAATGCGCCCCGCAGCTTCGAGCGCCGCGAAGCCCTCGATGGTGGCTGCCAGCGGATGCTGCCCGCGCCAATGCAGCAGGTACAGGTCGAGGTGGTCGATGCCGAGACGTTTCAGGCTGCGCTCGCACGCGCTGATGGCCCCCTGACGGCTGGCGTTGTGCGGGTAGACCTTGCTCACGATGAAGAGCTCTTCGCGACGCACGACGCGGCTGGCGAACGCGTCGGCCAGCGCCGCGCCGATCACCTCTTCGGCGCCGCCGTCGCCGTACATCTCGGCCGTATCGATGAGGCGGTAGCCCGCTTCCAGGGCGCAACGCACCGCCGCGATCTCCTGCTTGCGCGACCGGGCGTGCTCACCCATACGCCATGTTCCCAAGCCGAGCGCGGGCACCTTCTGGCCCGCCGGCAGCGTCACCATCTTCATGAGTATCGATCCCTTCAGGATTCCTGCGGCAATTCTGACAGTATCCGTTGACGACTTGCAGGCCGGCCTCCACATCGGTCCGGTTCCATCAAGTAAGATCGCGACCTCATGGCCGAACCCGACAGCTGGTCGTTTCCGCCCGAACTGCAGCCGAGCGCCGGCGAACTGCGTTTCGATCTCGCTTCGACGCTGGACGGCGTCGTCCGGTTGCGCGCGGAGATCCCCGAGGATGCGTTCACCGCCTCCATTCTCGGTACCGAACGTTTCGGCAGCGGTGTGGTGATCGGCGAGGACGGCCTCACGCTCACCATCGGCTACCTCATCACGGAAGCCGAGTCGATCTGGCTCACCACCAACCGCGGCACGGTCGTGCCCGGGCACCCGCTCGCCTACGACTTCGCCACGGGATTCGGGCTGGTCCTGCCGCTCGGCAAGCTGGGCGTGGCGCCGCTGCCGCGGGGCACGAGCACGCAGATCAACGTCGACGACGATGTGTTCGTGATCGGGCACGGCGGCCGTGGCCATGCCTTGCGGGCACGACTGCACGACAAGCGCGAGTTCGCCGGCTACTGGGAGTACCTGCTGGACCAAGCGCTGTTCACGGTACCCGCCCATCCGCACTGGAGCGGTGCTCCGCTGGTGAGCATCGACGGCCGGGTGATCGGCATCGGCTCGCTGCTGGTGCAGGAAGAGGTGGACGGCAATTCCATGCAGGGCAACATGTTCGTCCCCATCGACCTGCTGGCGCCGATCCTCGACGATCTGGTGAACACCGGGCGCTCATCCCTGACATCGCGCCCCTGGCTCGGCATGTACACCCAGGAGGCCGACGGGCAGTTGATGGTGGCCGGGCTCGCCGACGACGGACCGGCCCAGAATGCGGGCGTACGCGCCGGCGACCTCGTGCTCGAAGTGGCCGCGGGACGGGTCACCTCGCTCGCGGACATGCTGCGAAAGATATGGCGCCTGGGCCCGGCAGGGACCGAAGTTCCCCTCACTCTCGGCCGGGACGGTGCCCTCGCCCATGTGCGGGTGCGCTCGGCCGATCGCAGCGACTATCTTCGCAAGCCGCGCCTGCATTGACACGCAGGCCGCTGGGCGCGGCCTGACCGAGGCAGGATCCGGCACCTCGGTGCGCTACCATGCGCGCCGGACTGGAGTTCAATCAGGGGGAGAAGCATGACCACACCAGGAAAAGTCGCCATCGTCACCGGCGCCGGCACCGGCATCGGCAAGGCTGTCGCCGTCACGTTGCTGAAGAACGGCTATCGGGTGGCACTCGCCGGCCGCCGGCCGGAGCCGCTCGCGGAAGCCATCGCCGAATCAGGAGCCGGTGCGGATCGGGCCCTCGCCGTGTCGACCGACGTCACGCAACCGGATTCGGTCGCGGCACTGTTCGCGAAGGTTAAGGCGACCTGGGGACGCCTCGACGTCCTCTTCAACAACGCCGGCGTCAGTGCGCCCGGCGTGATGCTCGAGGACCTCACGTTCGAGCAATGGAAGAACGTCGTCGACATCAACCTGACCGGCCCGTTCCTGTGCACGCAGGCGGCGTTTCGCATCATGAAGGACCAGAATCCGCAGGGCGGCCGCATCATCAACAACGGCTCGATCTCGGCCCATGCGCCACGGCCCAACTCCGCGCCCTACACGTCGACGAAGCACGCGATCACGGGCCTCACCAAGTCGACGGCACTGGACGGCCGCAAGTACAACATCGCCGCCGGGCAGATCGACATCGGCAATGCCGCCACCGCGATGATCGCGCGCGCGGCCAAGGGTGTGCCGCAAGCGAATGGATCCATCGAAGTGGAGCCGTTGATGGATGTGCAGCACGTGGCCGATTCGGTGTTGCTCATGGCCAATCTGCCGCTGGAGTCCAACGTGCTCACTATGACAGTGATGGCAACCAAGATGCCGTTCGTCGGGCGGGGCTGAGTCGAATGGGGGCGGAGAACGAAGCGGCACTTCGACGACCGCTTGGCCCCCATCTGCCCCCATCCCAGCCTTCCCCCACCTGCGGTGGGGGAAGGAGTG
>LNFM01005494.1_pt1 | contig 21878 bp, 21 predicted proteins | sample 596031 | NCBI WGS metagenome assembly LNFM01 (sample SAMN04254537, study PRJNA301005) | activated carbon metagenome | isolation source: dual media filters at the Ann Arbor, Michigan drinking water treatment plant | place: USA: Ann Arbor
ACTGGAGCAGGGCCTGCGCGCCTGTGCGGCATTGCCGCTGATCTCGGGCCAGCGGGTGATCGGTGTCGCCGTATTGTTCTCGGCCGAACCGGAGTTCTTCGACACCGAGCAACTCAGCCTGCTTGGCGACCTTGCCGCGGATGCAGCGCTGGCGCTCGATCGCATGGAAGATCAGCGACAGATCGACTATCTGTCCTACTACGACGGCGTCACCGGAATCGCCAATCGCACCCTGCTGCTGGAAAGGCTGCAGCAGTTCCTCCACGAATCCGAGCGCAGCAATACCCGGACCGCACTGATGGTGCTCGATATCGAACGATTCCGAAATATCAACGAGTCGCTGGGCCGCGGCACGGGGGACACGCTATTGCGCCTGTTCGCCGACCGCTTGCGTGAAGATCGAGGCGACGATCGCGTCAGCCGTACCGGCATGAACACTTTTGCCGTGGTACTGACCAAGGTTGCCGACGATCTTCATGCCTCGCGGCTGGTGGAGGAACGCCGCGCGCAGCTGCTGACACGGCCATTCGATCTGGACGGCAGGGAAATCCGGATCGCGGCGCGCAGCGGCGTAGCTATTTTCCCGAACGACGGCCACGATTCCGAGACCCTGCTCCACAATGCCGAGGCGGCGCTGATGCGTGCGAAGCAGACGGCTGAAACCACGGTCTACTACACGCCCAAGCTCAACGCAGACGTGGCGGAACGGCTGGCGCTGGAAAACCGGCTGCGCAAGGCACTCCAGCTCAAGCAGTTCGTCCTGCATTACCAGCCGAAGATCAGCCTCGCAAGCGGCATGATCGAGGGCTTCGAAGCCCTGCTGCGTTGGAACGATCCGGAGCAGGGTCTGGTGCCCCCGACACGCTTCATTCCGCTGCTGGAGGAGACCGGACTGATCGCGGAGGTCGGTCAGTGGGCGCTGCTCGAAGCCGCACGGGTGTTCCGCGTCTGGAAGGCCGCCGGCCTGCCGACCCGGCGCATCGCGGTGAACGTTTCCGCCTTTCAGTTGCGCCAACGCGGATTCGCCGATTTTGTGCGCGAGGTTCTGGGCGATGACGGCCCGGAAGCGGGGATCGACATCGAGATTACCGAGACCATGGTGATGCGGGACATGGAACACAGCGTCACCGTCCTGCAGGCCCTGCGCGATGCCGGCGTGTTGATAGCGATGGACGATTTCGGCACTGGCTACTCCTCGCTCGGTTACCTGGCGAAACTTCCTGTGGACTACCTGAAGATCGATCGATCATTCGTTCGCACGCTGTCGGCGAAGTCGGGGGACCTGGCGATCGCCTCCGCCATCATCTCGATGGCGAACTCGCTGGGCTTGAGAACCATCGCGGAAGGAGTCGAAACGCGCGAGCAGCTTGACCTGCTCAAGGCCCTGGGCTGCCACCAGGCGCAGGGCTATTTCATCAGCCATCCCCTGCCGGAAGACCAGGCGGTCTCCTTCCGCAGCTGACCCAGCCCCGGGCTGCAACCGGCGGGGCCGTTGAATTCAACCGGAGCCCGACCTGCCAGGTACGGCTCAGGGGCCCCGCAGAAAATCGAAATCGCAGCCGCCGTCGGCCTGCAGGATGCGTTCGCCGTATAGCCGGGCGTAACCGCGCGGCGCCAGCGCGGACGGAATGAAGCCTTGCCGCCGTCTGTTCAGTTCATCATCCGCCACCAGCAGGTCCAGGCGCCGGTCCTTCACCGAAAGCCGGATGCGGTCGCCGTTGCTGACCAGCGCCAGCGGCCCGCCGGAAGCCGCATCGGGCGACACATGCAGCACCACGGTGCCGAAGGCGGTGCCACTCATGCGTGCATCCGAGATCCGCACCATGTCCCTGACGCCCTGCTGCGCCAGCTTTTTCGGAATCGGCAGATAGCCGGCCTCGGGCATGCCGGTGGGGCTGCGCGGACCGGCGTGCTTCAACACCAGGAAATCCTCAGGCGTGACATCGAGATCCGGCGCGTCAATCCGGTTGGACAGATCCTCCAGCGATTCGAACACCACCGCCCTGCCCTCCTTTTCGAACAAACCCGAATCCGCCGCCGCCCGCTTCAGGATCGCGCCGCGTGGAGCCAGGCTGCCGAACAGGGCCACCAGCCCGCCCACCGGACTGATTGGATCCTGCCTCGGCCGGATCACGCTGCGATCGATCCAGGGCGCGCCGCGGCCGATGCGGCTGCCCAGCGTTTCGCCCATCACCGTCATGCAGTCCAGGTGCAGCAGGTCCTTCAGTTCCACCAGCAGCGCACTCATGCCTCCGGCTGCGTGAAAATCCTGCATGTAGTGGCTGCCGGTTGGCTTGAGATCCAGCAGTACCGGCGTCTCGTCGGAAAGGCGGTTGAGGTGCTCCAGCGAAACCGGAATGCCGCGGCGACCGGCCACGGCGGTCAGGTGAAGGATGGCGTTGGTGGAACCGCCGATGGCGAGCAGCACCCGCAGCGCGTTCTCCACGGATTTTGCGGTGATGATCTGCGACGGTCGCGGCCCTTTCGACGCCACCATCTGCATCGCCCGTACCCCGGTGGCCTCGGCGGCGCGGATCCGGTCGGCATGTACCGCGGGAATCGCCGCGGTGTCGGGAAGGCTCATGCCCAGCGCTTCGGCGACACAGGCCATGGTGCTGGCGGTGCCCATCACCGCACAGGTACCGGCGGTGGTTGCCAGATTGCCTTCGATCTGGTCAATGCCCTGGTCGCTCACCTCACCGGACCGATACTTGCCCCAGAACCGTCGGCAGTCGGTGCAGGCGCCCAGGCGCTCGCCCTGAAAGGGCATGGCCATCATCGGCCCGGTAACCAGCTGGATCGCCGGCAGATCCGCGGAAGCCGCGCCCATCAACTGTGCCGGCACAGTCTTGTCGCAGCCGCCGACCAGCACCACTGCATCCATCGGCTGCGCCCGCACCATTTCCTCCACATCCATGGCCATCAGGTTGCGGAACATCAGGCTGGTGGGCGACAGGAACACTTCGCCAAGCGAGATTGTCGGGAAATCCACCGGCAGGCCGCCGGACGCCAGGACGCCGCGCTTCACCGCCTCCACCAGTTCGGGCACGTAGCGGTGGCAGTTATTGAAGCCGCTTGCCGACTGGGCAATGCCGACGATCGGCCTGTCGAGCATGTCCTTGGAGTAACCCATGGAGCGGGCAAAGGAACGACGCAGGTAAGCCGCGAACTCCGGGTCGCCATAGTTGGTCAGATTACGGCGGATGCCGTGCTTGTCGTTTTCAGCCATTTCGGGATCTGCGAACTCAGGTGATTGCGGAAACGGCGAATCCGTTTCCGCAGGCCGATTGTATGATAGTTTTTCGCCACAATAACGAACGGAGCAAGACCATGCGCCCTCTCATCGCTTTGCTGACCTTACTGACAGTCCTCCTCCCGGCGCAGGCGCAGAACATCGTCTCGTCTCCTGAACTCAAAGGCACCCGGATCAACCTCGACGCCCGCGCCTCGACAGAAGTGGACAACGACATCATGCGCGCCGGCCTGTTCGTCGAAATGGAAGATACCGATGCCACGCGACTTGCCGACAAGGTCAACCGCGCCACCAACGACGCCCTGAAACTGGCGAAGGGATTTACCGGCGTCCGGGCCCGGACCGCCGGCTATTCCACCTATCCGGTGACCGACAAGGAGAAAATCGTGCGCTGGCGCTCGCGCTCGGAGATTTCGGTCGAGGGCGAGGATTTTCGTCGCATGTCGGAGGCCATCGGCAAACTTCAGGCAATCATGCGTCTGGGCGCGGTCGAGTTCTCGGTCTCGGCGGCGGCCCGCGCCAAAGCCGAAGAAGCACTGACCCAGACCGCTATCGCCGAGTTCCTGCGCAAGGCGGATATGGTCACCAAGGGGTTCAAGGGTAGCGGCTTCAACGTCATTGAGGCGTCGGTTTCGTCCGAGGGCTACCATCCGCCCCCACGTCCGATGATGATGAAATCCATGGCCGAGTCCGACGCCGTCCGCGCTCCGGAAATGGAAGCCGGCACCAGTCGTGTCGCGATACAGGTCAATGGCGCAATCCTCATCCCCCGCTGAAAGAGACGAATTAGCCACAGAGGACACAGAGGTAATCTAACCACGAGAGATGCCAGCGCCGGCACGACAGTTGCTCCCTGAGACGCAGCATTTGGCAACATGGTCGAGGAAAGCCGATACCCGCGATTTCCGTTCCGGCTATTCTCTGTGTTCTCTGTGCCCGCTGTGGCAAGGTTTTTCCGCTTCTCACCTCAGCCAGTGAATTTCAGCGGCGGTGCGGCTGCCGATGACCGCAAAATCGAGCGTGCGCGGAGTGTCCGATTCGGTCTCCGACAGCGGAATCCGCCCGGCCATGATTTCGGCGAATGCCTGCGGATAGAGTGGGACCCGGTCCGGTTCGACATAGCCTTGCGGAAACAGCGGCTGATTGCTGGAGCGGTCGTATTTGTCGGTGGCACCGAGGGTATGCAGCAGTTCATGGGCGACGATCACGTTGTTCTCCTCGCCCATGTGCGGAGCGGCGAACACATTGGCGATCCCGATCAAGCCTTCCTTCAGTCCCACGGAATGCTCGACCCGCGAGGTGATAGCCGGGTCGTGGTATACCGCGAATATCCGCACATCCGGTTTGGCGCCCGGGTAGTCGTCGTTGCGCCAGGCCCAGAAGCGCAGCTTCAGGCTCCAGAAGATCACGTCGATCGCCGATCCTCCCCGGGGCGGGGACGGTGGCAATGACGTCACCTGGGGACCCAGCGCCACGTCGACCGGCGACACCAGGCTCAGGCCGTAGGGTTCCGCCTCCCGGCGGATGAACGTCCTGATCGATTCAAACGATGCGCCGGACAGTGTCGCGATGTAGTCCGCAGTTGCTTCGCGGCGGTCGCCATTGATCGGATAGACCACCACATCGAGCGTGCGCTGCCAGGACTGGGTGCGCGAACGCGTCTGCCACGCCCCCACGGCGACCGTCGCCAGCACGAACAGCAGTACCGCGACCCGGATCGCCTTTGCCATCTCCAGACTTCCGCGTCAGATCCGCTCGATGATCGTTGCAGTGGCCTGGCCATGGCCGATGCACATGACCTGCAGTCCGAGCGTGCCGCCTCCCGCCTCCAGCCCGGCGAGCATCTTGGCCATCAGACCGGCACCGGTCGCGCCCAGGGGATGGCCATGGGCAATCGCCCCGCCCCAGGGATTGACCTTGTCCATGTCCGGTTTGAGTTCCTGCGCCCAGGACAGCACCACCGCCGCAAACGCCTCGTTGATCTCGATCCAGTCAAGATCGCGGATTGAAACGCCGGCCTTCTTCAGCGCCAACTCGGTGGCGGGAATGACGCCGGTCAGCTGCAGCATCGGATCGGAACCTATTGCGACCCGCGCCCGGAAACGGGCCCGCGGCCGCAAGCCATCGGCAAGCGCGGCCGCGCGGTCCGCCACCAGCACCGCTGCCGCACCATCAGAAATCTGGCTGGCATTGGCCGCAGTGACCACGCCCTTGCCTTCGGCGCGGAAGGCCGGCTTGAGCGACGCCATCTTGGCCTCGTCCAGTTGCGCGCGTACGCCCTCGTCGCGCTCCAGCTGCATGGCCTTGCCCTCGGGCGAGACCCCGTCCACCGGCAGCAGTTCGCGATTGCTGCGGCTCTGTTGCGCCATCGCCGCGCGGCGATGGCTTTGCTTGGCATACTCATCGAGCATCTGCCGGGTAAGGCCCCATTTGTCGCAGATGCGCTCGGCGCTTTCGCCCTGGTGGATCAGTTCATGGCGCCGGAACAACTCCGGATTCAGCACATCGAACGCCGAATTGTCGCGGCCGAGGTTGATGTCCAGGAACATCGGCACCCGGCTCATGCTCTCCACGCCGCAGCCGATTGCGTAGCTGACGTCGCCCGCCGCCACCGCCTGCGCCGCAAAGTGCACCGCCTGCTGGCTGGACCCACACATCCGGTTCAGCGACACACCCGGCACTTTCACCGGGAGCCCGGACAACAGCACTGCCAGCCGCGCCGGATTCGCTCCCTGCTCGCCGGCAAGTGTCACCGTGCCGTCGATCACATCCTCGATCTTCTGCGGATCTGCGCCGGCGCGCGCCAGCAAGCCGTCGATCGTCTGGGCCAGCAGACCATCCGGCCGGCGCTCACGCAACGCCCCGCCGCGCCGGCCGAACGGCGTGCGCACCGCTTCGATGATCACTGCTTCTTTCATGGCGGAATGCTCATCTCGCACCTCAAGCCTCACTAAGGAGATTCAGGTTCCGGTAACCAAAACAACTTTCCCGGTGACGCGCTTGTTCATCACTTCGTTCAGCGCTTCCCCCGCGCGTTCCAGAGGATAGGTGGCGTGAATATGCGGTTTCACCTTGCCGGCCGCATACATCGTCATCAGTTCCCAGTTGTTCTCGCGATTTCGCTCAGGCTCGTTGCGGGTGAACGCGCCCCAGAACACGCCGACTATGGCGCAGCCCTTGAGCAGCGCCAGGTTCAGCGGCACCTTGGGAATTTCTCCCGCGGCAAAACCGACCACCAGGAATCGTCCTTTCCAGGCCATATCCCGCAGCGCCATCTCGGAGTACGGCCCTCCGACCGGATCATAGACCACGTCCACGCCCTTGCCGGCAGTGATCGCCTTGATCCGCGAGCGCAGATCCTCAGTGCCGTAGTTGATCACCTCGTCGGCGCCGTTGGCCTTGCAGATCTGCAGCTTGGCATCGCTCGATGCCGCCGCGATCACCCGTGCGCCCATCGCCTTTCCAAGCTGGATCGCCGCCAGCCCGACGCCGCCGGCAGCGCCCAGCACCAGCATGGTTTCACCGGCCTTGAGTTCCGCGCGATCCTTGAGCGCGTGGTAGGACGTGCCGTAGGTCAGCACGAAGGCCGAGGCCGGTACAAAGTCCATGGCGGCCGGCATGGGGATGGTACGACCGGCCTCTACCGCGATTTCCTCGGCAAATCCACCCCAGGTATTGAAGGCAATCACCCGGTCGCCGGGCTTGAGTCCGGTCACGCCTTCTCCCAGCGCCTTCACCACCCCGGCCACCTCGCCACCGGGCGAAAATGGCAACTCCGGCTTGAACTGGTACTTGCCCTGGATGATCAACGTGTCCGGAAAATTCACTCCACAGGCTTTCACGCTCACCACCACCTCACCCTTGCCAGGCTGCGGCGAGGGTACGTCCTCGACCACCAGCTTCTCCGGCAGTCCCAGTTCTTTACAAAGTACCGCTTTCATTTGAAGCCTCTTGATATACGCGTGAAACGCAAAGGACGCGAAGGTACGCGAAGGATAACAATCAACCACAGAGTGAGTATTTTCATCGTGCCCAGTGGTCTCATAAATTGAGTCTATGCTCGATCCAACCGACATCGCTCCGATTGCCAGAACTCACAACCAAAAAAGCCCCCTTCATTTGCCAGGTTTTCCGCACTTCTCTTCCTTTCGCGTACCTTTGCGTCCATTGCGTTGAACGAGTTTCATGCGCCCTTCAAAATCTTTTCGACCTGGCGCCAGCCGGCTTCGGCCATTGGCCGCGCGCGCTTGCCTTGTTCCATCGCATGAGCGCTGGCCGCAGTGCCGTCCTTCACCCGGCCCATGATGCCCTGGAGGATGCCGGCAAGGCGGAACATGTTGTAGGCGAGATAGAAGTCCCAGTTGGGAATGCCGGTGCGGCCGGTACGCTTGCAGTAGGCGGCAACGTACTCGTCCTCGGTAGGTATCCCCAGCGCCCGGAAATCGGCACCGGCCATGCCGCGGAACTCCCCCGGCGTCAGCCGCCAGGTCATGCAGTGGTAGGCGAAATCCGCCAGCGGATGTCCGAGCGTGGACAGTTCCCAGTCCAGCACCGCCAGAATGCGTGGCTCGTTCGGATGGAAGATGACGTTGTCGAGCCGGTAGTCGCCGTGCACGATGGCGGTTTCGTCGCCGGGCGGAATATTCTTCGGCAGCCAGGCGATCAGGTTTTCCATCGCCTCAATGTGTTCCGTTTCCGAAGCCCGGTACTGCTTGGACCAGCGGCTGATCTGGCGTTCGATGTAATTGCCCGGCTTGCCATAGTCGGCCAGTCCGATGGCCTGATGGTCCACGCCGTGCAGCGCGGCAATTACACGATTGAGTTCCTTGTAGTGTGCGGCACGTTGCGAAACGTCCATATCCGGCAGCGCCGGATCCCACAGCACCCGGCCATCCACGCAATCCATGATGTAGAACATGGTGCCGATGACCGACTCGTCCTCGCACAGGCAGTAGGTCCGCGCCACCGGCACGTCGGTGCCGTACAGCGCGGTAATCACCCGGTATTCGCGGTCCACGGCATGCGCGGAGGGCAGCAACTTGCCCGGCGGCTTGCGCCGCAGGACATAGCGCTTGCCGCCCGCAGTCAGCCGGAACGTGGGATTGGACTGGCCGCCCTTGAACTGCTCGATTTCCAGGTCTCCGGAAAAACCATCGACGTGGCTGCGCATGTAGCGCTCGAGGCCGGCGGTGTCGAAGCGGTGGCGCTCCGGTACCGGCATGGTCCCGACGAACTGCTCGTGCATCTTGTTGTGCTCCTCCCACGGACGAGCGGCGAGAATACCACCGCGCCGGAAACCGTGGCAACGCAGGACGGAAGTCCGGATATCGCGTGCTAGAATCGCCAGGGAATCAACACTTCAGCACTCCTTCCATGAAACCCTGTCCATGAAGCAGTTCAAGGATCGCGTCGCAGTGGTCACCGGCGGCGCCAGCGGCCTCGGCCGTGCGATGGCGCTGCGCTTTGCCCGCGAAGGCATGAAGATCGTTCTCGCAGACGTGCAGGCGGATGCACTGGGCAGGGCCGAAAATGAATTCCGCGCAGCCGGCATTCAGGTTCTCGCGGTGCAGACCGATGTCTCGAAGGGCAGCGACGTGGATGCGCTCGCGGACAAGGCTTTCAAGGCCTTCGGCGGCGTGCATGTCCTTTGCAACAACGCCGGCGTCGCGCCCGGCGGCACCATCTGGGAGCAGTCGGAGAAGGATTGGGAATGGACCATCGGCGTGAATGTCTGGGGCGTGATCCACGGCATCCGCGCCTTCGTGCCACGGATGATCGCCCAGAACGCCGAGGGCCACGTGGTCAACACCGCGTCGGTCGCCGGCCTGCTGTCGCTGCCGGGGATGGGCATGTACTGCATGTCGAAGCACGCCGTGGTGACCATTTCGGAGTGCCTGCACCACGACCTGACCGAGGCCGGCGCCAAAGTCAAAGCCTCGGTGCTCTGCCCGGCTTATGTACCCACGGCAATATCCGAGTCGGAGCGTAACCGCCCCGCCCTGTTGCGTGAGGAGAAAAAGAAGAACGCGCGGGATCTGCAGCGCGAGGAACAGCTCCGTCACGCGGTGCAGTCCGGACGCATTTCCGCCGAGCAGGTCGCCGACCTGGTTCTGGATTCGATTACGGCGGAGAAGTTCTACATCCTGCCGCACCAGAAAATCAAGCCGGCAATCGAAACCCGGCTGCAGGACATCCTGCTCGAACGCCTGCCCACCAACACGCTCAACAAGCGCTAGTGTAGTGCTTCGTACTTGGTGGCCTCCAAGGTTCGATTCTTGCCACAGGTACTTGCATCCCAAAAGCGACGAAATCGGTGTCAGACAAGGCGCAAACCGCAGCCAGGTTGGACACCTGGCGAGGATTTGTGACGCAGTATGGCGCCGATTCTCGTCGTCTTTTGTGCCGGCAAGTACGAAGCACTACACTAGACCTGCACGCCCCAGGGCAACGTCACCGCGGTCCAGATGCCGATCGCAACCGCGAGCGGCAAAGTCATTTCCAGTAATTTCTCGAACACACTCGCTCCCGCCGGAACATGGTCCGGACAGGACCGGGGGAGGGATTCGTTCCGGCGATATCCACCGCCGGGTTCGCGTTCCATCGCGGAACGGGCGCGCGCGGTCATTTCAGGATGCCGGCCTGGCGCAGAAAACGCGCCCCGGAAGTGTCGGCGTCGCTCAGTACGCGCCAGGCCGAGGTAACGAATTCCAGAACCTCGCCGTCGGTTGCCGCACGCGTCCCGCCCGAGTCCTCGAGCCTGTTGACCGGATGCCGATGCCGGCGCACACGTTCGAGCACCTCACCCGCGGCGGCGGTAACATCGCCGCCACCGCGCGCGAGTGCCTCAATAGTCGCTGCCTGCAAGATTTCGCAGCAGAACACCGATCCGGTTCCCGGACACGCCAGCGCAACTCGCGGCAACCGGTCGCGTAATCCCGTTTCCACGATGGCGGCATTCACCCTCATCCAACCCGGATCGGGACGAACCGGCGAGCACGGTGCCAGGTGCCGGGAAACCACGAGTTGCTGGATCAGGAAGCCTGTCTCTTCGACCGTCGGATTCCCGCTCTCGGCGTGGATTTCGGTGCCGGTGGCGGGCCCCTGAGCCAGCAGACCATGGATTGCACCGATCGCTCGCGCCTGTCCCTGCAGGTCGAACTGCAACGGCCCCCGATTGACTTCGAGCGACAGCCGCTCGGGCAGATCAACCAGGCAGAACGTCATTGCTTCGAGATTGGACACCCTCTCCGGACCGACCTGACGGGACCGGCCGGCATAGAGATCGCGCCGGAAACGCGTATTGACGATGAAATCGCGCTGCGTTTCGAGTTCCGCCCGGGTCGGCGCCTGCGCCAGCATGTCATGGAACCGGCGGGGTGCCATGAGCGGCAGATAATTGTTCTCCGGCGTCATTTCTCCGGCATAGGCCAGGCCCGCGCTCTGCATCGCCTGCGCCAACTCGCGAAAATGAAACGGGTCGCCGTGGGGTGTGAGGTACTCGTGTGCAACGTAACGTATGTCCTGTGTGGCGATTTCCCTGAGGTGCGCAACCGCCGCCGGATTGGCCGCAAAATAGCCTGCACCTTCCCGGGCCAGCCGGTCGATTCGGGCAAAGGCGAATTTCGCCTTGTCTGCGGAATTGCCGGGCGCTGCGGCCGCAAAACTCTGCATCACATGACGGACCGGTTGCAGGTGCGCCCAACCCGGCATGGCGTTGTAGCTCACCATCGCCAGCCCGCCCGGTTTGAGCTTACGCCGGAGAAACGCCTGGATCTCGGCACGCGCCGCTTCCGGCACCCAACTGTAAACGCCATGCAGCACGATGAAATCGAAGTCGGGGATGTCCGCATCGATCATGTTCCCGAAGCTGGCCGCGTGGAACTGCAGATTGCCGAGGTCGGCGGTTTGCTGCAAACGCCGTGCGTATTCGACATGCGCCGGATTCAGGTCGCAAGCATGAAACTCACTTGCGGGATACAGCGCCGCCAGCATCAGCGCGGTGACGCCCTTGCCGCAGCCGAGTTCGCACCAGGTAAAACCGCGGTCCAGCTGCGGCGCCTGGAAGCCGTTGATCGCGGCGATGTACGCGAGCCATGCCGGCGCCAGATGGTCGTAAAACTCCCCGGTGTACTCGATATCGGCCAGATAGCCGGCCTTCACCTCAACTTTCACCTCAGGCTTCGCCTCAGGGTTCGGCCCACATCCGCAACAGGTTGTGATAGCAGCCAGTCAGCGATACCAGCGCCGGATTGCCCGGGCTATCTTCCGTAAGGCGCATGATCGCCATGTCCAGATCGAAGAGCATGGTGCGTTGCGCATCTTCGCGAACCATGCTCTGGATCCAGAAAAACGACGCCACCCGCGTACCGCGGGTCACCGGCGTGACCCGGTGCAGGCTGGTCGAGGGATACAGCACCAGGTCGCCGGCCGGCAGTTTTACCTTGTGTACACCGTAGCTGTCTTCCACCAGCAGTTCGCCGCCGTCGTACTCTTCCGGTGCCGCCAGGAACAAGGTCGCGGAAAGATCGGTGCGGATGCGGATGCCGGACTGTCCGTGTACCCGGATCGCGCCATCGACATGATTGCCGAATTCCATGCCGCCCCGGTAGCGGTTGAACAGCGGCGGAAAGATGCGCTTGGGTAAGGCGGCGGAAAAGAACAGCTGGTTGCGCCCGAGTGCTGCGACGATCGCATCACCCAGCTCCCGCGATGCGGCCGAACTTTCCGGCAACTGTTCGTTGTACTTGGCCTGCGCCGACTGGTGTCCGGAGGTGACGTTGCCATCCACCCAGGTCGCGCCGTCCATGCGGGCACGGCACTGCGCGACTTGCGCGGCGTCCAGCAACTTTGGAATCTGCAGCAGCATCCTGTTTGCCTGTCCTTGGTCCGGAGCCTCTGGGCGGATCAGTCGAAGCGGTAGTTCAGCGACAGCAATGCGGTACGCGGCTGACCGGTCAGGACGCGATTTGGATTGTTCTGGTAGCCGCCTATGTAATAGGTTTCGTCCATAAGGTTGAGCACGTTCAGTCTGATGTCGTAACTCTTCTGCACGTAGGCAAGGGTTGCATCCCAGCGCACATAGGACGGCGCCTTTGCGCGGTTCTGGTCATCCAGGTACCAGGTGGTCGATGCGAATGCACCGCCGCCGAGCTCCCAGCCCCCGCCCAGACGGTAAATGCTCCAGACGCTTCCGGAAACGCTGGGGACGCCGAGCGGAGATTTGCCCTTGACGTTGGCCGGTCCGTTCACGATCTCGCCTTCCATGTACGCAAGCGCACCGTAAATGTCCCAGTTCGGCGAGAACTGTCCGCTCAGGCCGGCCTCGACACCGTCAACGCGGCGCCTGCCCTTCAGTACGGTGGTACCCAGTAGCGGATCGTTCATCCGGGCATTGGTCTTTTCGTTGCGGAACACGGCGGTGCGCAGCTGTACCCCGGAAGCGAAATCCCATTGCGCCCCGACCTCGTAGTTGACGTTCTCCTCAGGCTCGAGATCCTCGTTGACCGCGTTGAGGTTGGTCCCGGTGCCGCCGTACACACCGAGCTCTCCCGACGGGTTATACGAGTTGCCGTAGGACAGGTAATAGGATTGCGCGCCACTCGGCTGGAAGATCAGGCCGGCTCGTCCGCTCAGCATCTCGTCGGTTCGCGAGAATGGCCCGCCGGTGGCGGTCGGCTGCCCGGTCGCGAAGCTGATGGTCGCTGCCTCGACGTCGTAGTACTCGTAACGCAGGCCGAGCAACGCCTTCCAGCGTTCCGAAAACTCGAGCTGGTCCTGCACAAACACCGCGGCGGTCTGCGCCTCCACCGGCGCGCGCGTATTCGGCGTCTTGGAGTAACTCAGTGCCGTGTACGGATCGGGGTTGAGCAGGGGTGTGGGCGACGAAGGCGCCTGGTTTCCGGCAGTCAGCGGATCGGCGTCGAAGCTGTAGTTCCGCCGGTCGAGCTCTTCCTTCGCCAGTTCGAGTCCGGTCAGTACCGTATGCTTTATCGCGCCGGTTTCCACTTTCCAGGTCAGCTCGGTCTGGTTGATCAGTACCTGGTCGTCGTTGTCGCGCGCCTTGTTGTGCGAGCGGTTCGCCATCAGAAGATTCAAGGGTGTCGTCGCGGTCACGGCATTTCCGTTGGCATCCTTGTTACTGAGGGTCGCTATCGTCGCCTCCATTTCGCGTTGGTAGTTGGCCCAGCGCAAGGTATTGCGCAATTTCAATGCATCGTTGAACTCATGCTCGATGCGCAGCGTGGCGATATGCGTCTCGTGGTCGGTGAAATCATGGTTGGCGAAGCCGTAGTATTTATCCATACCGACCGGCGGCATCCGGTAGCCGAAGGTCGCACCCAGCGTGGGCTGGCCGTAGTCGGTGACATCGCTGGTCTTGAGATAGAAATAGGAGAGCGTCACATCGGTGTCCGTGCCGATGCCGAATCGCAGGCTGGGTGCGAAGCCGAGCTTCTCCGAATCGACCGTATCCTTGTACGTCTTGGAGTCCTCTCCCATCACAACCAGGCGCAAGGCGCTGGTGTCCGAGAGCTGCATGTTGAGGTCTCCAGTGGCGCGCCGCTCGCCGTTCGATCCCAGTGTCAGGCCGACCTCCTTTCTGGTGCCGAGGTCGGCGACCTTGGAAGTCTGGTTGATGATTCCGCCGGTCGAGCCGCGGCCGAACATCAGCGCCGACGGCCCTTTCAGAACCTCGACCGATTCGGTGGCAAACAGGTCGCGGTTGTACTCGCCGATGTCGCGGACCCCGTCGACGAACAGGTCGCCGCCGGACGGAAAGCCGCGCATGTAGAAAATCTGGTTGGCCTGGGTACCGCCTTCGGCCGCGGTGAAGGTAATGCCCGGAACGTTTCGCAAGGCATCGACCAGTGTTGTGCTGCCCTGGGACTGGATCACGGCCTGCGGCACCACATTGATGAACTGCGGGATGTCCCGCAGCGGGGTCTCGGTGCGGGTCGCGGTGCCGGTGGATTCGGTGCGGAACCCCTGTTGCTGCGGTGAGGAAACTTCCACTTCCGGCAGCGTGGGCTCAGCGGACTGCGCAATCGCAGCACCTGGAGCGGCAAACGCCATCAGGATTGCGGCGGCGGATGGTTTGAGAATGAAGCGGGGGGTGCCTTTGCGGCGAGCTTTGACAGCCATGTGTATCTCCCAGATAGCGAGGCTTCGGTGAAGCCGGTTATCGCGCGGGATTGGCTGGCTGCCGGGAACGGGTGGCTGACTAACCGCACTGAATGATGCAACTCAAATGCGAATAATACGCATTTACGAGTTTAAGTCAACAAACCTGTTTACGAAAGCTCCGAATGCTATATCTATGAAACGTGTCTCGACTGGATCATGCAGGCGCCGGTCGACATACTGTCGGGAAGCCGGAACTACTTGGTGAGGATGAGCTTGCCCTTGCTGGTCAGGCGCAAGGTATAGACTTCGCCGTTATGCTCGATCTGCAGCTCGTTGCTGCCGAGAAACAGTTCGCGACTGGCAACCTGCCGGCGCAGCCCTTTTACCAACGGCCGGCATTCCGGCGTCTCGGCGCCGGCACCCATGAGCATTTCGCCCGCCAGGCTGAGCGCCTTGAAGGTCATTGCCGCACTGGCTCGGTGATGAAGCCGATCTTGCTCACGCCGGCGTTCTGGGCCGCCGCCATGACTTCCGCCACCTTCTGGTATTGCGTGGTCTTCTCAGCCCGCAAATGTAGTTCCGGCTGCGGTGTGCGGCTGGCCGCATCGCGCAGGTTCAGCGCCAACTGGTCCTCGGTGATCGGCGTGTTGTTCCAGTAGATGCCGCCGAGCGCATCCAGCGACAGGGTCACAGTCTCGGGTTTTTCCAGGTTCACCTGCGCACTGGCCTTCGGCAGGTCGATCTTGATCGAATGCGTAAGAAGTGGCGCGGTAACGATGAAGATGATCAGCAGCACCAGCATCACATCTATCAGCGGGATCATGTTGATCTCCGCCATCGGCCGGCTGCCGTCGTTGTCGCTGAATCCGCCGAACGCCATTACGCCACCTTCGGCTTGGTCGCGGCGACTGATTTCGCCGGCGCCTTCACAAATCCGCCGCTGTCGAGCTTGGCACCGGTGGTCAGAAACGCGTGCAAGTCATGTGCAAAGCCGTCGAGCTCGGCCAGCACCACACGGTTGCCACGGGTGAAAGCGTTGTAAGCCAGCACCGCCGGTATTGCTACTGCCAGGCCCGCCGCGGTCATGATCAGCGCTTCGCCGACCGGCCCGGCCACCGCGTCCAGCGAGGCGCTGCCGCTGGTGCCGATCGCAATCAGCGCGTGATAAATGCCCCACACCGTACCGAACAATCCGACAAAGGGCGCGGTGCTGCCTACCGATGCCAACACCGTGAGACCGGATTCGAGCGCCGCGGTTTCCCGGGTGATGGCGCGGCGGATGGCGCGGGTGAGGAACTCGCCCTGACCTCCGGCTTCGGTCAATCCGGCAGTTGCGGACTTGCGATAGTGGCGGCTGGCCTCCAGGCCCTGCGCCGCCACCCGGGCGAACGGGTCCTCGGGCTGCTTCTGCGCCAGCTGCGCCGCCACCGCGTCGATCGACGGTGCGTTCCAGAAACTATCCAGGAAATCGATGATCTGCCGGCGCATCTGCCGGCTGCGCATGGTCTTCAGCACGATCAGGTACCAGCTGGCGATCGACATCACCAGCAGGATCAGCAGTACGCCCATACCCACGGCATCGATCTGCTGGAAAAACGACACCATGCCGTACGGATTGCTGTTATCCATCCAAACTATCCTTTAAGCGAAAATCTGATCGGGACCAGGACCCAGGCATCGACTGCCTGGTCGCTGCGTGTCGCCGGAGAAAATTTCCAGCTTCGCACCGCGTTAAGTGCCGCGCGGTCCAAGCGTGGGAACCCGGAGCTGGATTTTAATTCTATTCGGGCCGGCTCGCCGGCAACGGTCACGAACACCCGGAGCATGACCGTGCCCTGCTCCCCGAGCCGGCGCGACACGTTCGGGTACAGCGGTTTGGGGTTGCTGAGATACACCGCCGTGAGTACCCGGGAATCCATGATGACGTCGTCCCGCTCCGCCGCAGCCGTTGCGGGCGGCGACGCCGGCCTGGCTGCCGCCGGAGGAGGCGGGGTAGGTGCGATCACAGGTACGGGCTGCGGCGAAGCGATTGTGGTCACAGGAGGCGGCGCGGGCGAAACCGGCGGCATCACGGTCTCTGTCATGGTGCGGGAACGCGGCTCCGGCGCCGGAGCAGGCGGCGTCGGCAAGTACTCGATGTCCCTGACCGGAACCGGCTCGACGAAGGCGTTTCGAACCGGTTCCGGTTCTGGCATCCGGGCCAATGGTTCCGGCACCACCTCGCGGACTATCGGTTCCGGCTCAAGACGGACCGGCGACAAGGGTTCCTGCAATGGCTCAGGCTCGGCGACCGGCTTTCGTACCGGTTCGGGATCCAGGCGCACTTCGCGCACCGGTTCCGGCATCATCGGCAGCGGCACGGGCGGCTGCAACTGCGGCGGAGCAGGCTCAGAAACAGGATCGGATCTCGGGGTCGGGGTCGGGGTCGGCGCCTGGATCTCGGGCAACAACGTCACCGACAGCGGCACGGGTTCAATATACTGCCGCGCCTCCATGATCTGCACGAACAACAGCGCGGCGGCCACATGCGCCACCACCACCGTCGCAAGCGCTGGACGGGAATGCGGCACAGCCTGATACACGAGCGTACTCAATTCGGGGTCAAGCGTTCGCGGCAACCGCGATCAGGCCGCAACCGATGGAGCCTCCCGCAGCCGCATGGCGGAAAACTACCAGCACCAGCGACGATCTCCCGCATGCGCAGTTCTACCAATGTCTGTTCCGGATACACAATTTCTTCAGGAGTCAATGCGGAGAGGCAGGCCTCGTCCTTGCGCGCGTAACGGGAGGCCAATCGCGCCATGCCCGAAAGGACGAAGCCCGCATCCGCGGGTGAAGATCGCAATGCGAATTATTATCATTCGCGCGGGGCGTGTCAATTCATTTCTCGCCCATCGGTCCCGGATGCGATCGCCGCCGAGCACTGGCGCAGTCGCCCCCCCCCACCCCGGCACGACCGCAACTCCTCGCCGACCTTGCCCGCTTAATAGCGCGCCGGCTTCTTCAGCAGTTTCCTTTGCAGGGTGCGACGGTGCATTTTCAACACCCGCGCAGTGGCGGAGATGTTGCCGCCCTGCTCGCCGAGAACGCGCTGGATGTGCTCCCATTCCAGCCGCAGCAGCGAAGGCGGCTCCTGCAACGCGGCACCGGTATCGCCCTCGTCGCGGTGTAGTGCCTCGAGGATCTGATCGGCATCCGCCGGTTTCGCCAGGTAATGGACCGCCCCCAGCTTGATCGCCTCCACCGCGGTTGCCACACTGGCATAGCCGGTCAGTACCAGCACCCGGGTCGCCGGATACAGGTTTCGCAACGCCGCCACCACCGCGAGCCCAGAATCTCCGGGGAGTTTCAGGTCCACCACAGCATAGTCCGGCGGGTTCACGCCGGCCACGTCGACCGCCTGTTCCGCGCTGGCGGCGACGCTAACCCGATAGCCGCGTTTTTCGAACGCGCGGCCGAGCACGCTGCGAAAGGTCTCGTCGTCCTCGACCAGGAGTATGGCGGCGTCAGGCTTCATGCCGATTGCGCGATCGGGAGCGTTATCCGCGCCATCCCGCCACCTCCGCTATGGTCCAGCGCCAGCGTGCCACCGATGCGCTCGATCGCCGCGCTGGCAAGCAGCAGGCCCAGCCCGAGTCCGTGCGGCGCCTTTTCCGAGTAGGGCTTGCGACCCGCACTAAGAAGCGCGCTCCGGCTGGGCCCGAGCCCGCGATCGCAAATTTCGAGTGTCACCGCGCCTTGTGACCAGTCGCAGCGAAGCTCCACATCTTCCGGCGACGCATCAGCGGCGTTGTTCAACACGCTAACCAGCACCTGCGTCAACGTTTCCTCGACTGCTATCTGCGGCATTGCGCCCCGGCCTTCCATCCGCAGGCGCAACTTGGCCTCAGGACGCAGCAGCTTCCAACGACTGACCGCTTCCTCGATCACAGCGTCGAGTGCGCGCAGCCGCACACCTTCGGAGCGCGCCCGGCCGGCGCGTCCGACCAGTTGGGTGAGGATGTGTTTGCAATGGCCGATCTGGCTGCGCAGGGTTCCCAACTCTTCCGCCAGCTCCGCATCGCCCGCGTACTCGCGCTCCAGTTCGTTCACCACCACCGCCATGGTCGACAGCGGTGTTCCCAGTTCGTGCGCGGCCCCGGCGGCGAAGGTTCCGAGCGTCACCAGCTGGTCGTCGCGCAACGCACGTTCGCGCGCCTCTGCGAGTTCGCGCTCTCGTGCCCGTACCGAAGCCGACATCCGGCCCACGAAATACACCACCAGCACCGCACTCAACAAAAAATTGACCCACATGCCGAGCACGTGCAGGTCGAACGCCTGCGAGTAGTGGTGTGCGTGTTCCTGTGCCAGTGGCTGGTGCCGGTAGATCAGCAGAGAGTAGGCCGCCGCAGTCAGCACCGCCACAGCCCAGGCGTACATCGCCGGCAGGGCAATCACGGCGATCGTCAACGGCAGCAGGTACAGCGAAACGAAGGGATTGGTTGCCCCGCCGGCAAGGTATAGCGCCAGCGTCAGCAGCAGCACGTCCGCGCTGAGTTGCCCCAGTACCTCCAGGTCTGAAACCGGCCAGAGCCGGCGCAGCCGCCATGCCGTGCCGAGGTTGACGAGCGCCAGCGTTCCGATCGTGGCCGCCAGCAACAGCAGCGGCAGATCGATGCGAAATATCGTATGGGCAACCGCCACTGCGGCCGCCTGCCCCACAATGCTCGCGTTGCGCAGCCAGAACAAGCGCGCGAGCCGGGTGTCAGGAGTCGAATTTGTCGAGTTCATGCTTCGGCCTCTCGTGGCGAGCCGGCATTCTAGCGGTTTGCAGTCACGTCGCCGCCGGGGTGCGACATCGTGTCGCATACCACGGAATATGCACGCCGCCTAGACTCTTGGCTCCCGAGAATCCCGGCTCCAGTCAGATCCGGACGTGATCCGATGCTGAATATTCTGCGTACTTCCTGCGCCGCCCTGCTGTTTGGCGCCGCCCTCGATGCCACCGCCGGCTGCGGCACCGCCTTCTGCTCCCTCAATACCGACTGGAGCACCCACGGGGCCCAGGCCGAACCCGGCGGACGATTCGACCTGCGCTACGAGTTCATCGGCCAGGACCAGCCGCGCAGTGGCACTGAACGAATCGGAGTCGGCGAAATCCCGAAACATCATGATGAAGTGCGTACCATCAACCGCAACCTGATCGTCGGCTTCGACTACAGTTTCGATGCCAACTGGGGCCTGAACATTACCGCCCCGATCGTCAGCCGCAGCCATTCGCACATTCACAATCACCACGGCGCGATGATCGAGGAAGCCTGGAACTTCACCCGCCTCGGCGACATGCGGCTGACCGGCCGCTACCGCTTCACGGCGGATGAATCGGCCCCGGAAAGCGGCAATTTCGGCCTGCAGTTCGGCGCCAAGCTGCCGACCGGCGAAACCAACGTCGCCAACTCCAGCGGCGATGTCGCCGAACGTTCACTGCAACCGGGCACCGGTACCACCGATGCCATCCTCGGCGCCTTCTACAGCGGCGCACTCGGACCAGAATCGAGCTGGTTTGCGGACCTGAAGCTGCAGGCAGCGCTCGAAGAGCGCACCGAATACAAGCCCGGTAATAGCGTCAGCCTGGATCTAGGCATCAGCTATCCATTACGCGGACGCACTGCGCTTCTGCTGCAGCTGAATACGCAGTGGAAGGACCAAGACGCGGGCGAGAACGCCGAGCCAGACGACACTGGCGGCACCTTCGTGCACGTGTCACCGGGCTTCGGCGTCGAGTTGGGCGAGAAGACCCGCCTGTATGGCTTCGTACAGCTGCCGCTTTTCCAGGACGTCAACGGCGTGCAGTTGACCGCCGACTGGTCGCTTGCGGCCGGCATCAGCCACCGCTTCTGACATCCCGTCGGAGCGGCCGCGGCCACAACGCCGCGGGGGCGGAATCGCTACACTAGCGCGGTTTCCGATCCGACGCTCCGTCCCGCTTGACTGCTTCCCGCTCCGCCTTCCTTTCCGGTTTCCGCGCCGTTTTCCCGCTGCTGATCGGCGCGATACCTTTCGGTATCATCTACGGCGTGCTGGCGATTTCCGCCGGCATCCCGGTGGTTCTGGCGCAGGCCATCTCCTTCATCGTCTTCGCCGGCTCGGCGCAGTTCATCGCTGCGCAACTGGTGGGCGCCGGCGCCTCGGGCCTGGTGATCATCCTGACCACCTTCGTAGTCAACCTGCGCCATGCACTGTACAGCGCCTCGGTCGCGCCGCATCTCAGGGAACTGCCGCGCCGCTGGAAATGGGCGCTGGCCTACCTGCTCACCGACGAGGCCTACGCCGTGGCGATCACGCACTATCGCAACCATGCCGGGCAACCCAATCGCCATTGGTACTTCCTCGGCGCCGGTATGGGCCTGTGGACCATGTGGCAGGCCAGTACCGCGTTGGGCATTTTTCTCGGCTCGGAAGTGCCACCCGAGTGGTCCCTGGATTTCGCCCTGGCGCTCACCTTCATCGCACTGGTGGTGCCGGCGCTGCGCTCACGTGCCGACCTCGCCGCCGCGCTGACTGCCGGAGTGGTTGCAGTGATGGCGCATGGCCTTCCGTTCAAGCTCGGGCTGATCCTGGCCGCCTGCGCCGGCATCTCCGCCGGACTGCTGGCGTGGAGGTTGCGCAAATGAGCCTGTGGCTGATCATGCTTGCCGCCGGGTTGCTGACCTTCCTGACCCGACTGTCGTTCATCTCATTGTTCAGCGACCGGGAAATGCCGCCGCCGCTTAAGCGGGCGCTCGGCTTCGTGCCGCCGGCGGTGCTCACCGCGATCATTTTTCCGGAACTGCTGCTGAGGGACGGCGAACTCGCGATCAGCGCGGACAACACCCGCCTGCTTGCCGGGATGGTTGCGATTCTGGTCGCCTGGATAACCCGAAGGATCATGCCGACCATCGTGGTCGGCATGGGTGTGCTGTGGTTGCTGCAGTATCTGTCCTGAGCCTTGCCTTCCTACCGTCAATCCGCTGACGCGGTGACGGGCAAATCGTGACGAACCGCCCCCGGGCTTTGCACTCACCCGGTGTTCGTCGCCGGTCGTCTGTCGCCCTAGACCAGCCGCTCACCGTTGAAGAAAGCCTTGCGCCAACGGGTGATGGTGACTTTCTCGAATAGTCCCGCCTTGGTGAACGGATCCTCGGCGGCGAAGCGCTCGGCTTCCTTGCGGTCGTCGGTATCCACCAGCAGGATGCCGCCGTGGCCACCGGTGCCGTCGTCGTCGATCACCGCACCTGCGGCGAGCAGCAGGTGCTTGTGCTGGGTCAGGTAGTCCAGATGCGCGGCACGATTATCCGCGCGGACCTGGCTGCTACCTTTCTTGTCCTGGGTCTGGATTGCGTATGGCATTGCTGTCGTCTCCTCGATTTCAAGTCAAACCCATTTACCGCAAAGGACGCAAAGGTACGCAAAGAAATACACGGAATCAAAAACCATGCGAGGCGCGATGTCCCCCAGGGGAACAATCAGCGGCAAGTAGTTTTCC
>LNFM01005495.1_pt1 | contig 21878 bp, 23 predicted proteins | sample 596031 | NCBI WGS metagenome assembly LNFM01 (sample SAMN04254537, study PRJNA301005) | activated carbon metagenome | isolation source: dual media filters at the Ann Arbor, Michigan drinking water treatment plant | place: USA: Ann Arbor
CTTGAATCCTTTGGTGTGAGAGCCTGGATTCTACCGGTGGCTGGCCCTCTGCCTATCGTTTCAAGCGTTGCACTTATTCTATGAATTCAGGCCGAGAATGCGATGGGCATCGTTAGCCACCGCCTGACGGGTTTTATAAACGTCAAACACGATCTGCGCCAGGCTCAGCACCACGCCTACGATTAGCGCCGACAACAGCACAACGCGGAGCAACTTGAGCGACAAGCTGTTCTTCAATTCCAGCTTCAAATGACGGTTCCTTGTGAAGTCTTCAGCGTCAATCTGCACTGAGTATTGGCAATGTCGCGCTTGCAGTCAAAGGGCCATTAACACTCTTTGTCGTACAAAGCATTTGCGCAGCCATGGCGCGGATGTTGGCAGGTCAATGAAGGGTGTGCACGGTGTCGGTGCGTTTGCCTGCTGGTTTTGCCAGTCCTGGGCCGTTTTCGCTTGGCATGAGCTTTGCGGTGTTGCTTTTGAGGGCGTGAGTTTATGCGCAGGATGCATCCGTGCAGCCCTCAACTCACCGTCATAGGGGATGCTGCGATGAAGACTCGACTGATAGGCCTGGCTGTATGTGGGGTTTCGCCTTTGGCAGAAGCTGCCAGCAATGAGGCGTCGAACACTGCCTGGCTGGTGCTGGCCAGTGTGCTGGTGTTCTTTATGCAGGCCGGTTTTGCCCTGGTGGAAAGCGGCATGTCGCGGGCTAAAAATGCCGTCAATGTGATGATGAAAAATTACATGGACGGTTGCGTCGGTGGGATCACGTTCTGGTTGTTTGGCTTTGGCTTGATGTTCGGCAGCAACATCACCGGCTGGTTTGGCATGAGCCATTTTGCCCCGCACGAAGGTGAGCCCTGGGATTTCACGTTTTTGTTATTCCAGATGATGTTCGCGGCGACGGCCGCCACTATCGCCAGTGGGGCAATGGCCGAGCGCACGCGGTTTTCTGCCTACCTGATTGGTGCCGTGGTGATCAGCGGCTTTATTTACCCGGTGTTCGGCAGTTGGGTCTGGAGTGGCATTTACGGTGGCCAGGGTTGGCTGGCCACACTGGGTTTTATCGATTTTGCCGGATCCACTGTGGTGCACAGTGTCGGTGCTTGGTGTGCATTGGCCGGGATTCTGGTGTTAGGGCCACGATTGGGACGCTTTGCCGCCGACGGCACGCCCCGCTCAATTCCTGGGCATAACCTGAGCTTGGTGGCGTTGGGTGGTTTCATTTTGTGGGTGGGCTGGTTTGGCTTCAATGCCGGCAGCAGCCTGGAGATGAATGTCAGCCTGGGGCTGATTGCCCTGAACACGCATCTGGCCGCCAGTGCTGGAGCGTTGGGTGCTTTTATAGCGCAGCGCAGCACCTCCAGCCCGGTGCTGTTGACGACTACGGTGAACGGTTCATTAGGTGGGCTGGTGGGTATTACCGCCGGTTGCGCAACGATGTCGCCGTTATTTGCCTTACTCACCGGTTTGGTGGCCGGTTTTGTGGTGGTGTTTGGCATGCGTTTGCTGGAGCGCTGGCAACTGGATGACGTGGTCGGTGCGGTGCCAGTGCATGGGTTTGCCGGCGTCTGGGGCACGGTCGCCGCCGGGGTGTTCTTCAGTGGTGATTTGTTCAACTGGTCGCGGGTTGGCGTGCAACTGTTAGGTGCTGGGGTCGCGTTCGTGTGGGCATTTCCGTTGGCGCTGATGCTTTATCTGTTGTTAGCGAAAACCCTTGGGCTGCGCACATCGACTCAGCATGAGCAGCGCGGTCTGGATTTCGCCGAACATGCCGAGGTGGGGTATCCCGAGTTCAACCTTGCCGTGACGTTTGATCCCAACGATTTACCAAGGAGGGTGTGACATGAGCCTAGCCACGCGCCGCCGGGCGATCTACACCGGCCTGGCGGGACACTTTGCCGAGGATGAGTTGTTCGCAGTGCTGGCCCTCTGGGAAAGCAAATATGCGGATAAACCACCCTTTGCTTTGAATGAGTTTCTCGGCGAGGTGGCCTCTACCACCGAACGTAAACTGGAGCGCGCCAGGCTTTACCGGGAGTTGGTAGGCGCACTCACCGGACCGTTATCCGATTTACTGCCTGACCCCGAGCCGCAATTGCAACGTTGGCGTCAGCAGGTTGGCGGCGGCCCTGCGGTTTGTTCAGTCACGGATGCGCAGGCATGGCATTGTTTTGAGGCGCTTGGCCGAGCGCTGTTTAATCAACTGGACATGGACTTGGTGCCGCGCTTGCGGCGTTTTGCCGGTGGCAACCTGAGTGCATTGGGTTGCAGCAATCAGCAGCGCTTAAGGGTGCGCGCTTGGTTGGAGCAGGGCGCTGAGTTGGAGCAGACGGGCTTGGCGGTCGATCACCTGCGGCAGTTGCTTAACCTGCTGTATGTCGGGCTGTGTGAGTACCTCGGGCCGGTGATTGCCGATCAGCATTTAAGCCGCGCCGTGCAACAGGTCGAGACGCTGCATCTGGCGTTTTCTCCACGCAAACTGCTGTAGGGCAGGCCTGAAAACAAGAAACCCGGCACATGGCCGGGTTTCTTGTTTAGACGCTCAGCTTAGGCTGCGTAGTTGTTCGCTACGAAGTCCCAGTTGACCAGGTTCCAGAACGCTTCGACATACTTCGGACGTACGTTGCGGTAGTCGATGTAGTAAGCGTGTTCCCACACGTCGCAGGTCAGCAGCGGGGTGTCGCCGCTGGTCAGCGGGCAGCCGGCGCCGATGGTGCTGGCCAGGGCCAGGGAGCCGTCAGCTTTCTTCACCAGCCAGCCCCAGCCGGAACCGAAGGTGCCGATGGTGACTTTGCTGAATTCTTCTTTGAACTTGTCGAACGAACCGAACGCGGCATTGATCGCGTCAGCCAGTGCGCCAGTCGGTTGACCGCCAGCGTTAGGGGCCAGGCAGTTCCAGTAGAAAGTGTGGTTCCAGACCTGAGCGGCGTTGTTGAAGATGCCGCCCGAAGAGGTCTTGACGATCTCTTCCAAGGTTTTGCCTTCGAACTCGGTGCCAGGCACCAGGTTGTTCAGGTTCACGACGTAGGTGTTGTGGTGCTTGTCGTGGTGGAACTCCAAGGTTTCCTTGGAAATGTGCGGCTGCAGGGCGTCATGTGCGTAGGGCAGCGGCGGCAATTCGAAAGCCATGGTTTATCTCCTAATCAGGTCAGGTGCGGTGTGCGCGAAGCCGATCACGGGCGGCCATATCTGCGACGCCTTATACCTTAGCGTCGCGAGCACCGAATCATAGCACCGGGCCAAGCCCTTAAACACGCGGCAACTGTGTGGGAACCCGCTGCGGTGCTGGCAGATGACCTATTTAATGATGTTGATTTATTGCAGCGCGGAGCCGCTGAGCAACTGCCAGGCAATGCTGAACATCATCGCTGCCACGCCTAGGTCGATAAATCGCCAGGTGTTTGGCCGCGCCAGCCAAGGGGCCAGGCTGGCTGCACCGAATGCCAGGCACATAAACCAAAGCAGCGAAGCACTCGCCGCGCCCAGTGCATAGGCCCCCGGAACGCTTTGTTGCGCCCCCAGCGAGCCAATCAACAACACCGTGTCTAGATACACATGCGGGTTGAGTAGGGTTACTGCCAAGGCGGCGAGCAGCACGGCATTACGTGAGCGCGGCAGGCCGCTTGCGGCCTGCTGTAAGGCTTGCGGGCGGCTGGCGCGGAGCATGGCTTGAGCGCCGTACCAGAGCAAAAACGCAGCACCGCCCCAGCGGGCCACGCTAAGCAGTTGCGGGCTTTGTGTAAGCAGGGCCGCCAGGCCAAATACCCCGGCTGTGACCAACAAGGCATCACAGATGACGCAGAGCAGGGCCACCGGTATGTGATGCTCACGGCGCAGGCTTTGTGCCAACACGAACGCATTCTGCGCGCCCAGCGCAATGATCAGCCCTGCCGCAATCAACAGGCCGTTGCTATAGCTTTGCCACATGGCCTCACTCCTGATTGGCGCTGAGCGCTTGCAGTACCGCCAGCGCTCGTGGTCCGTCGGCATGGGCGACGAACAGGTGATCGTGATAATAACCAGCGACCACATTGCAGCTGATCCCAGCCTGCGCCAGGGCTGTGGCAACCGCCGCCGTGAGACCAACCGCTTCAAGTGCTGAGTGCACGTGCAGCGTTAGCCAGGCAGCCTCATACGAGTAAGGCAGGTTGAGTTGATCGGCTTGCTGGCGCGGCAGAATGACGGTCAGCCCTTCTGCTTCGTGAAAGCTGCCCAGCGGCTGAACAGCCGCCAGTTGCGAGGCGTCACGCACACTGCAAAACACGTAAGCGCCTTCGTTCAGGTGAGGGCTCATGCTGCGTATGAGTGTGCTCAAGGAGGTTTCGCCGGTCATCGTGTGTGCCTTGTTGTGGAGTGGATGCTGGCCAGTCTGCTGCGCGTGGCTGTATAAGAGAAACCAATAGTGGTGATTGCTCATTAGGAAAACTGATATTGCTGGATTACAAGCTTTTGGCTGCGTTGGCCGCAGTTGTCGAGCAGGCCGGGTTCGAGCGTGCGGCCCAAGTGTTGGGGCTTTCGCAATCGGCGGTGTCACAGCGCATCAAACTGCTGGAAGCGCGCGTCGGGCAGCCCGTGCTCGTGCGCGCGGTGCCGCCGGCTCCAACAGAAATCGGCCGTCGTCTGCTTAACCATGTGCAGCAGGTGCGGTTGCTGGAACGCGATATTCAGGCGCAAGTCCCGGCGCTGGATGAGGGCGGGGTGCCTGAGCGGTTACGGATTGCCTTAAATGCCGACAGCTTGGCGACCTGGTGGCCTGCGGCAGTTGGGCCATTTTGCAACGATCAGCGGCTGCTACTGGACTTGGTCGTGGAAGATCAAGAGGTTGGCCTAAAACGTATGCGCGCAGGCGAGGTGGCAGCCTGTGTGTGCGCCAGTGAGCGCCCAGTGGCAGGGGCGCGCGCCATGTTACTGGGGGCGATGCGCTACCGTGCGCTGGCAAGCCCGGCCTTTATTGCCCGGCATTTCCCCGGAGGCGTTACCGCACAAGCGTTGGCCCATGCACCGGCTATTGTTTTTGGCCCCGATGACTTATTGCAGCACCGTTACCTATCAAAGCTGGGCGTAGAGGGCGGGTTTGCCCATCACCTGTGCCCCTCTTCCGAGGGGTTTATCCGTCTGGCTCAGGCTGGGTTTGGCTGGGGGCTGATTCCCGAGTTGCAGGTACAGGCCGAACTGGCACGTGGCGAGTTGATTGAACTGATCGCTGGGCAGCCGATTGACGTACCGCTCTATTGGCATCACTGGCGCAATGGTGGTGAGTTGCTCAATCAACTCACGCAACACTTGGCCAGCGCTGCGAGCCAGTGCCTGGTCGACCCGCAATGATGGCGGCCTGACTCAGGACACGCTCACCTGACCCGAACCCGGCAATTGCTCGACGCAGCGCGCGCCCAGCAGTTTGGACGGGGTGAAGTAACCACCGGGGCCGTCGTACTGCAGCAGGTGCTGCACCGCTAGCAAGCTGCCGTGTACGGTGACGTCGTAGCCGTTGGCGGTTTCCAAGCGTGCCGTGCGTACCTCGCCTTTGGCGTTGCGCACTTCGCCCCACAACCAGGTACGCAGTCGCGAACGGGCCTGTTCATCCGGGCCACTGATGCGTTTTTCGACCTGACGCTTGAGCCAATTCTGTACTCCATCCCGGCCCAGCCATGGGCGCAGTGGGTCAATCAGGCGCATGCCAATCGCCGCCGCCTTGGGCGTGGGCAGGTACACCTCGATATTGTCGATGCCGGTGGAGTGATAGGCCGTCGACACATCGCCCCACGGGATGGTCACGGCGGCTTTCTCACCCCGGCCAAAATTGATGGTGCGGCGTTTGTAGCCCAGCGGCACATCGGTGATCACACCCGCACGGCGGATTTTGCCGCCGAACTTCAAACCTTCCACCGTGGTTTTGGCTGTACCGGGCGACAGCCCGCTGCCAGTGTCAAAGCCCAAGGCCAGATGGGTGGCATCAGGCAAGGCCTGATGCAGGCAGGCGGCGATGCAATCACTGGGTATCACATCAAAACCGACGCCAGGGCAGACCACGATGCCGCGCTCACGGGCTTGTTGATCACGCTGCTGAGCGGCTTCAAACACGCTGATTTCGCCGGTGATATCGACGTAATGCGTGCCGTTCGCCAGGCAGGCATCAAGCATGGGCGCGCTGGTGGCTGAGAACGGCCCGGCACAATGGGCAACCACAGCAATACCGGCCAAGGCTGCCTGCGCGTCTTGCGCGTGCTGAATATCAAAGATTCTGCATTCCAGGCCCAACTGGCTGCCCAGTGCCTGCACTGCTGCGGCATTGCGTCCGGCGAGAATGGGCGTCAGACCCTGGCGCTTGGCTTCGGCTGCGAGCAATTGCCCGGTGTAGCCATTGGCACCGTAGATCATCCAGTGAGTGGTCATGCTGATTCCTCTGTCGTGAGTGGCGAGCGCACAGCTTAGCGGTTGCCCGCGTGACTGTAGCCCTATCGCAGGGTGTGCAAATGTGTCCGCATTCAGGCGCGCTTGGTCGCAACAGGCGTGACGGCTGCTACAGTGGCGGCAACGCGTAACAAGGAAACCCGCATGAAAATTTTGGTGACCGGAGCCAGTGGTTTTATCGGTTCACGCTTTGCCCGTCACGCCCTTGAGCAGGGGTTGCAGGTGCGCATCAACGGCCGCCGCGCCGACGCCGTCACGGCTCTTTGTGCGCAGGGGGCGGAGTTTATTCAGGGCGATTTGAGTGAGCCGGCGCTGGTTGAGCAGCTCTGCCGTGGCGTGGATGCGGTGGTGCATTGCGCGGGGGCGGTGGGGGTGTGGGGCACTTACGCGCATTTTCATCAGGCCAACGTCACGGTGACTGAGAATGTGGTGGAGGCCTGCCTTAAACAAAAGGTGCGTCGTTTGGTGCACCTGTCCTCGCCCTCGGTGTATTTCGATGGCAAGGCGCATGTTGGGCTGCGCGAAGAACAACTGCCCAAGCGCTTTTCCGATCATTACGGTAAAACCAAGTTTTTGGCGGAGCAGCAGGTGTTTGCTGCGCAGGAGTTTGGCCTGGAGGTGCTGGCCTTGAGGCCGCGCTTTGTAACGGGGGCGGGCGATACCAGCATCTTCCCACGGCTGATCAACATGCAGCGCAAAGGGCGGTTATCGATCATTGGTAATGGGCTGAACAAGGTCGATTTCACCAGCATTCACAACCTCAACCACGCGCTGATGAATGCCCTGCAGGCGGGCGAGGCTGCACTGGGACAGGTCTACAACATCAGCAACGGTGCCCCCGTGCCATTGTGGGATGTGGTCAATTACGTCTTGCGTCAACTTGATCTGCCGCCAGTCACGCGCCACCTGCCATACGGCCTGGCCTACAGCGCGGCGGCCATTAATGAAGGGCTGTGCACGCTGTTGCCAGGTCGGCCGGAACCGACCTTGTTTCGCCTTGGGGTGGCGGTCATGGCCAAGGATTTCTCGCTGGATATCAGCCGCGCCCGCCAGTACTTGGGCTATGAGCCGACGACCAGTCTGTGGACAGCACTGGATGAGTTTTGCGCCTGGTGGCAGGCGCAACACCGCGGCTGAATCAGGCGTAAACGCGTTGGCCGCGATACATACGCACCGATGCGCTGGCAGGGCGGTGGGCGAGGTCTTCCACCAGTAACGGATGCCCGGCCTGCATGCGCACGGTTGGGGCAGGTTCGCCGAAAGGGCGGTCGCTGTATTGCGCAAGCAGTTGACCCAGTTGACGGGTTTCCTCACTGCTGGAGGTCAGGCAGGCGCTGAGCATGCTGTCGATTGCACCTGGCTGGCTCATGCGGATATCCATCGCTAGCTCATCGCGCAAACGGCGACGCAGATTTTTCATGCAATCCAGCACTTCTCTGTTCAGTTCCATGACCTTCCCCCTTTTGACTAGAAGAACGCTGAGGGCTGTTCGTCCTGAACGCCCCGCCTGATCGCATCACGCGTTTCGCGCGAAGATCTCGCTGCAGTCCCCCACTTCCGTGATGCTGCACAGCGTCGCCATAGGGATATTGCAAAGCGCGTACCAGTTCACACTCTGTGGAACTGTGCGGGCTGCAGCGACCTGCTGGCCTTTGCCATGCCCTTCGTCGGTGCGCCTTGCACTGGCATGGCGCGAGCCTGAAGCGCTGCCCGCGAATCGGTATACTGCGCGGCAATTTGCTGGAGCCTGTCTGGCTTGACCGTTCGTAGCGAGGGGAAGTCCGGTTTGAGTCAGTTTTGTTGGTCTTTTTCGTTGAATAGCCGGCTATTCAACGAAAAAGAGCCGCTAAAGTGGCCAAGCCCGGCTTTGCCGCAGCAGGGCCGTGTTAAATCCGACAGGCTCCTAACCCCTGTGTTTTCTTGAAGGTTGACCCATGCGTAACGATGCCAACGACGAACTTGCTAACGTGCCCAGCCTGCGGGCCGATGAGCGCGATCACGATGATTTTGACGCTGACCCAGAGCCGCCGCGTGGCGCGACTTATGGGCGTGCGGCCAATGTGGTGGCAGTTAAATCGGCAACCACCGGCCCGTTGTGGGCGTTGGTCGGGGCGCTGATGATTGCTTTGGGCGGTCTTGGTTGGTGGAGTTTTCAACAAATCAGCCTGATGGAGCAGCAGTTGGTTGCCACTCAGGAAAGCTTTGCGCGCATCAGTGAGGAAGCTGCCGGACGCATTCAGGATATTTCCGGCAAGGTAGTGGCCACCGAGTCCACGGTTACCAGCGGTAGCGAAGCGTTGAAGCTGCAGGTCAAGCAACTGGAAAGTAAGTTGGCCGAGCTGATCAGTCAGCAGCAGACTGCCACCCGGCAACAGGGCGAGCAGAACAAGCGTATTGAACAACTGAGCGTTCAACTCAAGGCGCAGGAAGGCGGCGAGGCCAAGTTGGAAGCGGCCCTGAGCAAACTGGCTGACGAGCAAGCGACCGTGAAAAAAGAGCAGGCCGCGTTAAAGGCAGCCCTGGCTGGGCAAAGCAAGTTTGATGAGAAGATTGCCAGTCTGCGTACTGAGATCGATGCCCTGAAAAAGCAAGGCAATGCCACGCAAGCCATCGCGCGCGTTGAGCAGGATCTGCTGGTACTGAAAAGCGATCTGGAAACCCGCTCGGCCAGCAGTAGCACGGCTGAGTTTGATGCCTTCCGCGCGCAGATGACGCGCAACATCAATACCCTGCAAGCACAGGTGCTGAATTTGCAGCAGCAGATCGACGCGCGTTGAGTTCGTCGTGAACAAAGAAGCCCGCCAATTGGCGGGCTTCTTTATTTGTGGCCATTACAGCGGCTGAAAGTCGCTGGCGATGCATTGTGGGAGGCGCTTTAGCGGCGACTGTTGGTCAATGCTCTCGCGGCTAAAGCCCCTCCCACAGTAGCGGTACGACCTCAGGCTTACAGCGTTGGATAGTCCAGGTAGCCAACCGGGCCTTGGCCGTAGAAGGTTTCCGGGTGTGGTGTGTTCAGCGGCGCGTCCTGTGCCAGGCGTGCTGGCAGGTCCGGGTTGGCAATAAACGGAATCCCAAACGCCACCGCATCGGCCTTGCCCTCGGCGATCCAGGCATTGGCCTGCTCCTTGGTGAAGCGCTCGTTGGCGATAAACACGCCGCCAAATGCCTGTTTCAGCATCGGCGACAAGCTGTCGTCGGCAGCTTTCTCACGGGCGCAGATAAAGGCGATACCGCGTTTGCCCAGTTCACGGGCTACGTAGGAAAAGGTCTCGGCACGGTTGGCATCGCCCATGTCGTGGCTGTCAGCGCGCGGTGCCAGGTGCACACCAACTCGGCCAGCGCCCCACACCTCAATCGCTGCATCGGTGACTTCCAGCAACAGTCGTGCGCGGTTTTCCAGGCTGCCGCCGTACTGGTCGGTGCGCTGGTTGGTGCTGCTTTGCAGGAACTGGTCGAGCAGGTAACCGTTGGCACCGTGGATTTCCACACCGTCAAAACCGGCGGCTTTGGCGTTTTCTGCGCCTTGTCGATAGGCCTCGACAATGTCGGCGATTTCTTCGGTTTCCAAGGCGCGCGGGGTGACGAAGTCCTTCATCGGGCGCACCAGGCTGACGTGCCCGGCGGGCTTGATCGCGCTCGGCGCAACCGGTAATTCACCGTTCAGGTAGATCGGGTCAGAGATGCGCCCGACGTGCCACAGTTGCAGCACAATCTTGCCACCCGCCGCGTGCACGGCTTTGGTCACATTGCTCCAGCCGCGCACTTGCTCGTCAGACCAAATGCCGGGGGTGTCCGGGTAACCGACGCCCATAGGGGTGACGGCAGTAGCTTCGCTGATGATCAGCCCGGCGCTGGCGCGCTGTGCATAGTGTTCAGCCATCAAAGCATTGGGTATGCGGCCTGCATCGGCGCGGCAGCGCGTCAGTGGGGCCATGATGATGCGGTTTTTGAGGTGCAAATCGCCAATCTGAATCGGGTCGAAAAGTGTGGTCATGGGCGTGGCTCCGTTGCGTTATCGCGGTGACGTGAACCTTATCCCGGTTGCGCGTGGCATACCGATTGTTCCGGGCAATAGTCCTCATTGAGACTGCTGATGTATAAGCTGGTTGCATGAACTACCTTGCCCATCTCCATTTAGGCGGCGATGCGCCGGCGCAGCTGCTCGGTAGCCTCTACGGCGATTTCGTCAAAGGGCCGCTGGCCGGGCAGTGGCCGGCGGATATCGAAGCGGCCATTCGTTTGCATCGCCGCATCGATGCCTTAACCGACCGCCATCCACTGCAGGCACAGGCGCGCAGCCGTTTCCCGCTGGCGCAGCGACGTTATGCCGGGATTGTGCTGGATGTGTTTTTCGATCACTGCCTGGCGCTGAACTGGACTGATTACGCCCATGAGCCTTTGCCGCTTTTCACCGACCGGGTGTACCGCGTGCTGGCGGCCGAACAACGCTTGCCCGAGCATCTGGCGCGGATTGCACCGCGCATGGCGGCGCAGGATTGGCTGGGCAGTTACCGCGAGTTCGCCGTGCTGGAGCAGGTGCTGACCGCGATTGACCGGCGCTTGTCGCGGCCGGGCTTGCTGCTTGAGTGTCTGAGCGATTTGCAGCGGCTGTACACGCCGCTGTTTGAGGACTTTCAGCAGTTCTATCCACAGGTGCAGGCCTTTGCCGCCCGTGAGCGCGAGCGCCTGGATTAAGCGGCCTGATGTTCGTCCTGTGCGATTGGCGTTGCGCCATACAGCGCCAGGCTGATGGCTTGTTGGGCTTCGCGTGCCAACGCATTGCGGTTGTAGGCATGGCTGGCGATGGGGGTGAGCAACTGGATCTGCACTTCACCCAGATCACTGCCGAGCAAGCGCAGCAGGTGCGAGAGCATATCGTCTTCGCCAATAAACGGAGCCACGCTGCACGGCTTGCCATCGCGTAGGTAGCGAATGGCCACCGGCTGCACCTGCACGCCGCTGTCAATCGCGCTGCTCAGCAAGCGCCCGTGAAAGGTGCGCAAGGCTTGACCATCCGTGGTGGTGCCTTCCGGGAAAATCAGCAAATTGCGCCCGCGTTGCAGGTGGTTGCCAAGCTGCTGATTGAGCAGGCCACTGTCACCCGAGCCCCGGCGAATAAACAGCGTGCCGGCCTTGTGTGCCAGCCAACCGGCCACCGGCCAGGTACGCACTTCAGCCTTGGACAGGAACGACAGCGGCGTGAGCATGCCGAGCAGCGGAATATCCGTCCACGACACATGGTTGCTGACCCACAGCATCGGCTCGCGGGGTAACTCGCCCTGCACCTTAAGACGAAACGGCAGGGCGGCGGCCAGATGGGTCAAGAACCAGCGCGTCAGGCGTTGGCGAGTCGGCATCAGATCATGCCGAACCAGTCGCTCCAGCACGCTGATGCCAGCGGCCAGCAAGGTGCCAAAGCTGATCACCAACAGCAGACGCGTCAGGCGCAGGTACAAACGCAGTTTTTTCATCAGGCTCTCCGCGGCAAAAACACAAACGCCGGCACTGTCTACAGAGTGCCGGCGCTAAGAGCAACCCTATGTGCCATAGCGCTGCCCAGTGGCGGGTCCGCTTACCTTATACGGCCGCTTTAAAGTGCCGCGCATAGCGCGGGCATAACTCGTCACGCTTGAGCAGGATAAACACGTCGGCCACCTGGAAATCCTGATCCCAGCACGGCTCGCCGCAAATCTTCGCCCCCAGGCGCATATACGCCTTGAGTAGCGGTGGCATTTCCGCAATCACATTGCTCGGCACATCCAGGTGCGGCAGCGGGTTTTTTGGTTCGGCGCGCAGGTGTTCGGTGCACAGGTAACGTTCGCGCAGGCGCTGCATGATGGCTTGGGCCTGAATACCGCCGTCTTGCATGGAGATGCTGGCGCAGCCCATCAGGTAGCGGTAGCCGCCTTCGTTAAGCACTTCGGCCAACTCGCCCCAGAGCACGGCGATGGTCGCGCCGTTGCGGTAGGCTGCGTCGACGCAGGTGCGGCCGATTTCCAGCACCGGGCCTTGCAGGTGCACCAGGCCGTGCAGGCTGAATTCTTCTTCGCTGTAGAAGCGGCCCAGGCTGGCGGCGGCGCGGTGGTCGAGCAGGCGCGTGGTGGCAACCAGTTCGCCGTTGTTCAGGTCGCGCACGCCGATGTGTTGGCAGTGAATGTCGTAGTCGTCCATGTCCAGGCCCAGCTCAGCACCCTTGAGCTTGGCGTCGAATTCGGCGCTGAACACGCGGAAACGCAGTGCCTGGGCTTCGCGCAGGGCGGCAGCGCCTTGTAAACGCTCGGCTTGCAGGCGACGAGCTGGGGTAGTGCGGTCGCGGGTGATTGCCATCTGAGTCATGCCTGAGTCTCCGTGAGCCGGCTTTTTGCCTTGCAGCCGGTCGATCTTGTTGGGCAAGCTCAGGCTAGGTAGCGGCGGTGTCACCTCCGTGAAGATTCAGTGATGCTTGTGTGACACTGTTTTCCATATCCCATCAAAGGAGTGCGGCATGCCCTGGCAACAGTTGTTGAGTCCTCAGCCCCGTTTGCCCAGCGCCAGTCTGGAGGAGTGGTACGCCAGTCTGCTGGAGCGTTTGGGGCCGGTAGCGCCCCTGCAAGTGGCCATGCTCGGTGGCCGTTTGGCGGCCACGCCGGGCTTGGCCTTTCTAGCGGGCTATCAAGGCGCGTTGCGCGCACTCTGGCCGGCGGCACCCTTTACCTTGGGTGCGTTATGCGTGACGGAGAATCGCAGCACGCGACCGGCCGACATGAGCACGCGCATCAGTGCGCTGGTGCTGGATGGTCGCAAAGATTTTGTCACCGCCGCCGATGCCGCTGATTGGCTGCTGGTGGCCGCCCGTGAGGATGAACCCGGGCAGCCGGTGCAGTTGGCCGTCGGCGTGGTGCGCAACGGCGCGCCAGGTGTGCGCATCGAAACATTGCCCGCGTTACCATTGATGCCGGATGTCAGCCATGGCCGCCTGCACCTGCAGGGCGCGCACTGTGAGCGCCTGCCCGGCGACGGCTGGGATGCCTATGTGAAGCCTTTTCGCACCTTGGAAGACACCCACGTGTTGGCGGCACTGTGCGCCTGGTTATGGGGCGTGGGGCAGGAGTCGGTCTGGCCGCAGGATTTGCAACTGCGGTTGCTGGGGTTGCTGGCCGGCTGCGCCGAGGTGGCGCGGCAATGCCCGAGCACACCCGCCAGTCATGTGTTGTTAGCGGGCCTGTTTGCCCAGTTTGACAGCCTGCGTGCCGAGTTGAACGCCGCCTTTGCGTCGGGCGACCCGTCTTGGGCGCAGCTTTGGCAGCGCGATCAGGGATTGCTGTCGATTGCCGCCAGCGCCCGTCGCAAACGTCTGGAAAAAGCGCAGACGCTGCTCGGCATATCCCTGTAGCCCGGATAGAGGCAAGGGATTGCCCCGGGCGGTATCCGGGTGGCGGGTTTAAGCGGCGCATGCCTGCCGGTTTGATCCAGATCAGTAGGCTCGTTTTCCAGCTGGTTAAGCTCGCAAGCTTTCCAGAGGGAGCCTGCCATGCGACGCGAGCCCATAGTGCTGTTCGATAACGGCGAGCATCAGTGCATGATGTTCGATGACCTAGTGAGCGGGGAGGGCGTGCAGTCCAACCAGTTTCTGATCACCGATAACGAGCAGTACCTGTTGCTGGATCCGGGCGGCGACCTGACCTACACGCCGCTGTCGCTGGAGTTGTCCAAGCACATTCCCGTGCAGGACCTGACCTACATCTTCGCCTCGCACCAAGACCCAGACATCATCGCCTCGCTGGATAAATGGCTGCTGCACACCCGTGCGCGGGTGATCTGCTCCAAGCTCTGGGCGCGGTTTTTGCCGCACCTGACGGCTAACTACTTGGCGTTGAGTCATGGCATCAACACCTTTGACCGCATCATCGCGCTGCCGGATCGCGGCCAGTCATTTGCGCTGGGTAAATGCATGCTTAAGGCCGTGCCCGCGCATTTTCTGCATTCGGTGGGTAACTTTCAGGTCTACGACCCGGTGAGCAAAATTCTCTTCTCCGGTGACATGGGCGCTTCGATGGTCGATGACGCGCACCCGGTCACCGATTTCGTCAACCATGTGCCCAACATGCTCGGCTTTCACCGCCGTTACATGGCCGGTAACAAGGTGTGCCGCTTGTGGGCAGCGATGGTGCGTGAGATGGATGTGTCGATGATCGTGCCGCAGCATGGTCGGCCCTTTGTCGGCGCCGAAATGATCAACGCCTTCCTCTACTGGATCGAGAATCTGGAATGCGGCATGGACCTGATGGGGCCTGACGATTACCGGCTGCCCAAGTAAAAGTGCTGTGCTTTAAATGTTGTATGTGCTCGGGCGGTCGCATTTCGCTAAGCGCCGCCCAACATCATCACGTGTTGCTATAGCGCGTTGGGCTTCGTCGCAGGCTCCTCAACCCAACCTACGGGCGCGCGCGACCGCTGGTTTGTTGAGGGTGCTTGTAGGTTGGTGCTGAGCGCAGCGAAGCCCAACAGGTTTGTATGAACGTGTTCATGCCGCTACCCGTAAATTTAACGCACTGACTTTTCGCGCCGAATCGCGGGATAAAGCGGCGCGTTCGGCGCTGTTGGATGTCATCCGCACCATGCTAGGGTGCCGCCTTCGATCTCAGCAGAGGCGGCCTTATGTCCCTGAATACCTTCCCCGCACGGCGGCTGATGCTGGCGTGTGCTTTCGCCCTAGGCTGCGCCACGGCGCAGGCCGAGAATTGGCCCAGTCGCGACTGGGACAGCCAGTTGGCTGCACCGAGCGGTGCGCTCAGCGAGTTGGAGAGCTACGCCTTCCCGGCCCGTGACGACGCCACGCGCAAAGGTGTGCGCACCGATGCCCTGCTGGTGATCCGTGATGGTCAGGTGGTCTACGAGCGCTACGCCGCGCCCACCACGGCAGCGACTGCGCACCTCACTTGGTCGATGGCCAAAAGCCTGTTGGCCACCACCTTGGGTGTGGCATACGGCGAGGGACGCTTTCGTCTGGATGCCCCGGTGGTCGACTACTACCCACCGTTTGCCGCCCATCCACAGATCAAGGTCGGGCATTTGCTCAACTGGGCCTCGGGCTTGGACTGGCAGGAAGACTACGAATACGCGCCGCTGAAATCGTCGGTGGTGGCCATGCTCTACACCCGTGGCCGCTCAGACATGGCCGCCTTTACCGCCGCGCACAGCGCTGATGCCGCACCCGGTGCGCGCTTTAGCTATTCCAGCGGGGACAGCAATGTACTGGCAGCGGCCCTTAAAACCATGGTCGGTCCTGAGGCCTATGCCGACTACCCTTGGACGGCACTGTTTGAACCCTTGGGCATCACCAGCGCCGTGTGGGAGCGCGATGCGAGCGGCACTTTTATCGGCTCATCCTATGTGTACATGAGCGCCCGTGATCTGGCCCGTGTCGGCCTGCTGATGCAGCGCGACGGGCGTTGGGGCGAGCAGCAAGTGCTGCCCAAGGCTTGGGTCGAATTCAACCGTACCCCCTTTGCTAATTATCAAGCGCAGGCCGAGCAACCCGGTGAAGCCGTGCCGGGCGGGCATTGGTGGCTGAATGCTGCGGTGGGCGGTGCCCTCCGCCCGTGGCCGGATGCGCCGCTCGATACACTGGTGGCGTCCGGGCATTGGGGGCAGGGGTTGTACGTGATCGCCAGCGAAAACCTGGTGGTGGTGCGTTACGCCGATGACCGTGATGGCAGCTTTGACCGCAATCACTTCCTCAAACTGGTGATCGCCGCTCTGGGCCAGGAGGTGCAGCCATGATCCGTCGCCGTCCCTTTACCAGCCTGTTGCTGCTGATGGTGCTGCTGTTGGCTGCGCTGGCGTGGCAAAACCGCACCCACCTGCAGGCGTTCCCCAGCATCATTGGTGCTTATTCGGCCAAGGAATACTGCTCCTGCCGTTATGTGGTGAATAACCCGGCGGATTACTGTGAGGCTTACGTGGCGCAGTACGTGCCGCTCAGTGGCTTCTTCGATGATGCCGCGCACAAGCGTGTCACCGCGCGCGGCTTGGGTAGCACGCACACGGCGCAGTGGTTGGGACCGCGTGAAGGATGCCAGTTGTTACCGCAGGCGGCAGATCTGGCGCCGTAACATGCCGCGTTGAATGGCTCAGGCAGCAGGGTTTGCAAGGCGCTGTCGGGCCGCTATGGTGGCGGCTCGATTGTCCAGCACAAGGCAGCCTTAAAGTGAACGGCCATGCCGTATAACGTGTTCCCCTGGCGACAGGGCAATGCCCTGTCACTGTTGATCGACGGGCCGCAGTTTTTCCGGCAAATGCTGCTGCGCATCAACGCAGCGCAGCAGCAGGTCGACCTAGAACTCTATCTCGTGGAAAGCGGTGCCTGCAGCACAGTGCTGCTCAATTCCCTGTGCGATGCGGCGCAGCGAGGTGTGCGGGTACGCTGCCTGTTTGACGATTTTGGCGCGCAGGGCCTTAACGTGGCCGATCGCCAGCGCCTCACTGAGGCCGGTGTGCAGTTGCATTGGTACAACCCGCTGCGCTTCAAGCATGGCCTGCGCAACTTTCACCGTGATCACCGCAAGCTGCTGCTGGTTGACCAGCAATTCGCCTTTGTTGGTGGCACCGGCTCGACCGACGAATTCTGGCTGCCTGAGCAAACTAACAGCCCTTGGCATGAAGTCATGGTGGAAATCAGCGGGCCCTTGGTTGCCGATTGGCAGCAACTGTTCGAGCGCCAATGGCGCGCAGCGCAGGCCTGGATCGCCTGGCGTCCCCGTTTGCCGCTGCGCTTAAAAGGTCTGCCAGCGTTACCGTTAGCGGGCCATGGTTTGGGCCGGGTGGCCTTTGCCGATGCGTCCCAACACCGCGACATCCTGCTCTCGCTGGTGCGTGCCTTGCGTGGTGCCAAACAGCGCATCTGGCTGGCGACGCCGTATTTTCTGCCTACCTGGCGCGTGCGCCGCACGTTACGCCAAGCGGCCAAGCGCGGAGTGGAGGTGCGGTTGTTACTGGCCGGGCAGCACACCGATCACCCGCCCGTGCGCTTTGCCGGTCAGCGCTACTACGCCAGCCTGCTCAAAGCCGGCGTGCACATCCATGAGTATCAGCCGCGCTTCCTGCACCTGAAAATGGTGTTGGTGGATGATTGGGTCAGCGTCGGTTCGTGCAACTTTGATCACTGGAACCTGCGTTTTAATCTGGACGCCAATCTGGAGGCGCTTGATCCCGCTTTCACTGCCAGCGTGGCAGCCAGTTTCCAGACGGACTTTGCCGACAGTGAGGAAATCACTCTGCAAGCTTGGCGCGCGCGGCCTTGGTGGCGACGTTTGCAGCAATCCATCTGGGGCGCTTTGGACCAGTTGCTGGTCAATCTGCTGGATCGCCGTCGCTGAGCCGCACTTTTGTCGGGTGTAGGTCGGCCTGCGCAGCGCTATGCTCGATCGATCATTTTAGTGAGGATGCCGTCGATGCGAGTCTTGCCCTGCCTTGTTGTGCTCGCTGCCCTGCTCCTGGCGGGATGCTCCAGCCCTGGTGCGTTCTGGGGCGCGACTCAGGGCGAGCTGTTCCATGAACATGATTTGAGCGACGACAACCATGCGCTGGTGTACCTCTATCGCCCGCAAAGTGATTGGGCCGATCAGGAGTTGGAAGCCCCGGCGCTGTTTCTCAATAACGCCCTGATCGGCAGCCTGCCGAGTAACGGTTACATGGTGCTGGAGTTCGACATCGCCAGCTACAAGCTGGAAATGCGCCGGCCCTTGTTGGGTTCGCACTGGACGCTACTGGCCGATGGCCCGATGGACTTCACCCTGATCAGCAGCTTTGCCCTCGATGCCGAGGCCGGCGGCGTTTACTTCCTGCGTTACGACGAACTCAACCCGCCTCCCGTCAATGTGCTCAACCCTGACGAAGGCGACGGACCGCTGCAATTGGTCACACGTGATGTGGCAATCACAGAAATTACCCGCACACGGGAAGTGCAGCCTTTTGAGCGCATAGCCGCCAGCGGCGAAACCGAGCGCATGCAACGCAGCTTCTGGCGCAAAGTCGGTAAGTCGCTGGACTTTATCGGTATCTAAGGCAGGCGTAGGGCGGGGTTTTATAGGCCTGAAAACGTAGCCCGGATGTAATCCGGGGGAATGATGAATATTCCCCCGGATTGCATCCGGGCTATTTAAGTAGGAAACCGCGTGACGGCTTCCTCTATCGGCTTTGTTAGAGCAGCTCAACCGCCACGGCAGTGGCTTCACCGCCGCCAATGCACAGCGAAGCGATACCGCGTTTGCCGCCGGTGTTCTTCAGCGCGTTGATAAGCGTCAGGATAATCCGTGAGCCCGTGGAACCCACCGGGTGGCCTTGCGCGCACGCGCCGCCGTAGATGTTCACCTTGGCGTGATCCAGGCCGTGCTCACGCATCGCCAGCATGGTCACCATGGCAAAGGCTTCGTTGATCTCAAACAGGTCAACGTCGGTCTTGTCCCAACCGGTTTTCTTCAACAGGTTGCTGATCGAGCCGATCGGCGCAATGGTGAACTCGCTCGGGTCCTGGCTCTGCGTGGCGTGGGCGACAATCTTCGCCAGCGGCGTGAGGCCACGTTTGGTAGCTTCTTCAGCGGTCATCAGCAGCAGCGCCGAGGCACCGTCGGAGATCGAACTGGCGTTGGCCGCCGTGATGGTGCCGTCTTTGCGGAACGCCGGTTTGAGGCCCGGAATCTTGTCCAGATTCGCCGTCAGGGGTTGCTCGTCATCTTTGACCAGCACTTCGCCTTTGCGACCGCTGACCGTGATCGGCACGATTTCGGCATCCAGCGCACCGCTGGCAATCGCCGCCTGCGCCCGCTTGAGCGACTCAATGGCGTAGGCATCCATCTCTTCGCGGGTAATGCCGTACTGATCAGCAGTTTCCTGAGCGAACGAGCCCATCAGGCGGCCAGTGCGCGCATCTTCCAGGCCGTCGAGGAACATGTGGTCCTTGATCTCGCCATGGCCCATGCGCAAGCCGGCGCGGGCTTTGGTCATCACGTAGGGCGCGTTGGACATGCTCTCCATGCCCCCGGCGATCATCACGTTGTTGCTGCCCGCCTTGAGCGAATCAAAGGCCATCATCACCGCCTTCATGCCCGAACCGCAGAGCTTGTTGATGGTGGTGCAGCCGGTGGCTGACGGCAGGCCGGCATTCAGCGACGCCTGACGCGCCGGGCCTTGTTTGAGGCCGGCCGGCAGCACGCAGCCCATGATCACTTCCTGCACATCGGCAGGCGCAACCCCGGCGCGCTCAACCGCTGCACGAATGGCAGCCGCACCCAAATCAACCGCTGCAACGCTCGACAGGCTGCCTTGAAAACCACCCATCGGCGTGCGTGCGCCGCTGACAATGACGATATCGGACATCGGAGAACTCCTTAAAGACTGAGGCAAAAACCGTAGAACCCGCCTGGGATTCTACTGCGTGACCAGAAATGGCCAAAGAGTCACGCCCAAAATCATTCTTTGGGCTGATTTGAGCGAGCGGCGAGGGTTCTAGATTGGCGCCACTGATAAAAACCATAAACAGGTATCGCCATGCTGCAGACCCGTCTGATTGCTCCCGCTGAGAATGCTCACCCTGCGCCGCTGTTGATCAAGCGCTTGCTGTTGTCTGGCATTCGTTACGAAAAAACCCGCGAAATCGTCTACCGCGACCAACTGCGTTACAGCTACGCCACCCTCAACGAACGCATCGCCCGTTTGGCCAATGTGCTTACCGAAGCGGGTGTGAAGGCCGGTGATACCGTGGCCGTGATGGATTGGGACAGCCACCGTTATCTGGAATGCATGTTCGCCATCCCGATGATCGGCGCGGTGCTGCACACCATCAACATCCGTCTCTCGGCGGATCAGATCCTCTACACCATGAACCACGCAGACGATAAGTTTGTGCTGGTTAATAGTGAGTTCGTCCCGCTCTATCAGAGCATCGAAGGACAACTGACCACGGTCGAGAAAACGATTCTGCTCACCGACACCGCCGATAAAACAGCTGAGCTGGGTGGTTTGGTTGGCGAATATGAGACGCTGCTGGCGGCTGCCAGCCCGACTTATGAATTCGCCGATTTCGACGAAAACTCCGTGGCCACCACCTTCTACACCACCGGCACCACCGGCAACCCCAAGGGCGTGTACTTCACCCACCGTCAGTTGGTGCTGCACACCATGGCCATGGCCTCGACCGTCAGCGCTCTGGACAGCATCCGCCTGATGGGCAACGCCGATGTGTACATGCCCATCACCCCGATGTTCCACGTGCATGCCTGGGGCGTGCCGTATGTGGCGACCATGCTGGGCGTGAAGCAGGTATACCCGGGGCGCTATGAGCCGGAGTTGCTGATGAAGCTGATCCAGCAGGAGAAGGTCACCTTCTCGCACTGCGTGCCTACCATCCTGCAAATGCTGATGAACACCCCCAGCGCCAAAGGCCATGATTTTGGCGGCCTGCGCATGATCATCGGTGGCAGCGCACTTAATCGCGCCCTCTACGAAGCCGCTAAGGCCACCGGTATTCAACTCACGGCCGCCTATGGCATGTCGGAAACTTGTCCGCTGATCTCCTGCGCCTATATCAATGAAGAGTTGCTGGCGGGCAGCGAAGACGAGCGCACGGCCTACCGCATCAAAGCCGGTGTGCCCGTGCCACTGGTGGAGGCGGCGATCATGAACAGCGAAGGCAAGTTGCTGCCCAACGATGGCGAAGCCCAGGGTGAGTTGGTTCTGCGTGCGCCTTGGCTGACTCAGGGTTACTTCCGCGAGCCGCAAAAGAGTGAAGAACTGTGGGAACACGGCTGGCTGCACACCGGCGATGTGGCCGCTATTGATGACATGGGCTTTATCGAAATTCGTGACCGCATCAAGGATGTGATCAAAACCGGTGGCGAGTGGATTTCCTCTCTGGAGCTGGAAGACCTTATCAGTCGTCACCCGGCGGTGCGTGAAGTGGCAGTGGTTGGCGTGGCCGATCCGCAGTGGGGCGAGCGCCCGTTTGCTCTGCTGGTGCTGCGCGACGGGCAAAGCCTGGATGCCAAAGGCCTCAAAGAACACCTCAAGCCTTTTGTCGATCAGGGCAGCATCAACAAGTGGGCGATACCGTCGCAAATTGCACTTGTTACCGAAGTTCCCAAGACCAGTGTCGGCAAGCTGGATAAGAAACGCATTCGCTTGGATATCGCCCAATGGCTGGCCGCCGGCAGCGCGTTTTTGTCGACTGTCTGAACCGGTGTGCGGCGGATGTAGCAGCGTGCTCGTCCGCCGCGCAGCGTCACTGTAATAGGCTGTAAGCCCCGCCCAGCAAGGCTTTACCTGTGGTGGCGAAGGTGCAGGTTCAGCACAGCAGGTTATGAGCAGCAGGCGGGCTGGTGTAGGTAGAAGATTGTTTTTAAGGAAACTCTGAAGAAGACTTCCAGATTTTGGCAAAATACCCGGATTCCACCCGCTGAGTTTCCCCATGAAGCAGATGACCTTCGCTGACG
>LNFM01006349.1_pt1 | contig 21878 bp, 21 predicted proteins | sample 596031 | NCBI WGS metagenome assembly LNFM01 (sample SAMN04254537, study PRJNA301005) | activated carbon metagenome | isolation source: dual media filters at the Ann Arbor, Michigan drinking water treatment plant | place: USA: Ann Arbor
CGTCTGCTTTTTGCCATTTCGTCACCTGTTTTATATTGAGGGTGATGTTATCACCCATAATCAGGTGGCCAAATTAACTATGCCACTACAATTTCATATTTCACCTTCCTTTGGTGAGATCAGCATATGCGAGCATGTCAAACGCTTTATTTGATGAAAAATGGATTGAGTACGGCGCGTATAACGCACCGTACTTTGACTTGCTATTATCACCGGTATGAGGCATCCCGAATCTCAAAAAAGCTATAGGCAAGCCCCGTGCTAGAAGTGGAAACCTGAATTTTGGTTGTCTCCCTTATGGCAGAATAAGCGTGTTGAAGTATTTGTCCGCACGCTCCGGGTCGAGTTTTCGTAGCGTCTGGTAAATCTCGCTGACCTTGCCGCGATTACCCTGAATATAGTAGGAGACGCCGAGGTTGTTCCAGGCCATCACATGCTCTGGATTAATGCGCAGGGCCTCCCGGTAGGCCTCAATCGCCTTGTCAGTTTGCTTGAGGCGACCGTAGGCATTGCCGAGGTTGATCCAGGCATCCGCATGCTCTGGATTAATGCGCAGGGCCTCCCGGAAGGCCGCAATCGCCTTGTCAGTTTGCTTGAGATCACGGTAGGTAACGCCGAGGTTGTTCCAGGCATCCGCATGCTCTGGATTAATGCGCAGGGCCTCCCGGAAGGCCGCAATCGCCTTGTCAGTTTGCTTGAGATCACGGTGGGTAACGCCGAGGTTGTTCCAGGCATCCGCATGCTCTGGATTAATGCGCAGGGCTTCCCGGAAGGCCGCAATCGCCCCATCAGTTTGCTTGAGGCGACCGTAGGCAGCACCGAGGTTGTTCCAGGCATCCGCATGCTCTGGATTGATGCGCAGGGCCTCCCTGTGGGCCGCAATCGCCTTGTCAGTTTGCTTGAGATCATCGTAGGCATTGCCGAGGTTGCTCCAGGCCTCCGCATACTCTGGATTGATGCGCAGGGCCTCCAAGAAGGCCTCAATCGCCTTGTCAATTTGCTTGAGGCGACCGTAGGCATTGCCGAGGCTAATCCAGGCATCCGCATGCTCTGGATTAATGCGCAGGGCCTCCCGGTAGGCCTCAATCGCCTTGTCAGTTTGCTTGAGATTGCCGTAGGCAATGCCGAGGCCGAACCAGGCTTGCGCATCCTGAGGGCGGGCTAGAGTCCATTTCTTGGTGTGGGCAAGCAGTCCTGGAAAGTCTTGCTTTTCCTCCAGCGCCACCGCTTTGTTTAGCCATGCAATGGTGCTATCGGTTGCGGACGTGACGGCAGGGGCAGCGGCCCGTTTGGGCAATTCGGCGATCCATGCCACAGGCAGGGAAAAATTGAGACTTTGCCCTTCAGCGACATATAAAGTTGCAATACCAATGAGGTAGCCGTTTTCGTCAAACAGGCCGCCGCCGCTGGAGATGGCCGCCGTGGTCTGAATATATTGAGCGCCGTCCAACTCCCGCAGGCCGGAGATCAAACCCTCGCTGATGGTGGGTTCAAGCCCTTGGGGTGCGCCGATGGCATAAACGCGCTGGCCGGTTTTGAGTTTGCCGGTAACAAGGGTTGCGGGTGATCCGTTAAGCCCCGTGACTTCGAGTTGACACAAATCCCGATCGACATCCTGATAACGTACCGAGGCTGGCTGAACATTGTTGCCCTGGCGAATAGTGAACGTCTTGCCGTCTTTTATGACATGGCAGTTGGTAATAACCTGGCCGGGGGCGATGGTCACTCCGCTGCCAAGACTGATGGCCTGACCGTTAGCCCCGGCCGCTTCGACCACGACGATGCTTGGGGCCGCCTGGCTGAATACTTCTTCCGGTGATCCCGCGATGATGGGGCCACTGCAAGACATCCCAAGGAATAAGACCAAAAGAATAGGCTGGCGCAGGTGCATGCTCTTTTCCAATTTTATTGTTTTTGGATAGCGCCAAGGAGGCGGGCGGTTTCGTTGTGCAGAACCATATTACCAACCCTAAAGCGAGGTTGGAAGAAACGTTGATCGCAGCCGTGCGTTCAATCGCGATTTGAGCAAGCCCGGACGGGATAAAATGAAATCCGGGAGACGCACCCATTACAGCGCTGGTCTCTCCTGATAAACAGCCGCGTAGGGCGGGTTCCACCCGCCATAAACAAGGTCAGAAAAACGGCTATCCTCGCCATGTGCGCGAAGACGTATTAACTCCTGTATGGGTGGAAAGAGACCTTGATGGAGAGTTTGGTGACGTGGTTGGTACATGGCGGGGGTGGTGTGGGAGGGCTAACGGGTGTAATCCGACAGGTTGCTAGTCGTCTGCAAGGAATGCCTGTAGGCCCAATCATTGCGGGGTATGCTCGAAGTGGATGTTTTCGGCTGCTATAACGAACATAGCAAATTTACTGTCGGATAATTTTACACCGCCAAAATTTATGTCTGTCGCCATCGGCCCAGCTTCCTCGCGCATATTGAAAGATTCGATAAGTCAATAACATGGCAGTGGCATCAACCACTCTAGCCACTGTCATGCTGCGGCAATTACCCTCGAAACTAATCAAAAATGATGGCATCACGCAACCATGTAAAATTTCCTGTCGGATAATTTTACATCACCCACACCTGCGCCCTGCCGCTGTCTGGTCTGCCTCCTTGCGCGCATAGAATAATTCAACAAGTCAATAGCATAGCAGTTTAATCAACTATTCTTGCCTCTACCAACGCCACAGTGACCCCCCCGAAACTAATTAATAATTGATCAAAATCCATCATATTTTGTCGGAAAACATTACACCCACTATCTCCTGATGGCATATCGTAAAATGATATATGCATTTGTATTTCATAATTTTTTATGTCATTTAATGAGTATTGGCGCGAGTGATGCATGGTTGAAAGCGAGGGCCGTTCTTACGTATTTTGTTACGGATAGCCTCAGGGAAGGTGGCTGGTTTGAGCCAGGAACAGAGGGAGGCAGAATGGCTCTGTCACAGTATCAACAATTCATCTTTCAGCGTTGTTGTGTATCTCGGCGGCCCCCTGCGGTCACGCTGCTTCATCCTCCTGTTGTGGCTTTACCATCACCAGCAGTATCGGCTCTTCCTGCTTTCTTGATGTTGACCCGTGTTCGGGATATGCGCTTGAGGGCGGGTAAGTCATGATACAAGGCTTGCCCCTTTTTGTTCCAAATCATACCTATCACTTGAGGATAAGTGAGTGGTTGGATAAGCGTCATGTTGTTTCCTGCGCTTTCACAAACCCATGGAGGGCGAATCATGAGCAACTTATTTTATCGGTTGAAGACCCTTGTTTTTCTGACTGTAATGGCTCTGAATATTTCCCTGCCGACCTCAGCCAACGGTGCTAACGAACTGACCAACCCGATTCCTGCCCCCATCCCGGCTGGCGCCATGGTCAAGCTGGAAATGGTCGCCAGTGGCATGGTTGCACCTAACTGGGGTACGGCCGCGCCAGGTGACGATGATCGACTCTTTGTGGTCGATCAAACGGGCATCCTATGGGCGGTTGATCTTGAGTCGGGCAACAAGACTGTGTTCGCTGATCTCAGTGCTCTGCTGGTACCCTTGGGTGCCTTTGGTCCTGGGACCTTTGACGAGCGCGGCTTTTTGGGCTTGGCATTTCACCCGAATTATCAAAACAACGGTCTGCTCTACACCTATACTTCGGAACCCGCCAGCGGCGAGCCGGATTTTCCCGTGCCGTTCGGCGCGCCTGCCAATAACCACATGGTGATTAGCGAGTGGCGCGTGCCTAACCCACATGATCGTGCGTCCGTGGTCGATCCGGCCAGCCGACGCGTGCTGATGCGTATCGGCGACCCCCAGTTTAATCACAATGCGGGGGCACTTAACTTCGGCAAGGATATGAAACTGTATATTGCCATCGGTGATGGCGGCGCGGCCGACGACCAAGGCGCAGGCCACAGCCCCAGGGGGAATGGGCAGGATCTCAGCAACCTCCTTGGAAAGATATTGCGCATCGATCCCTTGGGAAACAATGCGCCCAACCATCAATATGGTATACCCGCCGACAACCCGTTCTTAGCCGCTGGTGCTCCGCCGACTGGCGGTGCGGCTGGCTGTGCGGATGGTGCTTGTGACGAAATATACGCCTTCGGCCTCCGTAATCCATTCCGCTTTTCCTTCGATACCGCTACGGGGGATATGTATGTCGCCGACGTGGGACAAAATGACATCGAAGAACTGAATGTCGTCAAGGCAGGCGGCAATTACGGCTGGCCTGTCAAGGAAGGTTCCTTCTGCTTCGATGCCAATGGTACCAATCCCGGCTTCGTCACCGATGCAAAGCCTTGCGCCAATGAGCCGCCGATGCTGATCGATCCCGTCGCCGAGTACGATCACGATGAAGGCATTTCCATCATTGGCGGTTTTGTCTATCGCGGCAACAAAGTCCCGGAACTGATGAATCGTTATGTCTTCGGTGATTACGCCCGCAGGTTTCGCGGCAACAACGGCAGGCTGTTCTACCTCGATAAACGCAATATCGTTCGTGGAGACAACATGAAGGAAAGTTCGATCTCTGAACTGCGCATCTACGGTCAGGATGGGCTGGGAATGTCGCTGCTCGGCTTCGGAACAGACGCCAAGGGCGAGATTTACGTGATGGCCAACATGACGGGAGTACCGTCCGGCGAGACGGGGGTCGTCATGCGGATAAACTCTCTGGCGCTCAACAAACAAACACGTAATTTCAGGACTCGGCTCATCGGCGCTGAGCAGGTGCCGGTAGCGATCGACACCCAAGCCAAAGGGCACGCACACTTTCAGCTCAGTCAAGATGGTACCGAGCTAAAGGTGCAAGTGGTTGTAAGCAATATCAAAGACGTGATCGGTGCTCACATCCATAGGGCGCCGGCAGGTGCCAACGGGCCGATCGTCGCGAGCTTTATTCCGGACACTGCAGGTTTTCTGAGTGGTGGACCGTTTGTTGCCAACCCGATTAACACCCAAGGGGTACTCGTACGCGGCACCATCACCGCGACTGACTTGGTTGGCCCCCTAGCCGGTATGCGGATGAAGGCATTGGTCGATGCCATGCGCAGCGGCAATACCTATTTCAATGTCCACACCACCGAGCATCGCGGAGGGGAAATTCGCGGACAGATCGACTAGTGAGTGTTGCTATTGATCCCCGAAGTCCGACAGGCTGCTTGTGTTTGTGAGACATGCACTGGAAGCCGGCATGCAATGATTCACGCCTGAAGAACTTCATGCCGGCTTATTTTATTTTCAGGAGGAAAGTATGAAATATCTTACCCTGAATAATGCAACAGAAGAGGAGACCGAGATGAAGATTACAACGACCGTGCGGGGTGGCGATGGAGGCGTGAGAGCGGTATGTCAGATCTAGATAAGATGCACGGGTTCTGCGTTCTGCCAACGGAAGTGGTAGAGGGCAATGCAGCATACTATAGACCTGAACTCATGACCCCAGAATTGGAAAAAATATCGGCATTGGCAATATCACCTTCAATCGGTAAGTCATCTGTAAGTTCGGAAGTGTTATGTTGTGCTCGCGTCATTAGTGGAACGGTAGAACGGTAGTGTGTCAGGCCTAGATAAGATGCACGGGCTCTGCGTTTTGCCAACGGAAGTGGTAGAGGATAACGCAGCATGATATTAGTATAGACCTGACCCTATGACCTGTGACCCTATGACCTGGACCTGTATGACCTGTACAGCGTCGTTAGGCCGCATACTACAGAGGCGGTACATTGTATTCTCCCATCAACTTACCATATCAGGAGCCGACATGTCGCTCGTTTCGCTTGACGTATTTGTTATCAATCCTCATCTACAAGGCAACACACCCAATCCGGCCTTCACGGAACCGGATATCCGATGGCTTTTCGACGGCGCGAATAAGAGAAGTTTATCCAGATACTGGGCGGAGGTCAGCGGAGGGCTGTTCGAAATCGACGCCACTGTACATCCCGTACTCGATGTCGAGGTGTCGGCCGCATCACTTGCACTCCTGACCATGCCCGGCGGCAGGGCCGGCGGACTAGCGGAAGGCATACGTCTTCTCACCGAGGATGGACGAAAGTTCGAGGCGAATGGTAAGGCCGTCATCTTCGTCGGAGGGTTTACGGTGGACGCTGGAACAGGCTCTCCGATAGTCAACAACCAAATTTGGAGTGTCGCCTATTTCGACATGATTGGGGAGCATTCCTTCATGGCCCACGAACTCGGCCATGTCTTGGGACTCGGTCATCCCTACGACCTCCGACTCCCAGGCCCCGCAGTAAATCAGGAGTATTGCGATCCTGCCGACATCATGTCGGCGCAGTGGTGGGCAGGTAAGAATCCGACATTCACTGTCCCCGCGGTCCAGCGCGGATTCGCGCCGACTGCCGTGCTCTGGACGTTCTGCGGACCCGGCGCGTCACCGGTAACGTTCTGGCGCTATAGCCAGACCTTCCCCGCGATACCCAGTTGGGTCCGCAAGATCGACGTAGGCGCGCCGCCGAGCCAGATTACGATTTCGCGGGCCGGCCGCCCGATCTCCACCAACGTCCAGCTGATCGTCATGCCCGGCGACCGCGGCGCGAGTTGGTATTCGGTGCAATACAAAGCCAAGCAGGATTGGGATAGCCAGATCTATCCGCAGTTCGGTTCGGTGACAGGTATTCTGCAGGTGCACGAGCTACGGGATGTGGTCTGGCCCGAAGTCAACGGCACTGCACGCGTAGTTGTCGGGGCACCATGCCTTATTGTCGAACTCCCCCTACCCGGTGGCGACCTCGACTGGAGCAACGGGAGGCTGTCGCTGCGCGTCGAGTCCTTCAACGAGTTCTCAGTCAATCTTCTCGTTGGACACTGGTTACCCCAGTTGCGATCCCTATCGCTCGATCTCGCATCGGAGTCGACCTGGGTGAGCACCCAACCGAGTGGGGAGTCCGTGGAGATCTCTCGGACTGGGTTCCAGTGCCGGGTCCAGACCTACCAGGCCGAACTTCATTTGAGCCAAGCTACCCTCACGGCGATCGCGCAGTCCCGAGGCTTCGACAACCCAATCTTCCGATTCGAAGCTAATGGCCTGCCGTTGGGCGGGTGGGTCGCGGGGGCGACGCCCATCAGCGGTGCGGTGCACATCATGGTAACCCTGCGCCGACCGACGTCGCTCAAAACATCAATCGTCGAAAACAAGATGGTCCTCGTTTCCTACACCGTTAGTGGGAGCAATCTGACACTGACCACACAGGTCGGCGAGGGACAGTTCGACATTGCGGTGAAAGCGCTCGTCTCCGAGGCACCAGGCGACGACTCCACAGCCATCGAATCGACGGAGGTGGTCACTGTGACTACACGCAGCATCTCGCTCCCGGCGCGGGCGATACAGGACCAGACTGTGTGTCTCGTCGCCAATCTCAACGCCTCCCGGACCGACTGGCGCTGGATCATTCCACTCGAGGACCCCGAATGGCAGATAGCCCTCAACCTTCCGGAATTGTTGGCGCGGCGCAACTTTGCAGTGGTCGGGCCTGCCCTGATCCGTATCGTCGAGGGGGAAGCCCAAGGCTCACCAGCAGCAGCACGCCTCTTCGCCGACGCAGCGTCGCTTCTGGATGTAAGCCCGGAGTCATTGCGGGAAGTCGGGCGGCACTTCTCTTCGCCCTGCAAAGGCTAGAATAATTGGGGTCTACCATCGAATTTGCAGATGACGACCGTCAGTTGAAAGCGCAGCATATCTCGCTGACGGGGGTGTGGCTCTTGGGGTCGGCGGACTTGGCAACAGGTTTCGCTTGGGCCTGAAATGCCGCCCCTGTCATCCGCATCATCCAACACGCCTGCCGGGATGGTGCCAATCAATGAAGGGAGCCGACCCAGTTCGAGCGGGCCTTGGGGGCGTTGGGCATACCTGAATTGTGTCAGGTCTAGATAAGATGCACGGACTCTGCGTTCTGCCAACGGAAGTGGTAGAGGACAACGCAGCATGCTATCAATATAGACCCCAGAATGTGGTATCGCCGGGCCTGGGCGTGCAGTAGCACGCCACCGCAGGATCTCACTGGCACGGCCACCCCGCTAATAGTTCTTCAAATAATTCAACAATCCTACCACCCGATCCTTGATAAGGGTGGTCCGGTAGGCGCCCTTGGACAGCGCAGACGAGGTGCCAAAATTCGCAACCGTCCAGTTGCTCGCGATAAACATGAACTCTGCATCACGGTACTGAATCCAGTGCCGTTGCGATACGGTTAGCGCCCGTTTGGGCGCCCCCTTCAATTTTTCCATCAGTGCTGAATAGGCCTGGTTGAGTTCCTGATCGAGGAATTGCTCGTAGTGCCGATACGCAAGAACCGTCTCGCGCTCAGTTTGGGCTTGCTGATAGATCACGGTCTCGTATTTTTCACTGCGAGCCTGGAACTCTGAAACGAGGTCTGCGGCGTCCGGATTGTCAAGGGCAACGCAAAGCGCGCCATGAGTCATCAGCCATAGCGCCGCCACAAAGTTGGTCAGCCCGGTTGTTGTTAGACGAGCCATGTCACCACCCGCTGTAAATGCCTTGAGAATAAATCGACCACTCGCATTGCCGTCGGTTAGTGAGTCCTGGCATCACCTTCCCCTGGGACTTGTTCCATGCCTTCCAGGCGGCTTCGAGATTTTTGTACTGGGTGTGGGCCTTAGTGTCATTGATCAGCGCGACGACCGAGGAGCCAGAGAACGCATCTGGCCCAATGTTGAACGCAAAAATGACCAGGGCGTCGAACTGGTTTTGTTTCAAACGGACCTTTATGCTGGCGCGCACGGTGTTGACAAACGGGGCGAGGTCTCGACTAAACAGCGCGTCGGCAGTGGGTGCAGTAATCCCATTCTTGTAAATGTCCCATTCGCCCTTTGTGATCAGGTGGCCATAGCCAATCGTCGCGCCCTCGATCCAATCCGAGATCTCCTTGCCCGTTTGGTCGTTGTAGGGCTTCAGGTGAAGTCGTTCGACCTGCTTAAGCAGCGTCAATCCTTGTGCGCTGAACTCCGCATTGTCAGTAGCCCCCTTCGGGTTTGCCGCGGAGCTGTCCATGGACATGCCGACCGGTGCCGGCGACGGGGTGTCTGTTAACGGCAGCGTGCCCTTGTCGATTTCAGATACATTGCTGCCGATGCCCAAGGGGCCAGGAATCTGTGAGCCAGCCATGTTTTTGCTCCTTTCGTTTAATGGAAACCGCAATCTCGGAAAACCGGTGCGGCCAGTCCTCTACCCTAGCACTTTCCCGCCCGACTTGCTGCACCTCCGAGGTAATCGGCGCCACACGGACGAATCGCCCTTCCGCTAACGCGGCGGCAAGGTATAGGAAGCATAAACGGTATATTTTCCCGAGAGCAAGGGTATTCCCTCACCAACCGAGCCCTATGACATCACAAAATCGACAGACCAACGTCATTCCTCACCCCTCTGGAGGAGTAATTTTGGCTGAAAATCCGCTGAAAAGGGTGCGCTGGGGGATGGCGGTCAGCCGCGTAGGGCGGATTCCACCCGCCATAAACAAGGTCATAAAACGGCTATCCTCACCATGTGCGTGAAGGCGTATTGACTTCTAAATGGTCGGGAAGATACCTTGTCGAGAGTTTGGTGAAGCGGTTGGTTCATGGCGGGCGGAGCCCAGCATGGCTCATTCCATCATGGCACTTTTGATGCCGTTTGCGGCACCTTCGCCGCAGCCTCGGAACGGAAAAGTCCATTTCATTCGCAGGGTGATTATGAGAGCAATTATTGCGCTGTTTGTTGTTATCTTTTCTGGGTGCGTCGTAATCAACAGAGAACCTACCCGCCCCGTTAAGATGGAAAAAGGTTCTGCGGTTGATTTAAGAACACAACTTGATGCGGCAGAACTTGTTTGGAGCTCAATGCAAAGGCTAGGTTGCCGTCAAACAGATGTTATTTTCCCCGAGGTGTTAGAAAAAACCCCAGATTTTCAAGCGGGCAAAGGTTATGTGATCCAAGGGAGCGTCAAAGAACGATGGGTTGCGCATGGTTGCAACATGAAGGTTCCTTACATTGTTGACTTCACCGCAAACAAAAAGAATGAAGGGGGTACAGATGTTTATATTCGTCGAGAGTCTGGGGGTAGCTATTGATCCGGCCAGATGAAGTTTGAAGATTTCATGCGGCATATTTCACGCGAGAATCCTGAAAGTATTTCTTGACGCGTTCAGGCGATTTTTCCAATATCTGCATGTGCTCGGTTGTTGCTGCTTTCAGTTTTGCCTTGGTGCGAACGTGTACTTTTGTATAAATGGCTTGCTTCAAGTCTGCGTTAAGCCGCTCTTCCGGGTTCAGCTCTGGACTGTAGCTGGGCAGGTAAAACAACTCGATCTTGTCTTTATGCTCTTCCACCCATTTCTTGACCGGCTTGCTGTGATGCACACGCAAGTTATCGAGAATCAGGAACACTTTCTTCGCCGCGTCTTTGATCAACGCCTCCAGAAACTCGATCAACTTATCCGAGTTGAATGCCTCATCAATAATCATCCAGCGTGTCTTACCTTGATTGGTGACGGTGGCGATCATCGACAGTTTATGGCGCGCACCACCCACCGCAAAGGTTACCGGCGTTTTTCCAGCCGGTGCGTAGCTACGACCGCGCACATCGGTGTTCACTACCGCCGTCTCGTCGCCCCAGTGAATCTCGGCACCCTCGCCCTTGGCGCGTTTCTCAATGGCGGGGTATTCCTCTTCCAGCCAGTTCTGCACTGCCTCCGGGCGTTGCTCGTAGGCCTTCTTGATCGGCTTTTGCGGGGTGAACCCCCAACGTTTGAGGTAGTTTCCAACGCCACGCACCGATAGCTTGATTCCGCATTTGCGCTCAATCAGCTGCATGACAGCGGCACGGTTCCACAGCGCAAATTCCATCTTCAGCTGTTCCGGGCGCTTGTCGCAGATGATTTGCCGAACCAGCCGTTCTTGCTCGTCAGTCAGGTAACGCCCTTCGCCACCTTGCCTGCCGCGTGGCGTGGGTTTAATTGTGCCCGCTCCGTCCTGTTCATATCGGTCAATGATGCCACGCACGGTCGGGTAGGAAAGCCCACTCAACTCAACAATATCCATCACGCCAAGCCCTTTGCGATGCAATCGCACGACCTTCTTACGCCGCTCGTGCAACCGCTCCAATGTCTGAAATCTTGCATCTTCTTTGTCCATGCGAATCTGACCAGGGCGCTCGACAAAAGTTCAATCTTCATCGTGCCGAGTCTATAAGCTAACGTAGCCTGATGTCGGCGCTCGATGCGGCACGCGTTTCTGGTGTTTGATGGGATCCGTAACGATGGGCGTAGAGTTTGGTGAATTCCGCGCCGAGAAAGAAGATTTGCGCGGAATAGTAGACCCACAGCAGCCCCGCAATCGCCGATCCTGCCGCGCCGAACGCGGAGGTGATGGGGGTGTTGGCGAGGTAGAAGGCGATCACTGATTTGCCGAGAGTGAAGAGCAGTGCGGTGATCGCCGCGCCGATCCAGACGTCCTTCCAGGCGATTCGGATGTCGGGCAGCAGTTTGTAGATGGCGGCGAACAGTGCCGCGATGGTGCCGCAAAACAGGACAAAATTCAGAACCGCTACCACATGGGTTTTTTCCGGCAGTAAATCGGTGTGTTGTTCGATCGCGGTGAGCGCGGTGCTCACGGCGAGCGATGCAAGCAGCAGCAGGCCGATGATCACGATGATGCTGAACGATAATAGCCGTGTTTCGATCATGTCCAGCATGCCCCTGCTCGAAGGTACCCTGACGCCCCAGATGTGATCCAGGCTATTCTTGAGTTCAACAAAGACTGTGGTTGCGGTAATGAACAATGTGGCCAGGCCTACAATCACTGTGGCAAGCCCTGCCATGGGGTTGCGGGCGCTTTCGATGATCGACTGGATGATGGTGGCGCCCTGTTTGCCGATCAGCCCCTGAATCTGTGCGACGAGTTGCCCTTCCGCAGCCTGCTGGCCAAAAAATACGCCAGCGATGGCGATGACGATAATCGATAGTGGTACCAGTGAAAACAGGGTATAAAACGCCAGTGCCGCACCCATGCTCGCTGCCCGGTCGTCGAGCCAGGCGAAGAAGGTGTCGCGCAGCAGGTGCCAGATTTCGTGGTAGGGCATAAGGGGGATTATCGATCTCTGTTTTTAGGATTATAGATCATCTGCGTGTTCAGGTGACCTGGATTAGCCTGATAGGTTATCCTTGCCTTTTTGAAATCCAGATAACTTTCCCTGACCGTACAGGGCATGGCGGTGGGTGTTTATATGCAAGGGCGGGATAATGAAAGTTTTAATCATTGGTAACGGCGGGCGTGAGCATGCGCTGGCGTGGAAGGCGGCGCAGTCCGCCAGAGTGGAGCAGGTGTATGTCGCGCCCGGTAATGCGGGTACGGCGCGTGAGCCGAAGGTGTGGAACGTAGCGATTGCGGTGGATGACATCGCCGGGCTGTTGGCTTTTGCGCGGGACAGTGGCATCGAGTTGACCATTGTCGGCCCCGAGGTGCCACTGGTATTGGGGGTGGTGGACACCTTCCGCGCTGCCGGGCTGCGTTGTTTCGGGCCCACGCAGCAGGCCGCGCAACTGGAGGGATCCAAGGCCTTTGCCAAGGATTTCATGGCGCGTCATGGCATCCCCACGGCAGCCTATGGCAAGTTCACCGATGTGACGGAGGCCGTTGCCTATGTCCGCCAGTTAGGCGCCCCTTTGGTGGTCAAGGCCGATGGGCTGGCGGCGGGCAAGGGCGTGATCATCGCCCAGACCACTGCGCAGGCCGAAGAGGCCGTACGCGATATGCTGGCGGGCAATGCCTTTGGCGCGGCGGGCCACCGGGTGGTGATCGAGGAATACTTGCGGGGCGAGGAAGCCAGCTTTATCGTCATGGTGGACGGCGAGCACATCCTGCCACTCGCCACCTCGCAGGATCACAAGGCCCGCGACAACGGTGATCATGGCCCTAACACCGGCGGCATGGGCGCTTATTCCCCCGCCCCGGTAGTGACGCCGGAAATCCACGCGCGCATCATGCGCGAGGTGATCGAACCCACGGTGCGCGGCATGGCGCAGGAAGGTGTGCCCTACACCGGCTTTCTCTATGCCGGGGTGATGATCGCACCTGACGGTAGTCCCAAGACGCTGGAATTTAATTGCCGCTTTGGCGACCCGGAGACCCAGCCGGTGATGATGCGGTTGCGTTCGGATCTGGTGGCATTGTGCGAGGCGGCGCTCGATGGGCGTCTGGATCAAGTGCAGGCTGAATGGGATCCGCGTCCGGCGCTGGGTGTGGTGCTGGCTGCGGGCGGTTACCCGGATGCCTACCGCAAGGGTGATGTGATATTCGGCCTGAATAAAAAAGAGCCGCAGGACAGCAAGATCTTCTACGCCGGTGCTACGGAAATGGAGGGTGATGTCATCACGGCGGGAGGGCGGGTGCTATGCGTCTGCGCGCTTGGCGCCAATGTTTCCGAAGCCCAAACGCGCGCCTATAATCTGGTGAAGCAGGTCTCCTGGAAGGATATGTATTACCGCACGGATATAGGTTATCGTGCCATGGTGCGTGAAAAACCGTGAATTTCTGGCGTCTCAAGCAAGCCGCGCGTGAGCTGCGCGAGGGCGGGGTCATCGCTTATCCCACTGAGGCGGTGTACGGTCTGGGGTGTGATCCGCTCAATGCGCAAGCGGTGCTGCGCCTGCTGGCGCTGAAAAACCGCCCCATGGAAAAGGGGTTGATCCTGATCGCCAGCGACTTCCAGCAACTTACGCCGTTTGTTTGCCCGCTTGATCCTATCATCATGGACAAAATCAACAGCACCTGGCCTGGCCCCGTTACCTGGTTGCTGCCCACCAAACCGGAAACCCCGGCCTGGCTGCGCGGCGCGCACGACACCCTTGCGGTGCGTGTTACCGCCCACCCGCAGGCGGCGGCGTTGTGCAGGGCATTCGGCGGCGCTATTGTTTCCACGAGCGCCAATCCGGGCGGGCGCAAACCCGCGCGCAACGCCTTGCAGGTGCGTGGCTATTTCGGCGATACCATCGACTGCATCCTGTCCGGCGCGGTAGATCCCCGGAGAAAACCCAGCGAGATCCGTGATGCCGCAACCGGCAAGGTTGTCCGGCCGGGTTGAGGTGTGCTGTCCCCTGCCGCTTTTAGGTGGCGGGTTCAAAGTAGGGTGCGCCGTGCGCACCAATTCATTCGCCGGGCCCATGGTGCGCATGGCGCACCCTACTTTGAAGGGTGCGTGTCAGCTTACTCCGCCCATCCTGGCACATGGCGGCGCGCTGTGCGCAGTTCGGCGTCGAGGGCTTGGTAGCCGGGTTCTTTTTTTTCCACCAGCGCCCAAAACTTCGATGAATGATTGAGCTGGACGGTGTGGCACAATTCATGGACGAGCACACAACGCACCAGGGGCGCGGGGAGGAACAGCAACTTATAGTTGAGGTTGATGTTTTTTTGCCGGGAGCAGCTTCCCCAGCGGGTTTTTTGCCCCCGGATACGCACCTGGCGAAAGGGCAGGGCGGTTTCGTGGCTGATGTGTTCCAGCCAGGGCCGCAGGTGCGTCTGGCCTTTGCGCGCCAGCCACAGCCTCAGAACGGATTTGCACAATGAGGTGTTGTCCACGGCGCCGCGCACAATCAGCCGTGCGCCATCACTTTGCGACAATGTTACGCGGCTTGAATCAGCGGCCTGGTACTCGACCTGCCAGATCTCGTCTATCGCTTGCATGGCAATGGTGTCGGGAAGGGTGTCGTGAGCGTTCTGCGCGAGCCATGGCCGTTGCTCGTTGACCCGTTGCAGGGTCTTGTCAATCCATGCCTGTTTCTCATGCACCAGCGCTGGAATGCGCCGACAATCAAAGCCGCGCGGCACCACCACCTCCACCTGCCCCAGCGGCGAAATCTTCAGGCAGACGCGCCTTGCCTTGGCGCTTTCCCGGATAGAGTAAGCGGGCGATTCTTTAAACATCACTTACTGCGCCGTCTCGCGTGTATGCCTGATCTTAGGCCAATAGATATCGACATTGAACGACGGGCTATGGGCTGGGGTGTGACATTGCGCGCACATCTTTTCGCGCGGCCAATCGGCATTTCCTACTGGCTTCGCGCCACTTGACGCAACATGTGCCTGAGCCGGGCCATGACAAGACTCGCACTGCACATTGCTCAGATTGCCGGTGGTGTCGTCGTCGATGAAGCCGCCGGGCTTGTTGAACCCTACGGTGTGACAGACGATGCAGTTGGGATCAAACGCCTTGTTGACCCGGCGCAGCGTGCCATAGGCATGGGCGTGACGGCTCGCGTGCCAGATCTTGTGCTGCTCGGCATGGCAGCTTTGGCAGGCCTGCGCCCCCACATAGGGACTCTCTCCCGCCTGCTGCGCCTTGGTGATCTTTACGCTCTTTTGGTAATCCGCCTCGACCTGGGTGTTGTATTGCTTGTACCAGGCCTTTAGGCGCGGCGCATCGGGGATGGTTTTGGGCAGCGGAATGATCTTGTGCTGCCATGACTGGATTGACCCTGCACTGTCCAGCGCGATGTCGAGCCGTCCCAGGCGCATGCCGCGCGACCCCGGTTGCAACACCAGGGTGTTATCCACCTTTTTCGGTTCGCTGTATTTTTCATAGGCAGAGCGGATCAGCAGGATGTCCACCTGCTGCAAGGGCAGCAGGCGGCGCGCGTCATCCAGCGTTAGTGTGGTGGCCAGTACCGTGAGCGCACCGCTTTGTTTGGCGTGTTGCAGGGCTTGTGCCAGCGCGGCGCCGTCGCTGCCCGGCGCTGTCATCGTGTGGGTTCCTCCCATCTGCTGGAGGGGCGACTCGCGGGGATCGATCCAGCTAAAAAAGGCCAGTGTCCTGCCGTTGCGCGTGATGTTCCGTCCGGTCTGGAAGGTGGCGTCACTCCAGTTGCTTGCCACCCACGGTAGCGTGTCATGCTTGATGAAATCCGTGCCGTAGGCGAGATCCGTCCATTGCACGCCAAGGGCGTCATAGTTGAGCGCCTTGACGCCCTTGAGGATGTATTCCCCCGTGAGCCGGTCATGCACCGACTCGCTGCGCAAGAAACCGCCGGACGAGACCAGGAACAGGCCAGGTTTTTCCTTGCGCAAGCGGTCTATCATGGTGGCCTGGCGCCGGATGCCGCCGAAATCCCCTTCCAGACTGCACCCGCAGGGCTCCAGCTCGCCGTCGAGATTGCCGGTGTAAATGAGGGTGATACCCTTCGTCCCCGCTGTGGTGGCCTGGCTGCTGAACAGCAGTGCGAATGCCAGTCCGAAGAAAATCGCCATGACGCTTTTTTTCATGATGTCCCTGTTACCCAAGAGTGAAACCTCTATCAGCCAGTCACGCTATTATCGGTGTTGGCGGCGGGGGAGGGAAGGGCAGAAACCAACGCCGGCGATCGCGCCCTACAAACTATCAAAAGCCGCAACCTGCCGGTGCTCCGCCGCTGCATCCGGAATCCCGTCCCGTACCAGCCACGCCGTCTGCATCCCGGCCGCGCGTGCCGCATCGAGCTCCTCCTTGATGTCGGAGAGGAACAGGATTTCGCTAGGGCCGGTATGCATGGCCTCTGCGATGGCGTGATAAGAGGCGGCCTCTCGTTTGTGGCCCGATGTGGTGTCGAAATACCCAGAAAATAGCGGCGTCAGGTCGCCATATCCGGTGTGCGCGAAAAGCAGTTTTTGCGCATGAACGGAACCGGAGGAGAAGATATAGAGACTCAAGCCTTGGCTTTTCCACTGCCTGAGTTTACGCACCGCATCTTCATAGACATGGCCCTGGAAGGCGCCATGCCGGTAGCCGTCCTCCCAGATCATTCCCTGCAGAGCCTTGAGGGGCGTGATCTTTTTGTCTTCATCAATCCAGCGGATGAGCTGCTCGATAGCCTGGCGGTCGTCAAGATCACTTCCCGCCGCTTGTTTTACGTCGTTCAGCAGCTTGCGTACGGCCGCATCATGCGCATGATCGTGCACAAAATCCGCCATGCGTTCCCTGGCATAGGGGAAAAGGACATCTTTTACAAAGGACAGCGAGGAGGTGGTGCCTTCGATGTCGGTGAGGATAGCTTTGATCATGTGTGGTTCCCAAGCTCCATTTTAATAGGCAAGGATATGCAAAAACCACGGGAAAAGAAATCTCCGCTCTATGGAGTGATGGGGGTATCCGGACTGTGCCGGTGATTATCCACCGTGAAGGTACGGGTTCAATCTAATAGCTATTTCAAAATATTGATATTATTAATTATTATTAAAAAGACTTTCTTGAGTTACCCCCATAGTTACCCCAAAATAGAGCCGGTTGCTATTGAACGATGTCAATCGTCCATCAATGCGTCAAAGGGGTTGGCCTTTTTCTTTGCCCCAACCTCGGCAGGTGTTGACTGGCTCGGAATCGGGTTTGTCATTCCGTGACAACCCCGATTTTGCGGATCAGTTGTGTCATTTTGTGACAGAACTGATAAATCTTTCCCGGTCGAAGTATTGGCGGCCTTGGCGATTTCGGTGCGGGTGCGGACTGGCACATTCTCCGTTTTGTCAATCTGTGACAGAACGGGATTTTCATTTTGTTTGAGTGTTTCAGCCTGCTTCGCCCGCCCGATTTCCATCTGCCGGTTTTTGGCCTGGTGCGCATAGGCACTATGTATCAGGCGTCATCGGTCAGCTCTTCGGTAGAGCCATCCCCATAAACATACCCCTCACAATTCCAGCCAGCGAGGCGCGCGAGGAAGGCATCAAACGCCAGCATCATAGTCTTGCGCATGTCATCTTCACCCATCCCCTTCACCTCTCTGGCGATTCTCGCCGGTTCGCCGCGCCAGTACTCGCGGGCGGCTACCACCATGGCGCGTATCTTCGGTTCGATCTTGTCCGCCGGGATCAGCGTTGAGCGCTTCTCCGCGTTCATCATTTCCAGCCGTATGCGCTGCTCTCTCGCCAGCAAGGCACGCTCCGTGGCGAGGTCGATCTCCTCGCCATTGACTACACCGGCGCCATGCCCAGCCGCAGATTTTCGCAGCCTGTGGATATAGGCGATACGCACCTCTGATAGCGTGGCCGATCCATGTTTAATACCAGCATGGGCGAGCACTTGGCGCACTGATCGCTCAGACATATCCAAATGCTCGGCCAACTCAGCTTGTGTGGGCGCGGCCTCTCGCATTTCGAGCGTGCGCGGAACGTTGGATTTTCTTGATGTCATAGGATGAACCCCCTTAGACTTACTCTAAAACTAGAGAAAAAATGGGTCGTTTCGCGCCGTATGGTAAAAACCCATGGAAGGACCCAAAATATTTTCGGTAAACTCGGCATGATCTTCATGCGCCAACACCACCAACCGGGGAAGTCTGAATCAGTCCCGGCCAGCGTTCCCGGCCATGCCGCCTATCTGGATCATCTGCCCCCGGTACATAGCCTTCGCAGCGCCGGGGTAGGTCGCGGATCGGCTCATAGCTCCGACTCGCCACAATCTCGCCACGCTTCGCCGCTTGGCATCGCCGGGCTATCAGGTTCGCGCATTGGCCGCAGGTGCGCCGGTCGTCGTCATCGGGCAGCGGTTGCGGTACTTCCTCCGTGCGCCCCAGGAAATACGCTCGCGCCACCGCATCGTGCTGGCACTGGCTCAATACATCGCCGATGATCTCTTGATCGGCCTCACCGATATGCGCCAGCCAGGCCAGGATTGCTTGCTCTTCGTCGTCGGTCAGGAGTGCAGTTTTCTCCTTCGGGAGCTTTGCGACACTTGCGACAGTTCGCCCGCTTTCCCTCTCGGGTGTCGCAAGTGTCGCAGGTGTCGCAGTCGCAAACCTTGCGGGTTCGTTCTTCCCACGGATCAGATTCGACAAGCTCATGACGCCACCCCCACCAGCGCCGGATTCACCTTGATGGTTTTCCGCCGCCCTTCTTGGGTCACTCGCACGCGGTCAAGCTCGTTCAATTCCCGCAGTGCCGTTACCAGTTTTTCCTTGTCGCGGATCGGCCCAAGCCGTTGCGCCTCTCTGGTCGGGACAAGGTGCGTCCGCTCCCGCCTGCAATACTCGATCAGCCAGTTATCCAGCCGCGCCGCATCCGCCAGTTCAGCCGGTAGCGCAAGCTCGCCGAAGAAGCGCCGCGCTTCGTTCATGTGCCATGCCGTGATTCGACTTGCGCCCTCGAAAGCGTCCAGGCCGATTGCACCGCCCGCACCCTCGAATATCTGGAACAGTGCCGCCAGCCGCGCCGCGTTGTCGGCGGATTTGCTCGCCACGTCCCGCACGTCGTAAAGCTCGCCGCCGCTGGATAACTCGCCCTCGATTGCATTGTGATATTCCACCCATGCCGCTTTTGCATCCGCCGTCAGGGGCAGCATGGGCGGGGTCAGTGCGCCATCGTCATCAATGGGGGCGGGTTGTTCCAGAATCGCGGCAATGCGCCGATGGAGTGCGGCAAGGTGCGGCCAGTTCGCGGGGGCTTCGGTGAATGACCGTTGCCCTTGGGTTGATTCAGGCCACGCCACAAGAAAGCGGGCAAGAAAGCCCGTGCCACGCGCCAGCGCCCCGGATCGGGCGAAGAATTCCTGCAAGGCCACAGTCAGCCGCGCACCGCGCACCGTGAAAGATTCCGTTGATCGCCGGTCAATGGTCAGGCTGGCGCCGTCCCAAAGCTGATTCAGCAAACCAAGATTGCGCATGACTGAATCCTTGCCCATGCCATGCGAACCGAAAACTATCCCAGCTTCGGCAGATACCACGCCACCCGACGGCCATTGTTTCGCCAGTCCATAGGCCAGCGCTTCGGGTGTTGCATCGGCATAGAGCAGGCGAGGGATTCTTGGCGCTTCCGGCTTGTCATGTTCCAGATCGCGCAAGGTAGATTCCACGCTATGCGTTGGCTTTCCGGTCTTGGCAAGCGTGCGGATATTCTCCTTGACGCCGCCCCGCTTGGCTTCCCATGCCTCGATTGCCGCCTTGTGGTCTTTCAGGATCGGTTTCGCGGCCTCGGCTTGCACTTCCTCATAGTCACGGATCGACTTGGTAAAAAAGCCGTCGCAGGTTGATTTGCGCTCACCAGAATCGGCAATGGTCAGCAGGAACAAACCGATAGGCCCATGCAGTTTTTCCGCCCGCTTCGCATCCGCATGGGCCTGGATCGCCAGCGACAGCGCCGCCAGTGCCGACGATGCCACCATAGGCAAAGGTGCCTTGACAAAGCCCGCCACCTCTTCAACCGCCGCGCGGATGGTGTCGGGTAGCGCGTCAACCGGATAGGGTTCAGGGGCTATTTTCGCGGTCAGTGGTTGCGGTTCAGGCCAGCCGTCAGAGTCGCCCGCTGGCGCGTTCCTTGCCGGTGCTTGGGCAGCCTGTAGAGCTTCTACGGTCGTGAGTGCGGCAATATCCGCCATCGTTGCGCTGGGGTTCGCCTTCAACCAGTCCACGGCATCACCCTTGGGCGGAAGGTTCAAGGCAGCCACGTCGATGATGCGCACCGTGCAATTCATTACCAACAGGGTAGAGGCCACGGCTTCCGCATAACGCTGCCCGGCCTCGTCATTGTCGGGCCATATCGTCACGGCACGTCCGACCAGCGGCCGCCAGTCGGCTTTCCCTGCGGAATCCGCCGCACCGCTGGTGGTGGTCAGCGCTCCGATTTTCAGCAGTTCATCAGCGCACTGCTCGCCTTCAACCACGATCACCTCATCACTTGGGCGGGCTGACAGATCATGCAGGCGGTACAGCGGCTTGTCGTCTGGGTATTCCGGCTCGCCTAACGAGTAACCTGCACCGTTCAGCTTCATGGGGCGAATCCACTTCTCACCAGTGAGGGGATTTTTCAGTCGAATGCGCCAGTACAGTGGGCCACCATCGCCGTCAGTGTAGCCTTCGCGGATCGCTCCATCCGCCAGACGCCGCGCGGCTTGCTTGGGAGTCTCGTTCATCGTGATTCCTCCCACGCTCCAAGTGACTTGGCCGCCTCGATGAAGCGCAATCCATGAAGCAGCATGTGAAAAGCCAGCACATCGCCACCATGCGCATTACACGCCATACAGCGAAATGCCCCGGTGTCGATCCGCACACGCAGGCTGGGTTGTGTGTCGTTATGGAAGGGACAAAGAGCGTTTTTCCATTCGCCGCCGCCGATCAGCTTCAAGCCCTGTTCGTGGTAATACTCGGCGGGAATAGGTAGAAGGTTGCGCTTGAATCCAAAAGGTTTGCGGGTGTGTTGTCCCCGCGTGGGGTGCGCGTAGCTCATAGTGGCGCCCCCTTAAACCGATTCGATCAGGGCGCGGATATCTTCCACCCGCCAGAATGTCCCACGCCCGTTGCCGATTTTTACGGGTTTTGGAAAACGTCCCGTCTTTACTCCGGCCCAGAAACAGGACTTTTTAACGGGAATGATAGGGAGAATCGGTGGGTTAGCTTTGGGGTCGCCAATAATTTGGGGCAGCTTTAAAAAGCCAGTTTCGGGTAGTTGTTTCATTTCGGGATAGCTCCTGTCCAAGTTGGTACAGAGCCATCCTAATTTTCCCGATAGAGAATAGGTGCCAATTGGCAAAGCTCGTTGCCACTGGCAGATGAATTACGTGTTCAGCAATTTCAACCCCGCGCTGATACTTTCTCGAATATTGGATTCACCAGTGCCGCGGCGATTATTTTCCTCAGGAAGAGCGTCAAGGATTGCTTGCACTGCCTTTGCAATCTGGTTTGCGTTTGGTTGTTCCCCGAGTTTGTACTTGTTCGATTTTTCCATCAGCAGCAGCGATAATGCTGCAACATGTTTCAGCAGCTTATCCCGCTCAGTGTCGCCCAGTGGCGCATCCCTGCCAGTTGATATATCGCGGGGAATGTAGTGGTCAAGTCTTTTTGGCCACGGTTTTATAGTCCATCCAATACTGCTTCTCTGCCGCATTCGGTGCCAGCCCACCGTTATGCGTGTG
>LNFM01014762.1_pt1 | contig 21868 bp, 26 predicted proteins | sample 596031 | NCBI WGS metagenome assembly LNFM01 (sample SAMN04254537, study PRJNA301005) | activated carbon metagenome | isolation source: dual media filters at the Ann Arbor, Michigan drinking water treatment plant | place: USA: Ann Arbor
TCGCGCGCTGGGCGGCGGAAGTCGCGGGCAAATAGAAAGGTCTTTCATGCCCCTGCGCAAGTGGCGGCCGCAGGACCTCGATGCCACCATCGAAACCTTCCGCCGCGCGGTGCATGAACTCGCCGCCGCGGATTACAGCCCCGAAGAACTCGAGGCCTGGGCGCCGCAGGAAGCCGACCATGCCGCCTGGAAACGGCGCATGGAAAACAGCCAGGGCTGGATTTTCGAGATCAACGGCAAACTCGGCGGCTTCATCACGACGGACGCGCCGGGCCACATCGACCTGCTTTATGTGCACCCCGATTGCAGGCGCATGGGGGTTGCCGCGGCGCTGCTGGAACTGCTGATCGCCGACGCCGGCGCAAGCGGCATCGGCACCCTCCGCACCGAAGCCAGCCGCACCGCAAAGCCCTTCTTCGAGCAGGCGGGGTTTCTGGTGATACGCGCGGAACGGGTCATGCGCAACGGCGTCGCGCTGGAACGTTTTGTGATGGAACGCGCCGGGTGAACCCGGGCGCGCGCCTCGCGGCAACGGCCGCTGTGCTGTGCGCCGCGATGTTCGGTGCGGCCTTCCTGATCAAGCGCCTGCCCTGCGGACAGGATCTCGAAGCCTGGCTCGCCCTGGGTCTGGGGGTGTGCCTGACGTTGATCGCACTGCCGTGGCTCATGCATCGCAAGGCTTCGGTGCCGGCGCGCAGCGGATGCAGCGCAGCTGCGCTGGTGGCGGGTATCGCCACCTGGGTCGCCGGCTTCCATTTCGCCGGAATTCCGCTGCTGTGTCGTTTGTTCTGACAGCCGCGTAATCCCGCGGTTTCGTAGCCCGGAAGTAGCGCAGCGAATTCCGGGACAGGTCCATGCAATGGTTCAGGACGGCCCCGGACTCCGGCCTGCGGCCGTCCTCCGGGCTGCTGACTGCAGGATTACCCCACCGCGGAATTGGAATGGAAAATCAGTCCCGCGTGTTCGCGCAGCGCGTGGAACCTGATCTTCGGCCACTGTTCCTGCGCGACATCGATCTCGATTGAATTGGCGGCGAGGAAGGCCGGCGCGCCGACGGCGTCATGCGCGACGCGGTGGGCGTTGGCGTCGATGAAGCGCTGCAGTTCACGGTCATCCTCGCAGGTGACCCAGCGCGCCGCCACGTAACGCGCCGGCGACAGCCGCGCCTCGCAGCCGTATTCATGTTTCAGGCGGTGCGCGACGACCTCGAACTGCAGCTGGCCGACGGCACCGAGCAACAGCAGACTGCCCGCCACCGGCTTGAACACCTGGATCGCGCCCTCCTCGCCCAGCTGCGCCAGCCCCGTCTTCAGCTGCTTGCTGCGCAGCGGGTCGGCCACCTCGACGGTCTGGAACAGTTCCGGCGCAAAAAACGGCAGGCCGGTGAACTGCAGGTCCTCACCCTCGGTCAGCGTGTCGCCCAACTGCAGCACGCCGTGGTTGGGGATGCCGATGATGTCGCCGGCGTACGCGTCCTCGACCTGTTCGCGCCGCTGCGACATGAAGGCCACCACCGAACTGGGCCGGAAAAACTTCTCGGTGCGGCAGTTCTTGAGCCGCATCGTGCGCTCGAAACGGCCGGAGCAGATGCGGATGAAGGCAACGCGGTCGCGGTGGCCGGGATCCATATTGGCCTGGATCTTGAACACCACGCCGGAGAATTTCGGCTCCTCCGGCGTGACTTCGCGCTGCAGGGCCTTGTGCGGCCGCGGCGGCGAGGCAAAATCAACGACGGCGTCGAGCACCTCGCGCACGCCGAAGTTGTTGATCGCCGAACCGAAAAACAGCGGCGTCTGCCTGCCGGCCAGGAATTCCGCGCGGTCGAATCCGGGCGACACGCCCTGCACCAGCTCCATCTCGCCTCGGGCATGGGTGAAGGTGTCGCCGAAACGCGAGGCGATCTCCGGATTGTCGATGCCTTCGATGATTTCATCGTCATCGCCGACGCGGTCCTCGCCCGCGGTGAACACGCGCATGCGGTCCGCGCGCAGGTCGAACACGCCCTTGAACTGCTTGCCCATGCCGACGGGCCAGGTGCAGGGCACGACCGGCATGCCCAGCGTGCGCTCGATCTCGTCGACGAGGTCGGTCGGCTCGCGCACCTCGCGGTCCATCTTGTTGATGAAGGTGATCACCGGTGTGTTCTGGGCGCGGCAGACCTGCAAGAGCCGCAGCGTCTGCGGCTCGATGCCGTTGGCGGCATCGATCACCATCAGCGCGGCGTCGACCGCGGTCAGCACGCGGTAGGTGTCTTCGGAGAAGTCGCGGTGGCCCGGCGTGTCGAGCAGGTTGATGACGCAATCCCTGAATTCCATCTGCATCACCGAACTCGCCACCGAGATGCCGCGCTGCTTCTCGATTTCCATCCAGTCCGAGGTTGCGTAACGCGAGGCCTTGCGCGATTTGACACTGCCGGCGATATGGATCGCGCCGGCGAACAGCAGCAGCTTTTCGGTCAGCGTGGTCTTGCCCGCGTCGGGGTGGGAGATGATGGCGAAGGTGCGCCGGCGGGAAACTTCTTTGTCGATGCTCATGAATGGCCTGCCTGGGGGTCCGCGCAGGATGCGCAGGACGTTTTGCGGGGCGCATTATATCGCGATAAATTTATCAATATAATCAAGTATTTATATACATACCCTGCAGCAGTAGAATGCAGGCATGAACACGGCACCCCGCTCCGTCGCTGACATCGAGGCCTTTGTCGACCTGCTGAAGGCCGCCTGCAGCGACGACAAGATCAACGCCACGCTGCGCCGGCTGCTGGAAATGCCGGATGACAGACGCCGGGGCGTGGTGCATGCCTGGGTCACCGACCTGCTGATCGAAGGCGCGCCGCGGGAATTCACGCAGGCCATAGGCTGCCTGATCGACGATGCGGTCGCCGAACGCGCCTACGAAACCATTTATCAATGCCGCAGGGAAGGCTGATCATGTTCGAAATAAAGACGCTGGGCCTGTTCGTCGCCACCGCGGTCGCTGAAATCGTCGGCTGTTACCTGCCTTACCTGTGGCTGCACAAGGGCGCCCCGGTCTGGGTGCTGCTGCCGGCCGCGGTTTCACTCGCGCTGTTCGTCTGGCTGCTGACGCTGCATCCGGCGGCCGCGGGCCGGGTTTATGCCGCGTACGGCGGCGTCTATGTCGCGACCGCCCTCGTCTGGCTGTGGGCCATCGACGGCATCCGGCCGACGACCTGGGATCTGCTGGGCGGCACGGTCGCCATTGCCGGCATGGCGATCATCATGTTCGCGCCGCGCCCGGCCTGAGCGCGAGCCTCAATAGGTGCCGGAGTAGGTGCCGCCGTCAATCAGGAAATTCTGCCCGGTGATGAAGGCTGCCTGCACGCTGCAGACATAGGCGCAGAGTTCGCCGAATTCATTCGGATCGCCGAAACGGCCGGCGGGAATCACCTGGCTGCGTTTGTCGAGGTACTGCTCCAGCGTCACACCCGCCTCCTTCGCATTGACCGTCAGCCGGGTCTTCAGGCGATCGGTCATGAACTGGCCGGGCAGGATGTTGTTGATGGTGACGTTGTGGCGCACGGTCTTGCGCGCGAGGCCGGCGACGAAGCCGGTGAGCCCGGAGCGCGCGGCGTTCGACAGCCCGAGTTCCTCGATCGGCGCCTTCACCGAGTTGGAGGTGATGTTGACGATGCGCCCGAACTTGCGCGCGATCATGCCGTCGACGGTGGCCTTGATCAGTTCGATCGGCGTCAGCATGTTGGCGTCGACCGCCTTGATCCAGTCCTCCCGGCTCCAGTTGCGGAAATCCCCGGGCGGCGGGCCGCCGGCGTTGTTGACCAGGATGTCGGGTTGCGGGCAGGCAGCTAGCACCGCGGCCCGGCCCTCGGGCGTGGTGATGTCGGCGACCAGCGCGGTGACCTTCACGCCGGAGGCCTTGCGGATGTCTTCCGCGGTTTTTTCCAGCGCCTCTCGTCCCCGCGCCATGATCGTGACATCGACGCCTTCACGCGCCAGCGACATCGCGCAGGCGCGTCCGAGTCCCTTGCTTGCCGCGCAGACCAGCGCGGTTTTGCCCCTGATTCCGAGGTCCATGCAATGCATCTCCCGTATCGAAACGAAAACCCGGTCATGCCGGGCGCATGTCAATGTAGCATGGCGAATCAGAAAATCATCCCGGGCGTATCATCACCGTCATGCCAAGCCGGTCATCAAACCGCAGTCTGCTGTACGGCATCGTGCTGGCCGCGATGCTGTCATGGGCGCGGCCGGGGTACACGCAGACATCACAAACCATAGATCTGCCCTCTCGTCCCGGCGTCACCCAGCGCATCCTCGTCATCACCCCTGAAAAACCGAAGGCCGCGGTGATCCTGTTCGCCGGCGGCGATGGCGGGCTGACCCTGCAGGCCGACGGCAGCATCCCGAAACTGGCCGGCAATTTCCTGATCCGCTCGCGCCGGCTGTTTGTCGAACAGGGCCTGACCACGGTGCTGATCGACGCGCCTTCGGACAAACAGTCCCACCCGTATCTCTCCGGCAGCCGCCAGACCGTGGAGCATGTCGCCGACGTCAACGCCGTCCCGGTGTGGCTGGTCGGCACCAGCCGCGGCACGCAGTCGGCGGCCTGGGTCGCAACCCAGCTGCCGCTGGCTTTCGGCGGACCCGACGGCATCGTGCTCACCGCCACCGTGCTCAAGGACCCGCGCAGCCGCGCGGTGCCGGAGATGGCGCTGGACCGCATCCGCATCCCGGTGCTGGTCGCGCACCACCGCGGAGATGCCTGCCGCGTCTGCCTGTTCAGCGACCTGCCGTTGCTGATGGAACGCCTGACGACGCCGCAGCGCCGGGAACTGATGGTGTTCGAGGGCGGCATCAGTGAAGGTGATCCCTGCCAGGCGCGCGCATACCACGGCTTCAACGGCATCGAGCGCGAAGTTGTCACGCGCATCGCGGCCTGGATCACCGCGCCCTGATCCCGCGGCCGGCGGCGATGCCTTCGTTATAATCGCCGCTCCCATTTCCGGAACAGACCATGCATCTCGTGATCCAGGGCGCGGACATCGAAACGCGCGACCTCAAGTCGCTGGCGAAACTGTCGGGCGCCTCCGCCATCGACCGCCTCGCCGACACCGCCTTCCGCCTGCGCGGCGCGCAGCCCGCCGCCGGCATCGCCGAACATTGCGCGGCGGCGAAACTCGACTTCGGCTTCGTGCCCGAGGGCCGCAGGCTCGGCGACTTCCGCCTGCTGGTGATGGACATGGATTCGACGCTGATCACGATGGAAACCATCGACGAACTCGCCGACATGGTCGGCATCAAGGCCGAGGTCGCGAAAATCACCGAACGCGCGATGCGCGGCGAAATCGAGTACGACCAGAGCCTGCGCGAACGGCTGGCCCTGCTGAAAGGGCTGGATGAATCGGCGCTGCAGAGGGTCTACGACGAGAGGCTCAAATTCTCTCCGGGCGCGGAATACATGCTGGAGACGGTGCGCCGCGCCGGCATCCGCACGCTGCTGGTGTCCGGCGGCTTCACCTTCATGACCGACCGCCTGAAGTCACGCGTGCAGCTCGATTACACCCATTCCAATGTGCTGGAAATCAGCGGCGGCAAGCTGACCGGCAATGTCATCGGCGGCATCGTCAATGCCGAGGCCAAACGCAGGGCACTGCTGAAAGTGGCGGAAGAACTCGGAATAAAACGGGAACAGATCGCGGGAATCGGTGACGGCGCCAACGACCTGAGATTCATGGCGGAATGCGGCGTGAGTTTCGCCTACCGCGCGAAGCCGGTGGTGCGCGAGCAGACCACCTATGCCATCAACCACAGCGGGCTCGATGCCCTGCTCTGGCTGCTGTCCGCCGAAAACGACTAAAATATCAATAAAATCAAATACTTATAAAAATTACGGCGGGAAACGATAGAAGTCGCGATTGAGCCAGGCGACGATGTCCTCGATCTCCTGTTTGCTGAACTTCGGATTCATCCGGTCATTCCAGCGTTCGGTTTCCTTTTTCAGCGCGGCCAGGGTCTTCACCTTCGCCCGCGACGGCGCATAAAGTTCGGTGCCGTGGCAGCCGAGACAGTCCTGGTGCAGTTTTTCGCCGCGCACCGGATCGCCGGCGGCATGGCCTGCCGTCACCACGCAAATGAGCAGCAGCGCAGGAAGCCCTTTCACGGCGTTCCCTTCAAGCGCGAATAATCGATCAGCTGCAGGCCGCGCATCTGCGCACGTTCCTCCATCACCCGCACATGTTCCGCGCGCAGGCGCTCGCGCTCCTGCGGAGTCCCGGCCCCGCGCAGCCGCAGGCGGTACTGTTCGCGCTCCTGTGAGGTCATCAACTCGGAACCGGGAATGATTTCGCGTTGCAGCTGCTGCGGCTCGGCGGCCGCAACCGGCGCAGCCGCAAGCGTGATCAACGCCGCCAGACACAGGGATGTCAGAACCCGGACATTCATGACGCGATTGTGCCGCCTTTGCAGCCGGAGGGCTTGATCTGCGTCAACCGGGTCCCGTCCCGGCACCGCAATCCGGCCCGATCAGTAGACGGGATAACTGCCCCGATCACCCAGGCCATAGGGCCGCATCAGCCCGGCAACGTCGTTGCAGAGGCCGTAGATGAAGGGAAAACCGTCGCGGCCCGGCGTCAGGAAACGCAGGTCGCGGAACCAGACACAGAGTTTGCCGTCTGCGTCGTCAATCCGGTGCAACACCGGATAGGCGGAGAACCAGCGGAAAAACGCGAAGTCCTGGTGCTCGAATACCGCGCGCACCGCGGCGCGTTCACCGCCGTTGCCGAAACGCGGGCTGTATTCCCACACTGCCCTGTCGAGCGGTTGATACACGGCGTCGAGCCGCGCGATGAGGCCCGCCTCCGGACCGGCGGACTTTGGCAGGTCGCGGCGGACATTGATGTGGCTGTAGTGATAACCCTCCGCATCCTCGATCACCACCATCCAGTTTAAGGGCGACACCGGGCGCGGCAGCGCATTCACCGCGACCGCGCGGATGCCGGCAGCCTGCGCATGGCGTTCGCCAAAGTCGATCGCCTGCTGCAGGGCGGTGTATTGCAGGCCGACATAGGAGGCCAGCAGCAGCAGGCCGGCAACGGCCGGAATGCGCGAACGCCGCCAGACCAGCGAGGCCAGCAGGCCGGCGACAATGATGCCGCTGAACCAGAGGTCGATGATGAAGGTGGTGCCGAGGCCGTGGCGGTAATCCGAGAACGGCGCAAAAATCATCGTGCCGAAGCTGGTGATCCAGTCGCCGGTGATGTGCGCAGCCAGCGACAGCGCGACCACCGGTGCATAGGTCTTCCAGCCCGGCCCCTTGCGCCAGAGCAACGCGAGAAGCAGTGACAGCAGGATCGTCCACAGCGGCAGCATCACCAGCGAGTGGGTGATCCCGCGGTGATGGTAGAGGTAGGCCAGCGGCGAAATCCACGAAGCGACGACATCGATGTCGGGAAATGCACCGACGGCAAAACCGATGCCGACACGGCGTGCCAGCGGCAATGCGGGTTTTTCGAGGCCGGCAGTGGCGCGCGCCAGCAACGCGCCCGAGAGGGCGTGGGTCAGGGTATCCATTACTGCAGTGCGGAGCGATGAGTGATGAACGATGAGCGGAACTTCAAGATAACCGGCCTTTGTTCATCGCTCATCGTTCATCACTCATCGCTGCCCTATCAGTCCCAGCGCTCATCACGCACCTGTATCTGTCCGTCCTCGATGCGTAACGGGAACCTGGCGGTCGGCTCGTAGGCCGGCGCCGACAGCGCATCGCCGGTGCGCACGCAGAACCGCGCGCCGTGGCGGGGGCAGATGACCTGGTCGCCGTCGAGTTCGCCGCTGGCCAGTTCGCCGCCGTCGTGGGTGCAGACATCCTCGATCGCGAAATATTCGCCGCCGAGGTTGAACACCGCGACGGCCACGCCGTCGACATCGGCAACCTTGCAGCTGCCGGGCGCGATCTCGCCCACCGCGGCGACGGTGATCCAGTCCGCCATGATTACACCGCGACGACTTCGAGGTCGGGCTCGATCTGGCGCACCAGGCTTTCAATGCCGGCCAGCGTGCCCGACAGCGAACTCGGGCAGCTGCCGCAGGCACCCTGGTAATGCACCGACAGCTTGTTGCCCTCGAGGCCGACGACATAGAGGTCGCCGCCGTCGTTCTGCAGGTACGGCCGCACCTGCTCGTCGAGCGCGGCGTTGATTTTGTCGAGTCGTTCGCGGTCTTCCGGACTCAGCTTTTCCGGATCCAGCGCCTCGCCCGCCTGCTCGGCCAGCTGCGCCGACTGCGCATCCGCCGTGGGGGCGTCGCGGATCGGCACTGCCAGCTTGCGCATCAGTTCCTGCCAGTCGGCGCCGCCATCCTGGGTCACGGTGACCCAGTGGTCGACGTAGAACACGTTGGTCACGTGTTCAATGTCGAACAGCGCCATCGCCAGCGGATCCCCCACCGCCTGTTCGGGTTTGTCGTACGAGCGGGTGATGCCCCAGGTCAGCGGCTCCCGCAGGATGAACTTCATCGCGTTGGGATTGGGTGTCGGTTCGATTTCGGCGATTTTCGGCATGGAATGAGCGCTTAAATGCGCATGCGGTCATCAGACCGGATGCGCGCAAATATTTCCCCTCTCCCATTGGGAGAGGGGTCAGGGGTGAGGGGGGATCCATCCCGCCAGAATAAACTCAAGATCCAGTCCTATTCAGTGGATGCGGTTTCGCTGCCGGCGAAGGCGGCGTGCAGCGTGTGCCAGGGCAGGATCGCGCACTTCACCCGCGTCGGCAGGTCGCGCACCCCGGAGAATACCGTCAGGCGTCCGAGGTGATGCGGCCCGGCCGGATCGAGCTTGCCGGTGGTCATGTCGCGGAATTCCTGCACCATGGCTTCGGCATCGGCGCGGGTCTTGCCCTTGACCGCGGCGGTCATCATCGAGGCCGAGGCCTTGCAGATCGCGCAGGCTTCGCCTTCGAAACCGACGGCTTCGACCTGCTCGCCGTCGAGTTTCAGCGACACATGGATGTGGTCCCCGCACAGCGGGTTGAGCCCTTCCGCCTGGGCTTCTTGTTGTGCTCGAGGATCATTTCCTGGTAAAGGGTGCGGCTGTCCATGATCAGATCAAAAATCAAAAACAAGCCACAGAGGACACAGAGAGCACAGAGAAAACCCGGGTTTGCCGTTCTCTGTGTCCTCTGTGCCCTCTGTGGCTAGAGGTTTTAAGGTTTTTTTCATGCAAACAGTTTCTGCACACGGCCCAGAGACTCGACCAGGGCATCGACTTCGGCAGTGGTGTTGTAGAAGGCAAATGACGCGCGGCAGGTCGCCGGCACCTTGAAACGCTGCATCACCGGTTGCGCGCAGTGGTGGCCGGTGCGGATCGCCACGCCGTCGTCGTTGAGCAGTGAACCGACATCGTGCGGATGCACCCCTTCGACCGCGAAGGACAGCACGGCGGCCTTTTTCTCGGCAGTGCCGATCAGGCGCACGCCGGGCATGCGGTTGAAACGGTCGGTGGCGTAATCGAGCAGGTCGGTCTCGTGGGCGGCAATGCGCTCGATGCCGATGCCGCTCAGGTAGTCGATCGCCGCGCCGAGCGTGATCGCCTCGCCGATCGGCGGCGTGCCGGCCTCGAACTTCGCCGGAATCGGTGCGTAGGTGGTTTTCTCGAAAGTGACGGACAGGATCATGTCGCCGCCGCCCTTGTAGGGCTGCATTTTCTCGAGCAGCGCCGCCTTGCCGTAAAGCACGCCGATGCCGGTGGGACCGCAGAGCTTGTGTCCGGAAAAGGCGTAGAAATCGCAGTCCAGCGCCTGCACGTCGACTTTCAGGTGCGGCGCCGCCTGGGCACCATCCACCAGCACCGGTACGCCGTGTTCATGGGCGATGGTGATCATCTCCCGCACCGGCGTGATCGTGCCCAGCGCATTCGAGACATGGGTCAGCGCGACAAACTTGGTGTTCGCGTTGAACAGTTTCCGGTATTCGTCGACCAGCAGTTCACCGCGGTCATTGACCGGCACCACGCGGATTTTCGCGCCCTTCTCTTCGGCGACCATCTGCCAGGGCACGATGTTGGAGTGGTGCTCGAGCGTGGTCAGGATGATTTCGTCGCCGGCGCCGAAGAACTTCCGTCCGTAACCCTGGGCCACCAGGTTGATGCCGTCGGTGGTGCCGCTGGTGAACAGGCATTCGCGCGGCTCGGCGGCATTGATGAAGGCCTGCACCTTGTGCCTCGCCTTTTCGTATTCGGCAGTGGCGGTTTCCGACAGGTAATGCACCGCGCGGTGGATGTTGGCGTGCTGCGCCTTGCGGTAGAGGTTCCAGCGGTCGATCACCGGCTGCGGCATCTGGCTCGAGGCCGCGTTGTCGAGGAACACCAGCGGCTTGCCGTTGACCTTGAGTCCGAGGACCGGGAAGTCGCGGCGCAGCGCGGCAACATCGAGCGGCGCCAGCAGCGGGTCACGCGCGGTCATGCACCGGCCTCCGTGCGCGCCATCACATATTTCTCGAGTTGCGCCACCAGCGACGGCACCGGAATGCGGTCGATGATTTCGGCGCCGAAGGCGTAGGTCAGCAGGTTGCGCGCCTGCGCTTCCGGCAGGCCGCGGCTCTTCAGGTAGAACAGGTGATCGGCGTCGAGCTGGCCGACGGTCGCGCCGTGGGCGCACTTGACGTCGTCGGCGAAAATTTCCAGCTGGGGCTTGGTGTCAACCCGCGCCTTGTCCGACAGCAGCAGGTTGCGGCTCTGCTGGGAGGAATTGGTCAGCTGCGCGCCCTCGCGCACGAACACCTTGCCGTTGAACACCGCGTGCGCGGCGCCGCCGACGATGGTCTTGTGCGACTGCTCGCAGGTACCGTTGGGCCTGGTGTGATCCATCAGCGTGTGCGTGTCGGCCAGCTGGCGGCCGCCGATCAGCGCAATGCCGTCGATCTGCGCATGCGCGCCCTCGCCCGCCTGGGTCACGCTCAGGTTGTTGCGCGACAGCCTTGCGCCGAAAGTCACGGCATGCGACAGGTAACGCGCGTCCTTCGCCAGCGTCACTGCACAGCTGCCGATGTGGAAGGCCTGGCTGTTTTCGCGCTGCAGCTTGATATGGCGCACCGAAGCATCCGGCGCCACTGCAATTTCGGTCACGGCATTGGTCAGGCAGGCCTCTTCGCCCAGCGCCACGTAATCCTCGATGACGGCGAGCTCGCTCCCGGCGTCGGCAAGCACCAGGCAACGCGGGTAACTTGCAGCGCCCTTGCGGGTGGCCACGAACAGCAGGTGGATCGGCGCTTTCAGTACGGCGTTTTTCGCTGCATGGATGAACACGCCGTGCTGCAGGAAGGCGGTGTTCAGCGCCGCAAACAGGTCATTGTCGTTTTTTACCAGCTGCGCGAGATGCTGCTCGATCAGCGCGCCGTGTTTTTTCAGCGCATCGGCCAGCAACTCCACAGTGACGCCCGCTGGCAGGGAACCCGCCTGCGACAGCGCCGGCACGTGGATGCCGTCCACGAACACCAGCCGCACCGCAGCCTCGGCCACCGCATAAGCGGCAATGTCGGCCGCGGACACATTTGCCGCCGCGGCAACCGGCTGGAACTGCAGCCGGGTCAGCGGCGTCAGGTCGGTAAAACGCCATTCCTCGTCGCGGGTGGTCGGCACCGCCAGCGCATTCGCGCGCTCCAGTGCCGCGGCGCGCCGCGCGTCGAGCCAGGCGGCGGGACTTTTCGGCACCGCGCCGCTGCCGGCCAGCAGCGAGGCCACATAAGGATGAACTGCCGTGGTCGTCACGCTGCCGCCTTTTTGCCGTCGAGCAGCCAGTCGTAACCGCGCTCCTCCAGCTCCAGCGCAAGCGACTTGTCGCCGGAACGGATGATGCGGCCGGCAGACATCACGTGCACGTAATCCGGCGTGATGTAGTTGAGCAGGCGCTGGTAATGCGTCACCAGCACGCAGGCGTTGTCGGCGTTCAGCAGCTTGTTGACACCGCCGGCAACCACGCGCAGCGCATCGATGTCGAGGCCGGAGTCGGTTTCGTCGAGCAAAGACAGTTTCGGCTCGAGCAGCGCCATCTGCAGGATCTCGTTGCGCTTTTTCTCGCCGCCGGAGAAGCCGTCGTTGACACTGCGGCTGAGGAACTCGGGATTCATTTCCAGCAGCTTCATTTTCTCGCGCACCAGGTCGTCGAACTCCAGCGGATCGAGTTCATCCCTGCCGCGGCCGCCCTGCACCGTGTTGTAGGCCAGGCGCAGGAATGCGCTGTTGGTGACACCCGGGATTTCGACCGGATACTGGAAACCGAGGAAAATGCCGGCGCGGGCGCGCTCGTCGGACTCCAGCGCGAACAGGTCCTTGCCCTCGAACAGCACTTCGCCGCCCTTCACCGCATAGGCCGGATGCCCCGCCAGCACCTTGGCGAAAGTGCTTTTGCCGGAGCCGTTGGGTCCCATGATCGCGTGCACTTCTCCGGCGCGCACCGTGAGATTGATGCCCTTGAGGATGTCCACGCCGGCGACGGTCGCCGTCAGGTCGCGGACTTCGAGGATTGTTTTTGCGTTGCTGTTGATCATGATGTGTAAAACCTAAAACCTTTTAGCCACAGAGAGCACAGAGAAACAAAGAAAAATTAACAGGATGGACAGGATCTACAGGATAAAAACAACACGGGGCCATCTTGCTCATCCTGCCCATCCTGTAAATTGATTTTGATCCTTAGCCAACACTACCCTCCAGCTTCAGACCGAGCAGCTTGGTCGCCTCGACCGCGAACTCCATCGGCAGTTGCTGGAACACGTCCTTGCAGAAGCCGTTGATGATCATCGACACCGCTTCCTCGGTGGGGATGCCGCGGCTCTGGAAATAGAACAGCTGGTCTTCGCCGATTTTCGAGGTCGTGGCCTCGTGCTCGACCTTTGCCGTCGGGTTCTGCACCTGGATGTAGGGAAAGGTGTTGGCGCCGCATTTCGAGCCGATCAGCATCGAGTCGCACTGCGAGAAATTGCGCGCGCCCTCGGCCTTGGCGCCGATTTTCACCAGTCCGCGGTAGCTGTTGTTGGAATGCCCGGCCGAGATGCCCTTGCTGATGATCGTGCTGCGGGTGTTTTTCCCGAGGTGGATCATCTTGGTGCCGGTGTCGGCCTGCTGCTTGTGGTTGGTCAGCGCCACCGAGTAGAACTCGCCGATCGAGTTCTCGCCGAGCAGCACGCAGGACGGGTATTTCCAGGTGATCGCCGAGCCGGTCTCGACCTGGGTCCAGGAAATCTTCGAATTGCGCCCCTTGCACAGGCCGCGCTTGGTGACGAAGTTGTAGATGCCGCCCTTGCCGTTCTCGTCGCCGGCGTACCAGTTCTGCACCGTCGAATACTTGATGTCGGCATCGTCGAGCGCCACCAGCTCCACCACCGCCGCGTGCAGCTGGTTGGTGTCGAACTTGGGCGCGGTGCAGCCCTCGAGGTAAGACACCTGCGCGCCCTCCTCGGCGACAATCAGCGTGCGCTCGAACTGGCCCGAGTCCTGGGTGTTGATGCGGAAATAGGTCGACAGCTCCATCGGGCACTTGACGCCCTTCGGGATGAAACAGAACGAGCCGTCGGTGAACACCGCGGAATTGAGCGCCGCATAATAGTTGTCACCGGCCGGCACCACCGAGCCCATGTATTTCTTCACCAGCTCCGGGTGGTTGTGCACGGCTTCCGAGATCGAGCAGAAAATGATGCCGACCTCGGCCAGTTTTTCCTTGTAGGTCGTGGTCACCGACACCGAGTCGAAAATGACATCCACCGCGACGCCGGCGAGCGCCGCGCGCTCGTGCACCGGCACACCGAGTTTCTCGAAGGTCCTCAGCAGCTCCGGATCGACCTCGTCCATGCTTTTTTTCAGCTTGGGTTTGGGGGCGGCGTAGTAGCTGATCGCCTGGAAGTCGATCTTCGGGTAAGACACGTTCGGCCACTGCGGCTCGGCCATCGTCAGCCAGTGGCGGTAGGCCTGCAGGCGGAAATCGAGCAGCCAGTCCGGCTCGTTCTTCTTCGCCGAAATCATGCGGATGATGTCTTCGTTCAGGCCCTTGGGCGCGGTCTCGGATTCGATGTCCGTGACAAAGCCGTGTTTGTAGGGCTGGCTGACGAGGGTGTCGAGTACTGAGCTCATGGGGTGTCCGTTGGGGGCCCGGTTGCGGCGTTCAGCCGCCGGCCTTGACCGTGAAACTCTCGCCGCAGCCGCAGGTGGCGTCGACGTTGGGGTTGTTGACCTTGAAGGCCTGCTTCAGCCCTTCGCGCACATAGTCGATGGTCGAGCCCTCGAGGAATTCCAGGCTTCCGCCATCGATGACCAGCTTCGCGTCATGCGCCTCGAACACCTGGTCGCCGCCCTGCACCGCATCGGCATAGTCGTAGGTGTAAGCCCAGCCCGAGCAGCCGGTCTTCTTGACGCCGACGCGCAGTCCCAGGCCCTTGCCGCGTTTCGCGATCTGGGCATTGATCTGTTTCGCCGCACTTTCCGTCAACTGGATTGCCATGTTCAAGCTCCTTGTTCAGACCGCGACGGCAGTCAGCCGCCGCAGGCGCTGCGCGACCGCCGCCAGCGCCACCAGAAATCCGTCCACCTGCTCCGCCGTATTCGCCGCACCCAGCGAAAAACGCACCGCGCCGCGCGCGACATCCGGCGAGACGCCCATCGCCAGCAGGGTCGCCGACGGCTCGCTGCTCGCGCTGGAGCAGGCAGCGCCTGCGGCCACCGCGTAACCGGCCTTGTCGAGTTCGATCACCAGCGCCTCGCCATCGATGCCCGGCAGCGAGAAATAGCTGGTATTAGGCACGCGTGCCGCGGCTGCGCCGAAAATGACCGCGCCCAGGCCGGCAAGGCCGCGCTCCAGCCGTTCGCGCAGTGCGGCAAGCTGCCGGTTCAGATCCGCCATGCGCACCGCTGCCAGTCCGCAGGCCGCACCGAAGCCAACGATGGCTGCAACATTCTCGGTGCCGGAGCGCATGCCGCGCTCGTGCCCGCCGCCGGACAGCAGCGGCCGCAGTTCCAGGCGCTTGTCGACCACCAGCGCACCGGCACCCTTGGGCCCGTAAATCTTGTGCGCCGACAGCGTCATCGCATGCACGTTGAGCGCGTTGAAATCAACCGTCATCTTGCCCAGCGCCTGCACCGCATCGGTGTGCATCAGCGCCTTCGCGCGCCGCGCGCGTTCTCCGACGGCGGCAACATCCTGGATCACGCCGGTCTCGTTGTTGGCCAGCATCACCGAGACCATGCCGGTGGCCGCCGCCAGCGCCGCATCGACGTCATGCAGATCGATCGTGCCCTGGCGGGTCACCGCCAGCCGGCGCAGGCTCCAGCCCTGCCGCACCAGTTCCTGCGCCGGTTTCGCGACGCAGGGATGTTCGATGGCGCTGACCGCAATCTGCGCCGGCTTCAGGTACCCGGCGGCGCCCTTGATGAACAGGTTGTTCGCTTCCGTGCCGCCGCTGGTGAAAATCACCTGCGCCGGCTGCACCCCGGCCAGCGCCGCCACCTGCTCCCGGGCATCGTCCACCGCCTTGCGCGCGACAGTGCCGTACTCGTGCCGGCTCGAGGCATTGCCGCACTGCTCCCTGAGGAAGGGCAGCATGGCCTCCAGCACGCGCCCGTCGAGCGGCGTGGTGGCGTTATGGTCGAAATAGACGTGCATGGCGGAAACCGGAAACCTCAGACCGTCGCCGCGTTCTGCCGCCGCGCCACCAGGCGCATGTCATGCACCGGCGCAATACCCGCTTCCTTGGCGCGCTGGTTCTCCACCAGCTGGCGCAAAGTCACCGAACCGAGGTAATCGAAAATGCGTTCGTTGAGGTTGGCCCACAGGTCGTGGGTCAGGCATTTCTCCTCGTCCTTGCAGTTCTCCTTGCCGGCGCACTGCGTGGCATCGATCGGCTCATCGACGGCAAGGATGATGTCGGCCACGGTCAGCTGCGCGGCTTCGCGCGCCAGGCAGTAACCGCCGCCGGGGCCGCGCACCGAGTCCACGATGCCGCGACGGCGCAGCTTGCCGAACAGCTGTTCGAGATAGGACAGCGAAATCTTCTGCCGGCCGCTGATTTCTGCCAGCGTCACCGGCCCGGCGCCATGGCGCATGCCCAGATCCACCATCGCGGTTACCGCAAATCGGCCCTTGGTCGTCAGTCTCATCGTGGCACCTCTGAAATAATCAATAAAATCAATTACTTACGATAACCTCAATACCCTGCAATCGCGCTCAAGTATACCTTACCCGAGCAATTCAATCAACAATGCGGTTAAGGCTGCCGGCATCCAGTTTTTCGGTTTCGGCACCCTCGATTTTCAGGCCCAGGCGTCGCAATTCGGCGAGGATCTGGTCGATGCGCCGGTCGGTCTCGGCGCTGTGGTCAATCAGGGCATGCATCGCCTTGGCCACCGGATCGTTGGCATCGCGGGCAATGCCATAGGCCGCGAAATGGCCCGCCACTTCCCGGCTTTCGACCAGCCGCGCCGGAATGCCGATCGCGGTGGCATTGTCCGGCACATCCTTCACCACCACCGCGTTGGAGCCGATCTTGGCGTTTTCGCCGATGGTGATCGGACCGAGGATCTTGGCACCGGCGCCGATGACCACGCCGTTCTTCAGTGTCGGATGGCGTTTGCCCTTGTTCCAGGTGGTGCCGCCCAGCGTGACACCGTGGTACAGCGTGCAGTCATCACCGATTTCCGCGGTCTCGCCGATCACCACGCCCATGCCGTGGTCGATGAAGAAGCGCCGGCCGATGCGCGCACCCGGATGAATCTCGATGCCGGTCAGCCAGCGCCCGGCATGCGCCAGCCAGCGGGCCAGCCATTTGAATCCCTGGTGCCAGACACAGTGCGAAAAGCGGTGCAGCAGCAGCGCATGGAAACCCGGATAACAGGTCATCACTTCCCAGGTGCTGCGCGCAGCGGGATCACGCTCGAATACGACGGAAATCTCTTCTTTGATCCGCTCAAACATCAGCATTGCCTGATTGATGAAATGAAATGGGCCACAAGTCCCACTATTTTAATCAAGAATAGAACACCACGGAATTACCCATATTAAACAGGCAATTACCGATCAATCGGGCTTGCGGGGACCCTTGGGCGTGGTGACGCTGCTGAGAATGCCGCGCAGGATGTTGACCTCCTCGACCTGCAGGCGGGCGCGGGCAAACAGCCGGCGCAAGCGGTACATCAGCTTGCGCGGATGTGCGGGATTGAGAAAACCGGTGGCCACGATGGTGCGTTCGAGATGTTCATAAAACGCCTCGACCTCGTCATGCGCGGCCAGTGCCTGGGCCTTGTCCGGTTGCAGCGCGGCGCCGCAGGCCATGCGCAGTTCATAACAGAACACCTGCACCGCGGCCGCAACGTTGAGCGACCAGAAATCCTCGGCCACCGGGATACTCGCCAGCAGCCCGCAGGCGCCGACCTCATCGTTGCTGAGGCCGGAGGTTTCGTTGCCGAAGACCAGCGCCACCGTGCGCTCCGCCGCAATCGCCACCGCCTCCGCCGCCGCGGCGCGTGCATCGACCATCGGCACCGCGACATCACGCCGGCGCGCAGAACAGGCCACCGCGAAGGCCGTGCCAGTCAGTGCCTCGCCCAGGCTCGTGCAGACCCGCGCGGACTCCAGCACGTCGGTGGCCCCCGCGGCCATCCACAGCGCCTGCGGATCGGGATAACGCTGCGGATTCACCAGCGCGAGGTCGGTGATGCCCATGGTGCGCATCGCGCGCGCCGCGGCACCGATGTTGCCGGGATGCGCGGTGCCGCACAGAACGATGCGAATATTTTTGAGGGGCTGCAGCGGGTTCACGTACAATACGGGCCGTTCGCGGCGCGGCCGCCGGCAATGTCCGGCCATCGCGCCGCGTGTTGATACTGCTCTTTATCCATAATCGTCGCAGCCACCATGCACCCCATGCTCAACATCGCGGTGAAAGCCGCGCGCCGCGCCGGCGGCATCATCAACCGCGCCAGCCGCAACCTGGATGTCATCGCCGTCAGGGAAAAGGCCGCCAACGATTTCGTTTCGGAAGTGGACCGCGAGGCCGAACAGGCGATCATCCGCACCCTGCACGAAGCCTATCCGAATCATTCGATTCTAGCAGAGGAGTCCGGCGCTTCCGGCTCTTCGGAATTCCAGTGGATCATCGATCCGCTCGACGGCACCACCAATTTCCTGCACGGCCTCCCCCAGTACGCGGTGTCGATCGCGCTGGCGCAGAAAGGCGTGATCACCCAGGCGGTGGTCTATGACCCGAACCGCAATGACCTCTACACCGCGACCAAGGGCCGCGGCGCCTTTCTCAACGAAACCCGGCTGCGCGTCAGCAAACACGCACACCTCAAGCCGAGCCTGATCGGCACCGGCTTCCCTTACCGCCAGCTTGAGCACCTCGAGCCCTATCTCGGCATGATGCGCGACATCATCAAAAACACCGCCGGCCTGCGCCGCCCGGGCTCGGCCTCGCTCGACCTACGGCTTCTGGGAGCTGGGCCTGAGCAAATGGGACATTGCCGCCGGCAGCCTGCTGATCACCGAGGCCGGGGGCCTCGTCGGCGACCTGCAGGGCAACGACCGGTATCTCGACAGCGGCAACATCGTTGCCGGCAATCCCAAGGTGTTCGCCCAGCTGCTGCCGCTGATTGCCCCCCACCTGACACCGGCGCTGAAGTCCTGACGCGCTGATCCGCTGCGCAGGAACCCTGCTACTTCGACCGCGCCAGCCGCGCACCCAATTCGGCGGCCAGCGGCGACTTCAGCTGCTCCAGTGCGGCGAGCGCTTCCCGCGCTTCGGACTCCCGCCCCAGTTGCAGCGCGGCACGTCCGAGTCCGAACCAGGCGTCTGCAAACCCGGGCGCATCACGCAGGGCACGCCGGTAAGACTCGGCAGCGGCGCGATATCGTCCCAGATCACTGTTCGCTTCACCCGCCAGATGATGGGTCAGCGGAGAATCGCGCAGCACCAGCAGTGCGCGGTCCAGCGTCTTCAATGCCAGCAGCGGCTGCCCTGACGCCCGCTGCGCCTCGGCCAGAAAGTGGTAACCCGCAGGGTCGTCAGGCGACAGACGCACCATCTCCGCGAAATAGCCGGCCGCGCGCTTGTGTTCGCCCAGCCGCGCGTGCGCATAACCGCCGATCATGCGCCACTCGGGACTGAAGGGATCGCGCCCGATGTTGCCGTCGGCGAATGCCGCAAGTTCGCCCCAGGCACCCTGCTGCTCCAGTTCGACTATGCGCCGCCGGTTGCCATCCTCGACACCCTGCAGGTGGCCGAGCAGCACCGAGGCCGTGCCGTCGGGTATCAGGGCCGAGATCAGCGCCTGCTGCGGCGTGCAGGCAATACTGCTGACGAGGAACAGCAGGAGTATCGCGCGCGCCGTCACGACGGCGGCACATTGAGCACCGTCCAGAACAGTTCGATCTGGCCGGCGACCGTGCGGAACTTGTCGAAATCCACCGCGGCATCGATGTCATGGCTGGTCGACGACGTCGTAAGCACCACCACCGGCAGCAGCCGCGACACCGGATGCGCGCGCAGCGCCTGCAGAACCTCGAGTCCGTTGACCCGCGGCATGTTGATGTCGAGCAGGATGACCACCGGGGTCGGTTCGCCGGCCTCCCAGCGCGGAATCCAGGCCAGCGCCTCCTCGCCATCGCGGGCGACCTCGATCGGGTTGGTCAGCTTGCTCTTGCGGAAAGCCAGCTGGGTCAGCTCGACATCCATCGGATTGTCGTCGACCAGCAGGATGGGGCGATTCATGCCGAAGGCCTCACTTGGGTATCTCCAGGTAAAACGTCGCGCCCTGCCCGGGCGCACTTTCCGCCCAGACCCTGCCCCCCATGCGCGCCATCGCCTTCTGCACGATGGCAAGACCGACGCCGGTGCCCGGATAGTCCTCGGTCCGGTGAAGGCGCTCGAAAATCCCGAATATGCGGTCATGGTATTTCATGTCGAAGCCGGGGCCGTTGTCACGCACCCAAAGAATACAGGAGCCATCGCCGTCGCGCCCGCCGGCCTCGATCCGCGCCTGCGGCGTGCGGACCGTGAACTTGACCGCATTGTCGAGCAGGTTGCGCACCGCCAGCGTCAGCCCCTCGCGATCGGCGGTTGCCCGCAACACGGGCACACTGCTGTCCACGCGGCAATGGCCCGCCGCAGGATCCGCCGCCAGTTCCGCGACCAGTGCCTGAACCAGGGGCTTCAGTTCCAGCAACTCCGCCGCCCGGCCGCCACGCTCGATCCGCGAATAGGCCAGCAGGTCCTCGATCAGCTCGTTCATGTTGCGTGCGCCCTGCCGGACATTGTGCAGGAAACGCTGTCCCTCTTCGCCCAGCGCCGCCGCATGATCCTCCAGCAGCAGGCGGCTGTAACCGTCAATGCCGCGCAGCGGCGCCTTCAGATCATGGGACACCGAATAGGCAAAGGTTTCCAGCTCGCGGTTTGCCGCGGCAAGTTCCGCCGTGCGCTCCGTCACCCGCCGCTCCAGTTCGGCATTGAGCACGCGCAACTCCTCCTCGGCGCATTTCCTCGCGGTGATGTCCTGCGCCACCGCCAGCCGCATCACCGGCCGGCGCTCCTCGTCATGAACCACCGAGGCCCAGAAATCGACCCAGATCACGCGGCCATCCTTCGCGACATAACGTTTCTCGTGCTGGTAGGACTCGAGCTCCCCTTGCGACAACGCACGCAGACGTTCAGCCGCCGCATCATGATCCTCCGGGTGATTGATGCGCGCCCCCGCCTCCAGGTCCTCCAGGGTGTATCCCAGCATTTTTCCAAACACTTCGTTGATCGCGATCCAGTGGCCGTCCAGCGCGCGCAGCGTCATGCCCACCGCCGCCTGCTCGAACACCGAGCGGAACCGGGCTTCGCTGCCGCGCAGCGCCTGCTCCGCCCGCTTGCGCTCCGAAACATCGACATCCATGCACACAAAAACCGGATTCTCCGGTGCGCCGGGAAGCTTTTGATACTGCGGATTTCGATTTCCTCGGGGCCGACCGGAGTCCCGCTCGCCTCGATGCCGGCAATCATCTCCACGAATCCGCGGTACTGCTCCGGAGTGTGCAGCAGTTCCAGCATGGTCCTGCCGACCGCATGCGCCGCGGCGATGCCATAGAGCCTTTCCGAGGCCGGATTCCAGTAGAGCACCCGGCCCTCGCGGTCAAACCACTGCACCGCCACGCCGGGGGTGTTGTCGAGCGTCGCGCGCAGGCGCTCCTCGCTGGTGCGGCGCGCCGCATCCGCCTGGCGGGCAGCCGTGATGTCCTTGCCCACTCCCCGGTACCCGGTGAAATCACCGCGTTCGTTGAATATCGGCCCACCGCTGATGCACACCCAGCGCTGCGTGCCGTCCGCCGCAACACGCATGAACTCGAAATCACGGAAGGACTCGTGCCGCTCCAGCAGCGCGCGGTGTTCAGCCCATTGCGCCGGACTCAGGTTGGTATTGTCCAGTTCCCAGCGGGCCTTGCCGACGGGATTGCGCGCATGCAGGTCGACCCTCAGCCCGGCATCGCCGAGTTCCCTGAAACGGAACTGCTCATCCTGCTCCCAGTACCAGTCCGAGGACAGGTCGGTCAGGCTGCGGAAACGCGCTTCGCTGTTGCGCAACTGCTCCTCGGCCTGCGCCTGTTCGGTGATGCCCTGGAGCAGCACGAAAGCGCCCTGCATCACGCCGCCGGCCGGCACATAGGGCACCAGAGTCACGTCAAGGAATACCTGCCTGCCGTCCGCAGCCGCACGACGGGTGCGGTACCTGGTGGTCTCGCCGGACTGGAGCAGCGGCAGGCGCGCCCTGAACTCCCGCCAGCTTTCGCCGGAAATGATTTCCTGCATGGGTTTGCCGATCACGGCATCGGCGGACAGGCCGCGGAACCCGGCGTAGGCCCGGTTCGAGAAGCGGCAAT
>LNFM01005669.1_pt1 | contig 21864 bp, 28 predicted proteins | sample 596031 | NCBI WGS metagenome assembly LNFM01 (sample SAMN04254537, study PRJNA301005) | activated carbon metagenome | isolation source: dual media filters at the Ann Arbor, Michigan drinking water treatment plant | place: USA: Ann Arbor
CGTCTGGCGCGGCGAAGGGGACGGGCTTAGAGCGACTGCTCACCATCTGCGGGTTCTCGGCGCACAATTTGGCGGCGTTCGGTGATGCCGAGAACGATGGCTCGATGCTCCGATTGGCCGAAATCGCAGTGGCCGTGGGGGACGCCGTGCCGGCGGTTCAGGCGATGGCCTGATATCGTCGCGTCTCGTCCGGGTCCGGCAGGCGTGCTGGAAATTCTGGACCGCTACCCCTTGGCCGGTCAGTATCTCGACGTGCCCTTGCGCCGGGAGCGGCGCATTGTGATCGGGCGGGATCAGGCGAACATCGAGGTGTCGCTGCCGGGGTCTCGTCTCGCCGGGCGAAACCTTGGGGTGTTCGGGGACTCAGGCACAGGCAAGTCCTGGGTGGTTGGCCTCCTGGCCGAAGGGCTGCACCACGAGGAGTATCAGGTCCTGCTGGTGGACCCTGAAGGAGACTTCCGCGGTCTTCGGGCGCTCCCGCGATTTGTGGCTCTAGAGGGAGATCGTGTATCCATGCCGGTCCCGTCGGCCGTGGTGGCCTTGCTGGAAACTGGGAGCGTGTCGGTGGTGTTGGATCTCAGCCGATATCCCGTCACCTTGCGCATTCCGTACGTGGCCGAGTTGGTGCGCGCGCTCCGTCCGTTGCGGGAGCGCAAGTACCGGCCCCATTGGATTGTCTTGGATGAAGCCCAGCAGCTGTTCCCGCTGAGCGGGGGAGAGGCGGCGGACGCGGTGGCCCCTCTGTTGGAACAAGGTGGATGGGCCGTCGTTTCGTATCGACCTGATCGTCTTGATCCGAGGGTGCTCCGTTCAGTGCACCATTGCCTGGCGACTCGACTGGTTGAGCCTGAAGCGGTCCGGGCGGTGCAAGAGCATTGTGGGGAGTGCGGGCTTGGAGAGGTGTGAACTTCGCGGAGATTCCTCCCGGCGAGATACTCTTGTGTGACGGCCAAGTGGCCCGCTTGCGACCGGCTCTCCGCCGGGTCCCGCATATCAGGCACTTCTACAAGTATCTCGAGGGGCCGCTGCCTCCTGGCAAGCGCTTCTGGTTTCGGGACGCGCAGGCGGGTGTGGGGCAGGAAGCGGCCAGCCTGTATGAGTTCGTACAGCTCATCCCGACGGTGCCGTGTGCAAGTTTGGAGTATCACGACCGTCGAGAGGATTTCTCACGGTGGGCTGAAGGGGCCCTTGGCGATGCAGATCTTGCCGCACGCCTGCGGAAGCTGGCGCATCGGAAGCTCGAAGGGAAGACGCTCCGGGAGGCCCTCCGGCAGACAGTCGCGGTGCGGTACGAGGAACTGAATGCGCTACGCTAATCGGTCACGGCAAGAAGGTCGCCCGAGTCATGCGGTTCGCCTCACTGCTTGCAGGTTGCGCATATCGCCTGAGCTCACGTTGCCAGGGGCCGCCCAACGACGGGGGCTCTCTCTTGGACAGGCGGTCGTGGCTGCGGCTCACATTTCCAACAGAAGGTCATAGATATGTGCTTAGCGGTTCCGGGGCAAGTCCTCAGTATCGCGGATGACCAACTCCGGACCGCGACGGTATCCTTCGGCGGCACCATGAAAGAGGTCTCGCTTGCGCTCGTGCCAGAAGCGGATGTCGGAGACTATGTGATCGTGCATGTGGGATTTGCCATCAGCAAACTGGATGAGCAGGCAGCGCGGCGAACGTTGGAGACCTACGCCAAGCTGGCGGCCTTAGAATCGCCAGATGCGACCGATGGTTGAGCGTTGGGCAGGGTGTGTTATGCCGATCCGCATAAGAACCCGTGACAAATAGCCCCACGTCTTATCTCATTGAAACGCCGACGACTATGGCGTTATGCTCGGAACATTCGATGGCGTGTTAGATAGACAGAACACGGCAGGTCCGGCTCTTACGCGGATCGGCCTAAACATTGATATGCATACAGTAGCGTCCGGTTAAAATTCTAGCAAAGTCAACTGGTTATCGATGGGTAGCGAAATGGTTCTGGTGACATCGGGCTGCAAAGCGCATGAAATCTGGGTTTTCTCGAAAACTGAGACCGACAAGATCTGTAGAAGCGTGTAGAGCGAGGCATCGAGGTGAAGCTCCTTTTTGACAATGGCATTGAGCACGTAGGTGGATACGGCGCACCAGATTTGCGTCTTCACCGCGTTCTCGCTTGTGCCAAGAAAGCGCTGGATGCGCAGATGCTGCTTGATCCATTTGAAGAACAACTCCACCTGCCAGCGGCTCTTGTACAGCGCGGCGATGGTCAACGGCGGCAAGGTCGTGTTGTTGGTCAGAAACACCAACGTCTTGCCCGTTTTCGGGTCTTTGAACCGGATACGCCGCAAATGTGCGGGATAGTCGTGGGAGACGTAAAAGCCATTCATGGCGATCATCTGATCGCACCCCACGCCGCTGGTTCTGTCGGTCTTGGCCGAGTACACGCGCCTGGCGTTCATGCCGCGCTTGGCGCGCGTGACGAAGAAGGCACCGGCCTGATGCAGCGTGTACAGCCGCTCGAAGTCCAGATAGCCCCGATCCATCACGTAAAAGGCGCCAGCCTCGAGGGGCAGGACGTCCAGCACCGTGACATCGCCCATCTTGCCATCGCTGATGTGAATGAACGCAGGAATGGAGCCCCGCACGTCCAGCAGCGTATGCATCTTCACCGCCGCCTTGGTCGAACGAAACGGCGCCCAGTCGAACAGACTCAGGCACAGGTCGATGGTCGTGGCGTCCAGTGCGTAGACCGTGGCATCCAGGTCGATATCCAGCGGCTCTTTGGCATAGAGTGCCCTGGCGCGAGGAATGAGCCGCATCGCCAGTGCGTGGTAGATGCGCCAGTCCCGAAGGTTCAGGGCATCCGACAGCGTGGAGCGGGCCGGCAGGCCCTTCATGCCCATGTGAAACAGCTTGGCCTGATTGGCGCTCAGGCACGCCTCGATGTCGCGCAAAGACTCGCGCCACGTCAATTGCGCGAAGGCCATCACGCGAAACAAATCGGCGCAGCCCAAGGTGCGCACCCCAGCGTCGCCGTTGTGACGCTCGATGATGCGTCCGAAGGTCTTCCATGGCACGTATTCCATAACTTGCGCAAACAGCGTCTTGCCAACGTTCATGCGGCACTCCAGGTAGTGTAAACCCGAAAGCATCGCAAATGCGCAATTCAAAATTCAAATCGTGGACACCCATGAATCCCCTAGAACCCCTATCAATATTGGCTTGGCAACGTTTCTGCCTTAAATAAACCGGACACTACTGATATGCATAAGCAAATGACCTGGATATAGCATTGAAATTTGAGTGGGATCCACGCAAAGCCGAGATCAATCTTCGCAAACACGGTGTATCGTTTGACGAAGCAGGCTCCGTATTTTTGGACCGTCTGGCGCTTTCGGGTCCTGACCCCGAGCACTCAATCGGTGAATGGCGGTACATTACTTTCGGCATGTCACGTTTGGGGCGCTTGCTCGCTGTGTCGCATACATACCGGCCAGGTGCGATTCGAATCATCACTGTCCGCCGTGTAACGCGGGCAGAAAGGAAGCTCTATGAAGAAGGCTAAAGACGAGATGCGTTCGGAGTACAAGCGGTCGGATTTTGCAAAGCTGGAAAGAGGGAAGTTCTATGCAGAAGTGGCGGCGGGGACTTCCGTCGCCTTGTTGGAGCCGGCGATCGCCAAGGCATTTCCCACGTCCAAAGCAGTGAATGAAGCGCTTGCTGGCCTACTCGTTCTGGCCAAGAAGACATCACGCATTACACGGCGCTCAACACGGGCGCGCGCAAAGGCGGCACCCGCCTCTTAAGGGCTATTGAAGGATAAGAGGAGCCGCCATGAAGTTTACGATTACCATCACGCGCGATGAGGACGGAATGTACATCGTTGAATGCCCGGCTATTCCGGGATGTGTCAGTCAAGGCAAGACTGAAGCAGAGGCGCAAGCCAACGTGCAGGACGCTATCAAGCATTGTCTTGAAGTGCGCGCTGAGATGGGGATGCCGCTGACCATCCTCACTCGCCAAGTGGAAGTCATCGCATAATGCCGCCGGTTCCTCTTCTTCCCCCTTCCGACGTCATCAAGCTGTTTCAGCGCCTTGGCTGGCAGGTAGTTTGTCAGAAAGGCAGTCATATCATCATGACGAAACCAGGCCACATTGCCACTCTTTCGATACCAAATCACCCGGAAGTTGCACGAGGCACGCTGCGCAGTCTGATCACAAAGGCAGGACTGACAATCGAGCAGTTCCTCGACGCCTCGAACAAGTAGGCCAGGGGTTGAAAAGGCGGGGGTAGATAAGGACTATCGACTGTTGTGTCTGCGCATCGTCTTCCGCATGGCTGAGGTCTGAAAATGTACGGGGAGCCTGTTCTGACACGGCAGGTGTCCGCAGCCCGCCTGCCTGTGCGTCGCACGCAGACAGGCTGGACGGGATGTGAACCAATTGAAAGAAGCGTGTTATAGGGATCCGCATAAGAACCCGTGACGAATGGCATCCACAGTCGCAACTCATTGAAACGGCAACGATTATGGCGTTATGCTTGGAATATTCGATGGCGTGTTATGCGGACAGAAATTGGCAGATTCGGCTCTTATGCGGATCGGTCTAAACATTGTTAGCTCACTGGAGAGTACCATGCCGGAAATGCCCACAAGCCCCTGGCCCGAAGACTTTTTCGATTTCGCTTTCATCCCAGCAACTGATGATCGCTTGGCTGATCTGAAGACCCTTGCGGAGCCAGAAGATTGGACCTACGAACACACACCCAGCGATCACCCTTATCCCATCCTCTTCAACTACATTCGCTACACGTACCGGCGAATTGCTGAGGAAAACAAGATTGCATTGTCAGAGGATGGTCAGTTCTCCTGCTTTAATACGGGTTTGGTCACGCCGAATCAAGAGCCGATCTACGCATCGTTCGAGATCAATCGTAAAGAAGGTGTACAGCCGTGGTTTTTCAAAGACTGGTTTCGGCGCGGAGAATGGGAACTTAACAAGTTCCCTGAGTTGCCCGACATCAGCCATTATTTTGACGATCCCACCTGCCTCGTTTTCGACGGCAGGAAAGATTTTCGCGTCAATATCGAGCACATAATCGCCGAGACACCCAGGGAACGCTTTCCCGAACCCTACCGATCAATGGAGAACTATGCTTTGCAGACAGTCTTAAAGGGTGCTATCGACAACGCTAGGGAACGAATCAAGCGCAGCTATAAGACCGCAATTCCTCAGTACTATCGCGCCCAGATCCAGCTTCTTCTTCCTTTGTGCTTGAGTAACCCGCAGCGCGCCGATTTGGCGCTGGTTGTAGAAAGACACTCAACGTTTTATAGGGCAGCCACGTGCCTTACCTTGGACATGGCGTACAACAATGCCCGCCAGATCGCAAGGCCTGATCGTGATTGGCTCCAGCCGTGAGCTAACACCGCATCCAGCCGACCCACCGCCAGAAGCGGAGGCGGGCGGCTGATGCCTGGTCGTTGGGCGTGTGCGGCACCGCCTTCAAATGCCGCAACAAAGGAGATCAACACATGAGTAAAGCAGCCATGCTCGCATCGAAGTTTTGTCAAATAGCTTGGGTTGTAAAAGATATTGCGGCTGCGGAAAAATTCTTTATTGAAACCATGGGCATTGAGAAATTTCTTCGCATGGAGAATCTTAGCGCGAAAGATACGGAAGGAACCTATCTCGGAAAGCCTGCTGACTGGGTATTCAATCTGTATATAGCCTATGCGGGCGATGTGCAGATTGAATTAATTCAGCCTGTCTCGGGCGCCAGCATGTTCGATCAGTCGTTGAAAATGCATGATGCCGCCGTGCAGCATATTGCTTATTGGCTTGATGATTCCGAATACGATGCAGCCGCCCAACACTTGGAGGCATCTGGTTATCCGCTCATTCAGAGCTTCAAATTGCCCATGTTGCGTGTTGGTTATTTCGATACACGTTCGGTGATTGGGGTCGTTACTGAGATTGTTGGTTCTAGTGAGGAAGGACATGAGTTCCGACGAAACCTTAAGTCGGGAAACTTTTGAGCACGTATTAGTGCTGCCCAACATTGCGTTCGAATGGGACGCGCCAAAAGCGGCGCGCCCCTCAACTTTACGTTGAAATGGCGCCCGATTCACAAGAAGGAGTATCGATGCCTTGCCACTTCTTCGAGGTCGTCAGTCTCCACGAAGACCCAAATTGGACCTCAGATAATCACGCGGATAATGCCGAACAACGGGGTTGCGAGGGATCACGGTCATGAAGTACGTGGATGAGTTTCGGGATCGCGGCTATGCCGAAACCTTGGCTGGGTCCATTAAACGTATCGTCACCAGGCCCTGGACAATCATGGAAGTCTGCGGCGGGCAGACTCATTCGATTGTGCGGTTCGGCCTCGATGCCCTGTTGCCGTCGAACCTCACCCTGGTGCATGGGCCAGGCTGTCCTGTCTGTGTCACGCCGATCGGCTTCATCGATCAGGCGCTCCAACTCGCGTCGTTGCCACGCGTGATCTTCTGCTCCTTCGGGGACATGCTGCGCGTGCCTGGCTCGCGGGGAAATCTGTTCGACGTCAAGGCTGCGGGGGGAGATGTCCGCATCGTCTATTCGCCGCTGGATGCGTTGGCGTTAGCCCGCGCGAACCCTGATCGCGAGGTCGTGTGTTTTGCGGTGGGATTTGAGACGACCGCGCCGGCTTTTGCGATGGCGGCGATCCAGGGGCGGCGCCTGGGTCTCACCAACTTTAGTCTGCTCGCGGCTCAGGTGCTCGTGCCGCCGGCCATAGAAGCTATCCTGTCCGCTCCCGGCTGTCGCGTGCAGGGGTTTCTCGCGGCCGGCCATGTCTGTACGGTCATGGGCTATGAAGAATATGAAGACCTTGCGCGACGCTATCACGTGCCTCTCGTCGTGACGGGGTTCGAGCCGATCGATGTGTTGGAAGGGATCGAGATGCTTGTGTCTCAACTCGAAGAAGGACGGGCGGTGGTCGAGAATCAATACACGAGGTCGGTGCGTCGCGAGGGCAACGTGGCGGCGCAAGCGGCCGTGCGCGAAGTGTTCGAGCCGACGCTTCGAGCCTGGCGCGGCATCGGCGACATTCCTCACAGCGGGCTGAGACTAACCGCCGCCTATGCCGGCTTCGACGCGGCGGTGCGATTTCGTGACGCGCTCTCACAGGCCGATTCGGTGGGCGGAGAAGATCCCGATTGTCGGAGCGGTCTGGTGTTGCAGGGCTTGCTCAAGCCGCCGGACTGCCCGGCCTTCGCTACGCGCTGCACGCCGGAGCAACCTCTCGGCGCGCCGATGGTGTCGAGCGAAGGAGCCTGCGCCGCGTATTACCGCTATCGAAGCCATGTGAAACGTGACGCGTGAAGCGTATCTCGTCGTTCGTCCGACACATCGAATGTTACGTTCTTTGACCGGAAACTTGCGAGATACGCTTCACGAGAGACGAGGCCAGATCCATGGGTGACTACAAATCCTTTGAGCCAGAGTGTCCGCTGCCGACGTTCGAGAAGAAGACGGTGCAACTCGCGCATGGCGGGGGCGGACGGCTCATGCAGGAGTTGATTCGGGACGTATTCGTCCGGGCTTTTGACAGCCCGATGCTGGCGCAACTGCATGACGGCGCGATGTTCCCGGTCGAGCAGGGCACCCTCGCGTTCACCACGGATTCCTACGTCGTATCTCCATTGTTCTTTCCCGGCGGGGACATCGGGAGCTTGGCCGTACATGGGACGATCAATGACCTTGCGATGTGTGGCGCCATGCCACTGTATCTGAGTGCTGGGTTTATCCTGGAAGAAGGTCTGAGCATGGAGACGCTGCGGAACGTGGTGGAGTCCATGGCTAAGGCGGCGGAAGAGGCGGGGGTGCAGATCGTCACCGGGGATACGAAGGTGGTGGATCGTGGCAAAGGTGACGGGATTTTTATCAACACTGCCGGGATTGGAGTCGTGCCGCCTGGTATTCGCATCGGCCCACAAGAGGTGAAACCAGGTGATGCGATCTTGCTGAGCGGCGATCTTGGATCCCACGGCGTCGCGGTCCTCAGCGTGCGTGAAGGGGTGCGCTTCACTGGCGAGATCGAAAGCGACTCGGCCCCATTGCATCGGGTCGTTGGTGAGCTCGTCAGGAGTGGAGTGGAAATCCATTGCCTGCGCGATCTCACTCGCGGTGGGCTCGCCAGTGCGCTCAATGAACTCGCTGCCGGGGCGCATGTGGGTATGACCATTGAAGAACCGCTCATTCCTGTGCGAGAGTCCGTGCGCGGCGCCTGTGAACTGTTGGGCCTCGATCCCCTGTATGTGGCGAACGAAGGGCGGTTTGTCGCCTTCGTGCCGGAATCGCATGTGGAGGCGGCGTTGGCCGCCATGCGCCGACACAGGGTCGCCCAAGATGCGGTTCGGATTGGCACCGTCACGGAGGCCAGTCCTCCGATCGTGGTGTTGCGCACGGTGCTGGGCACACACCGCATCCTCGATCTCTTGTCGGGCGAGCAATTGCCTCGCATCTGCTGAGGGGTTGCGGCGGTCTCGATAGTGAGAGCCGGGGCACGGCCAGGAGCGGTTGCACGAAGGAGATTGTTATGGATGGATTCGCTCTGTTAGGACTGTTGGCGATCATGGTCGGTCTGGTGGGGGTCTTTATCCTCTCTCGAAGCTGGAAGAAGCCGCGGTAATGTTCGTCCAAAGGCGAATCAGAGGGGTGAATACATTTGACGCAAGGCTCGGCGAGAGCCCAGTGTGACACGCAGGGGACTCATTCTAACTTTGGGAGGTGATCGGTGCACAACGGAAGAGATCGGTCTTACGGCTCATGGCTGTGGTTGGGGTGTCTTGGATTCCTGTCCGCACTTCTCGCGGGTCCTCTCGTCGAAGCCACCGCTTTTGACGACGTGGCGCAAGAGCAACGGATCGAGATCGTCATGCGAGATTCAGCCTTCCTCCTGACCAAACCCGCCCCGATCCGCCCCGGGCTATCCACCGTCATCGTCCTCCGCAACGAAGACATCATCCGGCACGGTTTTACCTCGCCGATGTTGTTCGGGCTGCTGGTGCATGCGGAAGGCGAGGGCATCGCCTCCTACGGAAAAGGCGTGGAGGGGTTCTATGTGGATCCCGGGAAAACGCTGGTGATTCGGTTTACGACCGAACGCCCCGGCAGTTACAGCTTTCGCTGCGATCTCCATCCGCAGATGAAAGGGGAGTTCCTGATGTTAGAAGTTCTGGCAGTCTAGCCTGCATGAGCAATCGCGACGATGGCTTTTGAAGAGATCTTCTGGGGGTTTCTGATTGCGCTGGGCGCCGGAGCGCTCATCGGCCTGCAACGCCAGCAGTCCAGGGACGAGGAGAAAGGGCCCGGCGTCGGCGGGGTCCGGACCTTTCCCCTGATTGCCTTGGCCGGCGCGCTGTCGGCGTTCATCGCGCACACGATGGGGATGTGGCCGATGCTGGGCGCCATGGTGATGATCGGCGCCTTCCTGGCCGTCTCACAGTATCAAGAGTGGAGACGGAGCGCGGATCCAGGGATTACCACGCAAGTGGCGGCCCTTATCACGTTTCTCCTGGGGGTTCTGGCTCTCGCGCCAGGGATTCCGTTGCTGGTCAGCGACCGCTATCTCCTGATTGTCGCCAGTGCCGGCGTGGTCATGGCTCTGCTGTCGTTCAAGGAGCCGTTGCACCAGGCGGTGGCCCGCATTTCCGATGACGATCTGTACGCGACGGCAAAGTTCGTGGTGCTCGCGGTGGTCATGCTGCCGCTGCTGCCTAACCGCACCTATGGCCCCTTCAATGTCCTGAATCCCTTCAATGTGGCGCTCATGGTCGTGCTGATTGCGGGAATTAGTTTCCTCGGATACATCGCGGTGCGGATTGCCGGCCCGCGTCACGGCCTGTTGGCAACCGGCCTGCTGGGCGGACTGGTGTCCTCCACGGCCGTCACCGTCAGCCTGGCGACGCGGGCGCGGGAATCATCGGCGGTGGTCGCGCTCGCCGCCGTGGCGACGCTGTTGGCGTCGAGCACCATGTTTCTCCGCATGCTCGTTGTGATCAGCGTGATCAATCCCAATCTCCTCCCGAGTCTGGCCTGGCCGCTGGGGATCATGGCGCTCGGCGGCTATGGCACGGCGCTGATGCTCTATCTGAAGTCACGTCAGGCTCTCCACGAGGCGCCCGCTGTTCCCTATCGCAATCCGCTCGAACTGGGGACCGCGTTGAAGTTCGGCCTGTTCTATGCGGTCGTGATTGTCGTGGCCAAAGGCGCGCAGATCGTGCTCGGCGACCGGGGACTCTACGTCTCCAGTGTGCTGGCCGGGACGACCGATGTGGACGCGATCACGCTCTCGGTAGCTCGGTTCAACCAGGAAGGATTGGCCACCCGGACTGCGGCGACGGCGATCACGGCGGCGGCAATGACGAACACCCTTGTCAAAGCCGGTCTTGCCGCCTGGTTCGGCGGCAAACCATTGGCCTGGCGTGTCGCACTGGGCTTGGGCGTGACATTAGCCGGCGGCGCGGTGACGCTGGTCTTCGTCGCATAGCTCACAGAACAAAGGGGCTGGGGGTTATTCATGTGTCGCCTAGGCCGCAGTATTCATGACGGTTCGTTGCGAAAGTGCGCGGCACAGCGTTCTTCGTGAAACGTATCTCGTATCTCGCAGGCAACGACACAGGCAGGCGATTGCGGCAGAAACGTTCGTGGATTATTCAGGCTAGCTCAGGAGTTCCCGGCGTGCAGTCTCGAAGATCGCCCGCGCACCCGGATGCTCTAACCTACGCGCCGTCGTGATCGCGTAGACGTTCAGTTCGACCCCATCCATTCGACCCAGCACGCGCACCTGATACTGTCGACAGATCTCCTTCTCCATGACGGTCGACCCCGGAAAGATCCCGTGTCCATCGTGACCGATCGCCTTCAAGGTCGCGCTATCTTCACACTCTCCGATGATGATGGGATGAAGTTCCTTGCGACTCAGCCAGGTATCTATGAGCTGGCGGATTGTCGAGTTGGAGGTCGGCAGCAAGAACGGGGCGCCGTCCAATGACTGCGGGAAGTTTCGGCGATAGCGCGTGGCGATCTTCGCGGCGGCAAAGAGGGTAACGCCGGATTTTCCCATCAAGTGGCTATGGGCTCGAATGTTGACGGTCGGAGGCGCCGGCATGTCGGCGATGACGAGATCCAGCTTGTGAATCGCGAGGTCGGCCAAGAGCCGCTCCAGTGTGTTTTCCCAGCAGACGATGCGCGCGAGTTTGAACGCGGGCTTCAGCATCTGGGCGGCGAGCAGCTTCGGCACCACGTCGGCGATGCCGACGGCAAGGTGCAGGGATCGCTTGCCGCTACGGCCTTTGACCGTATCCATCAACTCTCGTCCCAGAAAAAAGATATCTTCTGCGTATCTGAACACGTCGCGCCCCACCTCTGTCAGGATTAAGCGTCGCCCTGATCGAGCGAACAACTGTTCGCCCAGAGCTTCTTCTAAGACCCGTATCTGCGCGCTGATGGTCGGCTGAGCCAGACGGAGCTCTTCACAGGCTTTGCGCACGCTTCCGTGTTTGGCAACCGACCAGAAATACAATAGGTGGTGATAGTTCAACCATTCCATGGCGTGGAGTATACATCGAAATAAACGATTGATATAGCTTGAATTATCTATTTTTCAATGCGCCGCGGTATTGCTATCGTGAGGACGTCGAGAGAGAAGGGAATCTACAACCGACTAGGAGGTGCCATCATGGTCACGACGCAACGAGTGCGGATACTGTCGGCGCTGGGGCTCGGGGTGATCCTCTTGGTATCCCCCGCGTGGGCAGAGGTAGGCGATCGGGTTGGTTTCACGCCCCCCGCAGGCCAGCAGGCTGTGGTCGTGCATGAAGGACAACTCCATGGGACGGGCGCTCATCGTGGCGGTCCGTCGTCTGGTTCTCACAAGGCGGGGCGGCCTAAACAGGAGCGCGTCGGAGGGCGCGTGGATGTTTCACGCACAGCAACAGCCAACTTGCCCTCTGAACTTCACGTCAGGCCGGGTGATGTCCCAACACATGCCGTGGGAGGTGGAGGCATGTCGGTATGGCGCTGGTAACAGCGACCGGCACGGAGGGTGCGATCGAACTTTGGCCCCGACCTCAATGACCGAATTAACGGCTAGAAGGAGGTGAGAGATGAAACAGCACGTCGCCCAGTTCCTCGAGAGATGGGGCCATGGATTCGACGCCGCGTGCCAGTCGGGCGCGCGGCGCGATGGAGACCGAGGCGGTACGACCCTGATGCATCGAGTACCATCTGCGTCTGCAGGGGCGCTCGGGCAGCACATCTGTCTGCGCTGCAATGGGCTCATGGTGCCGGGCGGTACCGATGGACTGCTGCCGGAGATCCGCGATGAAAGCAGATGGCGCTCGTGGCGCTGCGTGAACTGCGGCGAGTGGATCGATCCGATGGTGATGGCCAATCGACGAGCCGGACAAGAGGGAATAGTGGCAGTAACGCGGCCCCGGCATCGATAGCGACAAGTGAATTGGCCAACTCCCGTCACGCTCAGACATGACCGACCGGCGGGCACGCCGGGGAAAGGACGACGATTATGACCGATCAAAGAGATGCAGGACGGATGGTGTGGAATATTGTGTTGGCCGGCGGGGAAGGGGAACGGGTCAAGCCTCTGGTGCAGCGATGGTTGGGGTGGCCTCGAGCGAAGCAATATTGCGCCTTCGTCGGGACCCGGTCGATGTTTCAACACACGGTGGACCGTGTTACGCGGCTCTCGTCGGCGGACCGCGCCGTCGTCGTCGCGGCTCGCCACCACCGGGTCGATGTGGAATCCCAGTTGCGCGGGCGGTCGATCGGCAAACTCCTGTGGCAACCCGCCAACCGCGACACGGCGGCAGGTGTGTTTCTGCCGCTGTCCTACGTATGGGGCCGCCATCCTCAAGCGACGGTTGTGGTGCATCCGTCGGATCACTTCATTTTTCCGGAACACCGATTTCTCGATACGGTGCGTCACGCGATCGCGTCTGTCGACGCTACCCCGGATCGGATGCTCTTATTGGGCGTCCAGCCGGATCGGTTGGAGACTGAGTATGGATGGATTGAACGTGGACCGGCATTGACCGGGCCACCGGGTTACCCGGTCCATGCGATGTCGTCATTCCTCGAAAAGCCCACGGCCGAGCTGGCGGATGCGGCACTCCGGGGCGGCGCTTTGTGGAACACGCTGGTCCTTGTCGCCAAGGCGGAAACGTTGTGGCAAGCCGGGTATGCCTGTTTCCCCGATATGATGCCCCTCTTTGAGCGGCTGGCATCCGCCTGGGACCGTCCGAGCGAACGCACCGCGTTGGAGGCGGTCTATCAGGAGATGCCGGCCTATAACTTTTCTTCGCACCTCCTGCAACGGCTGCCGAATCGTTTAGCGGTCATGGAACTGACTGGTGTATTATGGAGCGACTGGGGGAAGCCGGAACGGATCGCGGAAACGATCCGCCGTATCGGGAAGACCCCGGCGTTTCCCTTGCACTGCCTCGACCGGCCGTTCACCCCACACCCGGTTCCGAAGCCGGCATGGCAGGTGCCGGTGTCTGCCTAACGGAGGTTCACGATGGCGACGCGCAGGTCCCCTTCAAGGATCGCCGCCAAGCAGACGCCGGCCAAGAGGAAGAGCATGAGTGCAGCGAGTTCCGCCTCGGCGGTGGAGGAGGGAGTTCCGTCGTCGGCCGATGCGAACAGAGTCCGTGCGAGCATCGCCGTCCGCGCCTATGCCCTCTATGAAGAGCGAGGGTGCCGGTAGGGTTGCGACCTCCAAGATTGGTTGGAGGCGGAACGGCATGTGCTGGAAGATCGGAGACTATGACAAGAATCAACGCTGGGTTCACCGCGGCCCGTCCATCCGAAGGAGGAATCACGACCATGACCTATCTGACGAGTCTCACCTCTCGGCGCCGACTGCAGGCTGCGGTGCTGCTCTTCATGCTCCTGGCACCCCCGCTGGCGGAGGCTGTTCCGGAGTTACAAGAAGAGCAAACGATCTGGATTTATAAGCAGATTGTCCCGGCGACCGTGTTTCTTTCTTCATCTTTTGTGGTCGGCCCCGGGGTGAATACCGCCGGGGGGACGGGATTCATTCTCGACGACACGGGCATCGTGGTGTCGAACGCACACGTCGTCAGCGGCGCGCATCATGTGACAGCCACATTGTACGACGGCCAGCGTGTGCATGTGGACGTGATCGGCATTGACCATTACACCGATGTGGCAGTCCTCCAGCTGAAAGGGTTCGCAGGTCCGCTCCCGACCGTGCGTCTCGGGTCTTCGGAAGATTTGCAGATCGGCCAGCGGACGCTCCTCATCGGAAATCCCTATGGCCTTGGGTTCGGATTGAGCAGCGGCATCATCAGCGGCGTCAATCGGGTGCCGCCGGCCGTGAATCTTATGGACCCTCGCGTGCCGCTGCTGCAAACGACGGCCCCGATCAATCCCGGCGACAGTGGCGGACCGCTGGTGGACTCGCAAGCGCGTGTCATCGGCATCACGACCGCCCTCCTGGCGGGGACCCAGAACATCGGGTTCGCCATTCCGATCAACCTCGTGAAAGAGGTCGTGACGGAACTGAAGAAGACCGGACGGGTTCAGCGTCCGTGGATCGGCGTGACCGGTAAATTCGTCACCGACGACATTCGCGAGTTGTTCGTACTGCCCTTCACCGACGGGATGCTGGTGGAGACGGTGGCGTCGGACAGCCCGGCATCCCATGCCGGACTGCGGGCCGGCACGGTGGACGTCGTGGTTGCAGGCCAACCTTGGATGATGGGAGGCGATATCATCGTCGCCATCAACCATGTTCCCGTGCATGCCGTGCGGGACTTCCTGACGACGTTGAAGACGCTACGGATCGGCGAAACCATCGACGTGGAGTTTCTCCGAGATCGCGCCCGGCAAACCATTTCGTTGGTGGTGAGCGAACGGCCGCAAGAGCCGTCGGCTCCGTCCGGACGGTCCTCCGAGCTTCAAGCTCCTGCACAGTCGCTTCCGGGCCGGCCCAGCCGGCCGTTCTTCCGGGGAGGCCAGGTCGAAGGGACACGACCGAGCGGGAATTCGACCGACGGGAGGAACACCCGATGAACGGACCGGTCGAGGCCCGTCCGCGAGGCGTCGGACATATCTTTCATCCCACCGACTTTTCACCCGCCAGCATGGCGGCCTTCGGGCACGCACTGAAACTGAGCCTGACGATGAAGAGTGATCTCACGATCATGCACGTGGATCCGGCGCGGGCCGATCCCGATTTCGACGACTTTCCGCGGGTGCGGGCCACGCTTGCCCGGTGGGGAGTACTGAAGAACGGCGCAACCAGAGAAGACTTCTTCGCCCTCGGTCTCGGTGTGCACAAGATTCGCGCGATGGCTGAACAGCCGATCGCATCGATTCTGCAATTGCTCTGGCGGAAACCGGCCGATTTGATGGTCCTGGCGACGCATCCTAAAGACACCCTGGGGCAATGGCTGTCGGACTCGTCCGGAGAAACACTGGCTCGGAAGTCCCGCACCGCCAGCTTGTTCGTGCCGAACGATGGCGAGGGATTCGTTTCCTTGCAGAACGGCGCGGCGTCGCTACGCCGAATTCTCATTCCGATCGATCATCGGCCGGAGCCGCAAGCCGCAATTGACGCCGCCTGCGCATTGGCGGCGGGGTTGGCGGTCGAGACGGCCATCTTCGAGGTCTTGTACGTGGGCACAGCCGCGGAGATGCCGCGCCTGCGGCTGCCGCACAGAGACGGCTGGATCTGGAAGCACAGCGTCAGCACCGGCATCGTAGTGGATGAAATCCTCGAAGCGGCCGCGCGCCGACAGCCGGATCTGATCGTGATGGCCACTGAGTGGAGACATGGATTTCTCGATGCTTTGCGCGGCAGCACCACCGAACGGGTGCTGCGTCGAACGCTCTGCCCGCTGCTCGCCGTCCCGGTTCAGGATCCGCTGCGGCCGATCGGCCAAGACTACACAACATGAACCGATTCCATCACATCCGGATCTCGATCCTCGTCGCGCTCTTCCTTCTGCTCGACGGTTGCGGAGGCGGAACATCCAGACACTGGGAACAGCCTGGCAAGACGGCGAAAGAGTCGCGCGCGGACTACCAGGCCTGCCGCGACCTGGCAGGGAAACAGATACAAGATCGGCAAGACGCCGTAACAGGTTTCGAAGACCGCCTGCACGACTGCATGGAGCAAAAAGGCTATCGCTTCAGGGCCTGGGATCGGTTTGTCTGTTGTAACCGGTTGCAGGGGAGCTGAATGGAACCGACTGCGACCACCTTGAGGATCCGTGGAGCGGGCGCGCATGAAGGCGTTCTATGAAAGAACTCCCTGAAGCAGCGCCGCTATGGCCCCGATCATGATGACTGACTTACTCGCAGCCCGGTCGTTGATGGCGCTGTCGCTTGGGTTCCACATTATCTTTGCGGTGGTGGGCATCGGCTTGCCACTCCTGATGGTCATCGCCGAATGGCGCTGGTTGCGAACCGGTGACGAGGTCTATTTGACGCTGACACAACGGTGGGCAAAAGGATTGGCGGTCCTGTTCGCGGTCGGGGCGGTCTCCGGCACCGTCTTGTCGTTCCAGCTCGGGCTGCTCTGGCCCGGATTCATGGCCTGGGCCGGCCCGATCGTCGGCCTGGCTTTTTCAATCGAAGGCTTCGCGTTTTTCACCGAGGCCATTTTTCTCGGCATCTATCTCTACGGGTGGCGGCGGCTTGCTCCCGCGGCGCATCTGGGCGCGGGCCTCGTCGTCGCGCTCAGCGGCGCCGCTTCCGCGGTCTTTGTCGTGCTGGCCAACGGATGGATGAATACCCCGCGCGGATTTCGCGTCCTCGACGGCCACCCGACCGACATCGATCCGGTGGCGGCGCTGCTGAATCCTTCGGGACTGTTTCAAGTGCCGCACATGTTGCTGGCCGCCTATGCGGCGACCGGATTCGCCGTCGCCGGCATCCATGCCTTCCGCTTGCTGCGCGCTCCGGACAATCCGTTCCATCAGCGCGCCTTCGCCGTCGCCTGTGCGGTCGGTGGCGTTGCCGCGCTCTTCCTGCCGGTGAGCGGGGATCTTCTGGCCAAGGCGACAGCCGAGCATCAGCCGGCCAAGCTCGCCGCATTTGAAGGGCAATTCTCCACCGAATCGGGCGCGCCGTTTCGGCTGGGCGGCATTCCGGATCTCGATCAAGGCCGGCTCCGCTACGCCATTGAAATTCCTTATGCCCTGAGCCTCATGCTGTACCTCGACCCCTACGCGACGGTCGCGGGTCTGGATGCCGTGCCGCGCGAGGAGTGGCCGCCGGTCGGCGTGGTCCGCGCGGCGTTTCAGATCATGCTCCTGGCCGGGGTCTCGATGACGGCCGTCAGCCTCTGGGGCGGCTGGCGCTGGTGGCGGCGCGGATCGCTCGTCCATTCGCGGCGCTTTCTTCAGGCCATGGTCGTCACGGCGCCGCTGGGGTTTCTCGCGATTGAAGCGGGATGGACGGTCACGGAGGTCGGACGGCAACCGTGGATCATCGCGGGCGTCATGCGGACGGCGGAAGCCGTGACGCCCATGCCTGGGCTCGTCGTGCCGCTGGTGTTCTTCGGGGCGCTCTATCTGTTTCTGGCGGCCGTGGTGGTCTGGGTGCTGTTCCACCAAATCGGGGCGAGTCCTGCGGGAGAACCAGCGCGGCGCAACACCGGAGAGGCGCAGGGTGACGCAGTGGCGGTCCCGGTCGTCGGGACCGCGGAGAAGCCGGAATGAGCCTGGAACTAATCATCGCCGGCGCGCTGCTGATCGCACTGACGGTCTATCTGTTGACGGGCGGCGCCGATTATGGGGCCGGGGTCTGGTACCTGTTCGCGAGAGGCGCGCGAGCCGGCGCGCACCGGGCGCTCATCGAGCAGGCCTTGGCTCCCATTTGGGAAACCAACCATGTCTGGCTGATCCTGGTGCTGGTGCTCCTCTTCACTGCGTTTCCTCCGGCCTTCACCGCCATCGTGACGACCCTCCATATTCCACTGACGTTGCTGCTGGTCGGCATCGTCATGCGGGGCGCCGCGTTCGCCTTCCGCTATGCGGATGTCCCGTTCGGCAAGCTGCACGCGCAGTGGGAGCGGCTGTTCGCCTTCGCCAGCCTGTTGACGCCGTTCTGGCTCGGCGTCGTCATCGGCACGACCGCCAGCGGGCTCCCTGCCGCATCCGGCGGCTTTGTCGCGACGTTCATCAGTCCCTGGCTGCAAGTCTTTCCGTTCAGTGTCGGCCTCTTCACCGTCGTGTTGGTCTCCTACGTGGCGGCGGCCTATTTGGCCGTTGAGGCGGCCGACGAGAGACTCCAAGAAGACTTTCGCTGGCGCGCGATCGCAGCCGGATTGGCGGCCTCATTGCTGGAGGAAACGGTCTTGCTGGCATCGCGACACGGCGCGCCCATCATATGGGACGCGCTGACCGGCACCGTGTGGGGAGCGGCCGTCCAATTCGCGACCGCGGCCGCCGGTCTTGCTGCAATCGTGTGTCTGTGGCAACGACGGTTTCGGTGGGCCCGCCTCTGCGTCGTCGGACAGGTTACATTGACGCTTTGGGCTTGGGCGTTCGCGCAATTCCCCTACCTCGTGCCGCCGCATCTGACCATCTCCACCGCCGCCGCGCCTGCGCCGACGCTCCGGTGGCTGCTGCTTGCGCTGGGCGCCGGCGCCGTGGTGTTGTTTCCGTCGCTCTGGTATCTGTTTCGCGTCTTCAAGCAGCGGGCGGTGTTCGGGCACGACGATCCGCCGCCGAGCGGCGAACAAACGCAAGAAGGAGGTCTCAGATGAGCCGTGGATACGACTATGACCTCCTCTGCATCGGCAGCGGGCCCGCCGGCCAGCGGGGCGCGGTACAGGCCGCCAAGCTGGGCAAACGCGCGGCCGTGGTGGAGCGAGGACGTGTCATGGGAGGGGTCTGCGTGGATACCGGCACGATCCCCAGCAAGACCTTCCGGGAGGCGGTCCTCTCGTTGAATGGACGAGCCGGTTTCGGCCGGGCCGGGCCGGGCGCGGGACCGGTCCTCCGGCCGACTGCGGCGGCGTTGTTCGCCCGGGTCGCGGAAGTTAAACAGCGTCAGGCGGACATCGTCGAGGACCAACTTCGACGGAATGATATCACCGTGCTGGCAGGCAAAGCCTGCTTTCAAGACGCACACTCGGTGGTCGTCACGTCCAACAACACGTCTTCCGTCGTCACCGCGGCCCACATCCTGATTGCGGTGGGCACGACGCCCGCTCCGCCACCCGGTGTCGTGACGGAGCCGAACCTGGTCGTCACGAGTGACGAATTGCTGCAGCTCACGACGTTGCCGCGCAGGCTGACCGTCGTCGGAGCGGGCGTCATCGGTATCGAATATGCCTCCATGTTCGCCGCGCTCGGGATCGACGTGACGGTGATCGACCAGCGGGATCGGCCGTTGGAGTTCCTGGATCGGGAGATCGTGGACGAACTCCTGTCTCAAATGCGGAATCGAGACGTCACGTTCCGGCTGGGCGAGGCGGTGGAGCGACTGGAAATCGACGAGGGACCGCCCCGGCGCGTTGTGATGCGCTTGGAATCGGGCAAGCGGCTGGTCTCCGAGTTGGTGTTGTTCTGCGCCGGACGGCAGGGCGCGACCGCTCAACTCAACCTGCCCGCAGCCGGGCTGAAAGCCGACGGTCGCGGACGCCTGGCGGTCGACCGGCATTTCCGCACCGACGTGCCGCACATTTTCGCCGCCGGCGACGTGATCGGGTTTCCCAGTCTGGCGACCACCTCGGCGGAACAGGGCCGGCTGGCAGCTTGCGCGGCCTTCGGCATCGACGCTGTTCCCATGGCCCCGCATTTTCCCATCGGGATCTATGCGATACCGGAAATCTCGATGGTCGGTGAGCCGGAGCATGCGTTGACGGCCCGACGGGTGCCCTATGAGACGGGGCTGGCCCGCTATCGGGAGATCGCCCGGGGTCATATCCTCAGCGATGACAGCGGCCTCTTGAAGATGCTCTTCCATCGGGACGACCGGCGGCTTCTCGGGGTGCATGTGATCGGGACCGGCGCGACGGAGTTGATCCATATCGGACAGGCCGTGTTGGGACTCGGTGGGGGGCTGGACTATTTTTTGACGACGGCCTTCAACTACCCGACCTTGGCGGAATGTTACAAAGTTGCCGCGCTGGATGCGCACAACAAACTCTCCGCGTAAACGCATCGGCCTGAGGCAGTCAGCGTGGCGCAACCCTGTGCCGGAAGGAAGCCTGCATGTATGATCATGTGACGGAATCTGGCAAGCGCCTCTTCGTTTGGATGGAGCGCCTGGACCGCTGGGGGTATATCGCGATCGGGCTCAGCCTGCTGGCCGTCAGCATCCTGCTGTTTGTTCATGGCTGGATCGAGTTTCTCGACTCGTTCAAGAAGACCGACTCGTTTCTCTTCGCCGGCTTGACGCTCATCAATAATCTCCTCCTGATCGTGATCCTTCTGGAACTGTTCCGCACGATCGTCCGCTTCTTGGAGACCGACATTCTGCGGATCGAACCCTACCTCGTCGTCGGGATCATCGCGTGCATCCGGCGCATGCTGACGGCCAGCGCGGAACTCGGCGACCTTCGCCACGTGCCCGATGAGTTCTTCGACAAATATCTCAAGGACATGGTCATGAACGCGGGGGTGGTCATCGTGTTGATCGCCGGCGTCTGGCTGCTCCGAGTGCGCCCCGTACCATCCGACCAGTACGACGCCGTGCCGGCGGCGGGGCCGAGGCAGGAGCGGCCGGATAAAAATGAAGCGAGCTGAAAGAGGCAAATATCCACAGCCGTCACTTTAACCATGTGGTGTATCGCGACAGAGTGAACGGCGAGGGTGATGGGAGCGGGAGCGCGGGAAGCGAAGGCAAATCATTTGATCTTAATCTTCAGCCGAATGCGCGCGGATGAATCATGGAGGCATGGAAGTTGCGGAACGCGGAGTGTGATGTACGAGTGAGCACCTCATCCAATCAGGTGAGGAGGAGCGCTCGAAGGCATGCGCGATCTGTTTGCGCGAAAGGTACGGTGAAGGCGGACGTGAGCGAAATTCTGATAAAGAGAGACGATAACCCAGCCGGGCAGGTCAGCTTCCGTGCCGGTGCTGCAGAAGCGCATTCCTCGAAATGCAGACGGAGTGTTGCCGCATGACTCCTTTCCCTCAACAGGGTTTGCAGGGCGCTGCCGGCTGGTTCTTCGCCGTCACCCTGGGTTGCGTTGTCGGCATCGGAGTCTTTACCTTCGTCTATGCGCGTGGCGCGTCGTACCTCACGGATGACCCGCAGGCCTGTGTCAACTGTCACGTCATGAGGCCGCAGTATGGATGGGCGCGGTCTGCAACGACTGTCACACGCCGGAAGGACTGGTTCCCAAGTATGCGTCGAAAGCGTACAACGGATTTCTTCATGCAATGGCCTTCACGACAGGAGAGTTTCAAGACGCGATTCAGATTAAGCCGCACATGCTGGCCATCGCCGAACAGGCCTGCGTGAAGTGTCACGCGGAGATTGTGCAGGCCATCAATGTGTCGGATGACCGCGCCGGACAACTGTCCTGTGTCCGCTGTCATCGAAATGTCGGGCACCAGTAAGGAGGGGGGCGCTATGAATGAGAAGGGCCGAATCTCGACGAAACTTGTATTTCTTGTTCTAATCGCGGCGGGTGTCGTCTTTGCCATGGCCGCGCTCCTGGTGAACATTTTTCAGCGCCAGCAGGAGGCCAAGAACGTGTTCGTCCGCGTCGTCGAGTTGACCGATCGAACCGAAAACGCGGCAGAGTGGGGCAAGAATTTTCCGTTTCAATTCGACGCGTACCGCCGGACGGTCGATCAAGTGCGCACGCGCTTCGGCGGCAGCGAAGCGGTGCCG
>LNFM01011281.1_pt1 | contig 21862 bp, 19 predicted proteins | sample 596031 | NCBI WGS metagenome assembly LNFM01 (sample SAMN04254537, study PRJNA301005) | activated carbon metagenome | isolation source: dual media filters at the Ann Arbor, Michigan drinking water treatment plant | place: USA: Ann Arbor
CGCGCTGCACCAGGCCCAGCGCCAGGGCGGCAGCGATGGTGGTCTTGCCCACGCCGCCCTTGCCCATCACCATCACCACGCCGTGGCCGGCGGCAGCCAGTTCATCGGCCAGTGCCGCCAGCCCTGGGAGTGCGGTGTCGGCCGTCGTCGGTGCCGGCGTGGCCGGCGCAGGCGGAGGGGCGCCGGGACGCAGCAGAGCGCGCAGGGCCGGCAGGCCCACCGTGTCGAAGGCGCGCAGCGGTACGCGGTCCTGTGGCAGCGCAAGCAGCGCTGCGGGCAGGTGGTCCAGCGCCTGCCGCCCCAGGTCTTCGATGGCACGTGCCACGACGTCGCCGCGCTCGCTGGCCCGGAACACGCCGTTGACCGCCAGTCGCTGGTGGTTCAGGCCCAGCTCGCGCAGTTCGTCGGACGTGCGCGCGGCTTCCGCGATGGCCCCGGGGTCGGGCCGTGCCACCAGCACCACGGTGGTCTGTGCCGGATCGGCCAGGGCCTCGAGCGCAGCCTGGAAGCGCCGTTCCTGCATCTTCAGTCCCGAGTGCGGACCCAGGCAGGACGCGCCGCGGTCGTTGCCGTCCAGGAAGCCGGTCCAGGCCTTGGGCAGGCTCAGCAGGCGCAGGGTGTGCCCGGTGGGCGCGGTGTCGAAGACCACGTGGTCCCAGTCCGCGGCACCTTCGGCCAGCAGCGCCGAGAACTCGTCGAAGGCGGCGATCTCGGTGGTGCAGGCGCCCGACAGCTGCTCGCGCACGGTCGCCAGCTCCTGCGCGCTGGCGTCGGGCCCCATCTGCGCCAGCACACGCTGGCGGTAGGACTCGGCCGCCGTGTCGGGGTCGATGTTCAGCACCGACAGGCCTGGTGCGCCGGGCACCGGCACCGGCTGGTTGCGCAGCTCGATGCCCAGCATCTCGTCGAGGTTGGAAGCGGCATCGGTGCTGACCAGCAGCACCCGCTTGCCGGCATCGGCCAGCGCCAGCGCGGCCGCGGTCGACAGCGAAGTCTTGCCGACGCCGCCCTTGCCGGTGAAGAACAGATGGCGCGTCGGGTCAGCCATGAAGCCGATGGCGCCGACGGAGCCGGTCTGCGCTGTCCCTTCGCCTCGGGTGTCGTCGTCGTGCGATGTGGGGCTTCTGGTGGGCATGGGTGGCTGGTGGGGTTGGACAGTCGAAGGCGCGATGGCGCGATGGCACGGGCCCCGACGGGCAGCCGGGGTGCCTGCCGCTTGGGGCAGATTGCCACGTTCCCCGCCGCCAGGCGCGGCCGGAGCTTGCGCAGGCTCAAGGTTCTTGGCATTTGCGGCACGGGGGATCGCCCCGCCACGGCACCCCGCCTTGCGCCCGCGCAATGCGCCGCGGGCGTCGACAGGCCATGCTGGGCGGACCCGTTCCCCCTGACCCGGCGCAAGGAGTGACCACGATGTTCCGTACTCTTCGAGGCGCGTGCCTTGCCGTCCTGGCGCTGGGCACGCTGGCCGCCACGGCGCAGCCGGTGGTGACCTACACCCGGGACTCCGCCTCGTTCGAGGCGGTGCGCGACGATCTCCAGGCAGCGATCGAGAGCCGCGGCCTGGTGGTCGACTACCAGGCGCAGATCGCCCGCATGCTCGAGCGCACCGGCAAGGATGTCGGCTCCGAGCGGAAGATCTACGCCGACGCGCAGACGCTGCAGTTCTGCAGCGCGCGCCTGTCGCGCAAGACCATGGAAGCCGACCCGGCCAATGTCGTGATGTGCCCGTACTCCATCGCCGTCTGGGCGACGGCGGCCCGGCCCGACCGGGTCTTCGTCGCCTACCGCCGCACGGCGATGCCCGGCGGCGGCCCGCCCTCGCGCGATGCGCTGCGCGAGGTCGACGCCTTGCTGGATTCCATCGCACGCGAGGCGGTCGGGCGCAAGTAGGCGCACGGGTCGCCAGCCCGCACTTCCTGCCGCGGGCAGGGCCCCTGGATGGCCCGATAGGCCGTCAGGACTTGAACCGAGGCCCCCGGGGGCGGGACGGGGCCCGCGTGGTGGCTTGCAAGGGCCCATGCCCGCAGCGGCCGAAAATTCTTTAAGCTTCCGGGGAACTTCGGGGCCGCAGCCGATTCTTGGTGCGGTGCCCTCAACCCTGATGGAGTCGCCCGTGTACGCAGTTTCCTCCCCGTTCCCGGCCGTCCGGCAGCAGGCCCGCCGCTGGCGTGTTGCCGCCTGCGCCCTGGCTGCCAGCCTGCTGGCCGTCTGCACCACCCCCGCGCTGGCCCAGCCGGCGCAGGGCGGTCGCGTGCTCAACGTCAACAACTGGGCCGACTACATCGGCCCCGACGTCATCAAGAACTTCGAGAAGGAAACCGGCATCAAGGTGCGCTACGACGCCAACGTCGAGAGCAACGAGACCCTGCATGCCCGGCTGGTGGCGGGCCGCACCGGCTACGACATCGTGGTGCCCGGGGCGCACTTCGCCGCCAAGCAGATCCAGGGCGGCCTGCTGCAGCCGCTGAACCGCGAGCTGATCCCCAACTGGAAGAACCTCGACCCCGCCATCCTCGAGAAGCTGGCCCAGTCCGACCCCGGCAACCGTCACCTGGTGAACTGGATGTGGGGCTTCGTCACGGTGGGCATCAACGAGCAGAAGGTGCGCGAGACGCTGGGCAGCACGCCGATGCCCGCCAACCCGCTGGACCTGATCTTCAAGCCCGAGTACGCCAGCAAGCTCAAGGCCTGCGGCATCCACATCCTGGACTCGGCCAGCGAGGTGGTGCCGGTGGCCATGCTGTACGCCGGCAAGGACGGTTTCAGCGCCAACGTCAAGGACTACGACGCCGCGCGCCAGGTGCTGACCACCGCCCGGCCGAACGTGACGCGCATCTTCTCGCCCGGCCCCATCAACGACCTGGCGGCGGGCTCGATCTGCGTATCGCTGGGCTATTCGGGCGACTTCAACATCGCCAACCAGCGCGCCAAGGAGGCCGGCAAGACCTTCACCATCCGTCCGCTGATCCCGCCGCGCGGCGCCACCATGTTCCTCGACAGCATGGGCATCCCGAAGGACGCCAAGAACGTGGCAGAGGCACATGCCTTCATCAACTACATCCTGCGCCCCGAGGTGCATGCGGCGCTCACCAACGAGGTCTTCTACGGCAACCCCAACGTCGCTTCCAAGAGCTTCGTCAAGCCCGAGCTGGCCAGCAACCCGACCATCTTTCCGCCGCCGGCCGAGATCGCGAAGATGGCGGTGATGCGCGACCTGCCCAACGACGTGCGCCGGGTGCAGACGCGGGTCTTCACCGACTTCAAGGCCAACCGGAAGTGAGCCCGGGGCAGGCGGCGCGCTGAGCCGCGCCGCCGTCCCTTGTCTTGCGCTGCCGCGCGGCCGGTGCGGCGTGACAAGGGCACGCCGTGCAGGTGAAAAGTTGGCTCGCCCCACGCAGGGCGGCCTCCTACAGTCGGTGCACCATGAATGCGCCGTCCTTCTTCGAAACCCTGGCTGCCGTGCAGGCCCTGCTGCGCCAGCAGGGGCGCGTGTCGGAGCGGGCGCTGCGGCGGCAGTTTCCGCTCGACGACGGGACTTTCGCGGATCTGAAGTCGGAGCTGGTCGACGTGCTGCAGGTGGCCCGGTCCGACCCCGCCGGGCTGCTGCTGTGGTGCGGACCCGTGACGTCCCCTGCGGCTGGCCTGCCGGCCCCGGCCCAGCCCGCACGTGCGGCCACGGTGGACGCCGAACGGCGCTTCCTGACCGTGCTGTTCGTCGACCTGGTCGATTCGACCCCGCTGTCGGAACGCCTGGACCCCGAGCAGCTGGCCGAGGTCTTCAGGGCCTGGCAGGACCTGTGCATCGACGTCATCCGGGGCTATGGCGGCCACGTCGCCGAATACCGCGGCGACGGCGCCTTCATCTACTACGGCTGGCCCCAGGCCCAGGAAGACGCGCCGCAGCGCGCCATCCGCACCGGGCTGGGCATCGTCGAGCGGCTGCCGGCCTTCAACGAGCAGCTGCTGCGCAGCCACGGCGTGACGCTGTCGATGCGCATCGGCGTGCACAGCGGTCTGGTGCTGCTGTCCAACCTGGGCGGTGCCTATGTGCGCGAGCAGTTCGCCGTCGGCGAGACACCGAACCTCGCCGCGCGCGTGCAGGCGCTGGCCGGGCCCGGCGAGGTGCTGGTGAGCGACGCCGCCCACGCCATCGCGCGAGCCGACTTTCAGTTCGACGACCTCGGCGAGCGTGCGCTCAAGGGCCTGAGCCGGCCGGTGCGCGTGTGGCGGGCCGTGCAGGCCCGGCGCAGCCACGGCCGCGCGCGCGACTCCGACCGCGAGTCGATCGGCCTCATCGGCCGCGAGTCGGAGCTGGCCCTGCTAAACGACCGCTGGGCCATGGCCAGGGAAGGCCGGGGCCGCGTGGTGATGCTCTCGGGCGAAGCCGGCATCGGCAAGACCCGGCTGCTCAGCGAACACCGCCGCCTGGCGCACGGGCAGGGTGCGCAGCGCGTGGTGCTGCACTGCTCGCCCTACCACAGCGCCACCGAGCTGTACCCGGTGGCAGCGCACCTCGAACGCATGCTGCAGTTCGAGAAGGACGACACGGCCGGGGAGCGCGCCGCGCGCCTGGCCCGGCAACTGGACGCGGTGGGGCTGGACCCCGACGTGACGGCAGCCTACATCGGCCCGCTGGTGGGTCTGCACCCTGCGCCGGCAGCGGCCGCGCAGGACGGCGCCGGCACACCGCTGCTGCCCCTGGCCGCGCGCGAACTGCGCGTGAAGATGATCGACGCGCTGGTGCGCTGGCTGCTGGCCGCCGCGCGGCGCCAGCCGCTGCTGCTGGTGTGCGAAGACCTGCACTGGGCCGACCCCACCACGGTGCAGCTGCTGGGCCAGCTCATCGACAGGATTGCCGACCAGCGGGTGCTGGCGGTGCTGACCTGCCGACCCGACTTCAAGCCGCCCTGGCCACACCACTCGCACGTCAGCCAGGTCTCGCTGGCGCGGCTGTCCGACGAGGATGCGATACGCTTTGCCGCCGGTGCGCTGCACGGCCGCTTCCTCGAAGCCCAGGCCCTGACGCGCATCATCGAGCGCGCCGACGGCGTGCCCCTGTTCATCGAGGAGCTGGTGCACACGCTGGCCGAGCATGCCGGCATGGCCGGCGCCATGGCCACCATCCCCGACACCCTGCAGGGCTCGCTGATGGCGCGCCTGGACCGCGAATCGGAAGCGCGCGAGATCGCGCAGATCGCGGCGGCCACCGGTCGCGAGTTCAGCTATGCGCTGCTGCGCGCCGTGGTGCCGGGCAGCGAGCCCGAACTGCAGAAGGGGCTGCAGCGCCTGGTGGACGCCGAGCTGCTGCTTCGCCGGCATGGGCCCGACGGCGAGATCTACCGCTTCCGTCACGCCCTGATCCGCGACGCCGCCTACGAGTCGACGCTGAAGTCGCGCCGGGCGGTCTATCACAAGCGCATCGCCGACGCGCTGGAGCAGCACTTCCCGCACCTGACCGAGGCCCAGCCCGAACTGCTGGCCCGTCACCTGGCCGAGGCCGGCGAGCGCGAGCGCGCGGTCGAACTGCTGCGCGTGGCCGGCGAACGCGCGTTGAACCGCTGCGCCAACGAAGAGGCCTTGTCGCATCTGGGCCAGGCCCTGAGCCTGTTGTCCCTGAACCCGGCGCTGAATGCGGCCGGGCCCGTGGCGCCGGCCCAGGCGCGGCTGGGCCTGCGGCTGGAAGTGGCGCGCGGTGCGGCGCTGATGATGGCGCGCGGCCAGAGCGCCCCCGAGGTCGAACAGGCCTACGGCCATGCCCGTGCGTTGACGCAGTGGTCGGGTGAATCGGCCGACCTGCTGCCGGCGCTGATGGGCCTGTGGCGCTTCTACGGCGCACGCGGGCGCATGTTCGAGGCCCTGGAGGTGGCCGAACGCATGCTGGCCATCGCCGAGACCGGCGACCGCGGCGCCTCGTTGCTGGGCGCGCGCATGGCGCTGGGCATGACGCTGTTCCACCTGTGGCAGATGCCGCGGGCGCGCGAACTGGTGCTGCTGGGCATCGAGCAGTACCGCCACGCACCGCCCGACGACCGCGAGATCGAGATGTTCTCGCTGGGTCAGCATCCGGCCGTGGCCTGCGCCATGTGCCTGGCCTTCATCGACATGAACTGCGGCGACGTGGCGGCTTCGCGGGCCTGGCAGGAAGAGGCGGCGGCCATCGCGCGCCGCCTGGACAGCCCGTTCCAGACCACCTCCATGCTGGGCTGGTGCGCACTGCTGAACTACCAGCGCGGCGACGATGCCGAGTTCCGCAGTGCCGCCCGGGCCGCGGCGGGCTTTGCCGACGAACACCGCTTCCCGATGTGGGCCGCCGTGATGCGTGTCTACCGCGGCCTGATCCAGGTGCGCGACGGCGACACCATCCCCGGGCTGGCGCAGATCGTCGGCGGCATCGAGCAGATCGACCAGGTGCGCCTGGGCCTGCTTCGCCTGCGCTGCCTGCTCGTGCTGGCCGAAGCCAGCCTGATCGCCGGCCGCAGCGACGAGGCGCTGGAGGCCCTGCGCCAGGCCGACGACGCATTGGCCATCGGCGCCGAGCGCTGGTGGGAGCCCGAGGTGCTGCGCCTGCGCGGCCAGGCCCTGGCGCAGCGCGCCGGCCCCGGCGACGCGGCCGCCGCCGTGGCGGCATGGCAGCAGGCCCGGAACGTGGCCCAACGACTGCAGTTGCCCTTCTTCGAACAGCGCGCCGCGCACGCCCTGTCGCGCGCCGACCATCTGGTTGCCGAACTGCCTTCCCTGCACAACTGACCCCAGGAGCTGACCATGGCCCGTAGATCCAGTCCGGCGCGCCGCACCCACCGTGCGCTGGCCGAACGCCTGCTGCAGATGAGCGACGCCGACCTGGCGCGCCTGCGCCTGCAGCGCGAGCACCAGCCGGCGATGGCGGCGTTCATCGACGCCGTCGTCGGGCGCGTGGTGCTGCCGGGCGATGCGGGCTACGACCAGGACCGGCAGGAGTCCAACCCGGCCTTCCAGGCCTACCCGATCGCCATCGTCTACTGCGAGGTGGACGAGGACGTGCTGCTGTGCCTGAAGCTGGCCCAGCATCTGAAGGTGCCCTTCGTCGTGCGCTCGGGTGGCCACAGCACGGCCGGCTACTCGGTGGTCACCGACGGCATCGTCATCGACATGAGCACGTTCGACTACGTGCTGGTCGACAGCGACTCGCGCACCGTGCGCGTGGGCCCCGGTGCGAAGTTCGACAAGCTCAACGGCGCGCTGAACCCCACGGGGCTGCACGTGCCCTCGGGCGAGTGCGGCGACGTCTGCGTCGGCGGTTTCGTGCAGGGCGGCGGCTATGGCTACACGTCGCGCATGTACGGCATCCAGTGCGACAGCGTGGCGGCCTTCCGCGTCATGCTGGCCGACGGCCGCGTGGTGGTGGCCGATGCGCAGAACGAGCATCAGAGCCTGCACTGGGCGCTGCAGGGCGGCACGGGCGGCAACTTCGGCGTGCTGCTGGAAGTGACCTATCGCCTGGTGCCGTTGCCCTCGGTGTGGGCCTGGTCCATCCAGTGGGACGCCGCCGACGCCGCGGCGGTGCTGCTGGAACTGCAGGCCCGCTACATGCGCCAGGGCGCCGCGCCCAATCTGGGCATGACCGTCAACCTGGGGTTCCACGACGGTCGGCAGGTGCTGCTGGCCCAGGGCATGTGGGCGGGCAGCCGCAGCGATGGCCTGGCCGCCGTCGAGTCGCTGATGAGCTTCCCCAGTGCGCAGCTGCTCGTCGACGCGTCAGGACCCTACGGCACGATGGACAAGCTGCTCGACACCCAGCCGTACGCCATCCCCGACCCGCCGCCGGGGTCGAAGGAAGACAAGCGGGCCGGCTACATCGCCACGCCGCTGGGCCTCGCGGACTGGCAGGCGGTGGTGGCCTACGCGGCGACGGCGCCCAACCCGAACAACACCTTGATCATCGAGCCCTATGGCGGCGCCATCAACCAGGTGCCCAGGCTGGCCACCGCGTTCATCCACCGCGACGTGGACATGGACATCTTCGTCGACGTGTTCTGGGTGCAGGACGCCGACCGGAACGCCGCCCGGGCCTGGCTGGACGGCTTCATGAAGCTGCTGCAGCCCCACCTGAACGGCCACGTGTACCAGAACTACCCGCACGCCGGCCTGGCCGACTTCGCGCAGGCCTACTGGGGCGAGGCGCTGCCGCGACTGCAGAAGGTCAAGCGGCACTACGACCCGGGCAACGTGTTCAGCTTTCCGCAGAGCGTGCCGCTGGCCTGACGTGCCGGCGCGGGCTCGGGCCCGCGCCGCAGATCAGTGCTTGTCCCTGGTGAGCCGCTCGGCGAAGGAGATGCCGATCGCCGACAGCACGAAGGTGAAGTGGATGACGGCCACCATCGTGACGATCTGGATGTTCTCCATGTTCAGCTCGCCGCTCAGGTAGGTCTTCAGCGCATGCACGCCCGAGATGGAGATGATGGCGAAGGCCAGCTTCAGCTTGAGGTTGTAGGTGTTGACGTGGTCCAGCCAGTCGGGCTTCTTCATGTCCTTGGCGTCGAAGTGCCCGGTGGTCACGAACAGCGAGACACCCGCCAGCGCCACCACCCAGACCAGCTGCGCGACCATCGTCATGTCCACCAGTTCGAGCACCTTGATGATCAGGTCGATCTTCTCCAGGCTCCCGAAGAGCAGGGTGTTCATCAGCTTGTAGGTCTCGAGCAGGAACTTTCCCAGGATGCCGAAGATGATGGCCACCAGGCCGACATAGAAGAAGAGCATGGTGAAGCGCATGCCGTACAGCAATGAGCCCACGCTCGCCAGAAGCTTGTCCATTTTTTTCCAGGGTAAGGTGTCGAAGCGGGCGCCTGCGCCTGTCGCTTCCCGACGGAGCAGATCGCCCGGTCGCTTCCGGCCAGAATACCACCGTGGGAAGTACGCTCCGTCGTCCCGCTGTAGCGCTGCTGTTGCCGACGGCGTTCAGGTCACGCGACCGAACCACAGCAGCGACAGGCCCGCGCCGAGCACCAGCACGAGGGCGGCCGCCCCGGACAGCAGGGCTGTCAGTTCGGTGTCGCGCTTGCGCGTCTGCACGCGCGATCCGAGGTCCTGGTAGACGCTGCGCAGCGCCTCGGCGGTGGCTGCATGGTGGTATTCGCCGCCGGTCACTTCCGCCACCTCGCGCAGTGCGGGCTCGTCCAGCTTGAGGTAGATCGCCATGCCCTCGCCCATGGCGAGGTGGCCGTCGGGGGTGCCCAGGCCGATGACGTGGATCTTCACCCCGCGGTCGGCCGCCATCTTCGCGGCCTGCTGCGTGTCGATGCCGGTGGTGCGGCGGCCGTCACTCAGCAGGATGATGGCCGCCGCGTCGTAGGAGCCGGGCGCCACCGGCGTGATCTGCTTCGGCGCGACCGCAGACTTGGCCGCCCTTTCGTCGAGGCTGCGCCCCTGGCGGCGGGAGCCGTAGGTCATTTCGGCCAGGTCGATGCCGTGGTCGGGGAAGAGTTCGGCCAGGCTCACCACGATGGCGTTGCCGATCGCCGTGCCGTACTGCATCTGGATGGCGTCGATGGCGCCCACCAGCGAGGGACGGTCGATCGTCGCCTGCTGGGCCACCTGGGCCGTGCCCGCGAAGGTGACCAGGCCTACGTCGATGTGCCTGGGCACCTCGTTCAGGAAGGCCTTGGCCGCCTCCTGCGCGGCCACCATGCGGGTGGGCTCGACATCGTTGACGCGCATGCTGCGCGAGATGTCCATCGCCAGCATGACCGTGGTCTTCGCCCAGGGCAGCGCCACCGGTGCCGTCGGACGCGCCAGTGCCAGCAGCAGCAGCGCCAGGGCCAGCAGCACCAAGGCCGGCGGCACGTGCCGCCGCCAGGTGGGGCCCGCCGCCGCGCGCGCGACGCGCAGGCTGGACATCACGATGGCCGGCTTGCCGCGCCTGCGCAGCAGCCACAGGTAGAGCAGGGGCAGCAGAGGCAGCAGCAGCATCCACCACAGGTTCTGAGGCCACAGGAATTGCATGTGCTGCACCAGGCGCGACGAGCCAGCGGGTTCCTCGGGCGCGAAGGGTGCGCCCGCGGGGCGGAGTACGGGCCCGATTCTGGCGGAGCGACCGAGATCGTGCACAGCGCCGCGCCGGCCCAGGCGACTCGAACGGCACTTGCGACCCCTTCAAGCCTTGCCCGGGACGATGCATGGATGTCCCGGCACTCGACCTGTCCATGGTGTCCACGAGCCTCGCCGACGCAGGGACCGCAAGCGAAGACGCGCGCCCCCGACCATGCGCTGCGATGGTCGGATGGGCGCTTCGTTCAGGGCTCTTCAGTCGATGGTGACCTTGGCTTCCTTGACCAGTTTGGCGAACTTCTCGGTCTCTTCCCGGATCTGCCGCGCCATCTGGTCCGGTGTGTTGCCGATGGGCTCGGCGCCGATCTCCGACATGCGCTGCCTGAACTCAGGCGACTGGATGATCTTCTGCATCTCGCTGCTCAGACGCTGCACCACGTCCCGCGGCGTGCCGGCCGGCGCGAGCACGCCGAACCAGGTGCCGATGTCGAAGCCCTTGAGCCCGGCCTCTTCGAGCGTGGGCACGTCGGGCAGTGCAGACGAGCGCCGGGCGGTGCTGACGGCCAGCGGGCGCAGCTTGCCGGCCTTGATGTGCGGCAGCACCGGCGTGATGGTGTCGAAGGACATCGTGACCTGGCCGCCCAGCAGGTCGGTGGTCAGCGGGCCGCTGCCCTTGTACGGGATGTGCAGCAGCGTCGTGCCGGTGCTGTTCTGGAACTGCGTGCCGATCAGGTGCTGTGCCGTGCCGTTGCCGTTGGAACCGTAGCTCAGTTCGGGCTTGGCCGACTTGGCCTGTGCGACCAGCTCGGCCACCGTGCGCACCGGGGAGGTCGCGTTGACCACCAGCACGTTGGGCACCATGGCAATGACGGTCAGCGGCGTGAGGTCCTTCTGGAAGTCGTACGACAGCTTGCGGTAGACGCTGGTAGCGATCGTGTGATGGACGGCGCCCACCAGCAGCGTGTAGCCGTCGGGCCTGGACTTGGCCACGTGGTCGGCGCCCAGCGTGGCACCTGCGCCGGGCTTGCTCTCCACGATCACCGTCTGGCCCAGCACGGGGGTCAGGCGCTCGGCCAGCGCCCGCGCCAGCACGTCGGTGGTGCCACCGGCCGGGAAGGGGACCACCAGGGTCACCGGCTTGGTGGGCCAGGTCTGCGCCTGTGCAGCGTTGGTGGCGGCCAGCAGGATCAGGGCTCCGGCTGTTGCGAGCACGTTGCGGCGCCGGGCGGTCGGTGCCTGTTGCGCGGGGGTGGCTTGGGATAGGTTCATGGCTGTCTCCTGGGCTCTGGAAGGTCTGCCGCCTCGGCGGCAGCAACGGGGGTGGGTCGGGATGGCCGCAACGCGGTGTCTAGCGGATCTGCGCGGCCAGCTGGCGGCACACGGCATCGGTCACCTTGGCCGTGGTGGCCGTGCCGCCGAGGTCGCGTGTGTGCAGTGCGGGGCTGCCGGTCACCACCTCGATGGCCTGCATCAGGCGACGTGCGGCCTCGGCTTCGCCCAGGTGCTCCAGCAGCATCACGCAGCTCCAGAAGGTGCCGATGGGATTGGCCAGGCCCTGGCCCATGATGTCGAAGGCCGAGCCGTGGATAGGCTCGAACATGCTGGGGTAGCGGCGCTCGGGGTCGATGTTGCCGGTGGGCGCGATGCCCAGGCTGCCGGCCAGGGCGGCGGCGAGGTCGCTGAGGATGTCGGCATGCAGGTTGGTGGCCACGATGGTGTCCAGCGAGGCCGGCTTGTTGACCATGCGTGCCGTCATCGCGTCGACCAGTTCCTTGTCGGTCTTCACGTCGGGGAACTCGCGCGCCACCTGCGCCGAGATCTCGTCCCACATCACCATGGCGTGGCGCTGAGCGTTGCTCTTGGTCACCACCGTGAGCAGCTTGCGCGGCCTGCTCTGCGCCAGCCTGAAGGCGTAGCGCATGATGCGTTCGACGCCGGCGCGCGTCATCACCGACATGTCGGTGGCCACCTCGATGGGGTGGCCCTGGTGCGCGCGGCCGCCCACCCCGGCGTACTCGCCCTCGCTGTTCTCGCGCACGATGACCCAGTCCAGGTCCTTCGGTGCACAGCGCTTCAAGGGCGCGTCGATGCCCGGCAGGATGCGCGTGGGCCGCACGTTGGCGTACTGGTCGAAGCCCTGGCAGATCTTCAGCCGCAGGCCCCACAGCGTGACGTGGTCGGGGATGTGAAGAGGATGGCGTCCTTGTCGCGCAGCATGTCCAGCCCGTCGGCCGGCATCATCTCGCCGTGCTTGCGGTACCAGTCGCCGCCCCAGCCGAAGCTCTCGAACTGAAAGCCGAAGCTGCCGTCGGCGGCGGCCAGCGCCTGCAGCACCTGCTGGCCGGCAGGCACGACTTCCTTGCCGATGCCGTCGCCCGGGATCGATGCGATGGAGTAGGTTTTCATCTTGGGGGGCTTTCATTCGCGCTGCAGGACGGCAAACTGTAAGAATGAATGCCAGCGCCGACGGATCGAAAAGTGAATCCGTCGTCAACGTAAAGTGAACGATGGGCAGGACATGAGTACAGGCATCCAACCCGCAGAGCTGGGCTTTCTGGTGGCACTCTCGGGCAGCGGCAGTCTCAGCGCCACGGCGCGCGACCTGGGCATCTCGAAGGCGGCCGTCAGCAAGCGGCTGGCCCTCATCGAGGGGCGCACTGGTGTCGCTCTGGTCAGCCGCACCACGCGTCGAATGAGTCTGACGCCGGAAGGCGAAGCGGTGGTCGAGCGCGCCCGCAGCATCCTGGCCGAGATGGAGGATCTGGACCGCATGCTGTCGCGTTCGGCCCAGATCCCCAAGGGTCTGCTGCGCGTGAACGCGACGCTCGGTTTCGGCCGCAGCCATGTCGGTCCGCTGATCTCGCGCTTCGTCAGCCGGTGCCCTGAAGTGCAGGTGCAGCTGCAGCTGTCGGTGAACCCGCCGGCGCTCACCGAAGACGTCTTCGATGTCTGCATCCGCTTCGGACAGCCGCCCGACACGCGTGTCATCGCGCGTCGCCTGGCGGCCAACCGCCGTGTGCTGTGCGCAGCTCCGGCCTACCTCAAGCGACATGGCCATCCGAAGTCGCCGCAGGACCTGGCCGGCCACGACTGCATCGGCATCCGACAGGGTGACGAGGCCTACGGCACCTGGCGACTGAGCGCCGGCAAGGGACACCGCCGCCGCACCGAGTCGATCAAGACGCAGGGCAGCCTGGCCACCAACGACGGTGAGATCGCCGTGCACTGGGCGTTGCAAGGCCACGGCATCGTCATGCGCGCCGAATGGGACGTGGCGCGCCACCTGCGCGAAGGCAGGCTGGTCCAGGTGCTTCCCCAGTGGGAAACGCCCGAGGCCGACATCCATGCGGTGTATCCGCAGCGGCTGCAGATGTCGTCGCGCGTGCGCGCCTTCGTGCAGTTCATGGCCGAGGCCCTGGAGAGGGGGCCCGGCTCGATCGAAGCGCCTTGACCGGACCGAGCTGATCCGCGCTCTTCTGTTTTCAGCGTCAACCTCGCGTCAACAGTGCCTTAACTGCGATCGCGGTTTTTCCCTGCTCAGCTGCCTATATTCGTTTTCGAGGCCGTCGACCCGAACGGTCCGATACGCAGCCCATACGACCAGGAGACAAGCGACATGCAGATCCACCGGTTCCCCCTCTCGCGCTCGATCGCCGTGTTGCTGACAGCGGCGCTGGCGGCAGCCGCCAGCCTGGCCGTGGCGCAGAGCCGCACCGACATCCACCGCGACGCGGCCACCCGCAACGTGGGCAACGACCCCTTCATGATGCAGTACGCGCGTGCCTTCTACTGCAACCTGGCCGATGACAACAACCGGATCGTCATCGAGTCGCGCGGCTGGAACAACACCACCGGGACAGGGCCGAACGCCGAGTACCGCATCCCGGCGACGCAGATCTTCGACGACGTCTGGTTCGTGGGCAACCACTATGTGGGTCAGTACCTGATCAAGACCGCCGACGGGCTGGTGCAGGTGGATGCCGGCAACACGGCCAACGAGGTCGCGACCTTCAACTTTCCGGCCATGCAGGCGCTGGGCCTGAGCCCCACCTATCCCCTGAGGGCCGTGCTGCTCACGCACGGGCACCGCGACCACGATGGCGGTGCGGCGTGGCTGAGAACCAACCTGGGCGCCGAGATCTTTCTCGGGTCGGCGGACGCGAGCAACAAGCCCTATGCACCGACGGGCATCGATTCGACGGACCTGTCGATGCGCCAGATGTCCATCGGCGGCAAGAACTTCTGGATCCTGCCGACACCGGGACACACGGCCGGCTCCACCTCCTCGGTGGTGGAGGTGATGGATCACGGCAAGCCGGTGCGCGTGCTCACCAACGGCGGGCAGTCGATGTCGTCGAACTCCATCCCCGCGGTGGCGAGCTACCTGGACTCGATCGAACGCACCTACGCGATGGTCAAGGCCTTGAACGTCGAGGGCGTGATGACGCCGCACATCTACTGGGATGGCGAGGGCGAGAAGATGCGGGAGATCCTGGCCAAGGGCCGCACCGTGCCGAGCCAGCACGTCTACGGCCACGAGAGCGTGGTGCGCCAGATGGTGATCGCGCGCGAGTGCTCGGCCGCCTGGCTGAGCCGCCTGGACGCGACCACGGTGCTTCCCGTGTGGCGCTACAACACGCTCGAGTTCCAGCACGCGAGCCCGCTGCCCACGCGCTTCTCCGTCAAGGCCAGCAATGGCTGGGGGCCCCTGGCCCATCAGGCGGTGACGTTCGAGCACGAGGCCAGCGGCGCGAGCTGCGTCGCAACGACCGATGCCTCAGGCGTGGCCACCTGTGCATCGGGCTTCGGGCCGTTCCGGCCCGGCATCGACAAGGTCAACGTGCGCTTTGCCGGGGCTTCGACGAACGACTTCGTCGATCTGCCCGCCACCGCCTCCGCCGTGGTGGGCAACGGCTGCAGCGATCTCGCGGCAGCTCGCAGCGCGATCGGTGCGCGTGAAGGCCAGCCGCGCTACGTGGCCCGCCTCGACGCCGACGGCAACGGCGTGATCGACGTGCGCGACGTCGCCAGCATGTCTCGCCTGATGGCCTCGGGCACCCGCTGCAACTGATCGATCGACACCCGACCCATCCGGATCACATCATGACCCCATCCTCTCGTCTGCCCACCCTGGTGTCCACCCTCGCGCTGCTCGGCGCACTGGCGACGGCGCCGGCGTTCGCCGTGCCGACCGTCTCGATCGGTGGCCCATCGCTCGTGGGCGGTGCGTTCCAGCTCAACGTCTCCGCCAGCGGCTTCACCGACCTGTATGCCTACCAGTTCGATGTGAGCTTCGATCCGACGCTGTTCGCCGCCTCGGGCGTCTCGCAAGGCGGCTTCCTGGGTGCCGCCGGCACGACCTTCTTCGACGCCGGCACCATCGACAACGCCACCGGCACCATCTCGTTCATCTTCGAGAGCCTGATCGGGCCCGACCCCGGCGCCAGCGGCGACGGCGACCTGGCGCAGCTGAGCTTCGACGTGGTGGGCCCGCGCTTCAACAGCGGCAGCTTCGTGATCACCAACTTCATCGCCTTCGACTCGGCGCTGAACTCGATCGACGTCGCGTTGCAGGACGCTTCGGTGTCTATCCCCGAGCCTTCGTCACTGGCGCTGGCGATGCTGGCCGTGGGCGCCGGTTTCATCGGCACGTCCCGGCGGGCGCGCCGTCGCGCCGACGAGGCGACCGGCACCGCGTGAGCCGTCCCGACGCGGTACGCGCCGCACTGCTGGCCGCCTGCGCGCTGCTGGCCGCCTGCGCCAGCGCGCCCGTGGTGCCGCCCGCCGGCGTGGAGTATCGGCCCGCGCAGCGCTCGGCCCTCGTCACTCGGGGCGACCTGACCTTCCTGGTCGCGAGATGGCAGAAGGCCGAGATGTCGACGACGCTGCTGGCCCGACAGCAGGGCACGGCAGCGCCGCGACCCGTCGCGCAGCTGATGCAGCGGCGCCAGGGGCAGGCGCTTTTCGTGGCGGTGCAGCACTGGCCGGAACCCTGGATCTCGGTCGGACGCGCGAGCCACGCGCTGGCAGGACTTGAGCAGCTGTACTCGCTGCTGCTGCGCCAGGAGCCTCAGGCACGCTACTGCCTGTCGCATGGCGCGTCGCTCTGCGACGCCGAGCGTGACGGCATGTCGCACTCGCAGGTGCTGAAGGCCCTGGCCGGCCTGCGCGAACAGGCGGTCGGCGGCGTGGCGGCCGCCGTACCCTGGCAGGTGGTCGAGATCCAGCCGGCCCCGTCGCGTTCCTGGGATGCCGACGTCGTGGGCGTGCACGCCCGAAGCCCTCGAGGGCCACTGGAGGACGTGGGGATCTACTTCGACCGAGCTCCGCATTCGATCTGCTCCGCGCGCACCGGCGTCGATGGCGTGGCGAGCTGCCGGCTTCAGGACCAGAAGGACGACGGGCACCTGCACGACCACGCGACCGCCGTGGTCGCCACCTTTCCCGGCGTGATACGGCCTGACCGCGTGCTGCTGCCGACCACCCTGGTGGTATCGAGCCCCGCCGTTGCCGCGCTGCCCGGGTTCGCCCGGCCGATCCCCTTTCCGGCCGTCAGGCCGTGACCCACCGCGTCGCTTCGGCCGCGCGAGCTCAGCGGCCGACGACGCTGGCTGGCGCCGTGCTGCTGGCTGGGCTGCTGCTGTTGATCGCGGCCCTGTCGTACCTCGCATTGCAGCCGGTGACGCGGGCCGAACCGCCACCCCCGCAGCGGTCAGTGGCTGCCGTCGAGCCGCCGCACGAGGCCAGCAGGCTCGCGACGCCGCCAGCCTTGCGACCGGAATCCGCCGCGCCGCTCGCGCCGGCGTCCACCTCTCCAGCTCGGGACCGCGTGGCTCCCCAGCCCGCCGACATGCCCTACCGCTTCATCGGCAGGTCGGGTTCGGGCGCCGAGTCGGCCATCGTGCTCTTCGGTCGCGGGCGCGTCGTGACGCTGCACGCACCAGGACCGCTCGACGACGAGTACGCCGTCGAAGCCGTGTTCGACGACTATCTGGTGGTGCGCCACAGAGCCACTGGCGTCGGCACCTTCATGCCTCTGTCGCAGCGGGTGAAGGCCATCGGGCCGCACCAGGACCCCGAGGAATCGCCTCAGGACTGAGGCGTGTCGACACTTCCGCAGTCCATCTGCGACGAGCACGAAGCCGATGATGCCGATGAACACGAGGTCGAGCTTCTCGAAGCGCGAGAAGATGCGCCGGTAGCCCTTGAGGCGGCGAAGCAGTCGTTCGACCTCTTGGCGGCGCTTGCGCGCCTCAGACCGGCGGCCGGCGCCAGCCACGTTCGGTCAGCAGGGCTTCGATGTCGGCCGAGAAGCCGGCGAAGAGGTCGGGGCAGTACTTGATCGGGCTGGTGTAGAACTGCGCCAGCGAGCCGATGCCGTGCTCTGTCCACAGCGCGGCCATCTCGGGGCTGGACTCCATGTAGCGCGCGCGGCCGCGGCGTTCGCGCTCGGCGAAGTGGCGGTCGATGTCGTCACCGCCGGGCCGCTGGTAGCGCTCGTCGTGGATCCAGGCCGCCGCGGGCAGGCGGTCGCGCTGCGGCGGTGCGTCGGCCGGCCAGCCCACCACCAGCGAGGTGACGGGCAGCACGTTGTCGGGCAGTTCCAGGAAGTCGGCCAGGCCGCGCATGGCGAACAGCGTGGTGCCCATGTAGCAGATGCCCAGCCCGTGGCTCTCGAAGGCCAGCGCGGCGGTCTGCGCCAGGATCATGGCGTCGAAGGCGGCCGTGTGCCAGCTCACCAGGTCGGCGAATCCCGGCCGCGCGCCGCGCCGCGCCAGCCACTCGCGGGTGCGGAAGCTGTCGGCGCAGAAGCTCAGCACCAGGGGCGCTTCGCGCACCATGGGCTGCTCCCCGTGCAGCTCGAACAGGCGCTCCTTGCGCGCCGGGTCCTGCGTCTTCACCACCGAGACGAGGTTCAGGTTCCCGCTGCTCGACGTGCCTTGCAGCGCCTGCGCCAGCACGCGGTCCACCAGGCCCTCGGGCAAGGGGTCGGGCTTGTAGCTGCGAACGGACCGGTGGCTGTCCATCAAGGCACTGAAGGCGGCGGCAGGGGCGAGGGCAGGTGCGTTCATGATGGAGATGATGCCAGCGCGGGGTGCGAGGGCCGGGCCGGGCCGGGCGCGGGAGTTCCCGTGCGGCGCACACCGAGGGCCGAGCGATGCGCCGACCCCTATGCTGCGCGCAGGCGCGGTCATTTCGTGGAGGTGCTGGATGCAGTCAACGCGAATCGAACTCTTGCAGGCAATGCCGATCTTCGGCGCCATCCGCGACGACGTGCTCGCCTTTCTGCTTGAGCAGGTGAAGGTCGCGCACGTGCCTGCGGACGCCTGCTTCTTCCGCGAAGGTGACGAGCCCGGTGGCATGTTCGTGCTCGAGGCCGGGCGGGTGGCGGTGTCCAAGGACTGGCAGGGCCGCCACTGCGAGCTGCACGAACTGGGGCGCGGCGACTGCTTCGGCGAGATGGCGCTGATGGACCTGGGGCCCCGCAGCGCCACGGTGCGGGCGCTGGAGGACTGCCGCGCGATCGAACTGCTGCCCGATCACCTGATGGGCCTGTATCAGCGCGACCTCGAGCAGTTCACCCTGATCCAGATGAACATGGGCCGGGAGGTGTGCCGCCGGCTGCGCGCTGCCGACCAGCAGCTCTTTGCTGCCGGCATGTCCGGCCACATCGACGAGTCGCCCGCGCCGGATTGAACGACACCAGCGCGTCGTGCAGCTTCCAGGGCGGGGCCCTGGCTGGCCAGCCCGCGAAGCCGCCAGGCATCGACCTCAGGCCGCCATCGACGCCGGGCTGCGACGGTGCCTTTCCAGCTCGCGCTCCACGCGGGCCCCGGGCCAGCCTTGCAGCTGGCACAGCAGGCCGTGGTCGATCTCGCAGCCCGCTTCGGCGCCCAGGCGCAGCGCCAGCTCGTCGTGCAGCCGCAGCAGCAGGTGGGCGGTGGTGGTGGCGTCGGCCAGTGCGCGGTGGGCGCGGCCGGCATCGGGCAGGTTGCAGAAACTGGCCAGCGTGCCCAGGCGGTGGTTGGGCGCCTTCGGCAGCAGCCGCCGTGACAGGCGGACGGTGCAGGCGAAGGGCCGGTCGTCGGTGCCGTCGGCGCCGTTGGCACCATCGAGCCCGGCAAGCAGGCTCTCGGCCCGCCAGAAGGCGCGGTCGAACGCGGCGTTGTGTGCCACCAGCGGGCAGCCCGCGGTGAATCGAAGCACCTCGTCCATCACGCGCGCGGCCGGCGGCGCATCGGCCAGCATGGCGTTGCTGATGCCGGTGAGCTGCTCGATGGAGGGTGGCACCCAGGCACCGCTGTACATCAGGCTCTGGTAGTGCCCGACGATGCGGCCGCGCTCGACCAGCACCGCAGCGATCTCGGTGGCGCGCGCGCCCTGGTTTGGGGAGCTGCCGGTGGTTTCGAAGTCGATGACGGCGATGGGCATGGACGGAGACGGTACCTCAAGCGGGGGTCACGGGTGTCCGGGTCTTCGGTTCGATGAGCCGTGCCGCCGTGAACCCGGTGCGCAAGGCCGATCAGGTGCTTCACCGCCGACCTGCTGCTTTGGCGGGACGTCGTCCCCGAGGGAACTGGCATAAAGTCGACTCCATGACCCACAACGTCAACCTGCACACGTCTGCCAGACCGGGCGATCCCGTGGCCGCCATCGACACGCCGGCGCTGGTCATCGATCTCGACGCGATGGAGCGCAATCTGGCCGCGATGGCGGCTTTCGCGGGCGAGCGAGGCCTGCGCCTGCGCCCGCATGCCAAGACGCACAAGAGCGCAGCCATCGCGAAGCTGCAAATGGCAGCGGGTGCCGTCGGCGTCTGCGTTCAGAAGCTGAGCGAAGCCGAAGCACTGGCAGAGCGCGGCGTGCCGGACATCTACATCAGCAACGAGATCGTCGATGTGGGCAAGCTCGCACGGGTGGCGGCGCTGGCAGGTCGCGTCCGGCTCTCGATCGCTGTCGATTCGCCCACGGGCATCGACCGCCTGGCTGCCGCCCTGAAGGCTCAAGGCACCCGCATGGATGTCCTTGTCGAGATCGATGTCGGGCACGGCCGGTGCGGCATCGCGCCGTCTTCGGCCGGTGAACTGGCGCGCCGGGTCGAGTCGCACGGGCTGCGTTTCGCAGGTCTGCAGGCCTATCACGGCGGGGCGCAGCACCTGCGATCACCTGCCGAACGCCAGGCGGCGATCGGACACGCTGCCGCGCAGGTGCGCATTGCGCAGGCCAGCTTGGCAGAGGTCGACGTGCAGTGCCTGCTGGTCACGGGCGCGGGGACCGGCACCTTCGCGCTCGAAGCGGCCAGCGGCGTCTGGGGCGAACTGCAGTGCGGCAGCTATGTCTTCATGGACCGCGACTACGCAGAAAACCATCTGGACCCACAGCCACCGGGTGGCGGTCACGTGGCGTTCGAGCATGCGCTCTTCGTGAAGTCGCAGGTGATGAGCGTCGGCGCGGCGCATGCAGTCGTCGATGCGGGGCACAAGTCACATGCGATCGATTCAGGCATGCCCAGGGTCTGGCAGGGCGAGTTCGAGTTCCGCAACGGAGGTGACGAACACGGCATCCTGACCCCAGCCACGCAGGTGGATGCAAGCCGTCCACCCCTTCCGACGATCGGTGACACCGTCTGGCTGATTCCCGGGCATTGCGACCCGACCGTCAACCTGCACGACCGGTACATCGGCGTCCGGGGTGGGCTGTCGCAGGGCGTGGTCGAGTCCGTCTGGGCGGTTGATACCCGCGGCTGCCTGACCTGACGCCACGGCGGCGGTCTGCGGAAAGCTGGCGCGGCCGCTGACAGGCGTTGCCGACGGTTCGCTTGGGACGCGACGTTCCACGGTAGCGCTTGACTTTGGCTTCACATGAGCGCCTGTAGACTGACTTCTCCGCATCCTGGAGAAGCCTGGATGAAGCTCAAACTCGAGCTGACCTTTGCCGCGCTGCCGGGTCGAGACAGGCGCGTATGAACGAGGCCGCACCGCTGCGCGTTCTGGTCGTTGAGGATCACGGCCTGTTGCGTACCCAGGTCGTCGCCTTGCTGCGCGACGCCGGCCACGTCGTCGAGGAAGCCAGTGACGGCCGCCTGGGCCTGCAGATGGCACTGGAGCAACCACCCGATGTACTGGTCCTGGACCTGGGTTTGCCAAGTCTGGACGGCGTTCAACTGTGCCGCGCGCTGCGCGAGTCCGCACCCGCTCATGTGCCGGTCTTGATGCTCACAGCGCGGGACAGCCTGGACGACAAGGCGCAGGGCTTCGCCGCCGGGGCCGACGACTACCTCGTCAAGCCCTTTGCGGGCGAAGAGCTGCTGTGGCGCTGCCGTGCCCTGTCGCGCCGCCACCGCCTGGGCCAGCCCCATGTGCTGGTGCTGGGCGAGCTGCGGCTGGACCGGACGCGTGCGCGGGCCGAACGGGCCGACCGGTGGCTGGACCTGCCGCCCATCGCCTACCAACTGCTCCTGCACCTGGCCCAGGCCTGGCCGCGCATCGTGACGCGTTCGGAGCTCGTGCGCAGCGTGTGGGGCGATGAGCCACCGGAGTCCGACCCGCTGCGCAGCCACCTGTACCAACTGCGCCAGGTGCTGGACAAGCCCTTCGCCACGCCCATGTTGAAGACGGTGCACGGCGTGGGCTACACCCTGGACGTGCCACGTGACTGAGGTTCCGCAAGCCTCCGGTCCCTCGCCGCCGCCTCTGCCGCCGCTGACCAGGCCGCGCCGAGGCCTGCAACGCCAGCTGATGATCAGCTTCACGCTCTTCACGCTGGGCGTGAGCGCCCTGCTGGGCCTGTTCGCCATGGCCTTCGTGTACTCGGTGGAAGACCGCTTCATCGTGGC
>LNFM01005497.1_pt1 | contig 21861 bp, 19 predicted proteins | sample 596031 | NCBI WGS metagenome assembly LNFM01 (sample SAMN04254537, study PRJNA301005) | activated carbon metagenome | isolation source: dual media filters at the Ann Arbor, Michigan drinking water treatment plant | place: USA: Ann Arbor
AGCACCTTGTCGGTGGCGTCAATCACAAACCACTCGTGCTTCACCTCGGCCGGCTTGGCGCTGAAGGTCTTCATGAGGGTCTTTCTGGTTGCGGTACGAGGCGACGGATCTCGACGGCCAGGTACCAATTCAATGGCGGGACAGCAACGTTCAAGACGTCACCATGCCCCACCCGCTGTTCCCGGTGCGCCGACCCGACTGCTTCGGTACCGCTTGTCGGGGCGGCCTCTCGGCGGGTCGGTGGATCGGCATGAAAGGCGTCGACGGAACCGGCGCGGTGGCCGCTCGCATCGACGCGCCTCTTGCAAGGCCCCTTTCGGGCTGCGCGGCAGGGTTCCCCCTCGCCGCCACAGGGAGCCGGAGATTCTATATTGAAAAGCTGCGTCAGCAAAACTGGCAGCGGCAACGCAGACAAGCGATCCGATGGACCACGGGCACCAGCAGGCAGATCTGCGGAACCCCCGAACGGAGAGGAAGGGCACGGCACTTGCATCCCCGCATTGGGGGGACAACGCCTCGAGCCGTCACCCCGCATGCGGGATGTAGTGCCGGGTGACCACCAGTAACATGAAGTCGTCCGTGCTTCCTTGCAGTTGGCCCGGACACCTGTCGGCATCCGAACGCCGCCCTCTTCTCGCCCGAGTCCCACGATGCAGACGCATCTGTCCTGGATCCTTGCCGGACTGTCAGCCCTGCTGCTCTTGGCGGCGGGTGTGCTCGCGTGGCTGAACCGACGCAGGCCGCCTCCGGCCGACCTGCCCGCGGAATGGGCCCTGACGGCGCGGCCGGTCTTCAGCGCCGACGAGCGCCGCGTCTACCGCCAGCTGCGCGAGGCGCTGCCGCACCACATCGTGCTTTCGAAGCTGCCCCTCGTCAGGTTCTGCCAGCCGACCGACCCTGACGAGGTGCGCTATTGGTACTCCCTGCTGGGGTCGATCCACGTGACCTTTGCAGTCTGCAGCGCCAATGGCCGCGTGCTGGCCGCCATCGACCTCGACTCGGACCGCAGCAGCTCGCGCCGCTCCCTGCAGATCAAGCACGCCGTGCTCGGGGCATGCCGGGTGCGCTATCTGCGGTGCCCCGTGGACCACCTGCCCTCTGTCCCGGAGCTGCAGTTGCTCGTGCCTCAGCACCCCGCGTCCACGCGCGGCCCGCAGCCGGCTCGCGAGCCTGCCATGGCGCGCGACGGAACCCCGCCGCCTGGCACCGCGGGCCGTCGACGCACCACGCTGTGGCAGGACTCGAGCTTCTTCCACGATTCCTTCTTCGGCAGTGACAGCCGGCCCGACACCACGCCCAGCGACTTCGGGGCCCTGCGGTCGCGCGGTGAATTGCCACCGGCCGACCCGAGCGACGCAGCCGGTGACATGCGCCATCCGCCGCCGTTGAAGCACTGAGCGCATCGCCGGCTCCGGCCGCGACGCGTAGCATCGCGCGATGCCCTCCCCCGCGGCTTCGCGCCAGTACGACGACCTCACACCGCAGCACGTGCTCGATTCCCTGGACGCCGTGGGTTTCCGCGGCGACGGCCGCATCCTGCAGTTGAACTCCTACGAGAACCGCGTCTTCCAGCTCTTCCTGGAGGACGGCCGTGCGGTGGTGACCAAGTTCTACCGCCCGGCGCGCTGGAGCGATGCCCAGATCCTGGAAGAGCACGCCTTCGCCCTGCAACTGGCCGCAGCGGAGGTGCCCGTGGTGCCGCCGCTGGTGCTCGGCGCGCGAGACGCCTCGCCCGACTCGGCGCAGCTGTTGGGCACGCCGCCGACCCTGGCGCGCGTGCCGGCATCGGAAGCGGCCCATCGCTTCTCGGTCTCGGCGCGCTGCGCCGGCCGCGCCCCCGAGCTCGACCAGGAAGACACCTTGCTCCAGCTCGGCCGGTTCATCGGCCGACTGCACACGGTCGGGGAAAGCGGCACCTTCCAGCACCGCACGACGATGGACCCGCGCATCGACGGCGAGCGCGCACGCCGGCTGCTGCTCGACGGCGACTTCGTCGCCCCGGCCTGGCGCGACACCTGGGACGCCACCTTGCAGACCGCGCTGGGCCAGGTGTGCGCGGCCTTCGACGAGCTGCCCGACCTGCGCCGCCTGCGACTTCATGGTGACTGTCACCCCGGCAACGTGCTCTGGCGCGATGGCGGCCCCAATGTGGTCGACCTCGACGACGCCTGCACCGGCCCGGCCATCCAGGACCTGTGGATGCTGGTGTCGGGCGACGCACACACGATGCAGCGCCAGCTGGCCCTTCTGTTGGAGGGCTACACCCAGTTCCGCGACTTCGATCGCCGCGAGTTGCGCCTGATCGAGCCGCTGCGCACCTTGCGCATGGTGCGCCACAGCGCCTGGCTGGCCGCCCGCTGGGACGATCCGTCGTTCCCGCTGTACTTCCCGTTCTTCGGCACCGAGGCCTACTGGTCGGAGCAGGTCACCCAGCTGCGCGAGCAGATCGAGGCGATGGCCGAGGCAGGCTGAGGCCCGCCCCGGCCAGGCCGACCCCCCGGTTCAGCCCCCGACCAGCATGCGGTTGATGCGCTGCACGTAGGCTGCAGGATCTTCCAGCTGCCCGCCCTCGGCCAGCAACGCCTGGTCGAAGATCACGTGGGCCAGGTCGTCGAAACGCTCGTCGCCTTCGAGCCGTTTCACCAGCGCATGCGCCGGGTTCACTTCGAGGATGGGCATGGCCTTGGGCGCGCTCTGTCCGGCCTGCTTGAGCATGCGTGCCAGGTGCGAGCTCATGTCGCCCTCGTCGACCACGATGCAGGCCGGTGAATCGACCAGACGCGTGGTTGCCCGGACGTCCTTGGCGCGGTCCTTCAGCGAGGCTTTAAGCCGTTCGAGCACGGGCTTGAAGGCCGACGCGACCTCCTCGGCCTGCTTCTTCTCGTCCTCGTCCTGCAGCTTGCCCAGGTCGAAGGAGCCCTTGGCCACGCTCTGCAGCGGGTGGCCTTCGAACTCGTAGAAGTGGCTCAGCATCCACTCGTCCACGCGGTCGGTCAGCAGGAGCACCTCGATGCCCTTCTTGCGGAAGATCTCGAGCTGCGGGCTGTTGCGGGCGGCTGCCAGCGTGTCGGCCGTGATGTAGTAGATCGGCTCCTGGCCGTCCTTCATGCGCTTGACGTAGTCGGCCAGCGACACGCCATCGTCGGCCGTGGTCGACGCAAAGCGGAGCAGCTTGGCCAGCCGCTCCTGGTTCTGCAGGTCCTCGCCCATGCCTTCCTTCAGCACGGCACCGAACTCCTTCCAGAAGCTGGCGTACCTGTCGCGCTCGGCGGCGTCTTCGCTGTCGGCCAGGCCTTCCAGCATCGACAGCACGCGCTTGGTGCAGCCCTCGCGAATGGCCTTCACGTCGCGGCTCTCCTGCAGCAGCTCGCGGCTGACGTTCAGCGGCAGGTCGGCACTGTCGATCACGCCCTTGACGAAGCGCAGGTACACCGGCATGAGCGCCTCGGCGTCGTCCATGATGAAGACGCGCTTCACATAGAGCTTCACGCCTCCGCGCTTGTCGCGGTTCCACAGGTCGAAGGGCGCCTTGGCCGGCACGTAGAGCAGCTGCGTGTACTCGCTGCGGCCCTCGACGCGGTTGTGCGTGTAGGCCAGCGGCGCCTCGGTGTCGTAGCTGATCTGCTTGTAGAACTCCTGGTACTGCGCGTCGGTGATGTCGCTCTTGGCGCGCGTCCACAGCGCAGCGGCCTTGTTCACGGGCTCCCACTCGTCGGTGGTCACCTGCGCCTTCTTGTCGTCGTCCCACTCCTGCTTCTGCATCAGCACGGGCAGCGAGATATGGTCGCTGTACTTGCCGACGATGGACTTGAGCTTCCAGGCCGACAGGAACTCTTCTTCGCCGTCTCGCAGATGCAGGATCACGTCGGTGCCGCGCTCGGCGCGCGTGATGGCCTCGACCTCGAATTCGCCGGTGCCTTCGCTGCTCCAGCGCACGCCCTGATCTGCGGCCAGCCCGGCGCGGCGGGACTCGACGGTCATGCGGTCGGCCACGATGAAGCCGGAGTAGAAGCCCACGCCGAACTGGCCGATCAGGTTGGCGTCCTTCTTCTGCTCGCCTTCGAGCTTGGCCATGAACTCGCGTGTGCCGCTCTTGGCGATGGTGCCCAGGTGCGCCACGGCCTCGTCGGCGCTCATGCCGATGCCGTTGTCGCGGATGGTCAGCGTCTTCCTGTCGGCGTCGTACCAGATGCGCACCTCGAGCTGAGGGGCGTCCTCGAACAGCTCGGGCTTGTCCAGCGCCTCGAAGCGCAGCTTGTCGCAGGCATCCGAGGCGTTGGAGACCAGTTCGCGAAGAAAGATCTCCTTGTTCGAATACAGCGAATGCGTGACCAGGTGCAGGATCTGCTTGACCTCGGCCTGGAATGAAAGAGTCTGCTTGTCCATCTGCGTGGTTCCTCGGGAATGATCGGGAGCGGGCGGCAAACGCGGGCTCGGCGAGCCTTGCGGTCAACTGGACGCGCCGTTCCGCAGTCCGGCGCGCCCTGCCGGACAGTGGGGACGAACCCTCACGTTTCAAGGGGGCGGATTATCGCGACCTCCTGCCTTGCGGAACGGTGATCGCGGAGACGCCGCTCCTAGAATGAACGCATGCACATCCACATCCTGGGCATCTGCGGCACCTTCATGGGAGGCCTGGCCGCGCTGGCGCGCGAAGCGGGACACCGCGTGACGGGTTGCGATGCCAATGTCTATCCGCCGATGAGCGACCAGTTGCGCGCGCTGGGGATCGAGTTGATCGAAGGCTTCGACGGGCAGCAGATGGCACTGGCGCCCGACGTCTTCGTCATCGGCAATGTCGTCAAGCGCGGCAACCCGCTGATGGAAGCGATCCTCGACGCTGGTGCCCGCTACACCAGCGGGCCGCAGTGGTTGTCGGAGCAGGTGCTGCAGGGCCGCCACGTGCTGGCCGTGGCCGGTACGCACGGCAAGACCACCACCACCTCGATGCTGGCCTGGATGCTGGACAAGGCCGGGCTGGAGCCCGGCTTCCTGGTGGGCGGCGTGCCGCTGAACTTCGGCGTCTCGGCTCGCCTGGGGGGCGGCAGGTTCTTCGTCATCGAGGCCGACGAATACGACACCGCGCTCTTCGACAAGCGCAGCAAGTTCGTGCACTACCGGCCGCGCACGGCGGTGCTCAACAACCTCGAGCACGACCACGCCGACATCTTCCCCGACCTGGCGGCCATCGAGACGCAGTTTCACCACCTCGTGCGCACGGTGCCGTCGACCGGGCTGGTGGTGGTGAACGCGCGAGACGAGGCGCTGCAGCGCGTGCTGCAGCGCGGCTGCTGGAGCGAGGTGCAACGCTTCGGCGCGCGCCGCGAGGAACCCGGTGTGCTGCGGGCGCGCGGCGAGCCGCATGCCTTCGACGTGCTGCGCGGCAGCCTGAAGGTCGGTCGCGTCGACTGGTCGCTGCTGGGCGAGCACAACCAGCTCAACGCGCTGGCCGCCATCGCCGCGGCCGAGCACGTCGGCGTGGCCACCGATGCCGCTGCGGCATCGCTGTCCAGCTTCGAGAACGTGCGGCGGCGCCTGGAACTGCGCGGCGAGGCTGCCGGCGTGAAGGTCTACGACGACTTCGCCCACCACCCCACCGCCATGCGCACCACGCTCGACGGCCTGCGCCGCAAGGTCGGCCTCGCCCGCGTGCTGGCCGTGTTCGAGCCGCGCTCCAACACCATGAAGCTGGGCACGATGAAGGCCCAGCTGCCCTGGGCACTGGAAGAGGCCGATCTGTCGTTCTGCCTGCAGGGCGACTACGGCTGGAGCGCGCGCGAGGCGCTGGCACCGATGGGCGATCAGGTGCAGGTGGCCGACACCGTCGACGCCCTGGTGGCGCAGATCGTCCGGGCTGCCCGCCCGGGCGACCATGTGCTGTGCATGAGCAACGGCGGCTTCGGCGGCGTGCACGACAAGCTGCTCGCGGCCCTGGCCGCGGCGCGCCACTGAAGCACTTCGGTCCGGCTCCTGGCCTGGATCGCTGCGCTCGCCCGCGGCACACTGCGCTAACCTGTTCGGGTGTTCACACACTCTTTCCATCGGCCATGACTGCTTTCTTGAGACGCTCGCCATTTCCGATGTACGGACCTGCCGGGGCCGTGCTGGCCATCGCCTTGGCGGGCTGCGTCACACCGCCTGCAGCGTCCCCGCCCGCGGCCACCGGCCCCGCGGCGGCGACGGCCAGGCCGGTGGCGGCCGCCGCCCCGGCGGCCTCCGTCCCGGCAGCCGCCCCGGCGCCCCGCCCGGCCGCACCGCCGCAGGCACCCGGGTCACCGCCACCCTTCAACGAGATCGTGCGCGGCGCCAAGAGCAGCGAAGGCTTCCTCACGATCTGGACGCGTGACGACAAGACCTGGCTGGAGATCCCGGCCGCGCGCCTGAACCAGCCTTTCTTCTTCGGGTCCTCGCTCGCCACCGGGCTGGGCGAGCGCTTCCTGTGGCCAGGCCTGATGGGCAACGAGAAGATGGTGGTGCTTCGCCGGGTGGGCAACAGCGTCCAGATGGTGGCCAAGAACGACTCGGTGCGGGCCCCGACGGGCACGCCGCTGGGCACTGCGGTGGCCGAGAGCTTCTCCGACAGCCTGCTGAGCGCCGTGCCGCTGGCGGCATCGCCCCACCCCGAGCGCAAGTCGCTGCTCGTCGACGCGAACTCGCTGCTGGGCGGCGACCTGAGCGGCACCCAGACCTTCCTCGAGTCGCTCTACCGCCTGCCCTATGCGCTGGACCGCAGCAATTCGTCGATCGAGCGTTCGCGTGCCACGCCGCAGTCGACCTCGCTGACCTTCCGCTCGCACTTCGCGGTGCCCAAGCTGCCGGCGCCGCCCGTGCTGCCGCCGGGCGCGCCCCCGCCCAACCCGGCGGCCTTGCCCAACCCGCCGCGCAACGTGCCTGACGCGCGCAGCCTGTTCCTGTCGTTCACCTACACACTGGCGGCGCTGCCCGAGACGCCGATGAAGACGCGCCGCGCCGATCCGCGCGTGGGCTACTTCACGCGGTCCTTCATCGACTTCGGCAACGACGCGCAGGAGGGTCGCCGCACCCACCTCATCGAACGCTGGCGGCTCGAGAAGAAGGATCCCGCTGCCGAGGTGTCCGAGCCCAAGGAACCGATCCGCGTGGTGCTCGACCGCAACGTGCCCGAGAAGTGGCGCACGCCGCTGCGCGAGGCCGCGCTGGAATGGAACAAGGCCTTCGAGCGCGCCGGCTTCCGCAACGCGGTGAGCGTCGAGCAGCAGCCGGCCGATGCCGACTGGTCCACGCTCGAAGGCACGCGGCTGCTGGCCGTGCGCTGGTTCGCACAGGAAGGTCCGGACTCCGCCGCCGTGGGACCCAGCCAGTCGGACCCGCGCACCGGCGAGATCCTTCGAGGTGCCGCCATCATCGACGAGAACCGTGTGCGGGTGCTGCGCATTCGAAGCGGCGAGGTGCTGCCCAGCATCGCCAAGGCGTCCGACGCCGCGATGCCTGGCGAATTCGCCAGGCGTTTCGCCCAGTGCGACTACGCGGACGAGGCCTTCGACCAGGCGCAGTTCGGCCTGGAACTGCTGGCCGCGCGCGGCGCCATCGACCCCAACGGCCCGGAGGCCGAACGCTACATCGCCGGCGCACTGAAGGACGTGACGATGCACGAGATCGGCCACGCCCTGGGCCTGCGTCACAACTTCCGTGCGTCCACCACCGTCACGCCCGCGCAGCTGCGCGATCCCGCCTACACCGCGCGCAACGGTCTGTCGAGCTCGGTGATGGAGTACAACGGCCTGAACCTGCCGCTGCAAGGCGAGACCACGGCCGACTATTCGATGCCGGGCCTGGGCCACTACGACTACTGGGCCATCGAGTACGGCTACAAGGAGTTCGCCGACCCCGCCAGCGAGAAGCAGCAGTTGCTGGCCATCGCCGATCGTGCGCTCAGCGACCCGCGGCTCGCCTATGCCACCGATGAAGACCTGGGCAATGCCGACCCGCTGGTCAACCAGCGCGACATGGGCAACGATCCCTTGGCCTTCTCGCAGCGCCAGATCAAGCTGGCCCGCGAACTGTGGCAGCGAACCACGGCCCGCGCGCTCACCGCGGACGACGATCTCACCGTGTACCGCCGCACCCTCGACCGCGTGCTCTTCATGATGGGCGCGTCGGTGCCGGTGGCCACCAAGTACGTAGGCGGCACCTACACCTCGCGACAGCTGGCTGGCGCCGACCAGGCCTTGCTGGTCCCGGTGCCGGCGGCGCAGCAGCGCGCCGCGCTGGACCTCGTGGTGAACGAGGTGTTCAGCAGCGCCAGCTTCCGCTTCGATCCGAAGTTCATGGCGCGGCTGGGCACCGACCAGTTCGAGCGCATGGGCGCTCAACGCGGCACGCCGGTCGGCTTCAGCCTGCCCACAGCGGTGCTGACACTGCAGCGCTCGGCGCTCGACGCGCTGATGTCCGACGCCCTGGCCGTACGACTGGCCGACGCCGAGAGCCGCGTCAGCGAGCCGCGCACCCTGCTGAGCTACGCCGAAGTGCAGTCGCGCTTGAACAGCGCCGTCTGGTCGGAGCTGGGCAAGGCCCGCACCGCCGCACCCGACATCGACAGCCTGCGCCGCAATCTGCAGCGCGAGCACGTCAAGCGCCTGGCCGGCGGCCTCGTGCGCGCCTCGTCGCCGGCGGCGGCCGACACGCGCGCCGTCTACCGGCAGGCCGCACTGCAGCTCGAGGCCGAGCTGAAGGCCGCGCTCGCCGCGCCGGGCTGGACGGCCACCGCGCGCGCGCACCTGGCCGAAAGCCAGGCCCTGCTGGGCGAGGCGCTGCGGGCTCCGCTGATGCGGCAGGGCCTGTGACGCTGCGCTGAGGGCAGGGGCCGGGCGCCCGTCACGGCACCCGGCCTGCCCTGGAGCGGCAGCGGTCGGCGGGCCGATAGACTCGCCGCATGTCTCCCGACATCCCGGTGCACGCGCCGACCCACCTGCTCTACCTGCACGGATTCCGCTCGTCACCGCAGTCGGTCAAGTCGCAGCGCATGATGGGCTGGCTGCGGCAGCACAGGCCGGATGTGACGGCCTGGTGCCCGCAGCTGCCGCCGTCGCCGCGCGAGGCCCTGACGCTCGTCGAGTCCGGCATCTCGGCATGGCCCGAGCAACGCATGGCCGTCGTGGGCAGCTCGCTGGGAGGCTTCTACGCGACCTGGGTGGCCGAACGCCACGGATGCCCGGCCGTGCTGCTGAATCCAGCCGTCGACCCGGCCCGCGACCTGGCCAGGTACATCGGCGAGCAGACCGCCTTCCACGACCCCGCCGAACGCTTCTTCTTCCGCGCCGAGTACATCGACGAGCTGCGCGCACTCACGGTCGAGGCGGTCACGCGCCCTCAGCGCTACCTGGCCCTCATCGCCAAGGGCGACGAGGTGCTCGACTGGCGGGAGATGAGCGGCCGCTACCCGGGCGCCCGGCAGATCGTGCTGGAGGGCAGCGATCACGCGATCTCGGACTTCGACGACCACCTCCCTTCACTGCTCCACTTCCTCAAGCTGACCCCATGAGACTCCAGGACAAGGTTTCCATCATCACCGGCGCGGCCCAGGGCATCGGCCTGGCCACCGCCTTGAAGTTTGCCCGCGAAGGTGCCGTCGTCATCGTCTGTGACATGCGCCCAGAAGCCGTCGACGCGGCAGTCCGGCAGTGCCTGGAGGCGGGCGCGAGGGCTGAGGGCTTCGTGGTCGACGTGACCCAGCGCGAGCAGGTCGACGCCATGGTGGCCGCGGTGAAGCACCGCCACGGGCGCATCGACGTGCTGGTCAACAACGCCGGCATCACGAAGGACGCGCGGCTGCAGAAGATGACCCTGCAACAGTTCGACGCGGTGATCGACGTCAACCTGCGCGGCGTGTTCCACTGTGCGCAGGCCGTGGCCGACACGATGGTGGCGCAGGGCCGTGGCGTGATCCTCAACGCCAGCAGCGTGGTGGGCATCTACGGCAACTTCGGCCAGACCAACTACGCAGCCTCGAAGTTCGGCGTCATCGGCTTCACCAAGACCTGGAGCCGCGAACTGGGGCCCAAGGGCGTGCGCGTCAACGCGGTCGCGCCCGGCTTCATCGAGACACCCATCCTGGGCAGCATCCCCGACAAGGTACTCGCCCACATGCGCGAGCAGGTGCCCCTGCACCGGCTGGGCAAACCCGAAGAGATCGCCAATGTCTATGCCTTCCTGGCCAGCGACGAGGCCAGCTATGTCAACGGCGCCGTCATCGAAGTCTCGGGCGGCATGACGGTCTGACCCCGCGGTGCATCCGCTGCAGCGACAATCGGGTCCATGTATGCACTGTTCGATGACGCGGGCAAGTTCTTCGCCGGCCGAGTGATGTCCGAGGCCGAGAGCTCGCTGCAGGTGGAGCTCGACTCCGGCAAGCGCGTCAAGGTCAAGTCCGCCAACGTGATGCTGAAGTTCGACAAGCCCACGCCGGCCGAGCTCATCGCGCAGGCGCAGCAGCTGGCGCCGGAGATCGATCTCGACCTGGCCTGGGAATTCGCGCCCGACGCCGAGTTCGGCTTCGCCGACCTGGCGCGCGAGTATTTCGATGCCGCCGCCGGCCCCGAGAAGCAGGCCGCGGCGCTGTTCCGGCTGTTCGACGCGCCGCACTACTTCCGCCGCATGGGCAAGGGCCAGTTCCGCAAGGCGCCGGAAGAGACCGTCAAGGCCGCGCTGCTGGGCATCGAGCGCAAGAAGAAGATCGCCGAGCAGATCGAGGCCTGGGCGGCAGAACTGGTGCAAGGCCAGTGCCCCGCACCCGTGCGCGAGCAGCTCTACAAGATCCTGTTCAAGCCCGACAAGAACGCGGCCGAGTACAAGGCCGTGGTCGAAGCCGCCAAGCGCTCGCAGCGTGCGCCGCTCGATCTCCTGAAGGGCGCTGGGGCCATCGACAGCCCGTACCTCTTCCACTGGAAGCGCTTCCTCTTCGAGCAGTTTCCGCAAGGTGCAGGCTTCCCGCCCCTGAAGGCACCGGCCGTCGACGGCGAGTTGCCGCTGGCTGCCGTGCGGGCCTTCTCCATCGACGACTCGGCCACCACCGAGATCGACGACGCGCTGTCGGTGCAGGGCCTGGGCAGCGGCACCGTGCTGTTCGGCATCCACATCGCCGCGCCGGGCCTGGCCGTCGCACCCGACTCCGCCGTCGACAAGGTCGCGCGCGACCGCCTGTCCACCGTCTACATGCCGGGCTGGAAGCTGACCATGCTGCCCGACGAGGTGGTGCAGGCCTACACGCTGACCGAAGGCCGCGACTGCCCGGCCGTGAGCCTGTACCTGACGATCGACGAAGGCACGCTGGAAATCCGCAGCCACGAAACCCGGCTCGAGCGCGTGCCCATCGTGGCCAACCTGCGCCACGACAAGCTCGACGGCGTGGTCACCGAGGCCGCGCTCACCGGGGCGCAGCCGGCCGACTATCCGATGGCCGTCGAACTGGCCTTCGCGTTCCGGCTGGCGCAGGCCAGCAAGGCGCGGCGCGAAGTGGTGCGCGGCAAGCCCGAGAACTTCAACCGGCCCGACTACAACTTCCGCCTGGAGGGCGCGGGCCAAGAGCCCGACGGCAGCGAGGTGGTGCAGATCAGCACCCGGCAACGCGGCGCGCCGCTGGACCTGATCGTCGCCGAGGCCATGATCCTGGCCAACAGCACCTGGGGCGGCTGGCTCGCCGAACACTCGGTGCCGGGCATCTACCGCAGCCAGGCCAGCCTGCTGCCGGGCATCAAGGTGCGCATGGGCACCAAGCCGGCGCCACACGCCGGCATGGGCGTGGCGCAGTACACCTGGGCCACGTCGCCGCTGCGTCGCTACGTCGACCTCGTCAACCAGTGGCAGATCATCGCCTGCGCCCGGCACGGCCGCACCGCGGCACTGGCCGCGCCATTCCGCGCGCGCGATGCGATGCTGTTCTCCATCATCAGCAGCTTCGACACCGCCTACAGCGCCTACAACGACTTCCAGCACGGCATCGAGCGCTACTGGACGCTGCGCTGGCTCGACCAGAACGGCGTCACCGAGCTGGACGCGGCGGTGATGAAGGACGGCCTGGTGCGCGCCGACACCCTGCCGCTGGTGTTTCGAGCCACCGGCACCGAGAACCTGGCGCGCGGCACCCGCGTGCGCGTGAAGCTCACGGGCACCGACCTGCTGACCCTCGACCTGCACGCCCAATTGCTGGCGCGGATCGAGGAACCTGCAGCGACCGGCGAGGTGGTCGCCGAGCCTGAAGCCGAAGACGAACTGGAAGGCACCGGCACGCTGACCCTGGCCATCGATCTGGAAGACGCCCCCGAGGCCGCGAAGGACGCGGCGGCCCCCACAGCGGGCTGAGCCCTGGTGAAAGTCAAGAAGCCGAAGCGCAAGAAGCCCGCCTGGGCGGCGGCGGAGCAGCGCCCCGGCCGCGACCCCGCCTGGGTGAAAGCGGCGCGGCGCCTGAGCGTCCTGCACTGGGCCTTGCTGCTGTCGATCGGCGTGCACGCCGCGCTGCTGGGCTTCCGGTTTGTGGCGCCCGAGGCCTTCAACCGCGTCTTCCAGGACACGCCGCTCGAGGTCATCCTCGTCAACGCACGCTCCGACGAAGCACCGGTGGTGCCACAGGCCATTGCGCAGGTGCGGCTCGCCGGCGGTGGCGACGCCAGCAAGGGCCGCGCGACTTCGCCGCTGCCTGCAGCGCCGACCACCGAGGCGGGCGAATCCCCCGACGAAGCCCGCCGCCGCATCGAGGACCTGCAGGAACAGCAACAGCAGCTGCTGGCGCAGATCCGCCGCGAGGTCGCCCAGTTGCCGCCGCCGGACCCCAAGCGCACCGGCGGCACGCCGAAGGAGCTGGAACAGGACGAGCGCAGGCGCCAGCTGTTGCGCCTGCTGGCCGAGATCGAGAAGCGCGTGAACGAGGAGAACGCGCGGCCGAAGAAGCGCTACATCAGCCCGGCGACGCGCGAAGAGGTCTATGCGCTGTACTACGACGCCCTGCGCCGCCGCATCGAAGACCGCGGGACGCGCAACTTCCCCGAGGCGCAGGGGCGAAAGCTGTATGGCGAGCTGACGATGAACGTCACCGTCGACGCCCTGGGCAACGTGGTCGAGACCGAAGTCGTGCGTCCCTCGAAGTCGCGGGTGCTCGACCAGCAGGCGGTGGCCATCGTGCGCGCCGCCGCTCCCTTCGGCCCCTTTTCCACGGCCATGCGACTGCAGGCCGACCAGATCGTCATCACCTCGCGCTTCCGCTTCACGCGGGACGACGGCCTGGAAACCACGCTGAGCAGCAACCCGCGCTGAACCTTGCGATGCACACGCCGATGACTTCGACACCCCGGGACCGCTACGTCGTGCTGGGCAACCCGGTCGCCCACAGCCAGTCTCCCTTCATCCATGGCGAGTTCGCGCGGCAGACCGGCGAGCCGGTCGACTACAGCCGGCTGCTGTGCCCGTTGGACGGCTTCGAGGCCACGGTGCGCGCATTCGCCGACGGCGGCGGGCGCGGCTGCAACGTCACCGTGCCCTTCAAGTTCGAGGCCGGCCGGCTGGCCCGCCACCAGACCGAGCGCGCTGCCCTCGCCCAGGCCGCCAACGTGCTGCGCTTCGACGACGACGGCTGGACCGCCGACAACACCGATGGCCGCGGACTGGTCACCGACATCGAAGGCAACGCCGGCGTGTCCCTGGCCGGGCGTCGCGTGCTGCTGGTGGGCGCCGGCGGTGCCGCGGCCGGCGTGCTGGGGCCGCTGCTGGAAGCGCGGCCGGCCGAGGTGGTGGTTGCCAACCGGACCGTGGCGAACGCCTTGTCGCTCGTCGACAGGCACCGAGGTCTTGCCACGGCACAGGGCTGCCGCCTGCGCGCGGCGCCGCTGGCCGACCCCGGCAACGCGTTCGACCTGGTGCTCAACGCCAGCGCCAGCAGCATGCAGGGCGCCGACGTGCCGGTGCCCGCGGCGGTGCTGGCGCCGGGCGCGCTGGCCGTGGACCTGATGTACGGCCCGGCCGCGGCCGCCTTCCTGGCCTGGGCCGAGCGACACGGCGCCCGCGGCCGGGACGGCCTGGGCATGCTGGTCGAGCAGGCGGCCCTCGCCTTCGAACTCTGGCGCGGCGTGCGGCCGCTCACGGCACCGGTGCTGCAGGCGCTGCGCCAACGCCTGCAGCAGCCGCCGGCATGAAGGCCGCAGCCCTGAAGGCCGGCCTGTTCCGCGTTGCGCTGCTGGTCGGCCTGTGCTCCGTGTGCCTGCAAGGGGCTTTCCTGCTGCGCATTGCGGTGATGGTGGCGGTCGACCCCGCCTCCACCAGCTTCGAACGCAGCGAGGCCTGGCGCATCGTCACCGAGAAAGGCCGCCTGCCCTGGCGGCAGGAGTGGGTGGACTATGCCCAGATCTCACCGTGGCTCAAGCGCGCCGTGATCGCCAGCGAGGACGCCGGCTTCGTCGACCACAACGGCGTCGACTGGGACGCCCTGGAAGGGGCCTGGCAGAAGAACCAGCGCGCGCAGGAGCGCGCCGCGCGCGTCAACCAGCGGCAACCCAAGCGGCCGTCCGTGCCCAAGGTGGTGGGCGGCTCCACCATCAGCCAGCAACTCGCGAAGAACCTCCTGCTGTCGGGCGAGCGCACCGTGCCGCGCAAGGCGCAGGAACTGGTGCTGACGCTGATGCTGGAAGCACTGCTGAGCAAGGAGCGGATCCTCGAGATCTATCTGAACCACGTGGAGTGGGGAGAAGGCGTGTTCGGTGCACAGGCGGCGGCGCGGCACTACCATCGCATCGACGCCGCGCGCCTGGGCCCCGAGCAGGCGGCGCGGTTGGCGGTGATGCTGCCCGCGCCCAAGCGCTTCGAGAAGGCCCCGGGTTCGGCCTATGTGGCAGGCCGCGCAGCCACCATCGTCGCCCGCATGAGCGACTCCCAACTGCCCTGAACAGACGCCTAGAGCATGAGCGCCACGGAAGAAATCGCTGCCGCCGCAGCCCGGCTGGTGGTGGAAGAAGGCCTCGAGTACGGGCCGGCCAAGCGACGCGCCCTGCGTGACCTGGGCCTGTCGGGCGGCCGGCGCGCGGAGCTGCCCGACAACGAAACGCTGGAAGACGAGGTGCGCGACTACCTGGCCCTCTTCTGCGCCGACACCCAGCCCGGCGAGCTGCGCGCGCTGCGCGAGGTGGCCCTGACCTGGATGCGCAGCCTGCAGGAGTTCAGGCCACACCTCACGGGCGCCGTCTGGCGCGGCACGGCCACGCGGCTGTCAGCCGTCCATATCGATCTGTACTGCGACGACTCCAAGGGCGCCGAACTGGCCCTGGTGAACCGCGGGGTCGACTACGACGTGCAGTCGACCGACCGGGGCGGCGAGGCCGTCAGCGTGCTGAGCGTGGCCACGCGAAGCGACGCGCTGGGTGGCGAATGGGTGACGGTGCACCTGACCGTGCTCGACCACGACGACGTGCGCGGCGCGCTCAAGCCCGACGCGAAGGGACGCACCTGGCGCGGCGACCTGGCGGCCCTCGACCGACTGCTGGCCTCGCCGCCAGCCGATGGCGCCGCATGAACCGGCGCACCCTCCTGCTTGCCGGCGCCGGTGCGGCTGCGGGCGCGGCCGGCCTCGGCTGGGCCTGGTGGCAGCAGAAGAATGCGCCGCGTGACGACGAGGCCCTGGCGCAGTTGTGGGCCCTGCGTCTGCCGCAGCCCTACGGGACCGAACTGTCGTTCGCAACCTTGCGCGGCAAGCCTCTGGTGCTGAACTTCTGGGCCACCTGGTGCCCGCCCTGCATCCGCGAAATGCCGGCGCTCGACCGCTTCCATCGCGACTTCAGCGGCCGGGGCTGGCAGGTGGTGGGCATCGCGGTCGACAACGCAGGTCCGGTGGTCGAGTTCCTGCAGAAGGTGAAGATCGGTTTTCCGATCGCACTGGCCGGCCTCGAAGGCATCGAGATCGGCAAGCGGCTGGGCAACACCGGGGGTGGCCTGCCCTTCACGGTGGCCATCGACGCCGCGGGGCGCATCACCCAGCGCAAACTGGGCGAAACGCACTACGAGGACCTCGCCGGCTGGGCAGCCCAGGGCTGACAGCGCTCGCAGCAGCGCTTTCGTCCTCTGTGCGGCGGACGTGCCGCCAGATTCCGTCTTTTCACGGCAAAAAGGCGTAAAGTCCGGCTCCTCGACATGTATCCGGCGGAAAGCGTTTGCTTCTTCGTCCGCACGATGAGCCTCCTCGTTCTTCATGGTCCCAATCTCAACCTGCTCGGTACACGGGAGCCGGCGGTGTACGGCAGCACCACGCTCGAACAGATCAATGCAAATCTCGTCGAGATCGCTGCAAAAGCCGGTCAGAAGCTCGAAGCTTTTCAAAGCAACCACGAAGGGGCGCTGATCGACCGGATTCACGCCGCCCGCCTGGACGGAACGCGCTTCGTGATCATCAATCCGGGCGGATTCACGCACACCAGCGTGGCCTTGCGCGACGCGCTCTCCGGCGTGGCCATCCCGTTCATCGAAGTGCACCTCTCCAATGTGCACAAGCGCGAACCCTTCCGCCATCACTCGTACTTTTCCGACGTCGCCGTGGCCGTCATTGCGGGCCTGGGCGCCGACGGCTACCGCTACGCACTCGACGCCGCCATTGGCCGCCTGACCGCGCCCGGCGCCTGAGCCGGCAGCCGGCCCGCCGGCTGCCTCGAACCGCACCAAGGAAACGCATGGACCTGCGAAAACTGAAGACGCTGATCGACCTCGTCTCGGAGTCGAACATCCACGAACTGGAGATCACCGAAGCCGAAGGCAAGGTCCGGATCGTCAAGGGCGGCAGCCCTTCCATGACGAGCGCGGCACCCGCCCCGGTGGCCGCCCCCGCCACGCTGGTCGCCGCCGCACCGGCCGCGCCCGCGTCGACCGCCCCGGCCACGACGCCGGAGGAAGAACCTGCGGGCAGGACCATCAAGTCGCCCATGGTGGGCACCTTCTACCGTGCCGCGAGCCCGGGGGCCAAGTCCTTCGTGGAGGTGGGTGCGCAGATCAAGGAGGGCGAGCCGGTCTGCATCATCGAGGCGATGAAGATCATGAACGAGATCGAGGCCGACTGCAGCGGCAAGATCACCCGCATCCTCTGCGAGAACGGGCAATCGGTCGAATACGGCCAGCCGCTGTTCATCGTCGAATAGGCGGCTGCCCGTGTTCAAGAAGATCCTGATCGCCAACCGAGGCGAGATCGCATTGCGCATCCAGCGGGCCTGTCGCGAGATGGGCATCAAGTCGGTCATCGTCTACTCCGAGGCCGATCGCGAAGCCAAGTACGTGAAGCTGGCCGACGAGGCGGTGTGCATCGGGCCGGCGGCCTCGGCGCAAAGCTATCTCAACATGCCGGCCATCATCTCGACGGCCGAGGTGACCGACGCCGAGGCCATCCACCCCGGCTATGGGTTCCTGTCGGAGAACGCCGACTTCGCCGAGCGTGTGGAAAAGAGCGGCTTCGTCTTCATCGGCCCGACGCCGGAGTCGATCCGCATCATGGGCGACAAGGTCTCGGCCAAGCAGGCCATGATCAAGTCGGGCGTGCCCTGCGTGCCGGGCTCCGAGGGCGCGCTGCCGGACGACCCCAAGGAGATCATCCGCCAGGCCCGCGCGATCGGCTATCCGGTGATCATCAAGGCGTCCGGGGGCGGTGGTGGACGCGGCATGCGCGTGGTGCACACCGAAGCCGCGCTGATCCATGCCGTGCAGACGACGCGTGCCGAGGCCGGGGCGGCCTTCGGCAACCCGGCCGTGTACATGGAGAAGTTCCTCGAGAACCCGCGCCACATCGAGATCCAGGTGCTGGCCGACACCTTCCGCAACGCCGTGTGGCTGGGCGAGCGCGATTGCTCGATGCAGCGCCGGCACCAGAAGATCATCGAGGAAGCGCCGGCGCCCGGCATCCCGCGGCGCGTCATCGAGCGCATCGGCGACCGCTGCGCCGCGGCGTGCAAGAAGATCGGCTACCGCGGCGCCGGTACCTTCGAGTTCCTGTACGAGAACGGCGAGTTCTTCTTCATCGAGATGAACACGCGGGTGCAGGTCGAACACCCGGTGACCGAGCTCGTCACGGGCATCGACATCGTGCAGATGCAGATCCGCGTGGCCGCCGGCGAGAAGCTGCCCTTCGCACAGCGCAACATCCAGATGCGTGGGCATGCGCTGGAGGTGCGCATCAACGCCGAGGACCCCTACAAGTTCGTGCCGTCCCCCGGCCGGGTGACGATGTGGCATCCGCCGGGCGGGCCCGGTGTGCGCGTGGACTCCCACATCTACACCAACTACTTCGTGCCGCCGAACTACGACTCGATGATCGGCAAGATCATCGTTCACGGTGACACGCGGGATCAGGCCCTGGCCCGCATGCGCACGGCGCTGTCCGAGACCGTGGTGGAAGGCATCCAGACCAACATCCCGCTGCACCGCGAGTTGATGGTGGATGCGAAGTTCATCGAAGGCGGCACCAGCATCCACTACCTCGAGGGCTGGCTCGGACAACACAAGCGTTGACAATCGGGCGATGGTTCCCTTCACATCGCCCCCAGTGCCACCGGCAGCGCCGTACGCCCCGTCGACATCACCGGGATCCGATCCCGCGGCCTTCCCCGGAGGCCGCCATGCATGAACTGGTGCTGCGCGTCAGCGAGGCGCTGGTCGAGCCGGTGTCCGACGCCCTGATCGATGACCTCGACGCCTTGTCGGTGTCGGTGGAAGATGCCGATGCAGGCACCAGCGCCGAGCAGGCGCTGTTCGGCGAGCCCGGACTGCCCGCGCCGAAGCCGGGCTGGGAGCGCTCCACCTTGCGCGCCCTGTTCGAAAGCGAAACCGCGGCCGACCTGGCGGCGGCCGCGCTGCTCGCCCAGCCCTGGTCCGACGGGCTGCACCTGCATTCGCTGCAACCCGTGGCCGATCAGGACTGGGTGCGCCTGACGCAGTCGCAGTTCGAGCCGGTGGAGATCACGCCCGAGTTCTGGATCGTGCCCAGCTGGCACCAGCCGCCTGCGGGAGCACGGCAGGTGATCCGCCTGGACCCCGGCCTGGCCTTCGGCACGGGCACGCATCCGACCACGCGCATGTGCCTGCGCTGGATCGCGCGCCACTCGCCGGGCTCCGCCGCCGGGTGGAGCCGCGTTCTGGACTACGGCTGCGGGTCGGGCATCCTGGCCATCGGCGCCAAGCTGTTCGGCGCCGACCAGGTGGACGCGGTCGACATCGACACGGCCGCGGTCGAGGCCAGTCGCGTCAACGCATCGAACAATGGCCAGGTGCTGACCGTCGGCCTGCCCGATGCCGCTCAAGGCACTTATGCCGTGGTGCTGGCCAACATCCTGGCGACACCGCTGAAGCTGCTCGCACCGCTGCTCACCGGCCACGTGCGGGCGGGCGGACACCTGGTGCTGGCCGGCATCCTGGAACGGCAGGCCGCCGAGCTCACGGCCGCCTACGCGCCCTGGATCGACCTGGCCGTGGCCGACCAGGAGGACGGCTGGATCCTGATGACGGGCCAGGGCCGGGCATCGGCATCGGCCGCACCGTCGCGCCGATGAGCCTGGCCACGCGCTGCCCGGCCTGCAGCACGGTGTTCCGTGTCGTGCAGGACCAGTTGCGCGTCTCCGAAGGTTGGGTGCGCTGCGGTCGCTGCACCGAGGTCTTCAATGCCGTCGACCACATGGTCGACATGCCACGGCCTCCGGCACCTCTGCAGCCACCGGCCGCGCCACCCGCGCAGGACGTGGCCGACAGGGTGCATGGGGGGCAGCGCTCCCTGGGCGCCACACCGCAGCCCCAGCCGGCTGCCATGGACCGCCTGATCGAATCGGATCACGCCCACGACCTGCGCATCCGGGCCTGGAACGACCCCGGGCCGGCCGCGGTGGCCGCACCCGCGGAAGCGTTCGACGAGAACGACGAGAGCACGCGCGTCTTCCGGGCGCTCATGCCGGAGGCCGCCGCCATCACGGCAGCCCCGGCGAAGTCAACGGACCCGGCAGTCGCCGAGGCAGCGCCGGAACCCATAGAGGCCTGGCGTGGTGACCGGGAGGACCTGTCCGCCCTGTCACGGCTGGATGAAGGCACAGCACGGCCACTGCCGGGCGTATCCGCCGGAGAAGCGACCGGCGCGCTCGCCGATGCCAGCCGGTTCGCCGACGCGACACCGACTGCGGCGGAGGCGGACGCTCCGTCCTTCGTGCGGGACGCCGAACGCGCCGAGCGCTGGCAGAGGCCGGCGGTTCGGGCCGCGCTGGCGGCGGGCCTGGTCCTGGGCACCAGCATGCTGTTCGTTCAGGTCGCGCTGGAGTATCGCGACCTCGTCGCTGCGCGGTGGGCCCCCACCCGTCCCGCGCTGGAACAGCTCTGCCGATGGACCGGGTGCCGCGTCGAGCATCCGCGCCTGGTCGACGCGCTGGTGGTCGACAGCAGCGGGCTCGTCCGGGTGGACGGCACCAGCACGTACCGCTTCTCGGTCGTGCTGCGCAACCGCTCGTCGCTGACGCTGGCGATGCCCGCCCTCGACCTGACCTTGACGGACACCCAGGGCCGCGTGATCTCGCGCCGCACCTTGTCTGCGGCCGAACTCGGCGTCGGCGCAGCGACCGTGGCGGCTGCCTCGGAATTGTCGTTGCAGGCCACGCTGGGCATCGCTGACCGGCCCGTTGCGGGCTATACGATCGAGGTCTTCTATCCCTGACGCGCGCCGGCAGCCTTGCCGGCAGGTCCGTCTTCTCCCGGAGTTGTCATGCCTGCATTGATTTGCGGATCGCTTGCTTTCGACACGATCACCACCTTCCCCGGTCGCTTTGCGCAGCAGATCCTGCCCGAGCAGGTGCACATCCTCAACGTCTCCTTCCTGGTGCCCACCCTGCGACGCGAGTTCGGCGGCTGCGCCGGCAACATCGCCTACACACTGCAGGCGCTGGGCGGCCAGCCCGTGGTGATGGCGGCACTCGGTGTGGACGGGGGCGAGTACCTGGCCAGGCTGAAGCAGTGGGGCGCCGAGACGTCGCTGGTACGCAGCGAGGAGTCCCTCTACACGGCACAGGCCATCATCATCACCGACAGCGACAACAACCAGATCACTGCGTTCCACCCGGGCGCGATGCAGAACGCCCACCTCATCGACGTGCCGCCGCGCGACGACTTGCGCATCGGCATCATCGCGCCCGACGGCCGCGACGCCATGTGGAGCCACGCCGAGCAGATGGCGAAGGCCGGCATCCCCTTCATCTTCGATCCGGGTCAGCAGCTGCCGATGTTCGACGGCCCCGAACTGCGCCGCTTCATCGAGATGGCGACCTGGGTCGCCGTCAACGACTACGAAGGCCGCATGCTGTGCGACCGGACCGGCTACACGCTGGAGAGCCTGTCGAAGTCGCATCTCAAGGGGGTGATCGTCACCCTGGCGGCCGAAGGCTGCGATCTGTGGATCCAGGGACAGCGGCACCATGTCCCCGGCGAGAAGGCGATCGAGGTGGTCGACCCCACGGGCTGCGGAGATGCCTTCCGGGCGGCGCTGCTGTTCGGACTGGAACGCGGCTGGTCGCTCGAGCGCAGCGTGCGTCTGGGCAACCGCATCGGCGCGATGAAGATCGCTTGCCGCGGCGGGCAGAACCATGTGGTGACGCCAGCTCTGGCCGACAGCGTTGCAGCCTGATCACGCGCGGGCCTGAGAGGCGGCCCGGGGCCCGACGACGCGCCGCTTCAGCGACGTCAGTCGCCCAAGAAAAAGCCCGGCCAAGGCCGGGCTGGGACAGGACGGATGCGATCGTGCATGGGCACGATCGCAGCGTCACACTCAGGGCTTGTTGCCCGTCGGGAAGGGCCAGGCAGCAGCCGGGCTCAACGCCGTCTTTGCAGCAGGGGCTGCAGGGGCAG
>LNFM01012495.1_pt1 | contig 21855 bp, 20 predicted proteins | sample 596031 | NCBI WGS metagenome assembly LNFM01 (sample SAMN04254537, study PRJNA301005) | activated carbon metagenome | isolation source: dual media filters at the Ann Arbor, Michigan drinking water treatment plant | place: USA: Ann Arbor
TCATCCTGAGGTGCGAGAGAGCGCAGCGAGCGAGCCTCGAATGATGCAATTGCTGAATGCAGGGCGCCGTAGGAGCGGCCGCTGTGCAGAACCGATCCGATCCTGCAGCCCGTCCATCGGTCCCGGCGGTAGCATATGCGGCCCCTGGACCCCCTTCCCTCTGCCTTCGGCCTCGCCGGGGGTGACGGTGGAGAGACATTTCGTGGAGGGACACCCTCATCGCGTCATGCCCGGGCTTGGCCCGGGCATCCACGAATTCCGATGAGGCGGTAGTCAAGTCGTGGATGCCCGGCACAAGGCCGGGCATGACGAAGCGGGACGGGCGCGGCCAGACGCCGGGCCTGATCGGCAGCGACGCAGATGAGATCACCGCCCTCATCGCGTCATGCCCGGGCTTTACCCGGGCATCCACGACTTCCTGTCGTCACGCGGAAACTAAAACGAACCCCTGCGCAATCACTTGGGCCCGCTTCCGGAATCGGCCTCTCAGCCCACCACCCACGGGAATCATCGTCTCAACGACCGGAATCGATCTCTCAGCATTCCGCCGCAACCGATTCTCCCGACTCGTCATTCCGGCGAGACGAGCTTCAGCCCGACGATGCCGGCGACGATCAGGCCGATGCAGGCGAGACGCAGCACCTGGGTGCTCTCGCCGAACAGCGCGATGCCGAGGATCACCGTCCCGACCGTGCCGATGCCGGTCCAGATGGCATAGGCGGTGCCGAGCGGCAGCGTCTTCAGGGCGAGGCCGAGAAGGAACAGGCTCACCGCCATGCTGGCGACCGTCAGGGCGGTGGGAACCGGCCGGGTGAAGCCGTCGGTGTACTTGAGGCCGAGCGCCCAGCCGATTTCGAACAGGCCGGCGAGAACGAGATAGATCCAGGCCATGCGGCCCTCCCCTGATGCGGGGTCGTCCCCGGCGCAAACACCACCATGGCGGGGTCGTCCCCGCACCACCGAGATGGGGGCTTCGCGGCGCCGGACAAGGCAAGGCAGCCCTGCCGGAAGCGTTCAGAGCTCGTAGAGGTAGAAGGCCACCGGTTCGTCCTCGACGGGTCCCAGCCGGGTGTAGAGCGCCCGCGCCGGCCGGTTGTCGGATTCGGTCGCGACCCAGGCCTCCTCGCAGCCCCGCGCCCGGCCGATGGCGAAGATGGCCTGCATCAGCCGCCGGCCGATGCCGCGGCGCTGCAGAGCGGGCGTCACGCCGAGATTGTCGATGTAGAGCTCGTCCGGCATGTCCGGGTGGCGGTGGATGACGGCGGCCACCTGCCCCACCACCTCGCCGTCCCGCAGCGCCAGCACCATGAGGTGGTCGGGCGCGTCGAGATAGGCTGCCAGCCGCTCCGGCATCACCGCGCCGTCGAAGACGTCGGCGGCGACGCGCCGGAACAGCGCGCGGTCGGCGGGGCCGACCGGCCGGATCTCGACGTCCTCGGCGGGCGGGCCGTCAGCCACCGGTGATGCGCGCGACGACGTCCGCCGCCGTCAGCATCTCGCGCTCGCCGGTGGCGCGCAGCTTCATCTCCACCTTGCCTTCGGCAAGGCCGCGCGGACCGATCATCACCTGATAGGGAATGCCGATGAGGTCGGCGGTGGCGAATTTCGCACCCGGACGGTCGTCGCGGTCGTCGTAGAGCACGTCGACACCCTTGGCAGAGAGCGTGCGGTAGAGCTCCTCGCAGGCCGCGTCGCAGGCGCTGTCGCCCTGCTTGAGGTTCATCACCGAGACGGTGAAAGGCGCAACCGCCGCCGGCCATTTGATGCCGGCCTCGTCGTGGCAGGCCTCGATGATGGCGGCGACGACGCGCGTCGGGCCGATGCCGTAGGAGCCCATGTGCACCGGCACCGGCTTGCCGTCCGGCCCCTGCACCGTCGCGGCCATCGGATCGGAATATTTGGTGCCGAAATAGAAGATGTGGCCGACCTCGATGCCGCGCGCCGAGACCCTGGAGGCCTCGGGGATCGCCTCGTAGGCGGCGGCGTCGTGCATCTCGTCGGTGGCGGCGTAGAGCGAGGTCCACTTGGCGACCGTGTTCTTGATCCCGGCGACGTCGTCGAAGTCCGTGTCGGCCGGCGGCACGGCGAAGTCGAGATAGTCCTTGTGGCAATAGACCTGGCTCTCGCCGGTGTCGGCGAGGATGATGAACTCGTGGGAGAGGTCGCCGCCGATCGGGCCGGTGTCGGCGCGCATCGGAATCGACTTCAGGCCGAAGCGCTCGAAGGTCCTGAGATAGGCGACGAACATCTTGTTGTAGGCATGGACCGCCGCGTCCTTGTCCAGGTCGAAGGAATAGGCGTCCTTCATCAGGAACTCGCGCGAGCGCATGGTGCCGAAGCGGGGCCGCACCTCGTCGCGGAACTTCCACTGCAGGTGGTAGAGGTTGAGCGGCAGGTCCTTGTAGCTCTTCACATAGGCCCGGAAGATCTCGGTGATCATCTCCTCGTTGGTCGGGCCGAACAGCATCTCGCGGTCGTGCCGGTCGCGGATGCGCAGCATCTCCTTGCCGTAAGCGTCATAACGCCCGCTCTCGCGCCACAGATCGGCCGACTGGATGGTCGGCATCAGGAGCTCGATGGCGCCCGAGCGGTTCTGCTCCTCGCGGACGATGGCCTGCACCTTGTTCAGGACCCTGAGGCCCAGCGGCAGCCAGGCATAGATGCCGGCGCTCTCCTGCCGCACCATGCCGGCGCGCAGCATCAGGCGGTGGGAGACGATCTCGGCTTCCTTCGGCGTCTCGCGCAGGATCGGCAGGAAGTAGCGGGACAGACGCATCGAAGACCTCGGAGGGCATGGCGGTGGCGGCCGCGCAAGCCAAGGCGCGGGAGGCGGGAATTGACCCTCTTTTGCCGCCGGAAGCAAGCCGGAAGGCCGGAGAAGGCTCGCTTCGGGATGGCGCGACGGCGTCCGGCCGATCGCTGACGGCGCGCTCCGGCGGGGCGACACCCACCAAAAAGGAAAGGCGGGATCATGGATCCCGCCTCCTCTAGGGCATGCTAGTGAAGATCGACGTCGCGGAGTATCGCGCCTGCCGTCTCCTTTTTATATCCCGTGACGATGGCTCTTCCGAACCTTCACCCCGGGGGGTCTTCCTCCCAAGACCTGAGCCATGAGACCTTTCCGCGTTGCTCGCAGGGGCCTCTTTCTTGCAGCAAGGGAAGGCTAGACGACGAAAAATGGTTTGTCACCAACATGGGCAGCCGGTGGCGAAAAAAAGTGCAGAAGAGGCTATCCGGAAGAATACTTATCCACCCTTGCGCTGCGCTGCAGCATACAGGCCTCCGGAAGGCCGGGCGTCGGCGCCCCTCAGCCCACCAGCGCCCGCGGCATGAGCGGGATGTCGTCCAGCGTGATGAACCCGTAGGTGTAGTTCAGCCAGTAGAGCCCGAACACGATCCCCGCCACGATGGTGGTGGCGATGACCTTGTCGCGCATCACCGTCCGCATCGGCGCGCCGGGATCACTGCCCGGCACGACCCGCCCCGCCTCCACCTGCGACTTCACGCCGAAGGGCAGGACCACGAAGAGAACGAGCCACCAGATGATGAAGTAGATGGCGAGCGCGGCCGGGATACTCATGCCTGTTCCAGTTCCACCAGCGTGCCGTTGAAATCCTTCGGGTGGAGGAAGAGCACCGGCTTGTCGTGCGCGCCGATCTTCGGCTCGCCGTCACCGAGAATACGCGCGCCCTGCGCCTTCAGATGATCCCGCGCCGCGATGATGTCGTCCACCTCGTAGCAGACGTGGTGGATGCCGCCGTCGGGGTTCTTGTCGAGGAACTTCGCGATCGGGCTGTCGGCGCCGAGCGGCTCGAGGAACTCGATCTTGGTGTTCGGCAGTTCGACGAAGACGACGGTGACACCGTGGGCCGGCTGGGCCACCGGCGCCGTGACCGTCGCCCCCAGCGTGTCGCGGTAGAGGGCGCTCGCCTTGGCGATGTCCCTGACGGCGATGGCGACGTGATTGAGGCGTCCGATCATGGATGAGGCTCCCTGGCAGGCGGCTCGGGCCTTCGCAGGCCGACACCCGTTCGACTGCCTTATACCGTCACCACCAGCACATGGCACATCGGCTTTTTGCCCCACCTGCCGTTGAGCGTGCCGCGGATGGCGCGGGTGACGCTCTCGGCCACCGCATCGGGATCGCGGCGGCGGGCCTTGGGCAGGCCTTCGACGCAGTCGATGACCGTCTCCTCGACCAGTTCGGCGAGATCCTCGCCCATGGCGTCCTGTTCGGGGACGCCGGCCATGTCCATCTGGATGTCGCCGACGATCTGGCCGCGGTCGTCGAGGGCGATGGCGACCGAGACGATGCCGGCGAAGGACAGGCGCCGCCGCTCGGGAACGACGCGCGCCGCTTCCTCGATGAGCAGCGAGCCGTCCTTGAACAGACGCTGGGCCGGCACGGTGTCGACCACGTCCGGTTCGCCGGGAGCGAGGCGGATGACGTCGCCGTCATTGGCGAGGATGACCTCCTTGACGCCCATGCGCCGCGCCAGCGCCGCGTGCTCGGCCATGTGATAGGCCTCGCCATGGACGGGAATGGCGATCTTCGGTCGCACCCAATTGTACATCTGCTCCATCTCGCCGCGCCGCGGATGGCCGGAGACGTGCACCAGCCCGTCGCGGTCGGTGATGATCTTCACGCCCTGCTTGACGAGGCTGTTGATGATGTTGCCCACCGCCTTTTCGTTGCCGGGAATGGTGCGCGAGGAGAAGACGACCGTGTCGCCGGGCGTCAGCGTCACCTCCGGATGGTCGTCGTTGGCGATGCGGGCGAGCGCCGCGCGCGGCTCGCCCTGGCTGCCGGTGAGCACGGCCACGACCTTGTCGCGCGGCAGGTAGCCGTAGGATTCGGCGCCGACGAAAGGCGGGATGCCGTCGAGCATCCCCTGTTCGCGGGCAATCCCGATGACGCGCTCCATGGCGCGGCCGACGAGCACCACCTGACGGTCGCAGCGCATCGCCGCCTCTGCCACAGACCGGATGCGGCCGGCATTGGAGGCGAAGGTGGTCACCGCGACCCTGCCCTTCGCGGCGCGGATGATCTTCTCGAGTTCGTTCGCCACCTCGCGCTCGGAGGGGGAGATGCCCTCGCGGATGGCGTTGGTGGAATCGCCGATCATGGCCAGCACGCCCTCGTCGCCGAGCGCGCGGAACCGCGCCTCGTCGGTGACGGCGCCGAGCACCGGCGTCGGATCGATCTTCCAGTCGCTGGTGTGGACGACGAGGCCGAGCGGGGTGCGGATGGCCAGCGAGGTGGATTCGGGGATGGAATGCGCCACCGCGATCATCTCGAAGGAGAACGGCCCGACCGTGATGACCTGACCCGGCTGGATGATGTGGATCGGCACCTTCGGCGCGCCGGGCTCGTTGAGGCGCTTGGCCTCCAGCATCGCCGCGGCGAAGGGCGTGAGGTAGATCGGGCAGCCGAGGCGCGGCCAGAGGTCCGCCACCGCGCCGATATGGTCCTCGTGCGCATGGGTGATGACGAGCGCCCTCAGCCGCTTCTTCTCGTCGGCGAGGAAGCGGGGATCGGGCATGATCAGGTCGATGCCCGGCAGGTCGGGACCCGCGAAGGCGACGCCGCAGTCCACCGCCAGCCAGTCCTTCTTCGCCGGTGAGCCGTGGCCGTAGAGCGAGAAGTTCATGCCGATCTCGCCGACGCCGCCCAGCGGGCAGAACACCAGCTCGTCGGCCGTTCCCGCGTTGTTTCGTCTCGCCATGTCAGTGCACCGTGCCGGCCAGCGCGGGAACGACCTCGCCGACGGTGATCATTTCCCGGCCGTCCGGGGTATCGAGAAGCAGGCGTCCCTCGCCGTCGAGGCCGACGAAGACGCCTTCGATGCGCCTGTCGCCGCTCTTGGCCACCATGGGACCGCCGAGATTGTGGGCGCGGGCGAGCCAGCCGGCGCGGATCGCGTTGAAACCCTGGCCGCGCCGCCAGATGGCGAGCGCCGTGACCATGGAACGGCTCAGCGCCGCGAAGACCTGGTCACGGTCGACAGCGATCCCCGCGCCGTTGAGGCTCTGGGTCGGATAGGGCATGTCGCCGGGATGATGGGCGACGTTGACGCCGATGCCGATGGCGACCTGCGTGGTGGTCCCGCGCGTCGTCGCCTCGATCAGCGTACCGGAGACCTTGGCGCCGTCGAGGAGCGCATCGTTCGGCCACTTCACCTTGAAGCGGCTCTCGAGGTCGGGCGCCAGCGTCAGCAGCGCATCGTCCAGCGCCAGGGCGCTGACGAAGCACAGTTCGGCGATGCGCGCCGCGGGCGCCGGATCGGTGAGGAGCAGCGTCGCGAAGAGATTTCCCTCGAAGCCGGCCCAGGACCGGCCCCACCTGCCCTTCCCTGCCGTCTGCCGGTCGGCCACCACCCAGGTCGGCATCGTCTCGCCCGCCGCGCCGCGCGCCAGCGCCTCCGCATTGGTCGAGCCGACCTCGGCGAGATGGACGAGTTGGAAGCCTGCCGCCTTGGCGGTGTCGGAGAGGGTCAGCACGAAGTCCTGCATGCGAGAGGGCGGAACGGGACGGCCCCACCCACGAAGGTCCCGGCAGTCCTATAAGCCGCGAAAGGCCGGGACAAGCCCGGCCGTGCTGCGACGCGGCAAATACGGTGGCGGAACGGGCGCCGGATCAGAACAGCGACCGGGCCGCGGCAGCAGCCGCCGCCACCAGGGGCGCCGGATAGACGACGAAGAAGGTGTTGAACAGCGCCGATGCCACCAGCACCGTCTTCAGTTCGATCCGCACCGGCGAGAAGGCCGGCGCCGGCTCGTCGAAATACATCAGCTTCACGATGCGCAGATAGTAGTAGCAGCCGATGACGCTCGACAGCACGCCGATGACGGCGAGCGTGTAGAGCTTGGCCTCGATGGCCGCCGAGAACACGTACCACTTGGCGAAGAACCCGGCGAGCGGCGGGATGCCGGCGAGCGAGAACAGCAGCGCCGCGAGCGCCGCCGCCATCAGCGGATTGGTGCGCGACAGGCCCGCGAGGTCGTCGATGGTCTCCACCGCCTCGTCGCCGCGCCGCATCGCGATGATGCAGGCGAAGGTGCCGAGCGTCATGATCATGTAGATGGCGATGTAGGCCGCGACGCCCTGCACGCCCGCCGCCGTGCCGGCCGAGAGCCCGACCAGCGCGAAGCCCATGTGGCCGATGGAGGAATAGGCCATCAGGCGCTTGATGTTGGTCTGGCCGATGGCGGCGAAGGAGCCGAGCAGCATCGAGCCGACCGAGACGAACACGACGATCTGCTGCCACTGGTGCGCAGCCGCCGGGAAGCCGGTGACGAGGGCGCGGGCGAAGATGGCGATGGCCGCGACCTTCGGGGCGGCGGCGAAGAAGGCCGTCACCGGCGAGGGCGCGCCCTCGTAGACGTCGGGCGTCCACATGTGGAAGGGCACGGCCGAGACCTTGAAGGCCATGCCGGCGATGAGGAAGACAAGGCCGAAGACGAGGCCGAGGCCGATCGGGCCGCCCTTCAGCGCCGCGGCGATGCCGGCGAGCTGCACCGTGCCGGTGAAGCCGTAGATCAGCGAGCAGCCGTAGAGCAGCATGCCCGAGGAGAGCGCGCCGAGGACGAAATATTTCAGACCCGCCTCGGTCGACTTGGCGTTGTCGCGGTGGATCGAGGCGATGACGTAGAGCGCCAGCGACATGAGCTCGAGGCCCATGTAGAGGGCGATGAGGTCGCCGGCCGAGATCAGCACGCCCATGCCGGTGGTCGACAGGAGGATGAGGATCGGGAACTCGAACTTCTCCACCCGCTCGCGCCGCAGGAAGTCCTGCGACAACACCAGCGCCACGGCCGCGCCGAGGAAGGCGAGCACCTTCATGAAGCGCGCGAAGCCGTCGAGGACGAAGGATCCGTTGAAGACGGAGCGCGGCGTGCCGCCAATCAGCATCACCGCCACCGCCGCCGCCACCAGCAGCGCGATGGCGCCCACCGTCACGGTGCGCGCCGAGCGGTCGCCGGTGAAGACGCCGTACATGAGCAGCGCCATGGCGCCGAGCGCCAGGATCAGCTCGGGCAGGATCGGGACGAGGTCGAGGACCGGAGCGTTCATCGTCGGCACCGTCAGCGGCTCGGGACGGTGGCGGCCGTGCGGGCCGCTCCGTTCGCCTGATTGTAGGACTCCACCAGCGCGTTCACCGCCACCTCGGAGGTGGCGAGGATCGGGCGCGGATAGACGCCGAAGAAGATCGTCAGCACCACCAGCGGGACGAGGATCGTCAGTTCGCGGCGGTCGACGTCGGTGATGGCCTTCAGCGAGGGCTTGGTGAGTTCGCCCCAGATGACCTGGCGGTAGAGCCAGAGGGCATAGCCCGCCGACAGGATGACGCCGGTGGTGGCGAGGAAGGCCGCCTTGGTCGAGCTCTTGAACGTGCCCATCAGGGTCAGGAACTCGCCGACGAAGCCCGACGTGCCGGGCAGGCCGACATTCGCCATGGTGAAGACCATGAAGATCACCGCATAGACCGGCATGCGGTTGACGAGGCCGCCATAGGCCGCGATCTCGCGGGTGTGCATGCGGTCATAGACGACGCCGACGCACAGGAAGAGCGCGCCCGAGACGATGCCGTGGGAGATCATCTGGAACACGGCGCCCTGGATGCCCTCGGCATTGCCGGCGAAGATGCCCATGGTCACGAAGCCCATGTGGGCGACGGACGAGTAGGCGATCAGCTTCTTGATGTCCTCCTGCATCATCGCCACCAGCGAGGTGTAGATGATGGCGATGACCGACAGCGCGAAGACGAAGGGCGCGAAGAAGGCGCTGGCCTCGGGGAACATCGGCACCGAGAAGCGCAGGAACCCGTAGCCGCCCATCTTCAGGAGCACGCCGGCGAGGATGACGGAGCCGGCCGTCGGCGCCTCGACGTGCGCGTCGGGCAGCCAGGTGTGCACCGGCCACATCGGCATCTTCACCGCGAAGGAGGCGAAGAAGGCGAGCCACAGCCAGAACTGCATGTCGCGGGAGAACAGCTTCGGCCCGGTCTTCAGGAGCTCGGCGATGTCGGATGTCCCTGCCGTCCAGATCATCGCCATGATAGCGAGGAGCATGAGCAGCGAGCCGGCGAGCGTGTAGAGGAAGAACTTGAACGAGGCGTAGATGCGCCGCTTGCCGCCCCAGATGCCGATGATGAGGAACATCGGGATCAGGCCGGCTTCGAAGAACAGGTAGAAGAGCACGATGTCGAGGGCGCAGAAGACGCCGATCATCAGCGTCTCGAGCACCAGGAACGCCACCATGTACTCCTTCACCCGCTTGTCGATGGAGACCCACGAGGCGAGGATGCAGAAGGGCATCAGGAAGGTGGTGAGCACCACCAGCGGCAGCGAGATGCCGTCGACGCCCATGCGGTAGCTGATGACGCCGCCGAGCCAGGGGGCGCGCTCGACGAACTGGAACTCGGCGGTCGCCGGGTTGAACAGCCAGACCGGGATCAGCGACAGGCCGAAGGTCACCAGCGTCGCGAACAGCGCGATCATGCGGATGTTGCGCCGGGCGGCCTCGTCGTCGCCGCGCACCATCAAGATCAGCGCGGCGCCGAGCAGCGGCAGGAAGGTGATGATCGAGAGGATCGGGGCATTCGACATCAGTGTGCTCCTCCGACGCCGCCGGAGAACATGAACCAGGTGGCGAGGGCCGCGACACCGATCAGCATGGCGAAGGCATAGTGGTAGACGTAGCCGGTCTGCAGCCGCACCACCCCGCGGGTGATGTCGACGACGCGGGCGGCGATGCCGTCAGGCCCGAACCCGTCGATGAGCCAGCCGTCGCCCTTCTTCCAGAAGAAGCGGCCGAGCCAGCGGGCGGGCCGCACGAAGATACGGTCGTAGAGCTCGTCGAAGTACCACTTGTTGAGCAGGAACTGGTACAGGCCACGGTGCTCGCGGGCGAGTTGCACCGGCACGTCCGGCCGCCTGATGTACATGTACCAGGCCAGCGCGAAGCCGATCGCCATCATCACGAACGGCGTCCAGGGCACCCAGCCGGGCACCGAATGGAACTCGTGGATGATGTGGTTCTCCGGCCGCATGAAGATGGAGTCGCGGAAGAACGACTTGATGCCGTCCTCGTAGAGGAACTTCTTGGCGAAGACGACGCCGGAGAACACCGCGCCGACGGCGAGGGCCGCCAGCGGGATCAGCATGACCAGCGGGCTCTCGTGCGGCTGGTGGGCATGGCCGTGGCCATGGGCGTGATCGTCGTGATGATCGTCCTGGGCGCCGTGGGCGTGGGCATGCGGGTCGGCATGGCCATGGGCGGCAGCGGCCCCGTGCGCGTGATCGTCGTGATGGCCGTGGGCACCGGCCCAGCGCGGCTGGCCGTGGAAGGTCATGAAGATCAGGCGCCAGGAGTAGAACGAGGTCATCAGCGCCGCGATCACCGTCATGAAGAAGGCGTAGGGCCCCATGGCGCCGTGCGCGGCATAGGCCACCTCGATGATGGCGTCCTTCGAGTGATAGCCGGCGAAGCCGATATGCAGGAACGGCAGGCCGAAGCCGGTCAGCGCCAGCGTGCCGATCACCATCATCGCGTAGGTGAACTTGATGTGCGGGGCGAGCCCGCCCATGCGCCGGATGTCCTGCTCGTGGTGCATCGCGTGGATGACCGAGCCGGCCCCGAGGAACAAGAGCGCCTTGAAGAAGGCGTGGGTGAAGAGGTGGAAGATGCCGACCGAATAGGCCCCCGCCCCCAGCGCCACGAACATGTAGCCGAGCTGCGAGCAGGTCGAATAGGCGATGACGCGCTTGATGTCGTTCTGCACCAGGCCGACGGTGGCGGCGAAGATCGTCGCGCCGAAGAACATCACCACCTGCATGGCGAAGGGCGCATATTCGAAGACCGGCGACAGGCGCGCCACCATGAACACGCCGGCGGTGACCATGGTCGCCGCGTGGATGAGGGCGGAGACCGGCGTCGGGCCCTCCATGGCGTCGGGAAGCCAGGTGTGCAGCAGGAACTGCGCCGACTTGCCCATGGCACCCATGAACAGGAGCAGGCAGACGACGGTGAGCGCGTCGACCTTGTAGCCGAGGAACTCCATGGTCTTGCCGGCGAGGCCCTGGGCGGCGCCGAACACCGCCTCGAAACCGATGGAGCCGGTCAGCACGTAGAGGCCGAAAATGCCGAGCAGGAAGCCGAAATCGCCGACGCGGTTGACGATGAAGGCCTTCATCGCCGCGGCATTGGCCGAGGGCTTCTTGTACCAGAAGCCGATGAGCAGGTAGGAGGCGACGCCCACGCCCTCCCAGCCGAAGAACATCTGCAGCAGGTCGTTCGCCGTCACCAGCATGAGCATGGCGAAGGTGAAGAGCGACAGGTAGGCGAAGAAGCGCGGACGGTCCGGATCCTCGTGCATGTAGCCGATGGAATAGAGGTGCACGAGGAAGGAGACCGAGTTCACCACCACCAGCATGACGGCGGTGAGCGTGTCGATGCGCAGCGACCAGGACACGTTGAGCGAGCCGGCGGAGATCCAGCGCAGCAGCTCGATGGTGGTGCCCTGCCCCGCATAGCCGACCTGGTAGAAGGCGACCCAGGACAGCAGCGCGGCGATGCCGAGGAGGCTCGTGGTGACGATCTCCGAGGCGCGCGCCCCGATGGCCCGGCCGAACAGGCCGGCGATGAGGAAGCCGACGAGCGGAAGGAAGACGATGGCCTGATACATGGACCGGTCAGCCCTTCATCATGTTGACGTCTTCGACCGCGATCGAGCCGCGGTTGCGGAAGAAGACGACGAGAATGGCGAGGCCGATGGCGGCTTCAGCCGCCGCCACCGTCAGCACCAGCAGCGCGAAGACCTGGCCGACCAGATCCCCGAGATGGGTGGAGAAGGCGACGAGGTTGATGTTCACCGCCAGGAGGATCAGTTCGACCGACATAAGGATGACGATGATGTTCTTCCGGTTGAGGAAGATGCCGAGCATGCCGAGCGTGAACAGGATCGCGGCGACCGACAGGTAATGGGAGAGGCCGATGGTGAGCATGGTTCAGACCCCCTCGCCCGTCTTGACCTTGACGACCTCGATGGCCGTCTCCGGCGTGCGGGCCGCCTGCGCTCCCGGGTCCTGGCGCTTCACGCCGGTGCGGTGGCTCAGCGTCAGCACGATGGCGCCGATCATGGCCACCAGCAGGACGAGGCCGGAGAGCTGGAAGAAATAGACGTACTGCGTGTAGAGCACCCGCCCCAGCGCCTCGGCATTGGTGATGCCGGCCGGGATCGGGGCGGTGATGGTCTTCGGCGCGGCGCCGCCGATCGTCCAGGCACCGATCACCATGAACAGCTCGGCGAGGACCACGAGGCCGATCAGCACGCCCACCGGCAGGTACTGCAGGAAGCCCTGGCGCAGCGCGACGAAGTCAACGTCGAGCATCATCACCACGAAGAGGAAGAGCACCGCCACCGCGCCGACATAGACGACGACCAGGATCATCGCCAGGAACTCCGCCCCCATCAGCACGAAGAGGCCGGAGGCGTTGACGAAGGCGAGGATCAGGAACAGCACCGAGTGCACGGGATTGCGCGCGGCGATGACCATGAAGGCCGAGGCCACGAGCACCGCGGCGAAGAGGTAGAAGAAGAGACCGGCGAGCATCTGCCCCTTTGCCCCGTTCCTGTTTCGAGGGCGCGCTTTTCGAAGACTCGGGGGGAGCCCTGCGCGCGCCTCTCATAGAGTCCAAGTTGGAACCCGTCCAGACGGCGAACCGCCGGGCCGCGTCCCGCGGTCGTCACCTGTAGGGCGCGTCCTTCTTCAGGCTGTCGGCGATCTCGCGTTCCCAGCGGTCGCCGTTGGCCAGAAGCCGTGCCTTGTCGTAGTAGAGCTCCTCGCGGGTCTCCACGGAGAACTCGAAGTTCGGGCCTTCCACGATGGCATCCACCGGGCAGGCCTCCTGGCAGAAGCCGCAATAGATGCACTTCACCATGTCGATGTCGTAGCGGGTGGTGCGGCGCGTGCCGTCGTTGCGGCGCGGGCCGGCCTCGATGGTGATGGCCTGCGCCGGGCAGATCGCCTCGCACAGCTTGCAGGCGATGCAGCGCTCCTCGCCGTTGGGATAGCGGCGCAGCGCGTGCTCGCCCCGGAACCGCGGCGAGATCTGGCCCTTCTCGAAGGGGTAGTTGATCGTCGCCTTCGGCTTGAAGAAATAGCGCATCGACAGGAAGAACGCCGAGACGAACTCCGTCAGGAACAGGGCTTTGGCCGCGCGGTCGAGCCGGAACGTCGACGCCATGGACCTCTTCTCCTCAAATGCCCCAGCCGCTGAGCGAGCGGCCGAGCCAGTAACCAAGGCCCGTGAAGACGGGCACGATGACGACCATCAGGATCCGCTGCGCCAGCACAATCCGGCGCTCGTAGTCCTGTCGCTCGGCCTCGGTGGTCGAGCGGTCGGTCTGCCTGAGCTTGCCCACCACCAGACCCGAGACGATCCGGTAGTCGACCCAGCCCACCGCGGCGCCGATCAGGGCGCCCAGAAGGCCGGCGGGGCTGAACAGGCCCTCCATGGCGGGCTCCTTACGGCGCCCAGCCGGTGAACTGCAGCACGCTCGCCACCACGACGACCATCACCAGAGAGATCGGCAGGAACACCTTCCAGCCGAGCCGCATGAGCTGGTCGTAGCGATAGCGCGGCACGAAGGCCTTCACCATGGCGAACATGAAGAAGACCAGGGTGACCTTCAGCACGAACCAGATGACACCCGGCACCCATGTAAAGGGCGCGAAGGGGAACGGCGGCAGCCAGCCCCCGAGGAACAGGATCACGGTCAGCGAACACATGGTCATGATGGCCACGTACTCGGCCAGCATGAACATCATGTAGGGGGTGGAGGCATATTCGACCATGAAGCCGGCGACGAGCTCCGACTCCGCCTCCGGCAGGTCGAAGGGCGGCCGGTTGGTCTCCGCAAGCGCCGAGATGAAGAAGATCACGAAGACGGGGAACAGCGGCAGCCAGAACCAGCCGAACAGGCCGATGCCCTTGTCCTGCGCCCGCACGATGTCCGAGAGGTTCAGCGAGCCGACGCAGAGCAGCACGCAGATGATCACGAAGCCGATGGAGACCTCGTAGGACACCATCTGTGCCGCCGAGCGCAGGGCGCCGAGGAAGGGATACTTCGAGTTCGACGCCCAGCCGCCCATGATGACGCCGTAGACGCCGAGCGAGGACACCGCGAAGATGAAGAGGATGCCGACGTTGAGGTCGGCGATGGCCCAGCCCTCGTTCAGCGGGATCACCGCCCAGGCGGCGAGCGCCAGGATCACCGAGACGAAGGGCGCGAGCAGGAACACGCCCTTGTTGGCGCCCGACGGGATCACCGGCTCCTTGAAGACGAACTTCAAGAGGTCGGCGAAGCTCTGCAACAGGCCGAAGGGCCCGACCACGTTGGGCCCGCGGCGCAGCTGCACCGCCGCCCAGATCTTGCGGTCGGCGAGTAGGATGAAGGCGACGAAGACCAGCAGCGCCGCCATGAGTACGAGGCTCTGGATGGCGATGAGCAGGATCGGCCAGATCAGGGTCCAGAAGTCGGTCATCGCCTTGCCTTACTCCGCCGCCTGCCGGTGCGTGCCCCTGGCGATCGCCGAGCATTCGGCGAGCGTCGCGGAGGCGCGCGCGATCGGATTGGTCATGTAGAAGTCCTCGATGAAGGCCGCGAAGGGCGCCGCCTCAACCTTGCCGCCGCGAGCCGCGAGCGCGCCGATGGCGGCGGCCTCGACCGGCGCCAGGGCGCCGATCCGCAGCGTGTGCGGGAAGTCCTTCGCCATCGCGGCGCGCAGCTGCGCGAGCGAGTCGTAGGGCAGCTTCACGCCGAGCACGTCGGACAGCGCGCGCAGGATGGCCCAGTCCTCCTTGGCGTCGCCCGGCGGGAAGCCGGCGCGGTTGACGACCTGGATGCGGCCTTCCGTGTTGGCGGTGAGGCCGGACTTCTCGGTATAGGTCGCGCCCGGCAGGATGACGTCGGCGCGATGAGCGCCCCGGTCGCCGTGGGTGCCGACATAGACGACGAAGGGCCCCTCGCCCACCGCGATCTCGTCGGCGCCGAGATTGAACAGCACGTCGACGCCGCCGGCCGCCATGGCCTGGGCGTCGAGCCCGCCCTCGCCCGGCACCAGGCCGAGATCGAGCGCGCCGACCCGCGAGGCCGCGGTATGCAGCACGGCGAAGCCGTTCCAGCCCTCGGCGACGCCGCCGAAGGCGGTGGCGGCATGGGCGGCGAGCGAGAGCACCGCGGCGCCGTCGGCGCGGGCGAGAGCGCCCTGCCCGACGATGACCAGCGGTTTCTTGGCGCCCTTCAGCACTTCGGCGAAGGAATGCTTGCCCGAGACCACGTCGGCGAGGGTCTCAGGGCCGGCGCCGAGATAGTCGTAGGTGTAGGTGAGGTCGACCACCTCGCCGATGACGGCGATCTTCACGCCCCCCATGCGCCAGCGCTTGCGGATGCGGGCGTTGACGATCGGCGCCTCGCGGCGCGGATTGGTGCCGACCAGCAGGATGGCGTCGGCCTCCTCGATGGCGGCGATGCCGGGGTTGAAGACGTAGGATGCGCGGCCGAGGGCCGGGTCGAGCTTCACGCCGTCCTGGCGCCCGTCGATGTTCGACGAGCCCAGCGCCGTGACGAGGCCCTTCAGCGCATACATTTCCTCGAGCGTCGCCAGGTCGCCGGCGATGGCGCCGATCTTCGCCGGCGCAGTCGCCTTGACCTTGGCGGCGATGGCCTCGAAGGCCTCCGGCCAGGTGGCGGGGCGCAGGCGGCCGTTCTCGCGCAGATAGGGCCGGTCGAGGCGCTGGGTGCGCAGGCCGTCGGCGACGTGGCGGGTCTTGTCGGAGATCCACTCCTCGTTCACCGCCTCGTTGAGGCGCGGCAGCACGCGCATGACCTCGCGGCCGCGGGCATCCACCCGGATCGCCGAGCCGACCGCATCCATCATGTCGGTCGATTCGGTCTTCAGGAGCTCCCAGGGCCGGGCGTTGAACGCGAAGGGCTTGGAGGTCAGCGCGCCGACCGGGCAGAGGTCGACCACGTTGCCCTGCAGCTCCGAGGTCATCGCCTGTTCGAGATAGGTGGTGATCTCGGCGTCCTCGCCGCGGCCGATCAGGCCGAGCTCGGAAATGCCGGCGACCTCCGTGGTGAAGCGGACGCAGCGCGTGCAGTGGATGCAGCGCGTCATCACCGTCTTCACCAGCGGGCCGATGTACTTGTCCTCGACCGCGCGCTTGTTCTCGGAATAGCGCGACTTGTCGACGCCGTAGGCCATGGCCTGGTCCTGCAGGTCGCACTCGCCGCCCTGATCGCAGATCGGGCAGTCCAGCGGGTGGTTGATGAGCAGGAACTCCATCACGCCCTCGCGGGCCTTCTTCACCAGCGGCGTGCGGGTGTTGATGACCGGCGGCTCGCCATTGGGGCCGGGCCGGAGGTCGCGCACGTTCTGGGCGCAGGAGGCGACCGGCTTCGGCGAGCCCTTCACCTCGACGAGGCACATGCGGCAGTTGCCGGCGATCGACAGCCGCTCATGGTAGCAGAAGCGCGGAATCTCGGCGCCCGCAGCCTCGCACGCCTGCATCAGCGTGTACTCGGCCGGTACCTCGATCTCCTGCCCGTCGACGATCACCTTCGCCATCGGCTCATTCCATCCGGTCCTGGCCGGAACCGCGCAGAGGCGATCCCGGCATCCTCGTGAAGCGGCTCGCGCCGCCCCTCATTGCATCTCCACCCGCCGCGTCGCGGCCGGCGGAAGGTTCAGTCCTTGCCCGGCCCGGAGCCCGGCGCCTTCTGGATCGACAGCTTGGGCAGCGAAATGCCCTTGGCCGTCGACGTCTTCGCGATTGTCGGTGCTTTCGCAGCCTGGGGGACAACTTTTTTGACCGCAGGCACCACGGCCGCCGTCTCCGCCTTTGAAACGGTTGCAGATTTCGGCTTCGGCGGGCTGCCGCCGGGCGTCGTCGGCTTGGGCGGCGTCCCCGTCGGCTTCGCCGGCGCGGGCTTGGCGGCCTCCACCGGCGCGGCGACGGGCAGTTCGGCAACCGGCGTCTTTACGGCGACGACCTTGGGAGCGGCGGATATATCCTTCGGCGAGACCGCCTTGGCGGCCTTCGGCTTCGGCGGCGTGCCGCCCGGCGTCGAGGGCTTGGGCGGGGTCCCGGTCGGCTTGGCGGGGGCGGGCTTTGCCGCCTCGACCAGCGCGACGGCGGGCACCTTCTTCGCCGAAACCGCCTTGGGCTTCGGCGGCGAGCCACCGGGCTTGGTCGGCTTCGGCGGAGAACCCGACGGCTTGGCAGGCGCCGGCTTTGCCGCCTCCACCGCGGCAAGCGCGACGGCGGCGGGCGGGTTCGACACGACGAGCCGCGGCGCGGCGGGCGCCGGGGCGGCCGCCGTCTCCTCACGGCCGGTCGATGCCAGCGCCCGGGCAAAGGCGAAGCCGACGCCGCACATGGCGACGAAGCCGCCCATCATCATCGCCGTGGGCAGCACCATCGCGGCCATGGCGGGCCCCGCCACCGCGTCGAATCCGCGGAGGGTTCCGGTCTGCAATGCACTCACATCCTTGGCGGCAGCGCTCATGGCCGGCCCTCCATCGTGGTTGCGGTGATGCACGTCGTCCCCGGAGCCACATGCGGCCGAGGTTTGGTCGGGAAAAGGTCGATGCACGCGGCGCCGGCCCCATGCGACAGCGATCCGCCGGCGGCGGTCCTGTCGGTCATGCGGTCGGCGCGACGAGAGGTCATTCCGGTCAGCGCCCCGCCATCTGCGTTTCGGCCTGGGCCTTCAGCTCGGCGAGCGAGCGGTTGCCGGCGGCGACGTCTTCAGGCGTCAGCAGAACGGCGCAGCGGGGGCTGCCCCGGTCGATGAGGAAGCGCCGCTCGGTGACGACGGTGCGCGGGCCGGCGCGGTCGGTGGTCAGCACCACCTGGACGCGGCGCCCCGGCTTGTGCGGGCCGCAGACGGCGGCCAGCGCCGCCGTCGTCTCGGGGATCTCGCGCTCCAGCACGATGGTGCGGGCGTTGGGCGAGGTGCCCGCGGTGCCGCGCGCCGCGGCCCGCGCGATGATCGTCTGGCGGACATAGTCCGGCGTCGTGTTGATCGTGACGCGCAGTTCCGCCACGCCGGTCGGCTGCGCGGGCGGCGGCGGGGCCGCCGTGACGCATCCGCCGAGGGCGAGTGCGCCGGTCAGGATCATTCCGTGCCGGATCATGGGCGTCACTCCGCAGCGATGCGCACGGGTTCGCCGTGCGGGTTGGCCGAATAGGCGTCGATCTTCTTTTCGATCTCGTGACGGAAATGGCGGATCAGACCCTGGACCGGCCAGGCCGCGGCATCGCCGAGCGCGCAGATCGTGTGGCCCTCGACCTGCCCCGCCACCTCGAGGAGCATGTCGATCTCCTTCTTCTGGGCGCGGCCTTCCGACATGCGGGTGAGCACGCGCCACATCCAGCCCGTGCCCTCGCGGCAGGGCGTGCACTGGCCGCAGCTCTCGTGCTTGTAGAAGTAGGAGATGCGGGTGATGGCCTTCACCACGTCCGTCGACTTGTCGAGCACGATCACCGCCGCGGTGCCGAGACCCGAGCGCAGCGCGCGCAGCGAGTCGAAGTCCATCGGCGCGTCCCAGATCTGCTCGGCCGGCACCAGCGGCACCGAGGAGCCGCCGGGAATGACGGCGAGCAGGTTGTCCTTGCCGCCGCGGATGCCGCCGCAATGCTTCTCGACCAGCTCGGAGAAGGGGATCGACATCGCCTCCTCGAAGGTCGCCGGCTTGTTCACGTGGCCGGAGACGCAGAACAGCTTGGTGCCGACATTGTTCGGCGCGCCGAAGGAGGAGAACCAGGTCGCGCCGCGCCGCAGGATGGTCGGCGTCACCGCGATCGACTCCACGTTGTTCACCGTGGTCGGGCAGCCGTAGAGGCCCATGTTCGCAGGGAACGGAGGCTTCAGCCGCGGCTGGCCCTTCTTGCCCTCGAGGCTTTCGAGCAGCGCCGTCTCCTCGCCGCAGATATAGGCGCCGGCGCCGTGATGGACGTAGAGGTCGAAGTCCCAGCCATTCTTGTTGCCCTTGCCGAGGAGGCCGGCGTCGTAGCACTCGTCGATGGCGCGCTGCAGCGCCTCGCGCTCCCGGATGAACTCGCCGCGCACATAGATGTAGCCCACATGCGCGCCCATGGCGCAGGCGGCGATCAGGCAGCCCTCGACCAGGGTGTGCGGGTCATTGCGCAGGATCTCGCGGTCCTTGCAGGTGCCCGGCTCCGACTCGTCGGCATTGACGACGAGATAGTGCGGCCGGCCGTCCGACTGCTTCGGCATGAACGACCATTTGAGGCCGGTCGGGAAGCCGGCGCCGCCGCGGCCGCGAAGCCCGGAATCCTTGATCTGCTGGATGATCCAGTCGCGGCCTTGCGCGATGAAGCCCTTGGTCCCGTCCCAGTGCCCGCGCGCCATCGCGCCCTTCAGGCTCTTGTCGTGGAACCCGTAGATGTTGGTGAAGATGCGGTCCTTGTCGGCGAGCATCAGATCACTCCTTGGCCGACGGCCCACCGGCCGCCAGTGACTTCGCCTGAACCGTCCACTCCTCGCGGTCGATGCGGCCGGGGAACGACAGGTAGGTGCCGACCCATCGGATCTCCTCGCGGGTCCAGGCGGCAACCTGGTCGAAATGGAAGATGCCGAGGGCGTGGAGCTTGCCCTCGTTGACCGGGCCGATGCCCTTGATCCGCTGTAGCTTGTCGGCCTTGGCGTCGCGGGCGGCGGGCAGCCCCTGCGGCCGCGACCCGACGGCGTCCGCCTTCTGCTCGGGCGTCGCGTCGGCGCTCAGGGTCGCGAGCTTCGCCTTGATCTCGGCCTCTTCCCTCGCCGCGAGGACCAGGGCTTCGGCCGACGGGCCGGCCTCGGCCGGGGCCGCCGGGGCGGCCTTCGGCTTCTCGGCCACCGCGGTGCCGCCGGGCGAGGCGGCGTTGAACGGCAGGTCATGCAGGGTCAGCGCCCCGCCCTCCGGTTCCGAACCGTGGCGGCCGTTCTGGGGACCGGGCGCCGGCTTCTCGCCACGGGCGAAGGCGTCGAGCACCTTTTCGAAGCTCTCGGGGGTCAGGTCCTCGTAGGTGTCGGAGAAGACCTGGATCATCGGCGCGTTCACGCAGGCGCCGGCGCATTCCACCTCTTCCCAGGAGAAGTCCCCGTCCTCGGACAAATGGAAGGGCTCGTGGTGGATGCGGCTCTTGCAGACCTTGATGAGGGCCTCGGCGCCGCGGAGCATGCAGGGCGTCGTGCCGCAGACCTGGATATGCGCCTTCTTTCCAACCGGTTGCAGCTGGAACATCGTGTAGAAGGTCGCCACCTCGAACACCCGGATGTAGGGCATGTCGAGCATGTCGGCGATGTACTCGATGGCGGCCTTGGGCAGCCAGTAGGCGTGCTGCTCCTGCGCCCGCCACAGCAGCGGGATCACGGCGGAGGCCTTCCGCTCGGGCGGATATTTGCCGATCGTCTTCTGCGCCCAGGCGAGATTGTCGGGCGTGAAGGCGAAGGAGGCCGGCTGGACCTCGTCTGGCGCCAGTCTGCGTACGCTCACCGGTCAACCTCTCCGAACACGATGTCGATGGAGCCGAGGATGGCGGAGACGTCCGCCAGCAAATGGCCCTTGCACAGGAAGTCCATCGCCTGCAGGTGGGCGAAACCCGGCGCCCGGATCTTGCAGCGATAGGGCTTGTTGGTACCGTCGGCGACGAGATAGACGCCGAACTCGCCCTTCGGCGCCTCGACGGCCGCATAGACCTCGCCGGCCGGCACGTGGAAGCCTTCCGTGTAGAGCTTGAAGTGGTGGATGAGCGCCTCCATCGAGCGCTTCATCTCGCCCCGCTTCGGCGGCACCACCTTGTTGTCCTTGGCGGCGACCGGGCCGGGCGTCTCGCGCAGCAGCTTGCAGCACTGGCGCATGATCTTCACCGACTGGCGCATCTCCTCCATGCGGATGAGATAGCGGTCGTAGCAGTCGCCGTTCTTGCCGATCGGAATGTCGAAATCGAGTTCGGCATAGCACTCGTAGGGCTGCGACTTCCTGAGGTCCCACGGCGCGCCGGAACCGCGCACCATGACGCCCGAGAATCCCCAGGCCCAGCACTCGTCGAGGGTGACGACGCCGATGTCGACGTTGCGCTGCTTGAAGATGCGGTTGGGGGTCAGCAGGGCGTCGAGATCGTCGACCACCTTGAGGAACGGGTCGCACCAGGCCTCGATGTCGTCGATCAGGCTCGGGGGCAGATCCTGGTGGACGCCGCCGACGCGGAAATAGGCCGCGTGCATGCGCGAGCCCGAGGCGCGCTCGTAGAAGATCATCAGCTTCTCGCGCTCCTCGAAGCCCCACAGCGGCGGGGTGAGCGCGCCGACGTCCATCGCCTGGGTCGTCACATTGAGGAGGTGGGAGAGGATGCGGCCGATCTCGCAGTAGAGCACCCGGATGAGCTGGGCGCGCTTCGGCACCTCGATGCCGAGCATGCGCTCGGCGGCGAGGCAGAAGGCGTGCTCCTGGTTCATCGGCGCGACATAGTCGAGGCGGTCGAAATAGGGGATCGCCTGGAGATAGGTCTTGGTCTCGATCAGCTTCTCGGTGCCGCGGTGCAAGAGGCCGATATGCGGGTCGCAGCGCTCGACCACCTCGCCGTCAAGCTCCATGACGAGCCGAAGCACGCCGTGGGCGGCAGGATGCTGCGGGCCCCAGTTGAAGGTGAAGTTGCGGATTTCGGCTTCGGCCATGGTCAGTTCGCCTTGGCTTTTTCGTCGCCGGGCAGCACGTAGTCCGTGCCTTCCCAGGGGCTGAGGAAGTCGAACTGCCGGAACTCCTGCGGCAGGCGGACCG
>LNFM01005499.1_pt1 | contig 21854 bp, 31 predicted proteins | sample 596031 | NCBI WGS metagenome assembly LNFM01 (sample SAMN04254537, study PRJNA301005) | activated carbon metagenome | isolation source: dual media filters at the Ann Arbor, Michigan drinking water treatment plant | place: USA: Ann Arbor
CCCTGCTTAGGGCTTGCTGGAAGAAGGCATTTCGGGTAACTGCATTTTCAGAGATTCATCTTACTTGGTGAAACAAATCCCCTTCTCTCTATAAAAAATTTCTATAAGATTCTAGGCTTGTGGATATCTTTTTTTAAGGCATTGAATTATCAAAATAAGAATCGGGCTTTGAAGAAATTTCGGTCGCTCCAATCCCGTATACCGGTCGCTCCAATCCCGTGCCGGAAAGAGCCTATTTGTGGATAACTATTCAATGACTGTTAAAAACTAGAGAAAATGCGGTCGCTCCAATCCCGTGTTTTGGCGAATCCACATTCAATAAAATCCGTATGTTAGCTGTAGTAAATTGGAGGTGAAACCCATTCATTGCCAAAACCGGATCGTTACGAGGCCTTGGTGATATGGACTTTGTCCTCTTCGTCGATGTGATATTTCGTGATTGCTCCGGTCTCTTCTAGAATTTCCTCAAGAGCATTTTTCAAATTGGCTCGGAAGTGTTTTAACTCTTTCGTGTTGCTGCCTGTGAGGTCGCGGAGATATTCGACGGTGACAGGAAAAGGTTTGCCGTGGCTACATATCCATGCGTGCAGATGTTGGGCTAACGGTTTCCTAGTGAGGGCGCGCCGTTGTTCCCATTCTATTGTGGTAAAGCCTCTATCAAAGAGTTTAATCAGTTGGCGGTTGATATGGACGACAAACTCACCATTATCTAATTTCGCTGCTCCTTCCGGCAGGAGCGAACCCCAATAGACAGTATTTCCATCCCGTTGAATACCAATCGCCGTTGCCGTAAGTCTTTTAAGAACTTTGAGTAACCATTCATAATCTGATTTTCCGGGCTTTTGCGATTTCCCTCCGTGCCGACCAATGTGTTTGAGTAGATGCCCAGCTTTAAACCGGAGTTGGTCGTTCTCCTGCATCCCACGGGCAAGGTGCATCACTCCTTCAAACACATCCAAATCAGATTGGGTGAGTTGCTTACCTGTATAGGTAATAGCAAAGCCCTTCTGGCTGAATATCGTTTCATCTTCCACATACATGGCCTTGTTCAATGGGACTGCGGCGAATAATGCGCTACGGGTGAATTCGTTGGGAATTCCGCGTTGCGGGTCTGCCCAGAAAGCAAGTTGGTACTGTTTGTTCTTCTCGCGCTCTTCAATGGATTTGCGGAGCTTATCCAATGTGCTGTCTAAATCAGAGGGCGGTAACTTGGTCATCTGCATATTCCTTATTGCAAGTTTGCACAATGGAACAGTTGCACTTGTGCACTATTGCAAGCGCGTTAATCACCAAAGGCCTTTTTAGCCTTCTGCTTCGCAAAGAGGTCATTGATAGCCAAGGTAATGAGTTCCGAATTATCGAGGTTTAACCGTGCCCGCAATAGAGCAACTTTTTCCACTGCCTCATTCGATAAATAACCACCAATATGTTTACGTCCTATCCGCTCAGGTTGTTGGGGGGTTTGTCTTGTCTTTGGTTGTATCGTGGCAACGGCGGGGGCAGGGACGGCTGGTGCTTCAATACTCATATTGGCGAGAAAATCCGCCGCTTTGTTTTTGGTCATGCTGTCTTTCCTTTCTGCACTTGTGCACTTTTGCCAGATTGCAATACTGAACTAATCCACTTCCACAAGGCATTGATTTCTTGGGCGGCATTGCTATCTGGTTCAAGTTCCTGTGCGGTTAATCCTTCTATGTTTGCCAGTCTATGAACGTCGTAGCGATGGAGAACGGCAGGGGCTAGGGGAAGGCCAATAGCTTTCAGTACGTCCCGAGCTGTTTCCTCATGGCTTTTGCTATTTGGTGTGGCGAAATTGAGAATGCCATAAGCTTCCTTACCCAAGCGACGCGTGAGGGCGGTGGTCTTGGTTACCCCGTCATAGCAGTCTTGGTCATTCCAAAAGGGAACAAGCACAAGGTCAGCTGCTTCAACAGCGGCCATTGCCTCACTGCTCCGACCGGGTGGGGTGTCAATTACTACGAGGTCACAACCAGCTTTTGCAGCACGTTTTAATTCTTCTGGTAAATCCTGCTCAGTTGAAAATTTTACAAGGGGTAAAGCTTTCTCGTGTTTCTCCCGCCGCCGTCCCCAGTTGGTCGAGTTCTGCTGAGTGTCCATATCCAACACCAGAACATTCAGGCCAGCTTCTACGGCAGCACAGGCAATATTTTTGGTGGTTGTCGTCTTACCGACTCCGCCCTTATTGATAGATAGTGCAATAGTTCTCATGTGCATCCTTTCGGATTTGCATTAGTGCACAATTGCAAAAGTTCGTCAATGTAAAACTTCGTTTATGAGAGAAACCCGCAAGGCCGGGGAAGCCCTGCGGGTGTGGCGAGTCAATACTCGCTGGTGAGCATGATGACATCGTTGCAGAAGTAGAGTTTCACTTCCGGCAGGGGGAAATCGGTAAATGGTATGGACTGTTTGTAGACGATGCGGTTATTGCCGTCGTCACAGGTGAGCAGGGCAGTGGAGTCAGGATTCACCTTCAGCGTCCACACCTGAAACTCTTCCGCCTTCACCGCTTTGACGTGTGCTTGGGCGATAGCGATGCTATCGAGTAGCCAGTAAGCCCCGCCCTGTTCAGCCAGATATTGCGCCCCATCGGTATAGAGCACCTTCCGGTTCAGCGAGTGCCGATACCAATTCATAGTGCCAGTGAATTGATGAAGAGCCTCGGCGGTTAGGGTTTTCGTGTTGCTCATAAATGCCTCCTTATAAATTGTTACCCCCACGGCGGGGGCGACAGAGGCAACAAGCCGCCGCACAAGCCGAAGCTGTCATAGCTTTTTGGGGGCGACCTTCAGGGGGAACCGAAAAGCGTCATTGACAGCTCGGCGCGGTGGCTTACGTGCCGATACCCCGCCCGCTGGGGGTACGTTCTTTAGGAGGCAGGCAACACGGAAACCCGTAGCGCGGAGATCAGGCAGGAATCATCTGGCAGAGTCGGGGCGGGGAGTTAGCATCTTGAACCAGACATTGCTTTAAAGGCGGGTGTCGAGCTGGTCGGGTGGTAGTGCTATGCGCCTGAGAGAATCATCAGTGCATGTCCGGCAGGAAGGCGGGATGTGGCACGGTCGCGGAAGCTTTGTGTAGCGACGGTGCACGGGCTTTCCTATGCACGGCATCAGATGCGGTGCGCTCTTTCTTAGCGGGGTGGCTCTGCCTCCCCGCAGCCCCTCCGAACATGTTTTGATTCTAGGGTGATGGGTTAAGAAGAGGTAAGAACCTTGTCACAGAATTGTCATTGTACTTTGTGAAAAATTGCCTCTATGGTGGCAGGGTTCAATAACAAACGAGGTCGTTATGAATGACGTAGCTGTGTTAGAGCCAGAAGTTGTTTTGCAGCATCCCGCACCTGTTCACAAGGAAGACCTTGCGCTACTAGCCCCGCAGCCCACGGTAGCGGAGATTCTTGAGCAACACCTCCCGCATGACCAGCAAAAGAAAATCGCGGTGGATAATCTGAATAGTATCAAGTTCATGGTTGCGCCGGATGGCACAAGCGCGATTTCTACAGAGGAACTGAAAAGCGACAAGCACAGGGAAATTGTTGAAGCCTCCTTTACTACTATTCTCGGTGTCCGTCCAGAAGATGCGCCCTATCTGCCAGCACCCGAAGGGATGGTGAGTGCCCTCGGTCTTGCCTCTGGGAGTAATTTCGTCGAGCTGCACGGCGCGGGGACAATCAAACGGCTTGCCGAAGCGGGAGTCAAAGACTTTGCTGATGCGCTCGATATTAGCCGTAGCAGTCACGCGGCGAGGGTCAGGTAGCCCACCAGCTGGGAGGAAGCGGCAGAGGATTTAAGCACCTTCCCCGAGCTTAAAGAGAACCACGACCTAGAAATGGAGATGTAGCAAGAAACCCCTGCTAGGGCTTCGCCCTGGCGGGGATGGTTATTCTGATTTTCCTAATACCCCGTATAGCACACCTCACCATTCGGGCCTCTCAAAATGATAGGGAAACTCATGCCGCCGGAAGGAAAGTCGCCACCCGTGGGGTTTGGTGGTGGGCTGCCGGAATCAGGTGGTGCGCCGTGTTCATATGCCCCAATGTCAAACGCAGCGCCGAATGGACGCTTGCCACCGGCATGATCCCATGTAACTTCAGAAACACCCTTCCCCTTGTCAATGGCGGGGGAGCTAGGCTGAAGCTGGAAATTCGGCGTGCCGTTAAGCAAGAATAGATTCTTCACACCTTCTACGAATGTTCCTGACTCAGGATTAACGAATTGCGGGTTGACCGTATTCACGATATTTCCTGATTCAGTGTACCTTCCTGCACCGTCTTTATCGACGCAAGTAGTGTTCCCTGGTGCTGTTGCGTAACAAAGATTGTTTTCAATGACATGACCGCTACCACCACCTTCAAAATCGATCCCTTGTACGCCGCCATCAACCTGAGCGTTTTCATATAAAATATTGTTGATTATCCTGATATTGGCGACGCCCATCCACACAACAATACCAGCACGGTGATTGTTATAGGCAATGGTATTGTTGGCGATCAGCCAACCCGATGCGCCGGAGTAGCTGGGATCAGCGTGTCCGTATTTGTCCGGATTGTACGGATAGGCCGCCACCTGAATGCCATAGGCAAGATTTTGGTAGATCAGGTTATTGGTGATCGTCCAGTTCGTTCCTGTCGTGTAGATGCCTTGATCATGGGTACATACGGTGCCACTGCCGCCACTATTTGGCGCATGGAGCTTTCCTACCGAGCAGCCTGCAAAATCCCCATTGCGGTTGACGACATTGCGGTCAACCAGAACATTTTTCCCAAATCCCACTATTCCCGAGAAATAGTGATGATGAATCCAGTTTCGCCGGATTACAATGTCATGGGCATTGATAAAATGAAAAGCTACCGTCCCTTTCGTAATCTCAAATCCCTCAATCGTGAGCCAACCGACGGGTACATTGGGTTTGCCTTCGATTGGTTTGGCTTGACCACTTGTTGAAAGCAGGATTCTAGCATCTGTTGCCTGTGAGAAATTTATCTTTGGAGTTTCGCCGGGAGCGTTGAGAAGGCGAATACGAGACGACTCCCCAGTGCCTGATTTACGGAACTTAATTGTCCTAGTTTCGTAATACGTCCCACCCCTCACATAAGTCGTATCCCCCGCAACCATTTTATCCACCGCATGAGCAATAGTCTTAAACGGCGAAGTCTCCGTACCGGCATTGTTATCACTACCATTGGTGGCGACGTAATAGGTGGCCGCCCACGCTGTTCCGCTTGCTGCGAAGGAGAGCAGGAACGCACCAATAAACCCGAAAATCTTCTGTCTGCTTCTCATGCGCCGCCATGAACCACCAATATGTAAGACTAATTAACTATATTAAGAAAATATACTTAGTTCAATAATAAACCGTAAATACCTTTTAATTGTCACAGAACTGTCATAATTGGGGTTGTCAGGAACTAAGCGTTGTCTATGGTGCAGCGGCTACCGGAGCCGCAGAGGAAATGAGCGGGGGCAAGAAAACCAAAGCTACGTCCTAAGAAAATATCAGAAAAGCCATGCGGCAGCGCCCGGCAGGCTTGGTGAAATCATAATTAAGACTTCCGGAAGGTTGTAAGTAATCATCACCAGCCCCTGTGTAATCAGTACAGGTAGGAGGAGGGGCAGCACAGACACTAGAAGCGACGTATGCCAGAACCTCACCGGAAGATGGATTCCCATTATCAATTTTTGTATCTATTAAATATGCTGTGTTAGCGTCTACTGTTGGACATAATACGGAACCACCTGTGCTGCCATTATATTTCCCCAGTTGAATATAATTACTTGTGGTTCCGTAACGCACATAGCTAGAGGTATCAGGTGTTCTTCTCTGCCCGACAGCAGCAGTGTTCGGTAAAATCTGAGGTGTATTCACACCATAATTATGAGAAAAATTGGCTGCGTTGGGTCGTTTAAAGGATTTATATAGCCCGGAAAGACCTAAATGATGCCAGAGATACCCGCCCTCCTGATCCTGGGCTGTGTCAGAGATTCCAAAATAACCATCTCCATTCCCATTACTGGTAACCCCAGGCCAATAAGTGGTGGCATTATTCATGTCACCCGGCAAGGCCTTATATTTGTCCTGAAACATTATAATTGACGTCTGAATTGTAGAGAGTTCGGAAATCGCTCCCCTGATTTCTGCGGCCTTTATCAAATCCCTCCCCATCAACACCGCGCCGACAATAAGCCCGATAATCACCAGCACGACGGAAAGCTCCACGAGGGTGAAGCCGTGGCGTTTTGCCGTTGATGTTTCTGCTGCCTTCATCCTTCAACCGTAGCGGCAAAAGGTTAAGATTTCCTAAACATCTGTTGAAACCCGCTGGAACGATACGCACAGCATCTGATGCCGTACGAAAGAGAACCCGCGCACCGTCGCTGCGCTGTCGGCTTCCGCGACCGTGCCGGGATAGTTCAGAAGCTCCATTAACCCTGTCTGGCTTGCAGCAGGGCAGAGAAAATAACTCAGTAGCGCACTTTGAACACCGGACTTTGTTCCGGGCGGCTGTCGCGCTGATCGTACAGGCGGGTGGTGGCGATATTCGCGTGGCCGAGCATCTGTTGGACTTCGGCCAGATCCGCGCCGTGTTCGAGGGCATTGGTGGCCGCTGTTGACCGCAGACTATGCGCCCCAACCGCAAAGCCAAGGGTGGTGGAATACTCGCGCACCAGCTTATACACCCCGTCCGGCGTGACGCTCTGTTCTGAATCGCCCCGGCTGTGGTGCAAAGGGCGGAACAACGCGCCCGCATCATCATTGCCATGTCCGGCGGCCTCCAGATAGTCGGCAATGAAGCCACTAGCGGCGGGATGCAGTGGCACAAAACGAGTCTTGCCGCCTTTGCCGGAGATCTTCAGGTGCGTGACACCGCGCCGCTGTTGTTTCGCATCGCGCACTTTGAGTTTGCACAGTTCGCTGCGCCGCAGCCCATGATAGAGCAGGGTGGCCAGCAACGCGCGATCGCGTTTGTCCTTCAGTGAGTCGCCCGCCGGAAAATCCAGAAGCCGCCGTGCCTGATCATCACCCAGCGCCGGAGTCTTGCCTTTGTAGCTCTCGATGGGCGGACGTTTCACGCCGTCCACCGGGTTATGCGTCACGGCGTTCTTTTCACAAAGATAGTCAAAGAGCGAGGAGAGGCTCGCGAGGTGGCGGCGAATCGTCGCCGCAGCTAATTTCCGGATGTGCAGGTCGTCCCGCCACGCCAGCACATGGGCACGGGTGACGGTGCGAAACTCCTGTTGGGTAGTGATGCCGTGAAAGCGCATGAAGTCCCGGATGACCGGCTCATAGACCCGGCGCGTCCCTGTGTTGCCGAGATTGGCGAACCATTCATTTTCCGGCGGCATCTCCGCCAGCGCAACAAACCGCGCAGCGGGGAGTTGGTCGGATGAGAGAAGCGGTACAAGAGTTTTAGGGTCGGGCATGGGAGATAGCTTTACTCTTGAAAAAAGCTATTTTCAAGAGTAAAGGTTGGCGACCCATCTCCTATTCTAGGGAGAAACCAGAGCGGGCATTTGCCCGCCCTTAAGTCGGAGCGCCTGTTAGCCCACACACTCCATTAGCGAAAGCAGATTGTTTGGCTGTTCACCATCGGCAACGGTCTTGATGTACTTATTCCCGTAGCGGCTGACGGCAACAATGATATCAACCGGTATGCCTAGAGAAGAAACATAGAAGCTCCACTTACCGGATTCGATTCCTTGAATAGCGTCTTCCTGTGACAGCTTCCAGTAGCGACCATCATGATTTTGCCCGCCAATTGCTTTAATCCGCTCGTGGGCATTATAGCGGTCGGTTTTGTTGACGCATTTAACTTCATGTCGAGTTGCCATGATAGAACCCTCCAATGGTTAAGGCAGAAGCCGCAAAGCGACAATCGCTAAACAGCTAATCTGCTAATACGCTGATTAGCATATCATGAAGGCGGGGAGTCTGCAAGTGTGCGAATGGGGGTTCTATCCGAAGAGGGACAGGTTGGGCGCTGTTTCAGTGAGGAGTCCGACTTTGAGAAGGCGGATACGGGCGGCCTCATCTGAGACCTGAAATGTTTTGGTCATGCGGGCGATAAGGTTCTGTGCGTGCGGGGTTTGAAGAGAGACCGTGGCATACAATTCGTGCTGTTCCATATACTCTCCGACAAGTTGTGTGACGGCAGATTTTGGCATGAGCATCGCTCCGCAGGCGTAACCTGCTTGCCATTCCATCCAGTCATTTTGTGGAGCATCAATCATTGAGTCGCGCTTACAGACTTCTTTGTCGCTATTGCGCTTCTGGTTGAGAATATCTTGCATCGACGATTTCATCTGCCAGAGATGGTTGTGGAAAAATACATGGCCATATTCATGGGTGAGTGTCGTACGGAAGCGATTTTCCATATTATCGGATTCAGTCAGCGAAACTGAGATCAGAACACATGGCTTTCGCCCCGGCTTGAATTCAGTGAGACCTTCGACGTTTGCACCATAGGAAGAGAGGTCAGCATATACGTCGAGATATTCAGTATCCTGCTCGATGAGTTTTTGAATATCTTCCGTGCTAATCGGATAGCGGACTTCGCCATGAAGGGTTCGGAGAAAATCAGTGATGACCGTTTCACATTCGTGATCGAGTTCTTCGGAAGCATAATGAGGGCGCTGTGGGAAGCGTCCGGTAATGTCGCGCAAATAGGTTGGCATGCGCCTTACTTCTTGTGTGATTTCCGAAAGGCCATAAAAGCCTCCTTGACGGCTTCCTTTGAGAGATTTTTCTGGCGAATTTCATCAGGAAGTTTGCCAGCCAGATAATGCAAATAGTCGGTATCAATCTTCAGGACTTTGGCGAATTGCCCTATCAAGTGATCGGATGAAGGAAACCGACGGTCACGTTCAATGTCGTTAAGGTACTGAGGAGAAATAGGCTGCTCGTCTTCTTCGCGCAAAATACGTTGAGCAAGTTCTTTCTGACTCATATGGAGAGCCTTGCGAGCATCGGCAATATAGCTGCCGAAAGTAAGTGAATCCGATTGTGTGGTCATTATGCTCCTCCGCTCATTAGCGTACTCTTTCAGGATAACTGAGGTCAACCGGTTTTAGAAGTTATCACTTTGAAGCAAGCACCTTAGTTTGCTCATCCGAATGAGCTGATAAAAGCCTCTTTGTCAGCTATTCAGAATATGCTAAACCTTGTAGATGTATACATTGACAATGTTTGATAAGGTTTGATAATGTATGAGAAAGAATACCTCGGCATTAAGTCTGAAAGATTATCTAACTGTCGGCGAAGCAGCAGAGGCTCTTGGTGTATCGCGGTCAACATTGCGGAATTGGGATAAGGCAGGAAAGCTCAAGCCCTACCGCCATCCCCTCAATGGCTATCGCCTTTACAAACAAGATGAACTGAAGGCGTTGTTACAGGAAGTGGAAACTAACCGATGACCCGGCCTGTGGATATTACGAAAGCACTCGCTATCGATTATACAACACGAGCCTTCACCTATGGCCGCATCGTTCATGCGGATTGCTTTGAGTGGCTTTCCCGTCTCCCTGAAAGCTCGCTTCACGCTATCGTTACCGACCCACCTTATGGCGTACGAGAATATGACGATCATGAATTAAAGAAACGCTCCAACGGGAAAGGTGGCATATGGCGGTTGCCCCCATCCTTTGATGGATCGGTGCGAGCTCCACTACCGCGGTTCACTGCCCTTGATGCCAAAGATCGTAAGCGGCTGTCATTATTCTTTTTCGAGTGGGCACGCCTAACGGTTCGTGTTCTCAAGCCGGGCGGTCATGTCATCATCGCCACGAATGCTTTCATTGCTGCGCTGCTATATGAAGCATTAATGCAAGGTGGCCTAGAGTTTCGCGGCCAGCTAATTCGGAAAGTCCGTACGCTACGCGGCGGTGATCGGCCAAAGAATGCAGAATATGAATTCCCCGATGTGTCGTCATTACCACGTGGCTGCTACGAACCGTGGGGGCTATTCCGAAAGCCAATACCACCGAAGATGACCGTGGGAGAATGCCTTCGTCAGTTTCACACAGGTGGCCTGCGCCGTCTGCCCGATGGCAATCCTTTTGAGGATGTAATCCCAAGTGAACGCACCCCTCGGCTAGAGCGTAACATAGCAAACCATCCCAGCCTGAAACCGCAAAGTTTTATGCGACAAGTGGTCTATGCAGCGTTGCCATTGGGAAAGGGAGTCGTTGCTGACCCCTTCATGGGTTCCGGCGCGACGATTGCCGCAGCAGAAGCAATGGAACTTCATGCTATCGGATCGGAAAGGAACCTAGACTATTTCAGCATGGCATCCGATGCGATTCCAGAGCTCGCTATGCTCGGCAGGAAGAAAGAGAAGGATCGGGCGGCTTATATGGAATCTAGCTTGAGAGGGACAAACAGGCGGAGTAAATACAAGCAGCTAGACGTCGGCTTTGTAGATCCAATTTGAAGCCATTTTATCGAATCCAGTACGTGTCACACTAGCTGTGATAGTACGGCGGCTCGTTTCGGAACGACCAGAGAAATTCCAATCTTCTTTGGTTAGCTGTGCACCGTACACGCTGACAAAGCGAAATGAGCGGGGTGGAATGTTGTTTAGAGCGTCACGCGCGGTGTTCGAGTCAAAGACAAAGACCATCAGCCAGCACTCTTCAGCGTTGTGACCCTGCCACCCGCTCGTATGTCGTGACCCTTTGATCTCTATTCCTGCGGTATCATGTTGAACCGCGTCTTTCGGAAACATGCCTGCGGGAATCAAGTCAGGGTGGCCATTGTGATAGGAATTCTTAACCAGCTTCGCGCAGTATTTTGGGATCGCTGCGCTCATAAATTCTCCAACCATACTGCTGAAGTTGGCAGGCATGAGGAAGGATTCTAGTCTTGGGATTTGTTTGGATAACAAGGCATTATTCACAAAACTAAGGAAATCTATAAATTCCTGCATGGCTAACCGGATGTGATCAGCCTTAAGGCCAAATGGAATTTTTGTCTTAGGGTTGAAACCTTGGGGGTTCAACAGCACAGGATGACAAGCCTGCGCTTCTTCCTCGCTGATCTTGATCATCATCCGTTCATTCGTTCTTGTTATGCGCGAGTCGGAATCGGCGCATTCTAATGAGCGACTCAGTTATTACGCAAGTTTGCGCGGATATTCCTTAGTGCGTCGTGTGGCTCGGAAGCCACAAGACGTTTCTGCTAAAAACAGGGGGCAATGTGCAACGGACTTATGTAACAGTCAGGGAGCAGGTTTTATGCGGGTTCGGGAAGTGTTGCAGAAGTTACCACTTATGAAACAAAGGAAACCATGCGCCAGTAATAACTGGCGGAAGCATATTAGCGGGGTTATTCCGCCACTTCGTGCTCCTGAGTGCATAAGATTCTTATGAAGCAGGTTTTCATTTGGGTACTCTGGAGGGGGGGAGAGTAGATTTCTTTTTAACGGAAAAAATATTTAAGGTTGGGTCGTTGGAAATGGTTTCTGTGGCTGAGATAGCATACATTCTACTCATAGAACATCCTGTTTTAACTTTGTCCTCATAAAATTGGTTTATCCCATCCGGATACATAATTTTAAAATTCAGCTCACCAATTTGCTGAGCAATTTTATTAATTTTCTGAGCGTCAAAATGTTGAGGCTGTTGCTTTTTTTTGAGGCTGCTTATTTTAATCTTGTCGGGATTTTTGACATCCCACATAGAAATTCCGTGAGTCAATAAATGCCGTTGTGTTTTGAGATTTTGTGTTCGTTTAAGAATGTTTTCTAAAAATCGTTTGCCCTCGGGATTCTGAATCAGTTTTATTTGCGTCTTAAATTCCCTCAATGTTTTGTCTAGACTGTTGCTCGCTAGGAAACCAGTTGGCAGAGTGTAGTTATGACATTCTGCCAATGCGATTGTTATTTTTATAATTAGATATTCAAGAATTGCCCAAGAAGCAGTTACTTTGCCAAGAGCGTGTAGTTCACCATCAGATACATCTGGATACAGCGCTGGTTTTTCTTCCTGTAAGCCTATAACAACAGTAAAATTCACTCCTTGTTCTCCAAAAATGTCATCTTATGCAACAAGGGGAGTGGACTAGCTAAACGTGGACTACGGGCGCTTCTGCCAAACGTGACACTTTGATTCTTCCAAGAGTCTTACGCGCCTGTGCGAGGTCATAGGCGGATTGCAGGCGCAGCCAGAAGTCAGCGGTTCCGCCAAAAGCCTTTTCAAGTCGGATTGCCATTTCCGGTGTGACACCACAATCCCCACTGATGACGCGATAAAGCTGCTGACGGGTGACACCGATTCCCTTCGCCGCTTGTGCCACACTTAAGCCCAACTCTTCGAGGTCGGCTTCAATCAGCTTTCCCGGATGGGATGGATTTTTCATTATTAATGGTTTCATATCACTCATCCTCTTCAATGGTAGTCCACGAAATCAATCTCATAAGCGGTTTCATTGACAAACCGGAAGACTACCCGCCAATTTGCCCGCACTGTAATTGCCCAGAACCCCTTATAGTTGCCCTTCAGGGGATGTAAGTGAAAGCTCGGCCTCTGCAACTCCGATATCTGCTTGGCCTGAGCCAGAACCGACAAAATCAGTTGCAGGCGTTCAACCAGTTCCGGAGGAAGCCCGCGCCTGTTGTCATCGGTATAGAGCTTTTCTAAAGCCTTGTGCTTGAAACTGCCAATCATGAACCATTCTCATAATACTATGTAACATGTAATGTTACATGCGTCAATGCTTTTTCATTGTATCAGTTATTACAGCGGCAAGCGTGGTTGCTCTTCTACATTGATTCCGTATCTCTTGACCCTAATCTTATTCATCGGGCTCTCATTGGCAATTTTCAGAAGTGCCTCTTTAACGTTTTGCGCAATCGCCATTTGGCGATCGCTTAGTTCGCCTAATCGCCCAAACTTAAGACTCGCCTTCAGATAAGAATCGAGGAGCTCTCGTGTAGCAGCAGACTTGAAAAGTGTGATAAAGCCGTCAGGTGTTGCTGAAGCCACTGCCTTTTCCTCCGCAGAACTCCACCCCTCATCCTGAGCGATATGAGCAAGTGCCTTCTCCAGGGTTGGAGTTTCTTCGAGAGCAGCCAGTTGCAGGTCGAACTTATTCGCCAATTCTTTATCCGGTTTGACACCGAAGGGCAGTAGATTTCTGGAAATATCAAAAATCCCTCTGTCCTTACCCCGAGCTCTAACATAAAAGTCAATCAATTCACTGGCTAGTCCGTCCCGATTTAGTTCTCTTAGGATTTCAATTACGCCGTTAAGATTGAGGGGGCTAACATATATGACATGCTGCTTAAGTAACTTCTCAAACGTTCTGACAACCTCTTCTTCATCGGTATGAAATGAATAGAATATATTCCATGCTTCAGCAAAGGCATCTATAGAATTAGTAGCGAATAACTGTTGATTCAGTTCTTTCGCCTCCTTCCGAACGATGCCTTCATCTATAAACCCGTTTTCGATGAGGGAACTGAGTGCTACGTCTAGTTTATCGGTAGCTCGGAAGCCATATTTCTGCAGAAGTGCGTTCCAGCCTTGTTGTTGTTCTGTCTTTTCACCGCCCAAATGGTAGCCAAAAGTTGTGACGTATGAAAACGAGGGGACATTTTCATCATGCGTGTGCGAATAGTAAGACCAGCCAAATAATGCTAGTGTCTGCAAAGCCGCATGTGTAATTTTTGGGTCAAATTCCCGTAGCAGTGGAACGGTAATATCGGCTGCTCTCTTAATGCGCTGCAGAATTCTGATATTGGAAATCTGCAATGCATTGGTAAATTCTCTCAGTTGAGCATCGACGTTATCCGTACTGGTAAAGACTAAATTAGCGGCTTCTATCGGGGTTGGTGAAAAACGCACTTCGACATCAACAACTTTTTCCCTGAAGTGTGCATAGAGTTCTTTATCATCCTTGGTGAAATTGGTATCGCTAAAAATGAGAGCCACCTTGCAGTTACGCCGTTCTTCTTTTAAGGAAGAAATCAGCCCAAGCACTTCTTTCATTGAAAGTGAGTCACTTTTTCGTTCTAAATCATCGATACAAATCAACATATCCTTCACTGTGTGAAATGTGAACGGAAGGACAGATGCTAAGAGGCCTGTTGGCAGGTAGTCACCCAATTGCTTATCTAATAACTTATCGCCGATGCGCGAAACGGCTGCCCCAGATGCACGTCCGTATTGCAGTAACTTATTTGTTAGATTGTCGAATGAGAAACCCTTGCCAATTCCAGCCCTATCTTCATAGGTTTCAAAAATCATCGATTTCAATTGTTCAAGGTTCGTGATGCCAAACAAAGAAATATAGCAGTACTTCTCGCGGCAGAACTTTGGTTCATCTTTGGCTTGATTTATTGCCTCGTTCCAGAAGTATGTCTTTCCAACACCCCAATCACCTTTGACGGAAAGAACTTCCGCAGAGCTATTTAAAAGGAAATCACGAATGACTTTCTTCGTCTTCTCTACGGACATACGACCTCCAAGGTGATGTGCTTTCCTACCGTTCCATTTCCCTATCTTGGTCTTGTTCACGCTGGGGAATCTCTAAACCCTTGGTCACTTCTGCCCAACTAACAGACTCTGCCTCAGCTTCATGAAGCGCCCGTTCTATCCTGTCTATAGTGTTTTCGTCGGCATGCCATTGCGCTTGTTCTGTGGCATGAGCTTCTTCGCCTTTCAGCCACTCCGCATACATCGCATCTAAATCTTTTTCTTCAACCTTGTCCATGATTGGTTTGCTCCTTTCTCGTGGTTCAGGAGAACACCCCCGCCAGGGCGTAAGCCCTAGCAGGGGATCGTTGCTAGCGGTCAATCCCCATGTCTTGTTGTGGTGCGGGCGGTTCAACCTTCCCTATATCCTGCTGCATCATCTCTTGATAGCTGGCAGCAGCTTCAACCGCAGGCTCAACTACCCGCCCGTTGGCATCGGCTGCCATGCTGTAGCTTGGGCTATCGATAATGGTAGCGGGTGCAATGCCCCAGCTCGGGTCAGAGGTTGAGCTGGCTAGGTCAATCGTGCCCGTATTGGCTGGCTCTATCGTGGGGGCTTGTACTTGCGCCTGCGGCAATTCTATCGAGCCAGTAACTTCCCGACCATATGTAGGTATTTCTACTACATTGTGTCTAATGTCATCGATTGCGGAAGCCAGTCCTTCCGCGAACCCGTCAAAAATTCCCATGATGGTTATTTCCTTTCAATGAGATGAATTGGGTTGTTATCAGGTTTGCATACCCGGGCGTAAACTCGGGAAGAATTTACGCGGCGGCGGGAGAATGTCCGCCAGAGCGCACCAGCTAACAGCGCATAGAGACTGTATTCAATCAGGTCAACCCAGCCCATGATGTTTGCTCCTTTCGTGGGTGTAGAACGCGACAACGGGAAGAACAGCAAGCCAGCCGACAATTACCAGCGCAGTGATGTAGTGGTGCGGTTCCTGCGTAAAACTATGCTGGGTGAGCCAGTAGAGCACATAGGCAAACGTTGCCAGAGCACACAGGGCGGGCATCCAATGAATCCTTGCCCTGTGCCGCTGCCTGTGCAGCGGCACGGGATGGAGGAGCAGTATATGTTTCCGTACCTGCTCCAGCGGCATCATAATTTCACCTCGGCAAGCAGCGGAGCAGTGGCGGGCTGCGATTCCTGTGCGGCGTAATAGGCAAACAGGCGGGGGGCTGAGTCCAGATAGCTATAGAACCAGACGGCAAAGAAGAAGAGGGTAATCAGCCAAAACCATCCAACTGCGAAGGTTTGTACCATCCAGCCGAACACCGCCGCCCACAGCGGGATAAAGAACGGATGCGCTGCCACATAATCAAACCACTCGATTTTGTTTTCGGTCGCGTTCATAGCTTAAGTCTCCTTTCATGGTTATGAGTTGACCGCCGGTTGAACAGCGGAAGTTTTTGCCGGCGATCGCACTGCGCCGGCCGCCAGCAACTTCTGACAATAATCAGGAAGTTCTAGCGTTTCTGATGGTGTGCGGGTGGGAATCGGTAACGGACAGGACACATAGAGCGTGTGGGCTGTGTCCGGCTTCTTCATAAAATAGGGTTTAATGGTGACGTAAGCAGCACCAGCAAGAAGGCTGACCCCGCCAACTCCTGCCGCCGCTTTGTAGCTGGCGGGTTGCGGTTCTGGTGCACTCTTCCAGTAATGAAACCCCGCATAGAGGAGTACCGCCGCAACCAGCACTAAAAAGAACAGTTGATAGACGGTCTGCCGCCGCCAGCGTTCCTCTGGGCTGATAGAGTTTTTACGGTAGAGGGCTTGTTCCCGCTCGAAAAAATAGGTGGTAGGGAAGGATTTGATATAGGCAAGGGCGAACACTACGCCGATAATCACAAAGGCAATTTGCTGGTCTTCGGTAAAATTCTCCCAGCTTCCGCCTTGCGCAAACCAGAGCCACAGCCCAAGACCAAGCCAGATGGGAAGTGTAAAGCGGGATGCTACGAGCCACTGTAGTGGGGTAGGGCGCATGACTCCAAACCTCCTTATTGCTGGGTGAAGGTTGCTAACACAACGTTGCTGCTCGTGTTCGGGATTGGCTCGACAAACTGCGCTCCGGCGCGGAACCACACGCCCGACACTTCAAAATTATTCTTCGGTGCGCCTGTCTTCAGTTCCGTCGCAAAATAGTTAGCTTCCAGCAGGTGACAGTCATGTTCCTGCTCGCTCGTGCCTGTGTTCGTGCCTTCGTTCTTATTCCAGCCCTGATTGGCGGAACTCTGCGTGCCGCCGCGAGTGGTATTCACCCCGCTGGTGACGTTCTGGCTTACGGTCTTGCGGGTTTTGATGCCCCTGCCGATAAGTTCACTCGCCCATTTGTTGCTGCGCGGGCAGCTATTTAAGAAGAACAGCTTGGTTAAGAATTTTCCGGTCAGCCCATCGACAAAATCATCTTTATCTTTGCCGAGCTGCGCGTAGAGCGTCGGCAGTGATTGGGTCATCGCAATGACGGCACAGCGGGAACCCCGGCAGGTACTAAGGAAGGTATCCCAATAGGAAGTGACAAAATACTGGCACTCATCGGCATAGAGAAAGACCGGGCGTTCATAAAATTGTGTGCCGAGTCCGTTGCGCGATTCCACCGCCCGCATCCAGAGGAACTGCAATAGTTGCTGCCCGATCATCGCTTCTTCATTCATGGTGAGGACGGGTAACGCCATCACGATAATTTTCCCCGCAAAGGACATTTCAGGAACGATGGTCGTTTCGTCACAAAAGCATTTCCTGAGCATCCCCGTTGCAAAACGATTCAAACTACTGGTGACGTGAATCATGATGGATGAGCGGGTCTTTTCACTTAATGATGTGTACTGAAATGCCCAATAGCTGTTAACCGCTTTCTTCACATCGGCGGGAACGTCGCGCACTGGCTGTTCATCAAATTGTTTGAGGATGCGGAAGGCAAAACTTTTTGCGATATGCTGAAAGTCTTCGGGTGTGGTGGGGCGTTTCGTCGGGGCAGTCGTCACAAACCGGACAATGTCTTCGACCGTCACCTTGCCAGTTGCCCCATACAGCGCAGAAATTGAATAGAGCAACATTTGCCGACTGGTGTTTTTCCAAAACTGCTCACCTTCGCGCCCTGCTCCTTGTCCTGCGGCTTTCTCCGCCGCGTCCAGTACCCGCATGATGCAATCAGTAACCGAGTTCGCACCCTCTACCCCTTTGCGTGAAAATTCATAGGCGATGAAATTACAGCCCGCTTCCTCATCGAACAGCACAAGATCATCTTTCCTGCCGTGCTGCTCGGCATAGGCTTGCCACAGCGCAATTTCTTCGTGCTTGGCAACCATGACCAGCCCTCCCGCACCAGAGCGCAACATTGCGCCAGCGATCGCCCGTCCCGCGCCGCTGGTCTTCCCGCTCCCAATGCCACCGAGTACAAAAATTCCCTCATAGGCAGTGCGGAGGGTCACCACGTCTTTGCTATTCAGTTTAAGGAGGACAGTATCGAGGTCGCGGATAAAGTCGGTCGCCATGGTCAGACCTCCTCTAGTTCTTCCGCTCTAGGAATTCGCGCAACGTTTTGTTCCACTGCTCCCGTTGTTTCTGATGCTCGTTGCCTAAGCCCGATTTTTCCTAATGACGACTTCTTGCCGCTGCCCATCTTTCCAAAAACAAGGGGGATGTCATTTTCTTGGGTAGAGTTGGTATCCATGAATCACCTCTCCTTTCGGAATGCGGAAGCGGGATCTGCTTCCCGCTTCCTATTCCCGTTAGCTCTTCTTTTTGAGCAACCCTAAACAGCCGAGTGACATATAGGCAGTGGCCGGTAATGGGCTTGGGATAAAAGTCAAAACCCCAAGGACGATGGCTTTCGTCTTGGCACTGTCGGCAGTGTCGCCATACCAAGCCTGTTGCCCTTTATAGGTGGCATACCCGACCGCGCTGCTGACCACTAAGGACAGTGGCAGGGAAACGCCCATGCTGCCGACTTCTCCGCCGAATAACATGAGGTCAGTACACAGTGTGAAGAACGCAATCAGGGGATGGATACCGTAGCGGTTGGCGAAGCCACGGGTGGGGATGGAAACGGTTTGTTGGGTTGGATGAAGGCTCATGGTGAAAACCTCCTTTTGGTTTACTAGATAGCTCGTGCTATCTAAGATAGCTCAGGCTATCATAGGCACATAGCCGCTTGTCAAGGGGGCGATACAAACAGAAAATTATTTAGCGGGAACGATTGGAGAGGCTTCTATTTACACGGCGGAGGAGGAACTCTAGCTCATGGGTCTTTTCGATGGCTTCTTCTGTCATCTTCGCAGTAACAGGGTCTGCCTCTGCGGTGTGCCCTTGTACTGCACGCTTGATGGCGGCTGTTAAAAATTCCTTCTGAGTTACACCAGTTTCATCAACGATTTTATCAACTGCCTCTTTAACTTCGGGGTCAAGGCGGACAATGACGGAAACTGTTCCTTGAGCGGAAGGGCTTATATATGCCGTTCTCTCTTTTTTAGATTTCAGACGGGCGGTATGTTGCCCTTCTTCTGGCTCGTGTTGTCTTGCTTTGGATACCACTGAATCGCTCCCTGCCTGTAAGTGTACCTGAGGCTGGGAGGTGCGTTCGGTTGTAGGGGAAGGTTGTACTTCTTCTTCAATCTCTGGGTAGGTGGTCGGCGACACTTGCGAACCTCGTTAGCCCATAATGAATAACCGCCTTATGCTGCAAACAGTGGAAAACTACGACCCACACACAAACAACTCTCTAGCCAAACTAGCATGTGCTATCACATGTTCTCTTGTCGTTTTATGCCCCCTCTAACACACTTGTCAAGCGATTATGAAGAAATCTTCATGAAACTCTGGTGTGGTTCGTTTAGAATGCCTCGTTTGTGTTGCCTCCCTAAGCTTCCTGCCTCTCCGGTTTTTCTTCCGCCTTCGTTACCCGCTCCGGCTTCTTCGCTGGTGTGGCTAGCCTCACTTCAATTTTTTCAATAAAGGGCTGGCTATCATCGCCCGGCGGTAAAAACCTCTCCGGCGAATACTCGCTAATAGCAGCGCACTCATGCATTCCAAAGGCGGCGGCAATCGCTTGGAGATGCCTGCCGTACACCTGAAGCGCGGCGTTGTTGGTCAGGAGGATGAAAAAATCATCTTCGGGAGAGTTCAGGGCAACGGTCAAGAGGTGATGATAGAAAAACGTGTAGTGGATCGCGTGACAACGCACCACAAACCCAATTGGCTTATCCTTGGGTTCAAATGCGCTATAGGGTTGTTTGTCCTTGTTGTGAACAACCAGCGCGGGCGATGGCTTCGGCGCGGTGGGTTTATTTAAAACGCTGGGACTCCACGGGTTTTCTATCTCGTCATCATCCATAGCCCTATCTTTCTAGCTCGGGTTCGTCTTGCTGGCGGGCGCGTTCCTGCGTCAACCACTCTTGCCACAATTCTTTATTAGGGTCGAGCGGAGTTTGCGGCGGCTCCGCTTCTGGTATCTCCGCCCGTCGCGCCTCAAGCATGTTCCATGCGCGGTGCGCCGTGTGTTGTTCTTCAACCGACATGGGCAAGGCAACGCCGCAAAGGGACGCGGCATGTATCGCCGCTGCGTCCTGTGCGCTCGTGGGAAGGATATAGCTCTGCGGTTCAGGTGGGGCAATTGCCGGGTGGTCATGCGCGAATTTCTCCAACACGGCAAGCTTGGGGTTTACCCATTGCTCCGGCTCCGCCTGCTGCTGTCCGCTGGCAACTGCGCCCTGCCCCCCGCCTCCATCCTCCGGCTGCGCCTTCACAAACTCGGTCGCCTCTTTCACGCTCGGCAAAGCTTGCGGATCAATATCCGCCATGAACTCCCGAAGCTGCGCCGTTTTGATGCCGTCGATTCGTCGGACAAGCGCATGACTATCCCCTGCCCCATCCACGATACACAGCACGCCTTGTTTATCCCCTCGGCACAGCGTGTAACCCGAATGTTCCAAGGCACTCTGGAAAGCCGCTGCTGAATCCGAAGCGTGAAACAGGGCGGTGATTTCTTCTTTCACCGCTTTTGGGTCTATACCGCTTTCCTGCGCCCTAAACGTCTCCCAATCTTTGAAGCGGTCGCGCTCAGGGTGGGGCGGTACGGGGGTCGGCTCATGTCCAAACATCCGTTCCAGTTCCCGCGCGGTTTCGGTATGAACCAGATAGTTATTATCCATCGGTATTGCCGTCATGCTGTCGCTGTCTATCCTGCTCCACACCACATGGATATGTTCGCGGTCTTTCTTCTCATGGGCAATGACAAAGCGCGGTTGCCCTTCTAACCCCAGCTTCTTTTCCAGCGTATCGATTGCTTGCTCCCATTGTTCCGGTGTCAGCTTCTCGCCCTCATCAGGGTTGATGTTGCTGTGATAAAAACTATTCTTGGCGCGGGTCGCGCTTCCAATAATTTCGATTTCCTTGAACGCATCAGGAACATTATCCGCGACAAATCCCCGAATCTCTTTGACCTCCACCCGCTCGTTCTGCTCCGCGTTCAGGAGGTGCTTGGTAAAGAACTGGGCATTGCTCCGGCTATTCCCGTTGATAATCATTTTTTGTCCTTACCTAAAACCGTGATGATAGCGGCGAGGATTTGCCGATGTTCGCCAAGGGCGGTTTCTATCTCGGATAATGGCAAGGTCGCTCCTTGATTCAACTGTCGCGCTATCTGGTTCAGGTTGCTGCCTATCTTGCCGATCTGGGCAAGCAAGCCGCCTAACAATTTCACGGCGACGGTCGGGCGGCGGACTGCCCGTGTGGTCGGTTGCTCTAAACTCCGGCTGCGGACATAGGAGCCAAGGGTTAAACCTTCACGGTCGGCAAGTGCCTCTAACTGCTCCCGCTCGGAAGGGGTAAAACGCACGGTGAGCCGCTCCTGTTTCTGGCGGGTCTCGCTCCTTTTTTTTACCGTCCCTGCCGCCTGTTCCATCTCGGCTGTTTCCCCTCTACCCTTCCCCTGCTGCGGGGATTCCACAAGGGGTCAAACCCCTTTGGCAAGCGTTTGTCTCCGCCTCTTGGCGGGCAGACAAACAATGGCTTGCCTTATGAATATGACGCTACTTATAGAGCATCAAAACGCTAAACGCAAACGGAAAATTCCGCAAGGTCAAGGGGTTAACGAAATTAAGAAATCGGAGGCGGAATGATTAAAAGCAGGTCAGAAAATGGTGAAGAAAAATAAAGGAAGAATGTAGGAACAGGATGAACGAAAAGTAAGAGAAAAGATGAAAGGATGTTAGGAGAAAATCGGCAAGTCGAGTAAATCAGTCTGGTATTTTTTCACCGCTTGACGGGCAGAAGGTTGAGGACTAAAACCAAAATTCTACGGTGACGGGTAACGCTGAAATCCGTAGCTCAGGGTGACGGGCGCGGTTTAGCATCTCCTGTTGTGC
>LNFM01005500.1_pt1 | contig 21852 bp, 19 predicted proteins | sample 596031 | NCBI WGS metagenome assembly LNFM01 (sample SAMN04254537, study PRJNA301005) | activated carbon metagenome | isolation source: dual media filters at the Ann Arbor, Michigan drinking water treatment plant | place: USA: Ann Arbor
CCATGCAATTTCCGTATTGATTGTGTCGGCGTCGATGATCGGCGCGATGGCATCAAAGAAATATAGAAAGTCATCTCCCATGATGGGGCTGAAATGTTTTTTAATACTTTCCGCTAAAGGCTCATCGGTCAGGGGGCCCGTCGCGACCACCGTCGGCCTGGGAACATCATCGATCGATTCGATGGTCTTATGGTGCACGGTAATTTTTGGATTTTCAGAAATTATTTTTGTGACAAGCGATGCAAATCGTTCGCGATCAATACCCAGCGCTTGACCAGCCGGAACCGCATTTTGTTTGGCAGCAGCCAGAATAAAGGATCCGAGCATTTCGGCTTCCCATTTCAATTCTCCCGGTGCGGAAACTTCGCTCTGACTTCCAAAAGAGTTCGAGCAAACCAATTCAGCAAAATCAGTTGTTTTATGGGCTGGAGTGTTTTTGACTTTGCGCATCTCGTATAAATCAACTTCAAAGCCCATAGAAGCCAATTGCAAGGCACATTCGCTGCCCGCAAGGCCAGCACCGATGACTGAAATACGTTTGGTTTGAGATAAATTATTTTTATTGCGATTGATGTTGAATGTGGCCATGTCGGACGTGTTAAACTATTTTAGTATAAAATGAAAGAAAATGATTACAAACCCAAATTTAAAACAGCCGCAGAAGTCTTAAAAAGCTTATTGGAAGGCCAAAGCGGCGATGCCGTGTCGGACAACTTTTTAAGGTGGAAGTTGTGGTTGAATTGGGCGGACGTCGTGGGACCCACATTATCAGAACAATGCGAGCCGGTTTCTTTTCATCACGGACTACTTTGGATCTGGGTGAAGAATTCGGTTTGGATGCAGCAGATGACATTCATGTCAGCACATATCAAGTCCGCGATCGATCAAAAGTATCGAAAAGGTTACGTGAAAGAAATTCGATTTACTTTAGATCGAAAGTGGACCCCTGCGCGAACAGACGAAAACTTCACTGGCCAAGTCAGTAAGTTCGTCAGCTACAAAAAGTAGTCCGTCTGCAACTTGCGCTTTAGATAAACGGAAGCGAGCTCGCCAATCGTGGTGCGTGATAAACCAAAAAGGCCAATAGAACTGCTAAACTAAGCCAAACCCATCTTTTTGATAAAATTGATTTTACAGAATCCATATTTTACTCCTTGTATCTCTTTAGTTAAATCTATCTTGGATTTTCCGTCTGTCTTATGACGGGAAGCATGTTTACTAAACTTTTTTCTAAGGACCATAATTTTTCAGGTTCGCAGAAGTGTTTGGAAGTATTTGCAATTTTGAAAACAGCCTGTGTTTCAACGCCTCGAACACGACCAACTTTTCGATCCAGTAGAAAAAAAGTATTATGAGAGCCGTTTCCTATTGTCTAAAAGTTTGACGAACAGAATTGTCAAACCGCCTGACGACTCTACAGTTGAAGATCTCCTAAATGGTTTAACCGGCTTATAGATGTAGAAAATGTGGAATGAAATCTGCTGATGGACATTGTCACGATCAGAAGTTCGATATCGAAACTTTGAGCCGTGCTGATGGGATGTTCGATGTCCGTTTTAAAGTATGTTTTAGCTTTTATCTCTGTACTGTCGGCGAGCCTCCAGTTTGCTTTTGCCCAATCTTTGTTGGTCCAAAACCAAACGGCAACAATAGAGCAAAATCTTTTTAATGCGGACGCCTTGATTGGTCAATGCCCGACTCAGTTAAGCCAATTGACCGACGATCAAGGTGCGGATCAAACTTTCAAAAACTATAAATCAGTCCATGACGAAATTTTAAAAAGTCAGATCCGCATTCGGAAGCAAATTAAGGTGAACACTCCACTGATGGAGACCAAGTTTAAAATTTCTTTAGAACTTCTTCGCTTCATGCGAAACGTGAAGACCTTAGAGCCCGTATTTTTAGTGCTTCATGAAATGCTAGCAAATCCGAAATATAAATCTTTCCGTGATTCAGCCTCGTTTCGTGCCTTGTTGTCATCTCGAAGTTTTTTAAAATCTTTACTTGTGCAAAACTATTCTTCAGCAGCGGATCCGGCTTTCATGGCCTTCATGTTACAAATCAAACAAGCCCTCGTGCAGGAGGGTGTTATCAGAGCCCTTGAAGTCACCGCGCTTGAAGGAATTGATTTGACCAAGATCGAAACTCTAAAGGACGGCTTGGCTCTGGTTCAATTGTTCAAAGATGTTGATCTAAGCAAAATTGAAAAAAACATCGACTTGAATCATGCGTATCGAAATATAGTCGGCCACATTTCAAAAAGTAGCACGGCTGTGACTCCAGAATTGAAAAGTCAGCTCCAGGCTTTTTACGCGCAGATCGCTCCTGCGTCTGAATTTCCTTTCCCTTCTGAAGCGAAGTATAAGGGAGTCATTTCAAAAGCATACCAAAATCGACTGAAGCGGGAACTCGTTCAATTTCTAAAGTTTTACGATGATAGTACTTTAGATCATTCGACTTCGATTTACCAAAAGGAAGATGATGCAGCTTGGTCGACGATTTCCTATGATTCAATTGTTGGGCGGTTCTGGTCACAGCAGGCGAAGGGGCCTTTTCAGTTGGAATTTCAATCTAAGTTGAAGCCAGTTTCTCTTCAAGAGCTAGTTGCCATCGATGCTCTGGCTCGCACAATTTATGGGGAAGTGAATTCTTGTGAAGCTTCGCATATAGAGCAAGCCACCTTAGTTGCAAAAATTGTCGATGATCGCGCCAAAGCGATTCAATTTTCAGGGCTACGGCAAAATCAAAACGAGGCCGTTATCGAGGCTATGCTTTCGCGCGTGCAAGCTTCGTTTTCTGAGGCCAACGGAGTCAAAATTAAAGATCTTGAAGCTGCTCTTCGAATCACTCGTAATTCTGTCTATGGAGGTGCTTCGGACTTCGGTCGCCAAGATATCTCAACGAAAGCTCATTTGGCTCATCCCGTGACACAAATCGTGTCCCGCGGAGATCAATTTTCTGGATGGAGATCTGTTCAAAGAATCAATTACGGCATTGTGAAAAGCCCAAATCCTAAATCAGTCCTTCCAAGCGTAGAAATTAAGTTAAATGCGCCCCTAGCACTCGGTGATATCTCGGCGCTCTACAATCAATTATGCCCTAAGCGGGACACCGAAACGTGGAAACGAATGGTGAATCTTGCTAAGTCCGTTGTTCTAGATCCAAACTTTTCAAAACTTGTGACGTGGAAAGGGCCACTCGCACAAGCTCCGCTATTCTATACCCACAAAATGAATATGACATTCTTAAATGAAATTAAACTACCTCAGCTAACCGATCGCAGAAGCATGATCGAGCGCATGACCCCGAATGAAGTGGCTTCTTACGAAGCTGCAAACGGATCTTGCACGCAAATTCGACTTTGGGTTTCGAAGGATCCGCAGCGCTATTTTCCAAGCCCTGGCGTGAAGTAGGAATCGAGCCTTAGTCTTCGATGCTCGACTTCAGAATACTCTTCACTTGCTGCTCCTTTTGGCCGGCACCAAGTAGGGACTTTAATCGGTCGTGAACCGAGCGATCATTGATGAGGGCGCCTAAGGTGCCTTGGCCAGAATCAATTTTTTCCACAACATTCGACATTTTGTTTGTGGTCTTTTCAAGTTTCGCCATTGTGTTTTCCAGTTTCCCGTCGCCTATCGCCTTTTTGACAAGTAGTGCAGAATCATTCAAATTTCCCGCGGCTTGATCCAGTTTAGATATCATATTTGGAATTTTGTTTCCTTGATTCAGGCCCTGCATCAATTGCTGAAAATCAGAAATGGCATCAAATATTTTTTCGCTTTCAGAGCCTCGCTTACTGATAATCGAAAGAATGTCATTTCCGAATTCGGCTTGAATTTCCGCGCCGTCCTTTACGAAGTCTCCTGTCGTGCCAGGGGTGATGTAAAGAAACTTATCGCCAAGTGCCCCTTGAGTTCGAAGTTCAATTTTTGAATCTGTCCGCAACTGCTTTACAAATTTTTCTTCGACGAGAAACTTCACTTCGACCAAATTTCTGGTTGTGTCAAACTCAATAGTCTCAACATTGCCTATTCGAACTCCTGCCAAAGAAATAATTGAACCGGTGTTCAGCCCTTGAACAGAGTCAAAATATGATTTTAAGACAGCGGCATCTTGGAATAACGATTTCTTAGAACCAAGTAAGATGATCGAAAAAATCAGTACGAAAAGACCGACAAATAGAAAGATTCCAACTTTTACTGAATTGGCAGCCATATATATCCTACATTCTTTTTCATTTAGACGACCTTGCCTTGCATGAACTGATTGATCAAACTTTCACTTTTCGTGCGGATTTGTTCTTGCAATTGTTCTTTTGTACCTTGATCCGCAATTACTTTGTCTTTTAGAAACGATATTTTATCACAAACTTCAAGAGCGGTTGGAATATCATGCGTGACCAATATTGAAGTCACACCCTTAGATTTCAAGCGAAGAATCAATTCTTGAATTTTAATTGTATTGTAGGGGTCTAAACCTGCGGTTGGTTCGTCATACAAGATGATTTCGGGTTCTAGCATCATCGCGCGCGCCAGGCCCACACGCTTTTGCATCCCGCCAGACAATTCGCCCGGAAACAGATCTAGTGCCGAAAGAAGTCCAAATTCATCCAATTGAATTTTGACTCGCTTAAGAACTTCAGCCTCATTCATCTTCGTATGCTGTTCGAGAGGGTAGGCTAAATTTTCTCGAACCGTCATGGAATCAAACAAGGCTCCGCCTTGAAACGCATAGGCAATTTTCTTTCGAACATGAACAAAATCAGATTCCGGCAGCCTTGAGATTTCTTGTTCGTCGATCAAAATAGAACCTGAATCAGGTCGTTCCAAGCCAATAAGACTGCGAAGAATAACGGACTTCCCGGCTCCAGACCCACCGACGAGTCCCATGCATTCGCCCCGGCGTACAAAGAATGTCACACCGTCGTGAATGACTTTTTCACCAAAACGTTTTTTGAAATCTTTTACTTCTATTAAAGCCATGATTCGATAATCCAAAATATTTTTGAAAGAAAAAAGTTTCCAACAAGAATAAGTAATGAAGCCGTGACAACAGCCTTTGTCGTCGCTAATCCCACTTCTTTAGTTCCGTTTCGAACGTTGAGACCAAAGTAGGTCGCTGGGAGTGCTATAAAAATCGCAAAGAAAAACGCTTTTGCGACGCCGCCAATAAAATCTTTTATATTAGCTGTTTCAATGACTCTCTGAAAATAAAATTGAGCATCTAAGTTCAGTTCCAGTGAACCAATAAGTAAGCCACCAAGGTTTGCAATCACATTCGACATTGCAACAAGAAGCGGTAATACAATAAGACACGCCAGAATTCGCGGTATCACGATACGCTTGATCGGTGAAGTCCCCAAAGCACGAATCGCATCAATTTGCTGGGTCACGACCATTGATCCTAGTTCACTCGCGATCCCAGCGCCCACACGTGCCGCCAGCATAAGGCTCGTGAAAACTGGCCCCATTTCACGCAAAACTGTTGAGGCCACTAACCTGGGAACGTAAGGCTTTCCTCCAAATTTTTCTAACCCTAAACCATACTGAAGTGCCATCACCATTCCTGTAAACACCGCTGTCAAAAGGACAAGCGGTAAGGACTTCACTCCAATCAGGTAAATCTGTTCAACTAGCAGCTGTCCATAAAAGGGCCTTTCGCGCACTTCTTTCCAGCACGATTGCGCCAGCAGACCGACCTCTCCAAGAAATTTGAATTGTTCCATCGTCCAGTCATAGAATTGTTCAAAGACAGAGACTTGAGTCTTCATTTTTTAAACTCGATTTTTTTTAAAAAATCAATCCAGTCCGTTTTATGATTCGCAATTCGTCCGGGATGTCCAGATAGAGAAGAAAGCACAATACAGTCGTCCAAGCGAAAAGCGGCTGTCTCAACTTCAATTGGCGACGCTTCAATTTCACCGGTGAAGGCTTTCATGAAGTACTTACGACCTTCGATGGTTTCAATATCATCACTTTGCTGAATCTTCTTTTCTAAGCTGTCGGAAACAATGTGATGAGCGTCGCTAAGTCGCGCATCAAGATTTTCACAGTCAGAATAGACGCCAATTCTCACTCCCGATTTCGTATTTCTCCACGCGGGCAAATCTGTGTCTTTCGATCTTTCATAATCTGAAGGCAAATTTGAAAGCTGAATGTTTTTGTTTAGTTTCGGAGCCGGAGCTTTAAGAATCGAGCTCACACATCCGGTACAAATTAAAATGACAGACACAATTAATTTTTTCATCAACTATATGATGCTAACTTTTCGCATTATATTTCGTCACGTAGAACTCTACTTTGATTGATTTAGACTGCCAAAAGACCTGTCATTGAATTGTCGTCTTCAAGGTCCTGAATGCAGAAATGCTGACTCAAATTTTCCTAAACGAACATCTAATCCATTTTAAATCATTATAAAATGATATTCCAGTTCGGCAGAGTTGGCACTTGCTGTGCTTTAAGTAGAAGTTGATGAAGACAACCAAATTTGAAACCTGGACTCTAGAATTGAAAAAACAGATCTCATTAAAGACGATGATTTGCATATTTTTGCTTTGTGGTTCTGCCCTCCCGCTAGCGGCACAAAGTCTAGGATCGGCAGCGAGTGCGAAACTCATTGGTGATACCCTCAACTTCGAAGTTTTGGGAATCAAGAATTGGAACTATTCACTTTCAAGAAAAGAACGTGATGGTAAAACTGTTGTCACTTTAAAAGTCGACCAGCTGCAAGCAGAAAAGCTAACGACTTTAGACCTAGTCGCAAACCCGTTTGTTTCTGATATCAAAGTTGTCTCGGCTGGTGCAGACCAAAAGCCCCATGTCGAGTTCACATTAAGAAGTCGGGATGTCGAGACTTTTGATTACCTAACGGAAGATCCCCCAAGACTAATTATTGATTTTTATAAACAAATTAAAAAGGTTGAGCGCCGCGGCCCGGTCAAGAACAGTGCGGACATGAGCGCAGAAGGTGAATCCGTCAGCCTGACCGCATCGCCAAGTCCAGGCGATAGTCGTGCGTCTTTGGAACAAATCAGTAAGGCAATCGAGACGGAAAAACAAAAGGACGCAAAGACAGCAGTGGCCGGTGCGCTTGAGCTTCCAACAAAAGACACTTCGAAAGTCGACAAGTCATCGGTCGCCTCTTCAAAGCTGCCCGCCAACGTCAGCAAGCCATCGACAACCAAACCAGGCACTCAGAAACGCCAGATTGCGCAAGAGCGCTTCAATATTAATAATGTCGACTACAATCCGCTAAAAACCCAAAATGCTTCCATTTCCTTAAAGTCAGGTCTGTTTGATGGGGGTGACCCAACTTTTTCAAGGTTCAAAGTTAAAGATTTTGAAATCGATCAACAACAAATTATCAAAGGTTTAAATAACTACTACCTTCCCTTCCCAATGTTGGATCAGACTTTCTATTTTTGGTCTGAAATGAAATCGAATCCTCCGAAGTATGAGATCCAAAGATCTGATTCCGTCGAATATAAAAGTTTCAAGCTGGTTAAAAATCTTTATGAAAAGAACCGTTCTCTCGTTCTAAGAAAAACTCTTTATTGGTATGCAGATAAATTCCCGAATTCGCCATATTTAGAGATGGGCTACCTCATGGCTGCGGATAGAATGCTTGATTTAAGCGTATCGACTGGGGACTCAAATCATTTCAAAACAGCAATTGATCTTTACGAAGACTACTTATCAAGGTGGCCACAATCCGTCTTAGCAGAGCGCACGTCGCTGATGATCGGCTTTTTGCAACTCGAGCAAAAGGATTACTTTCAAGCGATTCGTAAGTTCGAAATTCACATAAAGAACGCAACTTTTGATAAAAGAAAATCAAAAGATTATGCGCTTCTTGGACAAGCCTATGCGCTTTCTAGATTGGGTCAACTTTCTGACGCGCTTGTTACTCTGGATCGGGTGAAAAACGAAGCGAATGACCGTCGAATTGAAGCCGAAGCGACGTTTTCAAAAGCGGACTTTTTGATGCGAGAATATAAATACGACGAGGCCGTAAAAGCTTACGAATTTGCTCTGGGAAAGTTTTCCGATTTTAGAACAAAGTATCCAAATGCAGTCTTTAACCAAATGGAAGCGTTGTTCCGGACGCAGAATCCGATTGAATCTCACAAGTCAGCGCTGGAATTTGTTCAAAATTTTCCATCTCATGAATTTGCCCCGTTCGCCCTCACTCGCTTGGGGGAGCTTTTGGAAATTCTTGTTAAAGATCCAAAGAAGTCTGTCGGAGCTTTTTTAGAAACACATTTTCGTTACGGAGATGATCCAAAGACCGTCATCGCACGACTGCATTTGCTCAGTGCGCGCATGAAGGGAATGAAGGATTTGGAATTAAACGAAACTCTTCGAAAAATGGATGAACTGACGAAGAAGAGCACCATCGAAAATCTAGATCAATTTAAAGTGATCATGGTCGGTGATGGGTTTGCCAGAAGGGGTGACTTTGAAAAAGCGATAGATATTCTAGAAAAATTCTATCAACAGTCGCCGAATAGAAAGAACTCAGATCAGGTGACGAATCGGATTAATCGTTACGCACATGACATGGTTCGTGATTTTTCAAATTCTGAAAATCATCGCGCTGTTTTAGAAAATATCCGCAAGTTTAGATACACGTGGCTTAAGAATCGTGACCGAATCGACACCGAGTTTGCAGTTGGACTCGCGTATCAGTCTGTCGGGGTTTATGATCAAGCCCTCAGCCAAGTGACGGATGTCAAAGCCCGTTTGGAAAAACTGGGAAATTCACGAGCCGACTTAACTGTGCGAGCCATGCAAGTCTTACCAACAATGGAAAAAGTGCTTCTGACCCAAGCGCAGATTGATTTTGAATTGGGAAAGTTTAAAGAATCCTACGATGCGTTAGACCGCGCTTCAAATGTTGAGAATCTTACACCGAAGGATCAAATCGACCGAGTCTATCTGATGTCTCAGATTTATGAGCGGCAGGGTGACACGGAATCAGCGATTCGCTTTTTAACGGACGTGCTTCGCCAGTGGAAAGAAGAAAAACGACATATTACAAAATCCCAATTGCGGCTGGCGAAGCTGGAATCAGATCGCAAGAACTTTGCGCGAGCACTTGAAGTGATCAAAGAAGCGCAAACGGAAGGTGCTGCCGAAGAAGACCAAATTCTGATTTTGAAAACTCGATCAGATATTGCGCTTAAGGCTTCAAATTCCGCTGTTGCGATTGAATCTCTGCAAAAATTAATGGATGACTTCCCATCTCGAAAAGAATTTTCAGAACAGCGTTACACTTTAGGCCGCCTGTATTTCGAAAGTGGTGATATCAAAAAAGCGGAAAAAACCTGGAAACAATTTCCTGAAACTTCAGTCTGGGAAAAGCTTGCGCAAGATAAAATGGCTGACACTCAGTGGCTGAACGAACACAAAAAATACATACAACGTCTTCCGGCCGCGACTGAAACTGCTGTCAATGGAGTGAACAAATGAGTTTGAATGAAGTGATCGATTTTAATTTAAACGTTCTCAAATTAATGCATGGAAAAACAGAGCTTCGCATGACCGAGCGGGCGCGAGAAAAACTTCTGGTGACAGACTGGAAAAACGAACCAGTTCAACTGGAAAAAATTCTTGAAGATGCGGTACTCAGTATCAAAAATAATATCATTGATGCCACAGATATTCGCTTTATGAATCCGCAGCTTGAGGTTAATTTGCCAGATGGTCTGAAGCTTGAGGCTCTTGAGCGGTTGTATATTCTGCAAACTTTGTATCGCTGTGATCACAATCGAACCCGTGCGGCCGATGCCTTAGGAATTTCAATCCGCACGCTCAGAAATAAAATCTCACAATATAAGTTGGAGGGGCATTTATGAGTTCATCGCTCGATAAAACAACCGAAGCACTAGCCGCGTCGATTAGGCTTCGGCAGATTCGACATAATGTGACGGCTTCAAATATTGCGAATGCGGAAACTCCTGGCTTTAAAGCTAAAAAAGTCGATTTCGAAGATGCACTCGCGACGGCTTTGAACGTTGATGGGCTTGGGGCCCTTGAGGCTCCTCACGGTGATCATTTTGCAACCGGGGCCTCAACAAATCCGCAGGCAGAAATCTATGACAATCCAGAAGCAGCCATGAACAATGACGGCAATACAGTGGATATGGAAAAAGAAATGGCTGCTCTGGCAGAGAATTCCATTCTTTATAAAACTGCGCTTCAACTGATCAATAAAAAAATGGCCGCCGTCAAATATGCAATTTCTGAAGGTCGATAGTTTCTGATTAAGGGAGTTTTTCTATGAGTGATTTCTTATCGGGTTTTCGAATTAGTGGAAGTGGGATGGCCGCGCAGCGAATGCGGATGAATACTATTTCTTCGAACATCGCCAACATCAACACGACCAAATCCCCTGAAGGTGGCCCCTACCGCAGAAAAGATGTCGTTTTTGAATCGATGCCCGATGTTCGAAGCTTCGGCGAAATTGTCGGAGTCCAGTCCCCAGATCAAGAAACTCACCGGGTCCAGGTGACCGACGTCGTCTATGATCAGAAGGCACCGCTCATGAAATTTGAGCCGAATCATCCTGATGCAAATGAAGAGGGTTATGTCGCATATCCGAACATTAACCTCATGGAAGAAATGACAAATATGATACAGGCAAGTCGTTCGTACGAGGCCAACGTACAGGCGATACAGGCAAGCAAAGATATGGCTTTAAGTGCTCTTGAAATTGGTAGATAATAATATAACAGCCTCTCTTTAAAGGAGACTTACCATGGATGGTTTGACAATCTCGAATGCAAGACAATTTCTAGAATCTGGTGGCTTACGTCAAAGCGGAGTGCAAGACAGTATTGTCAAAGATGCCGCTTCAGCTTCAGGTACTGCCGGCACTTCTTTTGCGGACACATTGAAAAACGCCATCGGCGAAGTCAATCAAGCTCAGCAAGTCTCAGATCAAAAAATTCAAGAATTAGCGACCGGTCGAACAGACGATGTGGCCAGTGTCATGATTGCGACTGAAAAAGCAGACATCGCACTTCGTACCATGATGCAGGTTCGAAATAAAATTATCGATGCGTACCAAGAAATCATGAGAATGCAGGTGTAATGTGGGTAAACTGTTTGCTGGCCTCTTAATTCAGTTTCGAGAATTTTACAAATCGCTAGGGCCGACAAAGCGCCTGGCTTTTGTCGCGTCATTTTTTATTATCATGGCGGCTATCGGATCTGTGATGTTTATGGCATCTGGGAAAGACTATGCCGTCTTGTTAACAAATGTCCCAACGGATCAGATAACAAATATCATTTCCAAGCTGAATTCAAAAAATATTCCTTACCAGCTTAAAGAAGGTGGCAAGACCATTACGGTCCCACAGGAATTCTTGCACGCAACTCAGATGCAGTTGATGGCAGAAATCGGCACTGAAGGCATGGGAACAATCGGGCTTGAGCTTTTTGAAAAGCAAGATTTTGGCGTTAACTCGTACACACAACGAGTGAACTATCAGCGTGCGCTGCAGGGTGAAATCATGCGCGCCATCAACACTCTCAATGCCGTGAAAAGTTCAAAGATTATTTTAGCACTTCCAAAAAAATCGGCGATCATGGAAGAAAGTACACCCGCGACGGCTTCGATCGTCGTCGCATTGCACCCAGGTAAGCAGCTGACGCCAGATCAAGTGCGTGGAATTCGATTTCTAGTTGCGAATGCTGTTGAGGGTATGGATGCTGATCGTGTCACGGTCTTAGATGAAAGTGGAAAGATGCTTTCACAGAAATCAGACAGCTCACTTGGAGCCACCAGTGAAATCTTACAGCTCAAACAACAAGTTGAACGCGACCTAGAAGACCGTATTGATTCAATCTTAACGAAAGTCGTCGGCCAAGGAAAAATCGTCACCAAAGTGGATGCGACGATCAACAGTAAAGTGATCACCTCAGTTGAAGAAAGTGTTGATGCCGAAAAGTCAGCAACACGAAGTATTACGACCAATGAAGAATCACTGGATGGATCCAGAACAAATCCTACGGGAGTTCCGGGGTCACGATCGAATATCCCAGGAGCCGAAGATAACAGCGGCCAGGTTGGATTCAGACAGGGCGTCCGCAAAGACACGAAAACAATCAATTACGAAGTTCCAAAAACAATTCGAAATATTAAAGAAGCAGCCGGCAATGTTGAAAAAGTGAGTGTCGCAGTCCTGATCGATGGCGTGATGACCACAACAACCGGTGCTGACGGTCAGCCCAAGTCTGAATGGGCTCCACGAACGGTGGAAGAAATTGCCAAGTATGAAGCCTTAGTGAAGAACGCGATTGGATACAACCAATCACGTGGAGATTCAGTCAAAATTGAATCCATTCAATTTCAACCGGAAGACTTCGCGGAAAGCGAAAAGCTGCTGACGAATCTTGAGAAGAAAAAGTTAATCCAGTCTCTATTCAAATGGGGTCTTTTGGGCTTTGCTTTAATGTTGTTCTTCTTCATGGTGGTTCGCCCGTTCATGCAATGGATCACGGATTCATTCACAGATTCAGTTGAAGAAATGCTTCCAAAGACGCTGGAAGAGCTCGAAGAGCTGCAGTCGGTTGATAACAGTCTTCCTGGACTTGGAAACGTTTTACCAATCTTGCAAGAGTCGGTGGATCCGGATAAGGCCGAAAGCGAGCTCTTAAAAGATCGCATCATGTTCTTGATCAATAAAGATGAAGAAAAAGCAGCGAACGCGATCAATATGTGGGCCGCTCGTAAAGAATAGTTCAGTAGAGTTAACAGTGGAGTTCAGACGCTATGGGTGAAAAAAATTTAAAAGTCGCAAATAGATTTTCAAATATCGAATTTGAGACCTTACGTGGAATCGATAAGGCAGCAATCCTGGTGAACTATCTAGGACAAGACGCCATCAAGATTCTATTCGTGAAAATGGATGATGCTGATATCCGTAAATTAATCCATTTGATGACGAAATATAAAATTGTACCTGTTCAAATTACAAAGCGTGTCCTTGAAGAATTCTATGAAACCCTAAGTGAATCCGAAGAATTTATTTTCTCTGACCGACACTCCAGCAAAGAAACTATTATCAATGCTTTAGGTGAAGAACGAGCTCGGGGTATCTTGGGTGGATTAAATATTAGCTCAAGTGGTGGAAGAACTTTAGAGTCGCTTGAGATGGTCGATGCCAAGGCGTTGTCGACCTTCCTAGTGAATGAACATCCGCAGACAGTCGCGGTGATCCTTGCTCATTTAGAGTCCGAGAAAAAAGGCGAAGTGCTTCGCCGTCTACCAGAGACACTGCAAGCCGAAGTTGTGATGAGGATGGCCAATTTGGATCACGTTGATTCAGAATTAATCGCCGACATTGACCGAGTTCTTAAGAACCAATTGCAGAACAGTCATTCCGTAGAAGCTGCAACTTTAGGTGGCGTCCAACCAGTGGCCGAAATGCTGAACGTCATGGATAAGAATACCGAACAGTCCATCATGTCTCGGTTAGAAGAAAAAGATCCTTTATTAGCCGAAGAAATTAGAAAGCTTATGTTTGTCTTCGAAGATATTTCGAAAATCGACGATCGGGGAATTCAAATCCTTCTTAAAGAAGTGGCCAACGACAAATTGCTTCTGGCGCTTAAAACCGCCAATGAAGAAATTAAGAATAAGGTCTTCAAAAATATTTCAGCCCGGGCTGCAGAAATGCTTCGGGATGACTTGTCTAATTTAGGACCCGCTCGATTGTCGGATGTTGAAGGCGCACAACAAGAGATCGTGAATGTTGCCAGACGATTAGAAGCTGAAGGAAAAATCATCATAGCACGTGGCGGTACTGAAGATGCGATGGTCTAAGATTCTCAGATCAGATAGCGATCCAGCTCAGCGCGAACTGACGGCTGTCCTTGAATTTAAGCCAAAAGACTTTGAACTGGGAACACCGCAAGTTGCTCTTAATTATTTGGACTTTAAACGGCAAGGTTCCGATTTCGTCATGAGCGATGTGATCCGCGCCACGACGGGTGTTGAACAAATTGAAAAAGATACGGAAGAAAGCAAAATCGAATCGGCCGTGTTAGAACGGGTCGCCCTGATTCAAAGACAGGCTTACGATGAAGGTTTTCGACTTGGGTCCGAGGAAGGTTTCAAAGATGCATTCGAAAAGAAGACGAATGATTTAAATGCGTCCATCGATCAAGTCTACAAATTGCTGGCTGGATTAAATGATCTTAAAAAAGAAATGATCACTCAAAATGAGCGGCATTTCGTGGCATTGATTTATGATTTGGCAGAACGAATTGCGTTCCTCGAAATAGAGCGTCGGCCTGAAGCCGTGATGAATATCATCACGAAAGCGATTGAGCAGGCGCAGTTGCAAGAAGAAATAAAAGTCAGCGTGAACCCAACTCAGCTTGAGTTCATTGAATCCATTAAATCCAAACAAGAACAGAAAAATGAAGTTCTCAAGAATGTGAAAATTCAAGCCTCCGAAGAAGTTAAAGCTGGAGGGTGCATTATTGAAACCAATTACGGAGTGATCGATGCACAGGTTCACGAACGAACAGAAAAGCTGTGGGAAGAATTAGCGGCTCTTTTACCGAAGGCAGCTGAATTTAAATCTGAAGGATAGGGTTCGTTTGAATGGATTTTGAAAAATATCAAACACTTCTTAAAAATGTCCGGCTCACAAAAGACAGCGGAAAAATTATTGAAGTGACCGGTGTCTTGATTAAAGCCTTCTTGCCGGGGGCGTCAGTCGGAAGCGTTTGCTTGATCGATACGGGTAATAATGGATATTCAGTCCTAGCAGAAGTCGTCGGATTTAAAGACCGTGAAGTCTACATGATGGCGCTTGGGGAAATGCGTGGCGTTTCCTTGGGCTGCAAAGTCACACTGACAAAAAGTGTTGCGACAGTTAAGGTCTCTGATGAATTGCTGGGTCGCGTGATCAATGGTCAAGGTGATCCAATCGATACCCTTGGCGCCCTTTCAAACTACAAAGAAACTTCCATTTACGCTGATCCAGTCAATCCGCTCGAGCGTGAACCGATTCGCAAGCCGCTGGATGTCGGAGTTCGCGCCATCAATGCCACGTTAACGGTCGGACGCGGACAACGGGTTTGTATCATGGCGGGTTCGGGCGTCGGAAAATCCGTGCTGATGGGCATGATGGCCAAACAAACAGATGCAGATGTGAACGTGATAGCGCTGATCGGAGAACGCGGTCGTGAGGTCCGAGAATTTATTGAACATGAACTTGGGCCTGTCGGCATGAAAAAAAGTGTCGTTGTTTGTGTGACCAGTGATCAAAGCCCCTTACTGCGAATGCGCGGAGCTTACGTCGCAACTGCCATTGCAGAACACTTTGCTGAACTTGGAAAAAATGTGTTGCTGGTGATGGATTCCGTGACCCGCTTTGCAATGGCCAGTCGCGAAATCGGACTTGCGATCGGTGAGCCTCCAACGTCTCGTGGTTACACGCCGAGCGTTTTTTCTCAATTGCCTAAATTGCTCGAGCGTGCCGGAAATTTTTCAAACGGTGGATCGATCACAGGATTTTATACGACGCTCGTTGAAGGCGATGATATGAATGATCCGATCGGAGATGCCGTACGCTCGATTGTGGATGGTCATATTGTTCTTTCTCGTCAGCTGGCACAGAAGTCCCACTATCCGGCGATTGATGTGCTCCAAAGTGCGAGTCGGGTTATGAAGGCTGTCACGACTTCTGATCATATGAAAATGGCCCTTAAAATCCGGGAAACGATCGCTACGTATAAAGATGCGGAAGATTTGATTAACATTGGCGCCTACAAGGCCGGAGCGAATCCAAAAATCGATAAAGCCATTAAGTACATCGACCAAATTAATGAATTGCTGAAGCAGAGCGTGTCGGACAATTCGAATTTCACTCAATGCTTACGTTCTATGAGTGCGATTGCGATCAATCTTTAAAATTAGTTTAAGAACTTTCCTAAGCCGATTCATGGAGTTTTGAAATGGCAAAATTTAAATTCAGTCTTGAAAAAGTTTTGACGGCCAGGCGAATCGCAGTGGATTTAGCGCAAAAAGACTTCATGGAAGCGCAAGCCGTCGCACAACAATTTGAAACCGCGATTGCTAAATTCAATGAGGAAAAGCAGCTCTACCGCGAAAAGCGTTCGCAGACAGTTTCGCAAGACCAAGACTGGGCGAATGTTGTGAATCAGATCAATGAGTTCCTTTTGGGCCAGGACCTTAAAATTGAACAGCACATCAAACGTCTTGCTGAAGTAGAAAAAGTAGTCCAGAAAAAGCGTGAAATTTTGCTGAAAGCCCTATCTGAGGCTAAAATGATAGAAAGAATCCGCGAGAAGAAATTGGCTGAGCATGTGCAGAAGTCACTCATGGATGAACAAAAAGAAGCGGACGAAATGGTTACTCTTCGTGCAAGGAATGCTGAATGAGTTCAGGTTACGACAAATATTTTAAGACAGCGAAACTCCAAAGTGCATTGGATTCCCATAGCTCAGCGGAGCTGAAGCGTCCCGTACAAAAGAAGAATGTGTCGAATTCAAATTCAGTACCTTCTTCAAAACGTCAGCCTACTAAAAACAATCAAAGTCAGAAAAGATTTCCTGTGGCTCCGATGTTTCTTTTTTTAATTTTACTTTCGGGCCTGGGCATTTCGATTCAATATCTAGATCAGATCGAAAGTTTTCTTTCTAATATGGAAATTTCGATGAGTTCGGCTCTTGCAGAAGGGGATCCAAAAGTATCTCCGCCAGCTGCAGCTGATGCGCAAGCGAATCTAGCGACGACCACGACTCCCAATCTTGAAGGCGCTACAGCCCAAGTTGCAAGCGGCACGGCTGATGATTCAACAGACTATTTATTTAAATTGGCAGCGCGGAAAAAGGAACTGGATCAGCGCGAAGCCGAACTGGTTCGACGCGAAGAGCAAGTCACTAAATTAAAAGAAGAAGTCGAAAGTAAGCTTAAGGAAATTCAGGGCTATCGAAACAATATCGCGGTGTTACTGCAAGACCGAGTCGCAACTGATTCAGCAAAAGTCGATACTCTTGTGCAGGTGTATTCAAATATGAAGCCGTCGCAAGCCGCCAAGGTCTTTGAAACGATGGATGAAGATCTTGTCATTGAAATTCTTAGTAAGATGAAAAAGAAAAATGCCGCCGACATTTTAAATTTAGTTAAAGCAGATAAAGCCCAGGTGCTTGCCGAAAAATATGCTGGGTACCGACTGACCGGTGACCGTAAAACAGCATCTGAAGATTCCAGCGCTAATCAAATGGATTCAAAAAATAGTGCCCAAAGTAACTCACCTAATCAAAAGGAGGATAGTGAAGAATGACCTTATCAGTGTCGGCCCCCCGCAATACATAGGGGACCGGATCGATCGCCCACTTGGTCTTGATCCCGAGCTCAAAACAGGTTTTGAAAAAGTTCTAGAAAAGAATCTAGAAAAGAATCTGGAAAAAAAGCGAGATCTAGATCCAAGAAGGGAAACAGCACTTGGGGGAACAAATCGGAAAGTGCCAATTGATCGAAACGATCCACAGAAAAAAGAAGCCTTAACAGACGCACGAGAAACTGCAGAAATCGAACGAAAGGAAAAAGAAAGACGAAAAACAAAAACAAGTGAATCAGGTGTAGAAATGCCAATTTCAAACCCTATGGTCTCCATCGAGAGTAGCCTTGAAGTTGGAAGTCTGGAATCAGACTTCAGCGCAGAAACCCCTGAATTAGATTTAAAAAACAAAGTACAAGCCGGTGAATCACAATTGAGTGATCAGATGGCGTTCGGACAAGCGTCTCCAGAATTAGCGTCAAGCGCTGAAACTCTAGAGCCTTCTGGTGAAATTGACATGGAAGCTCCGCCAACAACGATGCCAATCGTTGAGAGCGAATCATCTGACTTAAATGCTGAGCCAGCAGGTCCAAGCGATTTTGAGACTTCAATTCATGCCCAGCTTTCACGAGATCAGAAAGATCTAGTCAGCGAGCCAAATCTTGAAGGTCAATTAAAGACTACGGCGAATCCAAGTTCGGAAATGGATTTGACGTCTTTGCAGTCAAATTCTGAAAAGCCAGAGGACGCCTTACAGCCCGAGATCAAACCAGAATCAAAAGCTGCGCCTGAGATGAGTCTAGACGCGAGAATCGAAGCGATGTTGGCAGAGCAAGCGGATGTGTCGACAAATCAAGAACAGCCCTTTAGTGGAGACCTCTCCTCTCGGGAAGATCAATCGCAGCAAGATTCATCTTCCGGTACTGAATCGACACCGTCTACAATCGATCAATCTCAAGACCTCACAGATTCAAGCAGCCCGCGAGAGTCTGATTTTAGATCCTTTGCTTCCGGAACGACGAGTACAAACAGCGCAGCGAATGGCACGCAAAGATCTCAAGAGTCCTCGGGAATCAGCACAACGGATCGAGCCGAAATCGTTAAACAAGCACAAGTCCTTGTTGATGAGGGTGGCGGATCTGCCAAGATTCAGCTGGAATCCGAAGAGCTCGGCTCGATTGATTTACGCGTTCGGTTGGTTCATGGAAAAGTTCAAATTGAAGTTGGATCGAATGACCCTGCGATAAAGGCGGCGATTGAAGATTCATTATCTGATCTAAAGTCCAGTCTAGCTCAGCACAATTTTGAGCTCGATCATGTTAAGATCAAATCAGTAGCGGGTATGAGCGACAGTGCCGCCATGCAGTCGAACACTTCAAATTCTGGAAACGGTTCTGCAGGAATGCAAAATCAAAGTGAATCGAATGGATTTCGAAATATGTTTTCACCTAACGGTGGAAATGAATTCGGCAGAAATTCATCGGACCAGAGCAGATCAGGCCATGAAGTTCAACTTCGTGATCTAGGCGTGAAGGTTTCGGCAAATGCAGCAAGGTCTTCAGAATCCAAGTCAGAGACGTCAATACCAATGATGTCGTCTCGGGGCATTGGCCGCTATCAAAAAGGTGAATCGTTGCAAGCATCAGCAGCAACGAGGTCCCAGTGGGTGGCTTAATGGATAGACGGGAGATTTTATGTCAGTGATGGGTGTGAATCGTGGGACGAAAACTTGGAATGACAAAGCAGAACCGCAAGATTTGCAGGATGCGAATTTGGAAGCACAAAGCCTGACAGCCGAGCAAAAGGCGATGTTGGGTGCTGATGATGTCGGACAGGTTTTGAACAAACTGAGTGATCCCAATTTTGTCGATCCGGGCCAAAAAGTTCGCGGTGTCGGTAGTAACGCTATGGACAAGGATGCCTTTTTTAAATTGATGCTCACACAATTGAAGTATCAAGATCCAACGAACCCGATGAAGAATCATGAAATGGCTGCACAGCTGGCGCAGTTTTCAACTTTGGAACAAATGTCGAATATGAATTCGACATTACAAAAAATTGAAGGCGGCGGAAAACCGGCAGAACAGTTTCAGGCACTGAATCTCATTGGAAAAGTCGTTGCTGGAGATTCTGCTCGCATCGCAAGAACAGAATTGGATAAGACACATGATTTTAAATTCACACTTCCAGAAGACGCAAAAACGGCTGAAGTGAAAGTGATGAATCAAAAAGGTGACCTTGTTCGGTCTTTCAAGTTTGCAGAGTTGAAAGCTGGAGAAAGTGCGATCACGTGGAATGGACAAAACGACAAGGGTCGCGACATGCCAGCAGGTGATTACAAATTTCAAGTGGAAGCATCCGATGCCACTGGAAAGAAATTAATCGCGAAGACCGACTTCGAGGGAACCGTGACGGGACTTAGCTTTGGGACCGATGGAGCCGTACTTCAGGTGGGGAATCAGTCGATACGTCTGAAGGACGTTCGTCAGTTTACTGACTCAAGTCTTAAGAGCAACGACCAGAAATCAAAAAACATAACCGAACTTGACTTGAAAAAGACTGATGCAGTGAGCGAAACTAAGATTAAGGAAGAAGAGAAATCAGAAGCCTCGAAAAAGGCTCTGGCTGCGGATGCTGCAGACTTAATCGGTGATGTCGGCATGGAGTCAGATCTTTTAAGCCAAGTGAAGAAGCAACTCGCGAGTGATCGCGACGGGTCTTCTGGAAACATGGCAGAGAGGTAGATCAAATGGATAAAGCCAAAATGATGAATGGCTTAAGCCGAATCGATCAGCTGATACCGAAGCCAGGCGAGTCATTAGGTAAAACTAAGACCATCTTGGGAGAGGAAAATCTTTTCGAACAGACTCTTGAAAAGAGTTTGCAAACGGACGCTCAGGCACCGCTTTCCGATGCAAAGGTAGCAGGGCTTGGAACGGATCAGGCAAAAGTTGGACTACTGAAGTTTTCCAACCACGCGATCGAACGGATGCAAACACGGGGAATTTCATATTCTCCCGAGAGCTTAGGACGCTTAGAAGACGCTGTGAAAAAAGCGGCCTCAAAAGGTTCTAAGGACACATTGGTGCTGATGGATGATTCGGCCCTGATTGTCAGTGTGAAGAACAACACCGTGGTGACCGTGATGGATAAAAACGCTTTGAAAGAAAATGTTTTTACCAACATCGACAGCACCGTCGTGATTTAGCAGTGGTGATTTAAAGGTTTAAGTTTAAGTAAGAGTTCGAAAATTAAATAAACGATCAAATTCGTCGACTACGAAGTTGATCATTTCAAGGGCTGGTCCTCGTCGAGGGGGCCCTTCATAAGAAAGTGGAGGTTCCTATGGGAATTCTTTCATCAATGTGGACTGGTGTGTCTGGTCTTCAAGCTCAAGGTGAAGGTCTTGGTGTTACAGCGGACAATATTGCAAATGCAAATACGACAGGTTTCAAAGCCTCTCGCGCTGAATTTTCCGATTTAATGGCCCGAAATCTAAAAGGCATTGATGGTGGAAATCAAATGGGCCGCGGAGTCCGTGTTGCCGCAATTAATCCACTCTTAAGCCAAGGAAACATCGAAAATACAGATCGAACGACAGATCTTGCAGTAAACGGCGACGGATTTTTTCAAGTCCGTGGATCTGAAGGCGTCAGCTATTCACGAGATGGTTCATTTCACTTCGATAAAAATGGATTCCTCGTCAACAATGCAAAACAAAAAGTACAAGGTTTCCAAGCGGACGAGAAAGGAAAAATTGAAAATCGCATGGGCGATATTAAATTTCCAAGAGCTCTCGTCAATGCGACTGGAACTAAAGAAGTGAAGTTAGATTTGAATTTAGATTCTCGAGAAGTTGCAAATTCAAAAACATTTGATCCAAAAGATCCGTATAAGACATCACACTTTGCAACTGCCGTTGAAATTTATGACTCTCAAGGTTCAAAGCATCTCGTCAACGTATTTTTTACCCGCGGTGAAGATCGTACATGGACGTACCGAGGCTTAGTCGATGGTAAAGAAATCGAAGGCGGAGCACCAGAAGGTCAAACAATGGCGCAAGTTGTTGAAGGAACTTTGAAGTTCACTGAAGATGGAAAGCTCGAATCACAGGAAGTGACAGAGCAAGCTTTTAATTTTGCTGGCGGAGCAAAGCAAGATCAGCAAATTAAATTCGACTTCGGTGATGACATTGCTTCCGGCGGAAAAGGTTCAGATGGCACAAAGCAGTTCGGTAAAGAATCCGACATCGTGAGCTGGAAGCAGGATGGATATTCTGCCGGTATGGTGAATAGCCTTTCGTTCAATGATGAAGGTGTCCTCACAGTTTCATATTCAAACGGTCAAGTGATGGATTTAGGTCAAATTGCGCTCGCTAAATTTGAAAATCCAGAAGCGCTTTTCAAAACCGGTGGAAACATGTTCAAAGAATCACGTGATTCTGGACCTTCTTCACTTGGAACACCTCGGTCTTCAGGTCGTGGATCTTTGGTCGCAAAATCGCTAGAACGGTCAACGGTGGATCT